>Ga0187876_1000509_pt1 | contig 39793 bp, 35 predicted proteins | sample June2016WEW_17_4_FD_133000 | JGI IMG/M metagenome (GOLD analysis project Ga0187876, IMG submission 133000) | Peatland microbial communities from SPRUCE experiment site at the Marcell Experimental Forest, Minnesota, USA - June2016WEW_17_40 | ecosystem: Environmental > Terrestrial > Soil >...
AGGTTCTCCACGCGCTCCTCACCCGTCCGCCACTGGAGGGCCTTGCAGCCCCCCCGTCCGACTTGCATGTCTTAGGCACGCCGCCAGCGTTTGTCCTGAGCCAGGATCAAACTCTCCATCAAAAATGCTTCCATCCAAGGAAGCTCCGATGCGAATTGTTGTGGATCTATAGGCTTGGTAGTTGCATGAAGGAGTACTCGCTCGTCGCTGGATCCATTTGGTCTAGCGACCGAGTACTCGTTCACTTGATCACGCTATTTGCTTGTCAAGGTGCCGCCCCCCGTAGGGGGCAAGCGTTAATATACGCACGCAGGGATTCACCTGTCAACCCCTTATGGGCCAAGTCTCGCACTTTCGGCAAGATCTCGTGGTTCAGTGGCTCGTCTGCTCGCCGCGCAGTAGCGCGATAGCGTGCTCCAGGACCGGTAGAACTACCTCGAGGCACTCGTGCACCGCTCTGGGGCTCCCAGGCAGATTGAGTATCAGGCTGCGCCGGCGCGTGCCGGCGACTGCGCGGGAGATCATGGCCATTGGAGTGTGTTCGAGCGTGCGCATAAGGATGGACTCGGCAATGCCGGGCACCTCACGATCGAGAATGCTTCGCGTTGCCTCGGGCGTCACGTCGGAGGGCGCGAGTCCAGTGCCGCCGGTGGTCACAAGCAGCGGTATCTCGTCGTCATCTGCCCACCGCCGCAGTATTGTCGCAATGGCATCCACGTCGTCGCGAACCACTTCGTTTCGCAATAACGAAAACCCCGCTCCGCGCAGGAGATCACATGCGGCGGGACCGCTCGTATCCTGGCGCCAGCCTTCGGAGGCTCCGGTACTCACGGTCAGCACCGCGAACGCGTACGCAGTCTTGTCGTCTGCCATCTTGAGCCCCGTCCGGCTTGAAGCCCTATGCCGCTAGAGCGCACATCCTCGATCGCGCCGCAGGCTGCGCGCCATCTCATCGGCAAGAGGCGCCAGGTGAAAGGTTAACGAATCCCCCCTACTCGCCGTACACGGTTACGGTACCAGGTTTCTCTCGATGCTTGAATTGCCAGACGCTCCGAACCTGATGCCGGACCAGTGATCACCAGTCTACTTCCAGGGGCGTGTAAGTCCCGCAAACCTTGGCATCAGGCGGCACGGCCCAGGCGTGCTCGCAGCCGATCGACGATGACCGCCAACTCCTCGGTGCGGATCGCCATGAGGGTGCCAAAATACGCCGCGAGCCCCACTGCACACGACATTACCGCGAAGGCAATGAGTTTCAGCCCGTGCATACTGTCGTGGTAGTAGTGCAGCTCCAGCGTGCATACAAGGGTGCTGATGATGGCGGCGACTGCCACCTTGCCGGCCAGCTTGGTCAGGCCAAATCCATTGAGACCGCCATGCCAACGCCATAGCAGGATGAACAGTATGCTCGCAAGCGTGGCCTGCTTCACCGAATCGGCCATGGCCAGTGCTTTGAAACCAAGATGGAAGGCATCTAGTCCCAGCACCGCCGCGAGGCCATAGCCCGCGATGGCGACCAGGTTTACGACGACCGGCGTCGTCGTGTCATTCCTGGCATAGAACGCAAAGATGAGCAGCTGGTTGACCGAGGCAAACCATAAGCCCGGTAGGTAGTAATCGAGTCCAGCCACGGCGCTTACCACGTCCAGCGAGCGGTAGGCACCGTGGTGGAACGACACGGCGACGATGGGCGTGCCAAGCACGGCAAGCAGAATCACTGCCGGCATGATGAGCATGGTGACCAGCTTCAGCCCGCGCGTCAGCGTCTCCATGAAGGCCCGACCACGCAGCAACGAGAGCGTCGGCAAAGAGGCGAGGCTCATCGCGGTGGCCACAAAGCCCAGTGGCAGCTGGTAGATGCGGGTCGCATAGTACAGCCACGCAACGCTGTTGGGGCCGGTGGAGTTCTGCAGATGAAGGTCCAGAAACACCTGTGCTTCTGTGACGATGAGACCCAATGCTACCGGCGTGTAGAGGCGCCCGATGCGGCGCACTTGGGGGTTGTCTCGCTCGAAAAGAGCCCGAATGGTGATGCCCTTGAGGCCGTTCACCTGGAGCACGACCTGACCGACCGAGCCCACCAGCACGCCGACGACTAGAGCGTTCACGGCCAATGGGGCGTGCAGGGTGATAGCGCCGGCAACGATCGCCGCATTGAAGATTACTGGTGTGAACGCGGGATAGGCGAAGCGCTGCTTCGCATAGAGCAAGGCGGTGAGCACGCCGGAGACTCCGAGGAAGAGTACGGCCGGTGCCATCAGCCGCAGATCGGTGACGGCGTCGGCGCTTACCGCTGCCTGGCCACCTGCCAGGATGGCAATGAGCGGCACGGCAAAGATCTGAATGAGCAGTGTTGCTAGCAGCATGACGACAACGGTGGCAGTCAGGATGCTGCTGGCCACACGGCCAAACTCCTCGCGCTTGTCGCGTAGCTCGGAGAATACCGGAATGAACGCCGCGCTGATGACGCCGCTTATCAGTAGGTCATAGACGGATTGCACGGCCTTCAGGGCAGTCAGGTACCCGGTAATGTGGCCCTGGGATCCGAATAGGTCAGCAATGACGATGTCACGGGCGTAGCCTACGACCCTGCTCAGGACATTGCCGAGCATGATGATCGTGGCAGCCCGCATGATGCCGTGTTGAATGCTGTGCGATGTGTCCGATCCGGTGGCAGAGACCTTCATGGCAACGGTGGGCGCGCGGGGCCGGGCGGGTCGAGGTCCAACTGTCCTCCAGCTGCTAAAAACGGACTAGCGCCGTTCATTGTACAGCACGGCTGGCGACATGCACGCGGCTACCTGCCGTTGATTTTGTGAGCTGAAGGCTGGGCCGGCCGCGATGTTCGCGTTTCCCGTGGGGCGAAATGCTCCAGGCCTCCTGCGGCAAATGTATATCGCGCGCCATCATACGGACAAACACCCGCGTTCGGCGTCGTGAAATACACTGCTGCGATGCTACTGAGCGAGGTCAGCGAGCGTGTTTGGGCCCAGACAACCGGGCAGCGGCGAGCTTTGTGGTTGCCGCGTCCAACTGAGCTTGCCGGTCCCATGCGCTTGTGATGGTGCGGCGGGTGATATCCGCCAGGGGGCGGACACTGCCACTGTCCCCGTCGGCGATCGACAGCGCCAGGGCTGCTTGGTCGAGGGCGTCTTGTTCTAGGGTGCGTGCCACCTGAACTCCTCCCACGCTAGGTATCTTAGTCTAAAGGTTAGCACAGCGGGACCTGCGTCGCAAGCAGCCGATCGAGCGCTCGACGCTCGATCGGCGGATTCGGCTTGTCAAGCAGGTGCTGTTCAGGGCACTCGCTCGGCACACCACTTGGGCGCGTTGCCGCGCTGCAGAGCAAGGATCACAAGATGCACGTTGGTGGCAAGAGTAATGAGCAGGGCGCGTGTGGAGTCATCGTCGAAGGTGTGGGGCTGCTCGCTGTCCAGGCAGAGTACACCGATAGGTGTGCTGGACCCTGCAGGTGGCAAAGCTACACACGCATAGGATCGCACCGGATTCGTGGCTGGGTTGCCGCCCATTTGGCGATGATAGGGTGAGTCGGCCTTGCCGTGCTCATCAATATTGACCACCACGATGTCGCGCTTAGCGTAGGCGGCCGCAGCGGCAGAGGTCGGCGGCGTTCCATCCAAGAAGAGATTCTTGTTGACGAAGTCGATCTCGGCAGGGTTCAGTCCACTCTCCGCAGCAATGCGCAGGCGGTGGTCGGCAAGGTCAGCGAGCAGAATGCAGCCGCCGCGTGTCTGTGGGCCGCACAGTTGGGCGGCGGTGCCGATGAATTCGTAGAGCGACTGTTGGATGGTAAGTGCCCGTCGGTCTTCGGGCGTCGCAGAGTTGAAGGCGCCTGCCAGGCAGGCCAGGAGGCTGAAGTCGAGCTGGAGACGGCTGGCTTGTAGGGTCAGATCAACCTCGAGCTGCTCGTATTCCTGGGCGGCAGCGTAGAGGGTCGCGGCGCCGCCAAAATCGAACAGCGGTGTCCGCCTGCTGTAAGCCAGTGCCATGTCGTAAAGGTGGGTGTAGTCACGCACCTTCGCCGCCAGGGCCAGTACCTCCCGTACAATCTTGTAAACCGGGTAGACGTAGATCGGCGTGAGCAACGCGGCGATGAGCTTCAGCTTCGATGCGGTATCGGAGGTGTCACTAAACCAAAGGGACAAAGCCACAGCAGCGACATAGCCCAGAGCGCCCAAAGACAAGGACCAGGCGGGTTCCATGAGCCAGCGCGGGCGCTGAACGCGCGGCGGCACGGTTCTGGGGGCCACGCCCTCCGCGGACGTAGGCACCGCTAGGCTGCGGGGCATTGCAGAACTTTCCCGTTCTCCAAAAGGATCGCTCTCGGGTTACGAGCCTCGCGCAGTCCTCCACGCCCCCGAGCTTCAAATAACGCGGTTGCGTGCCCTTCGATTGTGCTGCCAGCCCGCGTGTCCAATCTACAGAATTATGGTAGCACCAGCGTTCGGCCTGTCAAGCAAGAAATGGGGAGAATGCCCCAACCGAGCGGGAATCTTAACCAACGCTTAACGCGCGCTTAACCCGCAACAGAGAGACAAAAGATATAGTGTGGGTAGTCAAACGACTCCCCGTCTGTGACCCTCGGGAGACCGGCCGTACCCCCCATCCTCCACTGCGGCCCGCTCTTCCGAGGGTCACCCTCCACTCCCGGAGCAGGCTACAATCGGAGCGCTCCGGCATGCGAGCAAAGAGCATCAGCAGGCGGCAAACCCCTGTAGCGTCTTTCGGCGGCGATCCGGTGGCTTGTGTGGTCAGCGCTTGACGTCGCTGCGCGATCCGCTGGCGAAGTTCAGGTACTGAATGTGGATGTCGCCAAAGCCAGAATCCTCAAGGGCTTCGTGCACTTGCCGGCTGAGCTTTGACTCAAGCCACCAGCGGTGGTATTCGTCCGTGACTGCCACGAGGACGTCCGGGCCTTCATCGCCCACACTCGACGCAGGAGCAATACGATCCAAAAACACCTGATAGGGGAGCCGTTCCGACAAGAGCTTCTTCACGGCTGCCCACACCGGATTGTCGTCCTTGATCATGGCAGGTGAAATAGCTCTCACCGGCGGCGAGCTCTGGCGCGGCGCTTGGGATTGGGCAACGATTATCGGCGTTGGCGGCACCGCGGACACAATGGGCGTGACCGGCTGAATGGGCGGCGCCACGACCTGCAGCACAGAGATGGGCTCGGGCGTGATCTCGATCATTGGCGGCAGCTTGACCGTCTCGGCCACGATGGGTGTTTCCACGCCAGGTACCGGCTCAGCCGACGGCACCAACCACACGGGCCGTTCGGCAGGCTCCTCTGGGCGCGCCGCTCGCACCGGCACGGCCGGCTTAACGGTGAACGGCTGTGCCTCGCCAATCACCTTGACGCCAAACCGCGAGGCCAGCTTGCCCCGCTCGGCATCTTGCCGGTGCAGAACCACGATCACGCCACGCGCCGTCAGCCCCGTCACGGCAAGCCTCGTATGGCGCAGACTCAGCCCGGTATTCTCCACGAGGCGGGCCATCGGCATAATCTCGTCTGCCACGCCCACGCAGAACGTGTGTCGAAGCACATAGAGCAATACCTTGAGCTCGGCACCCGACAACTCCGACATCAGCCGGTCCAGTACCAGCATGGGGAGCCGGACCCGGCGACCGGCTGAGTAGCCGGGGAACCGCGCCGAAGCCGGACGCCCGGGTTCGTGCATGCCGGGTACAACCAATGGCAAGGTAAAGAGTGACGGCAAGCCACTACCATCCGGGGCCATCCTGCGATTGATGCGCAGGAAGCCCGCGGTCTCCAGCGCTGTGCAGGCGGCCTGCACCGTTCGTGGCGATAGCCCAGTGCCGCGCCCAGGCAAGGCTTCGGGCGCGCTGCCTTCGCACAACACGCGGACGCTCAGCGGCACGCCTTCGCGCTGGCCACCATTCGTGGCGCGCGTGATGGCCAGCATGACCTTCAGCTCACCCTCGGTAAACCCAGCCAGCTGGTCGTCGATGATCTCCTGTTGGACAGCGAGGCAGTTCGATCGGTCGAACCCCTCGAAGGGCGCAACGGCTAACGTACGTGCCGGCCGCACCGGTGCGGTGACGGGCTTATGAAGCTTGTTGTCCATCGTAAGTCGCTTCAACTCCCCTGCACAGCACGTCTCTGCCCATCACACATTCAGAGCAGTCGGCGGACGTGGTGCGACTCGAGCTGGTACCCTCATTCAGCTATGCTGAGAGTACTGCACCTGAGAGCGCAGGTCAATGGTTTTCGTGGAGTCGTGGAAAGTCGGGCGTGGTTTGCGTCGAAAGTGCGCTGGGGTGGTTTGCCTTCAGCAGGGCTGCAGGCCCCCGTGCCGGCGGGTGGGCGGGTGTAATTCGCCCCAACGCGCGCCATCACCGGGTTGCTGTCGGTCTCGTGACTTCGTGCTTAGCCGCCAAGTGCCTGCAGGCGGCCAACTAGCGTGCTGAGCAGGATGTCATTTTGAGCCAGACGGTCGCGCTCCTTTTGCACCACCGGCGCGGGTGCGCGCTCCAAGAACTGGGCACTGGCAAGCCTGGCGCGAAGGCTGCCGTTGGCATCCTCAAGGCGCACAATCTCGGCATTTAGCCGCGCACGTTCGGCATCCAGATCGATCACGCCTTCAAGGGGCAGGTACAACTCGAGGCCCGGTAGGGCAAAGTGCAGTGCTTGGCTTGGCGCCGCGTCCAGCGTTTCGTGCAGCTCGAGCTCAACTCGTGCCAGCGCGGTGATGACCGGCTCCTGCTCATGCAGGAGGACGTGCCAGTCGCGCGAGACGGCCATGAGCAGGAGGTGTTTTGCCGGATCCAGGCCCAGCTCCGCTCGCGCGTTTCGCACGAAGTGAATCGTCGAAAACACGATGTCCATCTGACGCTCGGCGGTTTCGTCGCGAATTCCGGCGCTTGGCCACTCTGCCACGATGAGCGCTTCACCCTCGTGCGGCGTCTGCTGCCAGATCTCTTCCGTTACGAACGGGATGAAAGGGTGCAGCAGTCGCAAACAGGTGTCCAGGCTAAACAGGAGCATGCCGCGGGTTGCCATCTGGTTCTCCGCGTCGCCAAGCAGCTGCACCTTGGCAATCTCCAGGTACCAGTCGCAGAACTCGCCGCGGAAGAAGTCGTGTGCCTGACGACCGGCCTCGCCGAACTGGTAGCTGTCCATCAGCCTGGTAACGTCGGCAATCGCCCGGCTGGCGCGTGACGCGAGCCAGCGATCCGCGAGACTTCGGGGCGTAGGCGGCCGGCCAAAGGCGTCATCGAGCTGGTGCGCGAGCGCGAATCGCGCAGCATTCCACAGCTTGGTAATGAAGTTGCGTCCTTCTTCCACACGCTGCGGATCGAGCTTGATGTCATTGCCGGGTGTGCCGCCGGTGGCAATGGTGAAGCGCAGCGCATCGGTCCCATACTGTGCCATGAGCTGGCGTGGGTCGATGACGTTGCCGACCGATTTGCTCATCTTCCGGCCGAGCTTGTCGCGCACCAAGCCGTGAAGGTACACGGTGTGGAACGGCAAGGTGCCGGTAAAATGCTGTCCGGCAAACACCATACGAGCTACCCAGAAGAAGAGAATGTCGTAGCCCGTTTCCAGCACGCTGGTGGGATAGTACAGTCGCAAGTCATCCGTATAGTCCGGCCAGCCAAGCGTGCTGAACGGCCACAGCCACGAGCTAAACCAGGTATCGAGCACGTCCGGGTCGCGCTCGAGGGCGGCAGCGCCGCAGTGCGAGCAGGTCTCGGGATCCTCGCGACTTACGGTAATCTCGCTGCAAGTGCCGCAGTACCATGCCGGAATACGATGGCCCCACCAGAGTTGGCGCGAGATGCACCAATCCTGAATATTGTCCATCCAGTGGAGGTAGACCCGCGCGAAACGCTCCGGCACGATGGTTAGCTGGCCGTAGCGCACGGCCGCAGCCGCGGGACCGGCCATGGGCTTCATGCGCACGAACCACTGCGTGCTGACCAGCGGCTCGACCACTGTAGCGCAACGCTGGCATAGCCCGATGTTGATGGTGTAGTCTTCGGCGCCTTCGAGCAGCCCAAGCGAGGCGAGGTCCTCGAGCAACCGCTCTCGCGCTTCGTAGCGATCCAGGCCCACGTACGGTCCCGCAGGCTCCAGCATCCTGGCATCGAACCCGATCACCTGGATCTGCGGCAACGCGTGCCGCTGCCCGATGGCAAAATCGGTAGGATCGTGCGCCGGTGTGACCTTCACGGCGCCGGTGCCGAAGCCGGGTTCAACCGCGCGGTCCGCGATGACCGGGATAAGCCGGCCCAGCACGGGCACCACAGCCTGCCGGCCCACGAGATCCGCGTAGCGCACATCGTCGGGATGCACGGCAATGGCCGTGTCGCCAAGGATGGTCTCTGGCCTCGTCGTTGCTACGGTGATGAAAGCGCCGGCCTCCGGCTGTCCATTAGGTCCGGCAAGCGGGTAGCGCACGAAATAGAGCTTGCCGGCGCGCTCTTCGTGCTCCACCTCGAGATCCGAGATTGCACTGGCGCAACGCGGGCACCAGTTGATCATGCGTGCCGCACGGTAGAGCAGCCCCTCTTCCCACAGGCGGACGAACACTTCGCGCACCGCGCGGGAGAGCCCTTCGTCGAGGGTGAAGCGCTCGCGTTCCCAGTCGCATGAGGCGCCGAGCATCCGGAGCTGCTGCACGATGGTGCTGCCATAGCGCTCCTTCCATTGCCACACACGAGCCACGAAGGCTTCGCGCCCAAGATCGTGCCGGCTCAGGCCCTCTTCTCGCGCCAGCATATCTTCCACGACCTTCTGCGTGGCGATGCCGGCATGATCGGTGCCCGGCACCCACAGGGTTGGGTCGCCAAGCATGCGGTGGTAGCGAATCAGAAGGTCTTCGATGGTAACGAATAGAGCGTGCCCGAGATGCAGCTCACCGGTCACATTTGCGGGCGGAATGCTGATCACGAAGGGCGCACGCCCATCGGCTGCCCGCGGCTTGAAGTAACCGCTGGACTCCCAGAACTTGTATAGCCGCGGCTCTACCGAGGCAAAGTCGTAGTGCTTCGCTATTTCTCCGCTGGTGGCCAAGGTTTGCGCTCCCCCGACACCGCAGTGCGGCTATGTTGCCCACTGCGGAAACTGAAGCCGATCCGTAAGCTCAGGCCGGTGCAGTCAAGGCAGGGTATCCATCGGCTCGGGAAGGCCCTGCCGCTGGCGCAGCTCCCGCCACGTGGTCTCTGCCGCGATGGGCTCCCGCATGCCGGAGGCTCCGAGCCGATCTCCATCAAGCGCCAGGCCATCCCCGGCTCTCAGGGTCTCGACGCTCCGAGGCTCTCGCTCCAGGTCTGCGCCATCGTAGAGCGGCTCGTCTTCGCGATAGTCGGTTTCTTGTCGGAGCCAAACCGGTTGGGACCGACTCGTCTGAAGCCGGATGCCCAATGACTGCACCCTTAGCACGATGGATTGCGTAGCTCGGGCAATGTCCGTGGCCACCTGCTGGGATACCTGGCTGCGCGGCGCTGAGGCCAAATCGCGCAGGCCGAAAATGGGGTCCGCCGTCTCCCACACATCGATTGGCAGCAGCCCCCTGTAAATCAATTCCTGCACCTCAAAGATGAGGGGCAAATCGGTGCCATTAGAGGTCCCGGCCAAACGCTCGGTTTCAGCGTAGTGCCGGTAGACGGCGCGCAACGCGTCTTCGACCTCGTTGGCTGCCACGATGACCATGCGACGCGGATCGGCACCGGAGGCAAGAAGGTGATTGACCACGTCGTCGGTAGCGGTACATGGGTCGAGATGGCTCTGCAACTTGCCGGCGCGCCGCAACGCGTCTTCGGCCAGCCGCTCCTGGCGCCGGCGACCGTCGCCGGCACTGGACAACCGCGCCGCTTCGAGCCCTCCCGACCCCACCGCCAGCAGATATATGGCCAGAAGGAGGCCGAGCGTCCCAATGTCGAACCAGGCGGGCATCACCACGTGGAGCAACAACAACGCGAGAAGTGTCGCGAACAGCACGGGGCGCATCATCATGTAACGGCGCGCGGTAGTCATCAAGTCTGCTTGAGGCACAGGTCGTTGCGCGTGGGTCATTGGGCTGAGCACCGCAGTCGCATGTGTTGCAGGGCGTTCTTTCTGCAGCACGCTATGATCTCCTCCCGTCGCTTTGGAGCGACCCCCACTGGTCCGATCCGAAAGCTCGCCCAGGGCAAGGTAGCACTTGGCGACGCCGCGATGCAAGCTTCGCGTTAGGCTAATACCTGCAGCTCAGCGCACCCTATTACAGCCCTGCGGAGAGAGCATACACCATGTGTGGCACTCGCGTACAACTCGCTCCGCCATGTCCAGTCAAGCGGCAATAAGACCTGCTATGCACTCGTTTCGACCTCGGTGGTGGCCTGTGGTCCTGCCCCGCGCGAGGCCGGGGGTGGGGAAAATTCTCAGCTATTCGGATTTCGGCCCCGACGCTTCAAGCTGGGCAAGCTGATCCGTGGCCCAAGCATTCTCTCGGTCATACGCCAGCAAGCAGTACAGGCATAGCTCTGCCTGCGCGGAGCTTCCGTCCCGCTGGGCTTGAGTAGCTTCTTCCCGGAGAACGCGGATCTGATCTGCGTAATCCTGCCCACGGGCATGCCGGCCGAGCTTTGGCAAGGCGAACTCGTGGCGCTCACCTTTGAGCCACACGATGGCGGGGCGCTCTGGGTCGACCACTCCGGCCGCGCGCATCAACAGGTGCGCATACAACCGATCGTAGTCATCACCCAGTCGACTGGCGGCATACCGATCGAGCGCAGCCACCACGCCTGCATCCGGCATGCTAGCCAGCAAGGACATTGCCATGCGCGGGCTGGTGTCCGCCTCGAACAGCATTTGGCACAGGGTGTACGTGAGCCGAGGAAACCGCTTCGACGCCTCGCCAGTACTCGCGGCTTCGGGGTCTTCGTGTGCGGACGCCGCAAGCTGCTTGAGTACCGGGCCCGGCAGTAGCTCGTATGCACTGAAGTACGGGTACCGGCCATCCGGTGTCGGCGGCACTTCGTTTCGCGCCAGCATCTCGACGAACTGCCGCGCGCCTTGCATACCTTCGCGCGCGAGACCACGCCAGACGCCGCGGGCTTCCTCATCCTTCCCGAGGTTCGCCCCAGCCACGCCCAGCATGAAACGTACCGCAGCCAGCTGCTTCCCCCCGTCAACCGCGAGGGTGGATAGCAGTTCGTGCACGCGGGCATCGTCGCCCATGATGGCGAATCCCTTGGCGACGTTGAAGGCTGCGGTTGGGTCGGCAGTGCCTACGGTGGCTAGACGGGCTAACGTACCTGCAGCGTCGGCTTCCCTGCCGGTGATGGCCTGCAGGCGCACCAGTGTCGAGAGAAGCTGGGCCTCGTCTGCCCCTACGGCTTCGAGACCTTGTTCGCACGCGGCAAGAGCTTCGGGGACGTGATCGAGCGTGAACAGCAGCGTGGCAAGATTGGACCAGGGAAGCGGCCACTGTGGCGTCTTCTCGGTCGCCTCCTCCGCTTGTTTGCGCGCTGCTTCAGGATCATCTACGAGCATGGCCCTCGTCGCGCGTTCGATGGCGAGCATGCTTTCCTCGGCATTGGCAAGCGGAATGTCGCGGCCACGTACAGCCTGTGTGAGAAACTCCTCGCCTGCACCGACTATCTTCTGAAACTTCGCCTGCTGCTCGGGTGTCCGCGAGAATCGCATGCCCATGCGCGCTGCCACCAGCGCATGCGTGGCTAGTCCTGCCATCCCGTAGGTCATCACAAGCGCTTCGAAGAGCTCGGGGTCGGCCTGCCCACTCAGCTGGATGGCCAGCTCGAGATGCCCGGCAGCGAAGTGTGGCTGCTGCAACTGCATGAGCAATGACCCTATCGCGACGTGTGCTCGTGGATTGCGCGAGTCACGCTCGACAAGCGCCAGCGCGGCGCGCAGTGCTTCCTGATACTGACCACTCTCCGTCAATTGGTGCACGAAGTGCAGCAGTCCCTCGTTTTCAGAGGACTTATGCTCTGCGATGACAGGGGCACTCTTGCCTCGGCTCTTCTTTCCCACCTGCGATCCGCTCCTTGCGCTCTTGCACCGACAAAGTGCATTCCGCATTCTATCACACGTGCACGAGCCAAACCTGCATGAGCGAACAAGCGGCGGTTGAGGTACAATCCGGTAAGAAAGCACAATAAAGGAAAACCGACGTGAGTAAACCGAATCCGGCACCGGCGAATACGTCGCTGCGTGTTATCCCGTTGGGCGGCGTGGGCGAAGTCGGCAAGAACTGCACGCTCCTGCAATACGGCCGTGATCTCGTGCTGATAGATGCAGGGGTGAAGTTTCCTGAAAGCGAGATGCTGGGGATCGACCTGATCATCCCTGACACGCGCTATATCGGCGAGCACCTGGACCAGCTGCGCGGCATCGTCATAACCCATGGTCACGAAGATCACATTGGCGCGCTGGCGCACGTCGTCGCCTCGCTGGGAAGCGAGGAACCAATCCCGGTGTACGGCTCGCCCCTGGCGCTTGGCCTGGCAGAAGCTCGTCTTATCGAGCGCAACGCGCGGCACCTGGTGCAGCTTCATGCCGTGGATTTCCGGAAGTGGCTGCATCTTGGCGGCATGCAGATAGAGTTCATTCCTGTGGGGCACAGCATTCCAGATGCCTGCTGCGTGGTGGTTCATTCACCCATTGGGCCGGTCATCTACACCGGCGACTGGAAGTTTGCAGGCATGCCTGAATCCAGCCTGGCCCGGCTGCGCCAGCTTGGCGACGAAGGCGTCACGGCGCTGCTTGCCGACTGCGTGCGCATCGAGTCTCCTGGCCGCACAGGCCCCGAATCCGTGGTAACGCAGGCACTGGAAGAAATACTGCTTCGCGCTCCCGGCCGGGTGATTGTTACCACGTTCGCCTCGAATATCGACCGTGTTGCCAACCTGATTGTTTCCGCGCACAAACTGGGCCGCGTCGCAGTGCTGGTAGGCCGCTCCATGGAGCGCAACCTGTCGGTAGCGGAAGATCTTGGGTACATCGAGGTGCCGGAAGGGAGCATGATCCGCGCCGAGGAGATGCGCCGCTGGCGGCCCGAGCAGCTGGTGCTGATCACGACCGGCAGTCAGGGCGAGCCTGCGGCCGCGCTTTCACGTATTGCCGCGGGTGAGCATCGCCAGATCCGCATCGTTCCCGGCGATACCGTGGTGATGGCCGCCACGCCCGTGCCGGGCAATGAGGAAATCGTCGGGCGCACTATCGACAACCTGTTCAGGGCCGGGGCAGAGGTCCTTTACCCTAGTGTCACGCCGAACATCCACGTGTCTGGCCATGCGGCATTTGAGGAGCATCGCGAGCTGCTCCAGATAGTTCGCCCTCGCTATGTTGCGCCGTTCCATGGCGAGTACAGAATGATGGTGCGCTACAAGCGCCTGGCAAACGAACAGGGCATCCCCGACGAGAACGTGCTGATGCCCAGCCTCGGCGATGTGCTGGACTTCGGTGTGCAGCGCGCTCGCATTCACGGCTCGGTGCCACACGGCTCCGTGCTTGTCGATGGCTTGACGGTGGGACAGGTAGATAGCGTCGTGCTGCGCGATCGCAGAGCCTTGGCTGCCGATGGCATCTTGATCGCCTCCGTCGTCGTCGACCGCAGCAGCGGCCGGCCGGTGGCTACCCCTGAGATCATTGCTCGTGGGCTACCCTCCGAGACTGAGGACTTGCTGGCTGGGGCCCGAGAACGGGTGATGCGCGCGCTGCAACGCCTGCGCCGGGGCGAAGTCGAGTACCGGCTGCTCGGGGACGTGATCAAGGAGAGTATCGGCACCTACGTGCATCAGCAAATTGGGCTGCGGCCGATGGTGCTGCCGTTGATCACCGAAGTGTAGCCAGACTGCGTGCCGGCGGCGGGCACCAGCCGCCCGGGAAATGCTGCCGCAAGACGCAAGAAGACCTCCTGCCGGCACCGCGCACCGTGCGCTGCTGTCGCTGCCCGCAGGAGGTCTTTGCTAGACTAACGAACGCTGCTCACCCCGCGCTCGCGCATTTTGGTGAAGCACTCACTGCAATAGACTGGCTTGTCGTTGCGTGGCACAAACGGCACCTGAGCCGGCTGGCCACACGACGAGCACGTCACCGTGGTCAGCTCGCGGTAGCCACCGGATCGCTCGCCACGGCCCATCGAATTGGAGGCACGCCGCGCCGTGCGGCAGCTCGTGCAGCGGCCCGGCTCGTTTTGCAGCCCCTTCGATGCAAAAAACTCCTGCTCCCCAGCGGTAAATATGAATTCCTGACCGCAGTCACGGCATACGAGGGTTTTATCCTGGTACATGAAACGCCCCTGAATCCCTTGAACTATGAGAAACCATCGGTAAGGTTCGCACGCTGAGCAAGCTGCCGGGTGGCCTTTGACCGCTAGCCGCGGGATCCACCGGGGAGCGCACCACCCGATGAAGGTACAAAGGCAAACCGGAATGCATCGCAAGGATGTACCCCATACCGGCCCGTAGTATACATGATTCGATAGGGAATCTCAATACCGTCAGGAAAATAGCGCCAATTTCCAGGTTTCAGGCCGTTTTGACACCGGAATCCGCGCTTTGCAGGTCGACGAGGCGCCCAAATAGTGGCCCGACAGCGCCATAGAGGTCGGCGAACAGTGCCGCACTCTGCCGGTACAGCGCAGCCACCCCGCGACGCGGCTCAACCATTCCGGCGGATTGCACGCGGCTGCCCGCGGCCTCGATAGACGCGGTCACACCGCATCCAGCTGCCGCGAGCAAGGCCGCGCCGTAGGCGGGCCCTTCATCCACGACTTGCGTGCTGACGGGGTAATCGAACACGTCGGCAAGTGTCTGCTGCCAGAACCGGCTCTTGGCGCCTCCGCCGGTGAGGCGCACCGTGCTTGCCGCGATACCGGCCCCTCGCAGGAGGTCGAGCGACTGCCCTAGCGCGAAGCAAGCGCCCTCGATCACGGCACGGGCCATGTGCGGCCTTCCATGCCGGGGGCTCAGCCCGAAGAACACACCGCGCGCCACGGCCGAACCATGCGGCGTGCGCTCGCCGGTGAGGTAGGGGAGAAACAGCAATCCCTCGGCACCCGGCTGCACCAGCTCGGCCTCCGAGGTGATTGCGCTGTACGCATCGGTGCCACCGGCGCTGGCCACGGCTACGAGGTCTGGATAGCAGGTGTCACGAAACCATCGGAGAGCACCGCCCGCCGAGAGCACTACCCCCATGACGTAGTTAGTGCGGGGCGACACATGTGCAAACAGGTGCAGGTTGTGGCCGGGATTGTTCGCCTCGAGGTCGACGGGGGCTAGTACCGTGCCCGACGTACCAACACTGCAGAGCACCTGGCCGGGTTCCAGTACGCCGGAGCCGGCCGCGGCACAGGCGTTGTCCGCGCCCCCGGCCAGCACGGGCGTGCCTTCCCGCAGACCGGTGGCTTGCGCCGCGGCTTGTCCAACGCGGCCTACCATGGCGGCGGACTGCACGATGGCCGGGAGTAGCGCCTGGTCGAGGCCCAGCGCCGCGCATACCTCAGCCGACCAACCGCGCCGATGCACGTCGAAAAGCAAAGTACCGGCGGCGTCAGAAGGCTCGCAGGCCAGCACCCCTGTTAGCCGGTAGTTAAGGTAATCGCGCGGCAGCAGCACCGTGGCCACGCGTGCCCAGGCCGCTGGCTCGTGCTCACGCACCCACAGCAGCTTGGGCGCTGTGAAGCCCGCCAACGGCAGGTTGCCGGTCAGATCCAGCAGCCGCTGAGCGCCTAGCATGTCGACCATCTGCGTGCATTGGGCAGCACTGCGCTGGTCATTCCACAGGATGCACGGCCTGACCGGGGATCCGCTTGTATCGAGCAGCACGGCGCCGTGCATCTGCCCGGACGCGGCAACCCCATCTACCTCGCCTGGCTCCGCACCAGTGCCGGCCAGAACACCGCGAATGGCTGCACAGGCCGATACCCACCAATCGAGGGGATCTTGTTCCATCCAGCCGGGCGCGGGACTATGCAGCGGGTGTTCAGAAGAACTCGAGCCGACTACGGTGCCGGACTCATCGATGAGAACGGCACGCACGCCCGTCGTGCCGAGGTCGAGGCCGAGAAACCGCACAGGGCACCTCCATGAATCACACTATCGCGTGCAATTGTACGCCAAGCCGTTGCAGCCAACGTGAAGCAGCGGCCTGCTAGGTCTGGATACTTGAGTCAGAGAAGAGAAAGCCTGTACAGTAATCGTGCCGTGTGAAACGGCGCACCCGAACTGCACTCTGAAGGGAGCACGACTCTGAGCGTCACCGCTGTTGTTGGCTGTCACTGGGGCGACGAAGGCAAGGGCAAGCTGATCGACTATCTGGCTGCTCAAGCCGATATGGTCATCCGCTATAACGGCGGCGCCAACGCCGGCCACAGCATCGTGAACGAATTCGGCAGTTTCGCTCTCCATCTCATTCCTTCAGGAATATTCTACCCGCGCACGGCGTGCATCATGGGCCCCGGCACGGCGATCGACCCGGGCGCTCTCATGATGGAGATGGCTGACCTAGAGGGCCGCGGCGTCAAAACGGGCACGTTGCGGATATCCGATCGGGCGCACGTGGTGATGCCCTACCACCGGCTCTTCGATACGCTTGAGGAGGCCGCGCGGGGAGCGCGGATACAGGGCACGACGAAGAGAGGTATCGGTCCGTGCTACACCGACAAGGTAGCGCGAATCGGCGTACGCATGGGCGACCTGCTGGACGAAGCGTTCTTGCGCGACGATCTGCCGTTCATCCTGGAGCAGAAGAATCGCGTGCTCACCCGCCTGTACGACCACGAGCCCCTGCCGCTGGCCGACCTGCAGGACACCTGCCGGGGGTGGGCCGCCGCGCTGCACCGCAAGATTGTCGATACGTTGCCTCTGGTCCAGGATGCCGTGGCGCGCGACCAGACTATTATCCTCGAGGGCCAGCTGGGCGTGCAGCGCGATTTGGATTGGGGCATCTACCCATATGTGACATCCTCCTCGGCGCTGGCGGGCGGCGCCGCGGCCGGCGCCGGCATCGCGCCGCATGCCATCAAAGAGATAGTCGGCGTCCTCAAGTCGTACACGACATCCGTGGGCGAAGGCCCATTCCCCACCGAATTGCGCGATGCCACGGGTGAGGCGTTGCGACGCCTGGGGCACGAGTTTGGGGCGTCTACGGGCAGGCCGCGCCGCTGCGGCTGGTTCGATGCGGTGGCGGCACGGTTCGCGGCGCAGCTCAACGGCTGCACCTGCCTGGCGATTCCCAAGCTGGATCCTCTGGATGGCTTCCCGGCGGTCCAGATATGCACAGCGTACCGCCTGGATGGCGTCACCATAGAGCACATGCCCTCGACGAGGGTACTGGCACGGGTCGAGCCCGTCTACGAGTCGCTTCCCGGCTGGGAGGCGTCGACGACGCAGGTTCGCCGCTTCGACGATCTGCCTACCGCCGCTAGGTACTACGTCCAGCGCATCGAAGAGCTCGTGGGCGTGCCGGTGCGCTATGTCGGGGTTGGGCAGAGTCGTGAGGCGCTCATAGTGCGCACGTGAAACTCGCATAGATCCTCCCGTCTTGCACACGTTGGCTTCTTGGTTGCGGATCGCACCCAATCGCGGTACCCTAATAGTGGAAGGGGGGCAGGCCCCATGGCAATCTTGTATGTGCGAAATGTTCCTGATGATCTGTATGCACAGGTGCGAAAGCGGGCGGAAGGGGAACAGCGCTCGCTGGGCGCCGAGGTGGTAGTCCTCCTCCGGCAGGCGATTGCTCAGCCCCGAGCCTATGACCCGCTTGCCTATGCCGACCTATTCGGTCAGATCCTGCGGGAGAGGGAAGCGCTGGCCGTGGCACATGGCCAGTTCCCGGATAGCGTGGCCGACATCCGCGCTGACCGGAATCGCGACGCTTGAGCATGACTTTGGCATTCCCGGTGGCCTGTGTGGTGGATGCCAGCGTCGTCATCAAGTTATTCTTGCAGGAAGAGGACTCGGACCTTGCTACGGTGCTCATGGCGCCGCAGGCAGATAGGGCCATCGTTCGTGCCATGCCCGAACTACTCTATCTGGAGTGCTCTAACATCCTTCGCACGCGGGTTCATTGTGGGCTGCTGACGCCCGACGAGGCTCGCTTGCGGGTGGCGCGGTTGGCGGCGCTTCCGCTGGCCCAATAAGCGACACCATCGCTGCTGACGCTGATCACCGATCACGCGTTGACCTGGCACATCAGCGCCTATGATGCGGCGTACGTGGCACTGGCCGAAGTGCTGCGGATGCCTCTACTGACTGCGGATTCGATCCTTGTTGGCAAGCTGAGCAATGCCAGCGTCAGCGTTCTCAGCCTGGCCAGCTTTCGTTAACCGTGTCAGTAGGTCCCGGCGAGCGGTGGTGCCCGCTACACGGCCTCAATAGTGCTGGTAAGCCCATGCTGCTCCAGGCGCTCGCGATACATTTCCGCGTGCTCGCGAGGGCAGACCACCACCTGCGCCACGCCGTGAAGGTGCGCCTCCAGCATCACTTCCTTCGCCCGCTTCACCGACAGCGGCGGCACACTGGCCAGTAGGGCTCGCACCACCTGCACCATCTCGTTGACGTCGTCGTTGTGCAGCATAACGCGCCACGGGGGCAAGATTTGGCGCCTGGTCTGCTGCTCTTGTCTGGTCTCGGTCTGTGTTGCCATGGCTTCAAGTGTAAGGCGTTCCCCCAAGCTTGTCGAGATGGTCGCCATAGCCAAGAGGGTCCCCTACCAGAGTCAACTTCGGCACGTATGCGCGACTGCGCTCGTGTGGCTCAGGTAAAATGGAGCCTATGAGCTTTCCTTACAACCTTCGGCCGATCACGCCCAATGAGTTGCCTGCCTTTTGGCAGCAAGTCGGCGCTGCCTTCGGATCCATCCCATCGGACGAAGAAGTTGCCCGGCAGCTGCCTGGCTTTGAATTCGATCGCAGCCTCGGTGCGTTCGCTGGCGCAGGCCTCGTGGGAACTGTTGTGGTCGAGGCCACGCTGGTGTCGCTGCCGGGTTCTACGAGCGTTCCAGCGGGCGCCATCAAGGCCGCAACCGTATCACCGGCGCACCGCAGGCGTGGCATCCTGCGCGCCATGGTGGCACACGCGCTGGCCGATTGCCAGGAGCGCGGAGAGCCGATGGCCGTGCTCACGGCGTCGGAAAGCTCAATCTATGGTCGTTTCGGTTTCGGCTCCGCAGCCGACCAGGCAGGCTATGCCATCAGCACCGCCGGCAGCGCATTCCTTGGCCCCGTTGCCTACTCGGGCTCGGTCGAGTGCATCGATTTCGCGGACGCTCGCGGTCTGTACCCTGAAGTGTGTGAGACGGCGAGGCGCCAGACGCCGGGCGCGATCGCGCGCAACGCCTACTGGTGGCAACGCTACTTCGAGACACCGCTTGCCGAGCGCATCGGCGAAAGGTCACAGTACCACGTCGTCGCTCGCGACAATTCTGGTTCCTGCGAGGGATTTGCTATCTACGGATTGAAGTCGGACTGGACTGACGGCATAAACGATTTTACGCTTGAGGTCAGCCAACTCATCACGACGACCGATGACGCGCGCGTGGCTTTGTGGCGCTACTTGCTCGACGTCGATCTCGTGAGAAAGCTGACCACGTGGAACAGCCCTGTCGACGAGCTCCTGCGCTACCTGCTCAAGGACCCGCGGCAGCTGCGCACGCGTCATCGGACCGATGGCTTATGGGTGCGTATGCTCGACGTTCCTGCAGCTTTGGGCGCGCGGCGCTACGCCATCGAAGGCAGCCTCGTGCTGGAGGTGCGTGATGGCTTCAGGCCGGCGTGTGGCGGCCGATTCTTGCTCGAGGGGGCCACGGATGGCGCCGCGTGCCGCCGGACCAGCCGGAGTCCCGATATCACGCTGGAAACGGCGGACCTTGCCACTCTGTTCTTGGGCGGCGTGCCCTTCACCATGCTGGCCAGGGCGCAGCGCCTGCGCGAGGAGACGCCCGGCGCGTTGCAACGCGCGGATCTCATGTTTGCCAGCTCGCCACAGCCCTGGTGCATGACCAGATTCTGAGATCTCAGTTCAGGAAGGCAATGTGCAATGCAGCCCGATAGTCCGCACCCTAAGACGCCGGTACAGGATGAGTCGCTTCACGCCTACATCAGCCGATTGTACGCGGCGCAGGACGATGTGCAGCTGGACCTGCTCACCGCTGCTGAGCGGGAGGGGTTGCCCCAAATCAGTGTGTCCCCCGCACTGGGCAAGCTGCTGGCGCTGTTGGTGCAGATTTCGGGAGCGCGCCGCATCCTGGAGATTGGCACCTTGGCCGGCTATAGCGCAGTGTGGCTGGGCCGAGCGCTACCCACGGACGGCAAGCTAATCAGCCTGGAGATCGAGCCGAAACATGCTGCGGTCGCGCGCCGGTCCATTGAGCGCGCTGGCCTGGCCGACCGCGTTGAGGTCCGCGTGGGCCCGGCGTTGGACTCCCTGGCGAAGCTCGCCGGCGATCCGGCTTTCGACATGGTGTTCATAGATGCAGACAAGCCCAGCTATCCTGCCTACCTCGATTGGGCGTTGCGGCTGGTACGTCCTGGGGGACTGATCGTGGCAGACAATGTGCTGCGCGATGGCGACGTGCTCTCTCCGGACATTCAGGATGCCGGTATCCAGGCCATTCGCACGTACAACGATCGCGTGGCGCAGGACCCGCGGCTGGATGGCCTCATCCTGTTCACGCGCAGCCGTGGCCACGAGGTCGACGGCGTGTCGGTGGCACGTGTGCGAGATGGCTCGCCGGTTTAGTACCCGCGCTCAGGGTCCACAATCGCCAGCAGTGACTCGCCCGCGAGATACCGTCGTAGATTCTCTGCGAATCTGCGCACTGGGTACATACCGCTGGACCGGTAAGGGTTGGCGTGATGTGGGGTGATGATCGCGTTGCGCGCGTGCCAGAGGGGGTGACCCGCCGGCAGAGGCTCGGGATCGGTAACGTCTAACCCTGCTCCGGCGATCACCTGCTCGTTCAGCGCCGTGATCAGGGCGCCGGTGTTCACGACCTTGCCGCGCGCCACGTTGATCAGCACCGCTGTGCGTTTCATCGAGTGCAGGAAGGCGCTATCGACCAGTCCGGTTGTCTCAGGCGTCAGTGGCGTTGCGAGCAGCACCGCGTCGGATTCTGCCAGCAATAGCGGCAGCTGATCTTGCCGGAGCGTCAGGTCTACATCAGGTATCGGCTCGACCCCTCGGCGAATCCCCATCGTACGCATGCCAAACGCTTTTGCCATCCTCGCAGCTGCCTGCCCAATGCCTCCAGCGCCGACTATGCCCATTGTCTGGCCATCGACAAATCGCGTGTCCAGCATCGCCCATCGCTCTTGCTGCTGCTGCAGCAGCAGGTCGGGCAAGCGACGGTTGAGCGCGAGCAAGAGCATGAGCGCATGCTCGGCTACCAGTCCGGCGTACACTCCCGCGGCGCTGGCGATGGTCACGTTCGGCCCAAGGATCTCGTGCAGCCGTTGGTCGCCCACGCCCGCCGCGGGCGATTGGACCCAGCGCAACCGCGGCATGCGGGGGGCGAGCGCGGCGAGATCGCCGCGTGAGAATTGCCACCACGCCAAGACCTCGGCCTCGCTTGCCCGGGAACGCGTCTGCGCGCTCTGCGCGGCACCAGGAGCAAGCCGTTCGAGTTGCAGACGTGGTGAAACCTCGCGCAACACAGACTCATATTCGAGCGGGAAGTTTGATGACAGTGCAACTACCACGGTGTCGGGAACCGGCATGCTCTGCACCCCCAATGCCTATCAATGTGCCGCCACGTGCGTCGAGCACGCGCATCCTGTCCGGATCAGCCTGCCTTTACCCTGCCTACGGCAATAGGGCAGCGCATTGCTCCTGCGCTGCCCTATTGCCGTATGACCGGGCCACACGGGCGAATTACTTCTTCTTGGCGGTCGAGGTTGCCTGTGGTGATGGTGGCGGCGACTTGCTGGAAGCAGCCGTGGCCGAGCCCTTTGCCGCACTAGTGGCTGCTGGCGATGCCTTGCCGGTTGCCGTTGCCGCCGGCGCGGTGCTAGGGGCCGTCACTGCTGGCGATGCCTTGCCGGTTGCCGTTGCCGCCGGCGCGGTGCTAGGGGCCGTCGTGGCTACAGGATACGTCGGCACACTGGTTGGTGGCTGGCTCGTCGTGCTGGTCGTGGTGCCGTACGGTGGGTTGAAGAACGACTTGGCCACAACCGCGTCGCTCCAGGCGCTTTCCGCATTCTGTTGGTCTGACTGGGTCTGGCTGCTGGACAGCTTTTGCTTGAGGTTGTGGCCGAGCCACTCCAGTACGAACCAGGTGCTGTCTATCTGAGCGGCCTTGAACTTTGCATGGGTCTTTTCCATATCGTTCAGTGCCTGGACCAGCGCCGGACCCATGTACGAATCAGTGGCAGTATCCGAGAGCCGTTCCCAGGTGAGCTTGCCGCCGTTTCCGCTTGTGGAGGTGTCCGTGGACTTCTTTACCAGATTGTTGAACTCAGTCTGCGGATTCTTATTCCCCGCGATCTGAGCGAGCATCTGGGTAGCGGTCAGCTCACCGGTCGTCTCGATGCGCGCGTACTCCCACTGCTCGGCTGTTGTCGGGTTGTTACGCGTAAGGTACGTGCCGACCTTTGTTCTCACAACGTCGGGCGCCACAAAGAGAGCCTTGTAGTCGCCAGTCGAAATGGTCGCGAGGCTCGGGCTCGATGCACTCAGCCCGCTGTTCAGGTCAGTTAGCGAACTGGCATCCGTTTGGTAAGCCTTGTCAATGTCCGAGCCGGACGCGGTAACGCCGAAACTCTTCTGGGCATCTATGGCGTTAACCTTGGCCTGCTGTAGGTAGCCCATGGCCATTGACCCTGGATCTTGGGTAGAGGCGCTGGTATCACCTTGTTGCGCCATTTGTTGGTTCTCGTAGGTATAGGCCCGCGTCATCACGTCGAGGTCGTTGCGACTGATATTTCCGGTCACGCCGTCTACGCGCACCGTGGCAACAGTCTGATTGGGATAGATGAAATTGGTCCAGGCCGCGGCGACCACGATGATCGAGAGCGACACCGCCACGACGAGGGCGAGCGCACAGTACGCGAGCATCCGTTTCGCGTGATCCTTCTCGCGCCTGGTCATGTGCCGGCCGTAGCCAAAGATGATAGGCTTGCCGTCCGGCCGATCGTCGATAATCGCGCTGGTGCGGTGGTAGCGCTCGTGCGGCTGATGATGCCGGCGCCGGCGCTGAGGGGACTTGCTGCTGCTGCCCGGTTGTCCAGGCCGGGTTTCCGCTGGCGTACTCATCTCTGTATGAAGCGCTGGTGCTCGGCAGTGTACGGTAGCAGCGCAAGCTGGCGCGCCCGTTTGAGAGCGGTGGTGAGCACGCGCTGGTGCTTGGCACACGTACCGGTTTTGCGTCGCGGCTCGATCTTACCGCGTTCGCTCAGGTACTTGCGGAGCCGGCCCACATCTTTATAGTCGACGAGATCCATCTTATCGACGCAGAAGTTGCATACTCGGCGCCGTGAGAAGCGTTCGCCACGCCCGCCCTCGCGCCTTGGGCCGCGCGAGGAGCGTTCCCCGCGTTCCCCACGCTCGCCGCGATCTCCACGGTCCCCGCGGCCGCCGTCCGGGCGTCCTACTGGATCATAGCTTGGTGTATACGATGGTGTACCCATGATTGGCTCAAACTCCTAGAATGGAATGTCTTCATCCTCTTGCGAGCTGATGTCGGGCACGGGTCGCGGTCCGGCTTGGCGACCGCCAAAGGACGTACTCGGGCGACTTGGCGCCGGCCCGCCAAAGCCGGCCGGTTGCTCGAAGCTGCCGGCCTCACCGACACCTTTGGGCGTGAGCAGTTGCATGTCATCCATTTGCACCTCGAGTGAAGTGCGACGCTGGCCGTCATTTCCGGTGAATTCCGAGATCCTCAGGTTGCCGGATACAAATACCGACATGCCTTTCTTGATGAGGTCATTGACAATCTCAGCTTGGTGCCGCCAGGCGCTCACGCGGAACCATGTTGGCGGTACCTCTTGCTGCTCGCCCTGGCCGCCATCAGGTGCCTGGCCGCGGCGAGTGCGCTCATTCACTGCCACGCTAAACGAGGCGACGGGAGTGCCGTCTGTCGTGTAGCGCATCTGCGGATCGCTTCCGACGTTACCAATGATTAGGATCTTCTTCAAGTTACCAGCCACGTCCATACCCTCCGGCTAAACTGCTGAACGTTGCTCACACCCCTGGTATCTGTATGTCCTCACAGGCCCTGTAACTCGCCGGGAAATGGCCGGGGCGCGTGCCCGTAGGCTACTCCTCGGCCGCCGGGATCAGATCGGGATCGATGCCTTCCTCCAGCACCGCTTCTATGTCGTCCTGGTCTGCTTCTTCCTCAACGTGCGCGGGCTGCATGTCTACGACCGCGTGACTCGGCGTCTGGCTGAGCGGTAGAGCCGGCTTGATCGGCACTTCGTCCTGCCGGAACACACCGTGCCGTAGAATGCTCTCGTTGAGGCGCAGGTCATTATCGAATGCTACCATCGCCTCGGTGGGCATCGAGAAGCGGGTCGTCACGTAGAAGCCGTCGCGGTTGTGTTCGATAGGGTACGCAAGGTGCCGGCGGCCCCAGGCGTGGACTTCGGTAACCGAGCCGCCGCCGGTAACCACCAGCTGATTCACCTTCTCGATGACGGCAGCCGTGCCCTCTTCGTCGAGCGCGGCATTCAGGATGTACGTAACCTCGTAATCGCGCAGCAATTGGTTCTCCTTCCCTTGGGCAAGCGTCGCTTCTGGCTCTTCGACCCGGCCGGCGCGTGCCGGGCCAGCGCAAGCGACGCGAGAAGCACGCCGGCTCGCAAGTCGCACGCCGGCTCCATGACGCGCCCCACATGTGGCGCGTCATGTGAATGTAGCATCCGGCCCGGCCTCTAGGCAACTACTGCTATGCATAACAGCATCGCCCACGAGCTGACGCACCAGTAGTTTGGCGACAGCGTGAGCCTGACGACCTGGCGGGACATATGGTTGAACGAGGGGTTCGCCACCTATCTGATCTGGCTGTGGCTGGAAGCACAGATCCTTCAGGCCATGGCGCAGACATACAGCGTGGCTGCTACTATGTTAGAATCCAAGCACAGGCCCAAGATGCAGCGTGGAGGCATGGGCCGCGCCAGGAGGAAAACGTAGATGCCGGGCATTGTCAGCTGGCTTCTCTTGTTGGCGGCGATTCTGTCGCTTGTCGCGTTCGGACTGCTGGTAATGGTGGCGCTCGAGATCCGCGACCTCATCAAGCAACTGAAGAATGAGATCATGCCGGTGATCGGCTCCGCTCAGCAGACCGTGAAGACGGTGCAGGGCACGAGCGAGTTCGTCAGCAGCGGGCTGGTCAAGCCACTGATCACCAGCGTCAGTGTCACTGCCGGTGTGGCCAAGACCATGCAGGTGCTCTCCGGCAGCGTGGCGCGCAGCTTCAAGCGCGGCAACAAGTTGGCCAAGGTGCCGGAAGAGGCGAAACGTGGGTAACGTCAACGCCTTTGTGGGAGCGCTCGGTGGCACCATTCTCTGCCTCGAGCTGCTCGTGCTGCTGCTCTTGCTCGTCGCCATCAACGCCGGCATGGCCTTCGGGCTATGGTTTGTGCTCAAGAAGATGGGTTTTGTGCACCGCAAGCTAGCCTGGGCTACCGGTCGCGTCGAGAGCATCGTAGATAAAGCGTCGAACATCGCCGCGGCACCGGTCATTCGCACAACGAGCGCCTGGCGAGGCCTGCGGGCTACGGCATATCGGGCCACGCACTGGCCGCCCCGCCCCGCTGTCACTGCAGCTCCCGCGCCGGCTAAGCTGGGTCAGGCCACAGGGGAGCAGCGCGCCGCCTAAAGCGTTGTGGTGTGCCTGCATAGGGCGCCAGTCGTCGCCATAGAGTGGTAATTCGCATGGTCACGGCGAAGCGAATGACCTACACCGTCACGGGAACGGCGCGGATCAGTGGTGACACCATAGTGCCTGAGCTCGCATTGCCGGTAAACGCACTCTTCACCTGAAGTAGCCAGCCCAGTCGCTGCACGGGTACCATACGACCAAACACCTGCGGGCCGCCAACGCTACTAAGACACCTGCATGTCCGGCATTTCCGGCGTGGGTGGTGCAATACGTGCGGTCGCAGGCCAAGCAGATAGCTGAGGGGGCGCTTACCACCGTGTCTGCACACAAGACTATTACCTGTGGTGAATTGACTCAAGCACATGCCGGCCAGACCGTGACGTTGCTTGGCTGGCTCAACCGAAGACGCGACCAAGGGCAGCTGGTCTTCCTCGACCTTCGCGACCGTTGGGGTATCACCCAGGTCGTGGTCGATCGTCAGTCGGCGCCGGATGCCCACAGCGTAGCCGAGGATGTCCGCGTGGAGTACGTGCTGGCCGCGACAGGCGTCGTGACACTGCGACCAGAGGGCACTCACAATCCCAAGCTGGCCACCGGTGAGATCGAGGTGCGCGTGACGAGCCTGGAAGTGCTCAATCCTTCCAAGACGCCGCCATTCTACATCAACGAAGACGTGCAAGTGGAAGAACCGCTCAGGCTCCGCTATCGCTATCTCGATCTGCGGCGCGAGGTGATGCGCGAGAACATCATCCTGCGGCATAGGGTGGTGAAGTTCATGCGTGACTACCTCGACGCGCGTGGCTTCGTCGAGATCGAAACGCCCATCCTTTTCAAGAGCTCGCCGGGCGGCGCGCGCGACTTCCTGGTGCCCAGCCGGGTGCACCCTGGCGAGTTTTATGGGCTGCCTCAGTCGCCCCAGCAGCTGAAGCAGATGCTCATGGTTGCCGGGTTCGAGCGCTATTTCCAGATTGCTCGTTGTTTTCGCGACGAGGATCAGCGTGCCGATCGGCAGCCGGAGTTCACCCAGCTCGACGTCGAGATGAGCTTTGTCGAGCAGGAAGATATCCTCAATCTGTTCGAAGGCCTGTACCCCGCCATCGCCAAAGCGCTGACGACCAAGCGCATCATGGCTGAGCCCTTGCCGCGCCTTACCTTTCGCGAGGCCATGGACCGCTACGGCTCGGACAAGCCAGACCTGCGATTCGGCCTCCAGCTCCAGGACCTCTCGGAGATCTATGTCGCGAGCGAGTTCGGCGTCTTTGTGGAGACGTTGGCCTCTGGTGGCGCCCTTAAGGGGCTCCGCGCACCCGGACTCGGCGGCAGTTCGCGCAAGGAGATCGATGCCCTGACTGCGCTGGCGCGTACTCATGGCGCTCGTGGGTTGGTCAGCCTGGCCGTTCAATCCGACGGCACCGTGCGAGGCGCCGCGGCCAAGTTCCTGCATGACGATGAAGTGCGCGCCACTATCGAGCGCTTGCAGGCCGGGCCCGGCGACCTGCTCCTGATTGTGGCCGACAAGGCCGACAGGGCACTGGAGGCGCTAGGTCAGCTACGACTGCATATCGGCCACAGCTTGAAGCTGGCCGATCCCAACGTGTTGGCGCTCGCCTGGGTCGTGGACATGCCGGCATTTGAGGTGCTGGAGGACGGCTCTGTCGTGGCGAAGCACCATCAGTTCACGAGCCCCAGGGACGAGGATCTGGAGCACCTGGAAAGCGACCCGTTCCGCGTGCGCGCCAAACAGTACGATCTGGTCTGCAACGGGTTCGAGATCGCGGGAGGCAGCATCCGAATCCATCGCCGCGAGGTACAGGAGCGGATGTTCCGCCTGCTGGGCATGACGCCCGAGGACGTGCGGGACCGATTCGGCTTCATGCTGGAGGCGTTCGAGTACGGTACTCCGCCGCATGGCGGCATCGCGGGCGGCATCGATCGCTGGGTGGGTCTCCTGCGCGACACTGCCAATATTCGCGACGTTATTGCCTTTCCCAAGAATCAGAGCGCCCAGGACATGATGGCTGGGGCGCCTTCCGCCGTGCCGCAGGCCCAGCTGGATGAGCTGAGCATCAACGTGGCGGAACGCGCGTAGTCATACGACGTAGGCAGTCCAGTACGTGCCGTCGGTGTCATCCGGCAAGACGCGTAGCCGCTGGTTGCGGAGATCGGGCTCGAGCCCCAGTGCTTCCAGCGGAATGACGCCGAGCAGCGGTTCGCTGCCCTCCGGCAGCTCCACGCAGTCAAATGTGGCTTCGCGGCCCATCAGACTGATGGCGGCGTCCTGGAATAGCCGCGCGGTAGCCGTACCCGTGGCAGTCTGCAACAGTACTTCGCGCCGCACGGCCAGACCCAGACGGGCGATCGCGTCGGCAGGCAGTGACAACGATGTGGCACCCGTGTCCACGAGCACCGCGCTGAGCACCATCGAGCGCACCCGATCCGTTGGGATGTCGCCCGCTTGCGCGCGAATCTGGTCTGCATGGTTAGTTATCTCGAGCGGCGTGATGACCTTACCCACTTCTCTCACTTTCCCCATCATAGCCGACGCAGACATGGCAGTTCCTCCCTCCAAGCTAGTAACCTTTCCTCAGTGTACCTGGGAGAGCAGCCGGGAGCGCACGCGACCCAGTGCGGCGGTGCCCCGGCTGGTCGTGCGGCCGTGCCGGGTCAACCGGCTGACGAAGGACGGGACGCCTGCGCTTCCGCGCCCGACGCGAAATGAGTCTCCCAGGCGCTCCACCCTTGCTGCTCTGCCGCCCGCACAGCGCTGGCGGACGCCGTCTGCTCAGTGAAGAGCCCAAAGCAGGTAGGCCCGCTGCCGCACATCTGCGCCTGCACCGCGCCCCACTCGCGTAGCCGTGCCGGGACCTCGGCGACCTCGGGGTGCAGGGCGGTCGTGACCTGTTGCAGCGTGTTGGCAAGCGGCCAGCAGGATGGCGGAGTGCTCGGATCCAGCTGGGCGAAGCCCCGGCTCACTGCCCCCGGTACGTACATTGACGGGTCGACCCGCCCATACACGCCGGCTGTCGAGACTCCGAAGCCCGGGTTGACCAATACCACCGCGCAATCCGGTTGGTCCGGCAACGGTCCGAGTACCTCGCCTCTGCCACTTGCGAGCACGGTGCCACCCAGTAGGAAGAAGGGCACGTCTGAGCCGAGGCGCGCTGCCAGCTGGTGCAGTGCATCCTGGCCAAGGTTCATGTGCCACAACTCATTGAGGCCGGTCAATGCCGCGGCTGCATCGCTGCTGCCGCCACCGAGCCCGGCCGCGACCGGAACGGCCTTGGCAATGGTGATGCGAGCGCCAAGGTCGCACCCGCTTGCTTCCCGCAGCAGCACCGCCGCCGCGTACACCAGGTTGTTCTCGCCGTCGAGCCCATCGACGTCGCAGCGGATTTCAAGATCTGGCGCCTGCTCGACGGTAAGCGTGTCGTGCAAGGCAAGGCTCCGCATCACCGAACGAATCTCGTGATAGCCGTCGCCCCGTTTTCCCAGGACCTCGAGCGTCAAATTGATTTTCGCATGGGCTTCGAGCACCAGGACCATGGCTATACGCTTACCTCTCCTCCAAGCCCCTTTGGCTGGTACGTTCGTCCAGGATCTGGCCGTGCCAGAAAGCAGGATACAGGGAAACAGTCACACATGTAGCGCCGGCGACCGGCCGCACCAATCGAGCACAAGGGCGCGGTACAATGCCCAAATGAGCCTCCAACAGCCTACGGTGCAGCCGACCTCAGCGCTGACCACGGCAGCGCGGCCAAGCAGGCTTGGCCGCCAGCGGCAGGTCGTGGGAGTGCTCACGCGCCACGGCTTCGGCCTGCTCGTCCAGCACAGCCGGCTGCCCATTATCAAGCGCGCAGGAGCGCTCGGCCGCCCACAGGCGTTGCGCAACGCGCTCGAGCGACTCGGCACCACCTTTGTCAAGCTCGGCCAGATTCTCAGTACGCGCCCGGATCTGTTGCCGGACGAATACATCTTGGCCTTGAGCTCGCTGCAGGATTCGCTCGCTCCCATAGACTATGGGGAAATTTCCCAGCTGATCTGCAATGAGCTGCGTGCGCCACCTGAGAAGCTGTTCGCCTCGTTCGATCCTGTACCCATCTCAACCGCCTCTATCGGGCAAGTACATGCAGCCACGCTCCGAGACGGCAGCCGAGTGGTGGTCAAGGTGCAAAAGCCGGGAATAGTGGCCGAGATAGAGCTTGACCTGCAGATCATTCACGATCTGGCCCGTCTGGCGGTTGGCAGAATTGACTTGCCGTTCGTGCGCAGTGCCGAAGATATCGTGGACCAATTCTCCGACGGTCTGCGCGAAGAGGTCGACTATCTCCATGAGGCGCGAAACGCCGAACGGTTTGCTCGAGTTGCAGGCTCGGAAGCCCACATTGCCATTCCGCGCGTGTTTTGGGACTTCTCGACCACGCGAGTGCTCACGTTGGAGCGCATGGACGGCGTGAAGATCAGCGACTTCGCCGGACTGGACCGGCTTGGCGTCGATCGGCACGTGGTCGCCAGCAACCTCTCGGGATTTGTCCTGCGGCAAGTGCTGGACCTGGGGTACTTCCACGCCGATCCCCATCCCGGCAACTACCTGGTCCGTGCCGATGGCACTATCGGCATTGTCGACTACGGCCTCATGGGGACGCTCGACGACGCCACCCGACGCGAACTGCTGCTAATTCTCGCCGCCTGGGTGCGCGGCGATGCCGACGGCCTCGCAGACGGATTGCTGATGCTGGGCGTGGCGCACACCGGCACGCGTACGCACGAGCTGCGCGACGACATGCGGCGTGTGCTGGGCCGGTACCACGACGTGCGCCTGCAAGAGATCAGACTCGGGCGCGTCCTGAGTGACCTGTTCCGCCTGGCGCGGCGCCACAGCCTGGTGATGCGAGGTGACCTCGCGCTCATGGCAAAGACGCTGGTGATGCACGAGGGTCTGGGTTCGCAGCTCGACCCGAGATTCCACCTCGTGGAGGAAGCCCGTCCCTACGTTGTCGATGCCTTGCAGCGCCTCTATCTCCCCAAACTCGATGGGCCGGCCGCCGCGCTCAGCCTGGGCGCGATGCTAGACCTGACGTCCAGCTTCCCCCAAAGGACGTTGCGCCTCCTGGGCAGGCTCGAGCGCGGCGACATTGGTTTGACGGTGAGACCCGAGGGCATGGAACCGCTCATGCGCGACCTCAATCACATGGTGAACCGCTTGTCCGTAACCATCCTTGCCGCTGCTTTCCTGGTCGGACTGGCGCTCCTGCTGCAGGTGGTCGAAACCAGCCACGGCTCGCTGCTCCTGCTCATGCTGTTTGCCGCAGGTATGGTGGGCGCGGCCCTCCTGGGATTGTGGATCCTCGTCTCAATGTACCGTGCGGGACAGACGCACTGAGGGTGCCTGAGCGCGCTCGGGGTCAGCTATCCTGCTCGCCAATGATCTCGCGCAGCAGGTCGCCGACCAGTGCGGGATTGGCGCCGCGCATCTCTTTCATCACGGCTCCGACCACGCGCCCGAGCGCTTGCGTCTTCCCCCGCTTGTAGTCGTTCACGGCTTGCGGATTCTCGGCAATGGCCTTGCGCGCCGCCGGCTCCAGACTGCTGCGATCGCTGACTTGCTGCAAGCCGAGGTCACGCACGATCGACTCGGGATCCTGGCCCGTGCGGAAGTAGCTCTCGAAGACCGTCTTCGCCGCGGTCGAGCTCACGCGCCCCGCCTCCACCAGCTTGATAATCGAGGCCAGCCCTTCGGGACGGACTACCGTGTGCTCTTCCGCCTCCAGGCCACTGTCGTTCAGCAGTCGCTGGAACTCGCCCAGGAGCCATTTGGCCACTTCGCGACCGTCCGAGCCTACCAGCAATGCGGTGTGCTCGAAGAGGTCGGCCATGGCGCGCGAAGTCGTCAACTGCAGCGCGTCGGTCTCAGGCAGCCCGTACAGGCGTGCCAGGCGCGTCGCTCGTTCGCCTGCCATCTCAGGCAGTCCGGTGCGGATGTCCTCGACCCAGGAGCGATCGATCACCAGCGGCGGTAGATCCGGCTCCGGGAAGTAGCGGTAGTCGTTCGAATCTTCCTTGCTGCGCTGGGAGACTGTGCCTCGCTCTTCTTCCACCCAGCCGCGGGTTTCTTGCTGGATTCTACCGCCGGCCTCGAGAATCTTGATCTGGCGGGCCACCTCGAAATCGATCGCTAGCTTCACCGCCTTGAAGCTGTTCATGTTCTTGACTTCGGTCTTGACGCCGAACGTCGTGCTGCCGGCAGGCCGCACCGACACGTTCGCATCGCAGCGCAGGCAGCCCTTCGACATATCGCCGTTGTTCACGCCCAGGTACAACAAGATGCTGCGAATCTGCATGAAGTAGCGGCGCGCGTCTTCGGCGCTGCGCAGATCGGGCTCGCTGACGATCTCCATGAGGGGAACGCCGCAGCGGTTGAAATCGATCAGGCTGTACCCGGTGCCTGGATGCGTGTTCTTGCCCGTATCCTCCTCGAGGTGGACGCGCGTAATGCCAATGCGTCTCGCGGTGCCGTCGCATGGGATGTCCAGGTAGCCGTTGCGCGAGAGCGGCAGGTCGAATTGCGAAATCTGGTAGCCCTTCGGCAGGTCGGGGTAGAAGTAGTTCTTCCGATCGAACTTGCTGAACTCGGGGATCGAGCAGTGCAAGGCAAGCGCGGTCATGATGGTGCAGCGCACAGCCTCCTCATTGGCGACCGGCAAGACTCCGGGCATGCCGGCGCACACCGGACACACGTGCGAATTGGGCGCCGCGTCGGCGTAAGCCGCGCTGCAGCCACAGAACATCTTGCTCCTGGTGAGCAGTTGCGCGTGGATCTCGAGCCCGATAACGGGTTCCCAAGCCATGGTCAAATCATCCTTCGGCTAGAGAGGCCACAAGTTCGGGCTTGGCAGGCGCCACAAAGTGCCCGCTCTGCTCAAAGGCGTAGGCCACCCGCAGCGCCACCGATTCGCTAAACGCGGGTGCCTGCACTTGCAGGCCAACCGGCAGCCCCTCGAGCATCCCGCACGGCACCGACACCCCGGCGACACCCGCGATGTTTGCCGGCAAGGTGCAGATGTCGCAGAGATACATCTGATATGGGTCGCTCAGTTTCTGCCCGAGAGGAAACGCGACGATCGGCGACACCGGCGAGACGAGCGCATCGCAGGTACGGAACACCTCGTCGAACTCGGCCTTGATAATGGTGCGGGCCTTTTGCGCCTGCCGGTAGTACTGGTCCGCATAGCCCTCCGAGAGTGCATAGGTGCCAATCATGATCCGGCGCTTCACCTCATCGCCAAATCCGGCCCCACGCGTGAGATTGTAGTTCTCCCACATCGAGGGCACGCCGGCAGAGTAGCCGTACTTTATGCCGTCGTACCGGGCCAAATTGGCGCTTGCCTCGGCCGGGGCAATGATGTAGTAGGTGGCCAGTGCGTAGCGCGTGGATGGCAGCGACACGTCCACGATCTCCGCGCCTAGATCGCGCAACGCCGCGATGGCGCCACGCACCATATCTTCCATCCCCGGCTGCAGACCCTCGACAAAGTACTCCTTCGGCACGCCCAAGCGCACGCCGCGAAGGTCCCCTTGCAGCGCCTCTGCGTAGTTGGGTACCGGTACCCGCGCCGTCGTGGAGTCCATGGGATCGTGCCCGGCCAATGCTTGCAGCATGATGGCACAGTCGGTTACGTCCTTGGTGAATGGTCCGATCTGGTCGAGCGACGATGCGAACGCCAGCAGACCGTAACGCGACACCCTGCCGTAGCTGGGCTTGAAGCCCACCACGCCGCACAGGCTCGCCGGCTGCCGAATCGAGCCACCAGTATCCGAGCCGAGTGAGGCCAGGGCCATGTCCGCGGCTACCGCGGCTGCGGATCCACCGCTCGATCCGCCCGGCACCATGTCGAGGTTCCAGGGATTGTGCGTGGGGAAGAAGGCACTATGCTCGGTGGAGCTGCCCATGGCAAACTCGTCGAGATTGGTCTTGCCGACGAATACGGCGCCGGCCGCCTCTAGGCGTTTCACCACGGTGGCGGAGTAGGGTGGCACGAAGTGCTCGAGTATGCGCGATGCGGCGGTAGTGGGTTCGCCGGCGAGACACAGGACATCTTTGAGGGCGATGGGAATGCCAACCAGCGGCCCATCGTCACCCGCGGCCAGCCGCCGATCTGCCTCTTCGGCCATTGCGATGGCTCGGTCTTCAAGCCGGGTGATGTAGGCACGCACGAGATCATCCACCACGGACATCCGGTCCAGCACGGCAGTGGTAAGCTCTACGGCAGAGATGTCCCGGCTACGCAGCAGGTCACCTGCTTCGTGAATGGTAAGCGTGTGCAACGTCAACGGGCGATGCTCCTCACTCGCGGGTGCTCTTCATTCGAGAATGGCCCGCACGCGGAAATAGTCCTCTTCGCGGTCCGGCGCGTTGGCAAGAACGGCTTCCACGGGCAACGAAGGCCGCTCGCTATCCTCCCGCAGCACGTTGTGCAAGTCCAGGACCTGCGAGGTCGGGCCGATATGGTCGGTCCGAAGCTCGGAGAGCGTAGCGATGTGCTCGAGAATTGCGCCGAGCTCGGTCGTCATGCGCTCGAGCTGATCCTCGGAGAGCTCGAGGCGGGCCAGCGCTGCGACCTTTTGTACGTCAGAACGTGCAATCAACTCCGTATCCTCACGAACCAGTATTATAGCACTGATGCCACACGCTCGATTACTCTACGCTCGCCCCGACGGCACGCTGCTCGAACACCAGACCTTGCGCCCCGCCGGCCTCTCATTCAGTGCTGCCGCTCGAATAGCGGCGGAGTATTGGCGACCGCTCCCGCCCGGAACGACACTATGCCAGATGCCCGGCCGCACGGCCCAGGGTTACGACGCGCGCGGCAACATCTGCACGCTGCGCCCGGACAGCGACCTCGCAGTCGGCGCACTGCTGCCCACCGGCTACGCCAGGGTGCTGCTGCCGGCGTACGCAAAGGACGACTCCGCGGCCTACCTGCCCCTGTTCGGCTACACAGCCGTGGCGTCGATTGACGGCGAAATCTGTGCTGCTTGCATCCCGATCGACGCGCCGGGCACGTGGGACCCTGCTGCCTACCACACGCCTGCGCTCAAGCAGCTGGTGAAGACGGGTCTCGCCTCGCACCCGGGAGACGGTCTGTGGGCGCAGATCGGGAAGTGCGCTTTGGAGTACGGGTGCTACACCGCACAGAATGTGTTCTACCAGCGCTGGGAAGGGGGTTTGCCGGCCTCACCCACGTGTTCCGCCCAATGCGTCGGCTGCATCTCGGAGCAGCTGGGCGACGTGCCCTCGCCTCAGATAAGGCTGGTGGAGGCGCCAAGCGTTGCGCAGCTGGCTGGGGTTGCGCTAGCGCACCTGAGCGGCGGTCCCAAGCGCATGATCAGCTTCGGCCAGGGCTGTGAGGGCGAGCCGTTGAACCGATGGCGCGACGTGGCGGAGGCAATCAGCCTCGTGCGCAAGGAGCTGCCTGCAGCGCATCCACATGGCGGCATCATCAACATGAACACCAACGGCTGGCACACCCGAGGGCTTGCTGCCGTAGTCAAGGCAGGTCTGCAGCGGATCAGGGTGAGCCTCAATTCTGCAATTGATGATCACTACCGGGCGTATTACAAGCCGCGAGGCTATGCCCTGGCGGACGTGCGCCGCTCCATCCGGCTCTGCTCGGATGCCGGCGTGTGGGTCGCGCTGAACCTGCTCACGTTTCCGGGATACACGGACTGCGACGGCGAAATCGATGCTCTGCTCGAGCTGATTGGCACTGAACGTGTGCACGAGGTGCAGGTGCGCTCGCTCAACATCGATCGCGACATGTTCGTAGCGTCGATGCCCCAACCCACCGGCACAGAGCAAGGCATCGAGCGGTTGCTGGCGGCGCTACGAGGAGCGAACGTGCGGGTGGCCACGCACGCGTGGGTTGAACCGGAGCTCTACCTAACCGAAAATGGCTAACTGGGAACACTTACTCGTGCAACCGGGGCATGCTACAATGCAGCCACGTTTATGGCGCCCACCTAGCGGTCGGGGCTGCCCAACGAGGAGGGATCCCACGTGACAAGCCTCGTATTCATCATCGCGATGCTCATTGTACTTGTGCTGATTGCGGCTGTTGTGCTCGCCCTGCGGGGGTCAAGAAGCGCTGAGCCGGAAGCGCCGGCCGTTCTGAGCGACTTCTCGGGTGTAGATCTCAACGATCGCCTGGCGAAGATCACCCTATCGCCGGCGATGCGCGAGGTCGTGCTGCCGCCGCCCCTCGACACCGATCCCCTGGACGATTATCGTGCGAGCCTCAAGCCGTCTGTCGCCCCGTCGGCGACTAGCGTCCCGCGCTTCATGCCACTCTCCGCACCGGATCCGCGTGCTTCGGCTACCCCAGGGCCTGCCGCGCCAAAGGGTCCTCGCGCCACCCTCCCCGGAGAGAGTGTGGTGCCGGGCCTGGGCACACGCCCAGCGACGGCCTTTGTCAAGCCAAGCGAGGGCCCAATCCCGTGGGCAGCCCGCTTTGACCGGCCTGAGGTGGCCGGCGGGCCAATCCTGCCGCCGCCCATGGCGCTTCCGCCGTCCGAGCGCCGCCTCGGGCTGCCGGGTCGTGTGAGCCCTGAGCCCTCTGCCGTGGTACTGCCAAACCTTACCGCGGAGCCGCAGGCTGAGCAATCACCGTTCAAGCTTGGCGGTAGACTTGGCTTGCCCGGCGCCGCCGCTGGTGGATTTACTTTCGCCGGCGCTGAGGCAGTACCTGCTGAGGCTGCAGAGCCGGCAACCCCGATGCCTAGAGCAGAAGAGGTAAAGGCGCTTCCAGGCAGCGCGCAACCCCCAGTGCCGGACGCGGCAAGTGCACAGTCGCTGGATATTCGCGCAATTCTGCGTGGTGAGTCCGTCCCCCGAGGCTTGCCCGGATCCGTTGCCGACCTGGCGGGCCGCGGCATGACTCCCATGCCCAAGCCGCGATTCACGACCGGCCCCTTACCTCCCATACCCGAGCCAAGCGGCGCCCTTGGGTCGCAGCCATTCGATCTGCGAGCATTGCGCACGGCAATGTCTCGACCGGGCGAGCCGGCCGCGGGTTCGGCGGGCGCCGTACGTGGTATTCGCGGCCTGGAGCTTCCCGGCCAACCTCAAGGTTCCGGACCGGCAGCGAACCCGGATGCGACCCACATGGTGGGAGACTTCGAGCTGCCGGATGAAGGCTTTGAGACCCATGTATTCGCCACCAGCGAGTTGATCGACGGTGAGGTAAGTCGCAGCGCCGTAACATTTGAGCCTCCCGACCCAAGTGTAAGCGAGGCACTCTCCGCCGGCCCCGACGCCACGGAGGCGCTATTTGGCGGCCCCGACGCCACGGAGGCGCTGTTTAGCGGCCCCGACACTACTGAGAGACTGTCTGGCACGTCAAGCACAATCGAGCCGTGGACACCCGAGCCGTCGGCCAGACCAGCACTCGATTCTTCAGGTACGCCCTTCGGCTCGGTGCATCATGTGCGTTCGTACGATACGCCAAGTACGCCGGTTCCGAGCATTGAGACACCGGATTCCAGCGAGCCGGCCGGAGACACGGTGCGCATCTCGCCGATGCAAGAAGCCCGCGCTCGTGATCTGCTGCGCGATCTAGCCGGTTCCGCTGACGTCGTGTTCGTGAAGCTCGTGAGCCCAGATGGCGTGGCGCTGCTTAGCCTCGGGGAGGAGAATGGCGACACCGGGCTTGACCGGTGCATTGCATCCACCGCGTTGGCGGCCTTGGCAGGTGCCGAAGAGCAGGGCCTTGGCGCCACCAACTACGTTGCCATTGAGTCCGCCCATGCAGCGCTGCTCATTGCGCCCGCGTACATGGGCGCGGCGCTAGCTGTCTACACGTGTAACCCCGCCCGATTAGGCCTGCTGCGGCGGCAGGTGCGTAAGCCCGCAAATGGCCTGAGAGCGCTGCTCATGGAGTCAAGTGTTTCGTGACCAAGTAAAGATCTTCGTGCTTGCCGGAGCCGGGGGCGCGGGATCTCTCCACTTTAGGCGAGAGAAGTTCGTGCCCAAAGGCGGGCCCGATGGCGGTGATGGTGGCCGAGGCGGCAGCGTCTACGCCGTCGCGGATTCCTCACACAACACCCTGCATCACTACGTTTTCCACCACCATCATCGCGCCAAGGCGGGCGGAGATGGTTCGATGCGGCGACGGCACGGCTCGGCCGGTGACGACCTGCTGCTCCCGGTGCCCGTGGGCACCGTAATCCATGACGCGGACACCGGCACCGTGCTCGGCGACCTCACCGAACCCGGTCAGCGTGTCCTGGTGGCCAGAGGTGGGCGCGGCGGATTGGGAAACACCCACTTTGCCACTGCTACCTACCAGGCGCCGCACATCGCGGAGAAGGGCGAGCCTGGAGAAGAGCGGAGCTTGCTGCTGGAGCTCAAGTTGATCGCCGACGTCGGGATCGCTGGATTACCCAATGCCGGGAAGTCCACGCTGCTCGCCAGTGTCACTGCCGCGCGCCCCAAGATTGCCGACTACCCGTTTACGACCCTCACGCCCAATCTCGGTGTAACCGTCGTCGACGACTACAGCTTTGTTCTGGCGGACATTCCGGGCCTGATTGAAGGCGCGCACGAAGGGCTTGGACTGGGGCACGAGTTCCTCCGGCACATAGAGCGCACCAGCGTGCTGATTCACGTCGTAGATGGGTCCGCCGGCACCGCTACCCAGATCCTCTCGAGCATCGGCGTCGTGGACGCCGAACTGGCGCTCTACAGCGAGGAACTGCAGAGTCGTCCGAAGGTAATCGCGGTGAACAAAATGGACGTGCCTTCTGCGCGCGAACAATGGCCCGCGGTACTGGCGGCGCTGGCGGAGCGGTCGTTGAGCGCCTACCCCATCAGCGCTGCCACCGGCGAAGGCGTGCAGCCCCTGATGCGGCAGGTGCGGCGCATCCTCGAGGAGGAGCGTGAGCGCCAGACCGCACTGCTGCCTGAAACAGAGACGGTCATCGTCCCTCCCCATGTCGACGAGCTCCGTATTGAACGGCTGCGAGGCGGTGGATTCCGCGTTCATAATAGGCAAGCCATCCGCGCCGTCACTATGACCGACATGGCGTCAGAAGAGGCGCTGGTTCGCCTGCAAGCCCTCCTGCGGCGCTTCGGCGTCACGCAGGCGCTGGAACGAGCCGGCGTTACCGATGGCGACACGGTTTTCATTGGCGACACCGATCTTGTGTGGGGCAACGTCGCCGAAGAGCCAACCTCGCGCCGCCTCACACGACGGGAGCGGATGGCGCTGCGCAGTGCGGACGACTCCTTAACGTAGGTCGCGATGGCGGGTACTGGCGACTTCTCCCTCAACAGCTGATCTAAGCCCTCAAGGTTAGCCACATCATAAGAAACGTGAGCGGCTGCAACCACCCAACCATTGTCAGGACAGCCGCATGTGCCATAATACGAGGTGTAGGAAACGATGGGTGGTGCAAGTGGCACAGACGTATCAATCAATCGACATTAGTCAAAGTCCAGAGTTGCTCCGCGTGGCGGAAGAGGTGCGCGATACTAACCGGCCGCGAGCGCTTACCCGCAATCACACCATTGTGGCGCTGGTCGTGCCGCCGCGGGCGCAGCGAAAGTCCGTGGCGACAAGTCCAGAGTCAGACTATGAAGCGTTCCTCGCAAGTGCCGGTGGCTGGAAAGATCTCGTTGACACCGAACAGCTCAAGAAGAATATCAAGGACGCTAGAGGCTCGGATCGGCCCGACGTGCGCCTGTGATTTATCTCATCGACACTGATTGGGTGATCGATTTTCTCAAGGGCGACCCTTCAGCCATTGCGCTTCTGCGATCCTTTCCGCCCAAGTCGCTCGCAATCAGCGTGATCACGTATGCCGAGATCTATGAAGGCATTCTGGCCAGCGCCGATTCAAAGCAGGGCGAGAACGTGTTCCGGGGCTTCCTACGCAATGTCTCGGTGCTGCCGCTCAATCGCACAATCGCAAGACACGCTG
>Ga0187876_1000514_pt1 | contig 39649 bp, 33 predicted proteins | sample June2016WEW_17_4_FD_133000 | JGI IMG/M metagenome (GOLD analysis project Ga0187876, IMG submission 133000) | Peatland microbial communities from SPRUCE experiment site at the Marcell Experimental Forest, Minnesota, USA - June2016WEW_17_40 | ecosystem: Environmental > Terrestrial > Soil >...
AAAGCCGTCGCCGCCGCCGTCGAGAGCATGGAAAAATTCAGCCGCCCCGTCAAGGGCGCGGATGACATCGCCAAGGTCGGCGCCATCTCGGCCAACAACGACGCCTCCATCGGCAAGCTCCTCGCCGACGCCATGGATAAAGTCGGCAAGGACGGCGTCATCACCGTCGAAGAGGGCAAGGGCATCGAGACCGCCCTCGAAGTCGTCGAGGGCATGCAGTTCGACCGCGGCTTCATCAGCCCCTACTTCATCAACAAGCCGCAGACCCGCGAAGCCGTCCTCGAGGACTGCCTCATCCTCATCCACGAAAAGAAGCTCGGCAACCTGCGCGAAATGCTCCCGCTCCTCGAAAAAGTCGCCTCCTCCGGCAAGCCGCTCCTGATCATCGCCGAGGACGTCGAGAGCGAAGCCCTTGCCGCGCTCGTCATCAACAAACTCCGCGGCGTCCTCAACTGCTGCGCCGTCAAAGCCCCCGGCTTCGGCGATCGCCGCAAAGCCATGCTCCAGGACATGGCCGTCCTCACCGGCGGCCAGTGCTTCACCGAGGACCTCGGCGTCAAGCTCGAGAACATCGCGCTCTCCGACCTCGGTAAAGCCGGCAAAGTCACCGTGGACAAGGACAACACTACTCTGATCCAGGGCGCCGGAAAGAAATCCGCCATCCAGGACCGCATCGCCCAGATCAAGAAGCAGGCCGACACCACGACCAGCGATTACGACCGCGAAAAGCTCCAGGAGCGGCTCGCCAAGCTCTCCGGCGGAGTGGCCATCGTCCGGGTCGGCGCCGCCACGGAAGCGGCCATGCTCGAGAAGAAAGCCCGCGTCGAGGACGCCCTTCACGCCACCCGCGCAGCCGTCGAGGAAGGCATCGTCGCCGGCGGCGGCCTGGCGTACCTGCGCGCCATCCCTGCCGTCGAAGCCATCCGCGAGAAACTTCGCGGCGACGAAAAGGCCGGTGTGGACATCATCGCCCGCGCCCTCGAAGCGCCCATCCGCCAGATCGCCAAAAATTCCGGCGTGGACGGCTCCGTCGTCGCCGCCGAGGTCAAGGAGAAGCCGCCGACCGTCGGCTTCGACGCCAACGTCGGCGAGTACGTGGACATGATCAAGGCCGGCATCATAGACCCGACCAAGGTCTGCAAACAGGCCCTTCAGAACGCCGCCAGCCTCGCCGGCCTGCTGCTCACGACCGAGACCATCGTCACCGAGATCAAGGAAGAGGAAGACAAAGAAGCCGCGCCCGCCGAGGGCGTCGTGCGATAGAAGACGGTTCGTAGTGGCGCCGTAAGGCGCTAGCCGTAATGCTTGAAAAACTGCCGGCGTTCGCCCCGTAGCGAACGCCGGCAGTTTCGTTTCCGGGCGCCTTTCGTGCGGGCGCTTATGGGTGCTCCGGAGCTACACCAATGCGATACGATGTCCCATCCATCTCATTAAGGACTGAGGTACCCTTCGGAAAGCTTATATAAAACATATCGTCCTTAGGTGTGAAGCCTGCCTGTAGCGACTTCACTTTGAGATGCTGGCTAATGGTTTCAAGAGCTTTGTGCTGCGCATCAACCCACTCAAACAGCTTCAGAACTCCTTCCGTCGGAAACCAGGTCCCTTTTCGAATTTCTCTAAGTTCGGTCGTCTCAATTGTTGAGAACGGCCGTGCAGGAGGGTTCACCATGTAGGTGTCAATGGCGGTGACACAGTAGCCCTTCTCAGGGTCAAGCCGAAAGCGAACCATGACGTTCGCATCTGCGAAGTGGATCGTGTCGACTTCGACAAACCTTCTGTCGGCCGAGTCCGTCGTCTCTCGAATCTCCTTCATCTTTGATTTCTCGAGGTATTCGCTCAAGCGCATCCAATCAATCCAATATCCCGCAAGCCTGTCCGGCGAAAGGAGAGGAACCTGCTGCGTCTTCGCGCTGATGCGCCCGTTTTGCCCGTAGGCTGGCTCTTTGGGCATGACGTCATACCACTTGAAGGCGCTGCCATCATAGCCACACACCGACTCCCGGAGCCTGCCTGAGGTGAACTCGGTAGTCATTTCAAGACGATAACGCCCTGTAGAATCTCTAACTATCCGACCACGCTGTTGCGCCAAAACGAGCTGCGCGTCGTCCATTTGCCCCCAATATTCCGGATTCAATTCCTTAAACGCTTCCAGATATTGGTACTCCACTGTCCAGTCGGCCTTGAGCGTTGAAACAACCTCCTCGTTATGGCGGACAACTGCCTTAATGAACTCCATTGATGGGATTCTGTCGCTGATGGGCATCCCGGCGTCCCGACCGCTGTCATTCTTTACACACGCGGCGGTCACGACCATTAAAGCCATCGCCAATATGAATATGCATGTCTTCATTACGCGTGACAACCACAACATACAATTCTCCTCCTTCGCGCATGTTGCCAACGCGCAATCTATCCTCGCGTGGAGGGCTTGTCAAGGAGCGTTCCGCGGTGTCCGCAGACAGGTGTATACGAGCGCTGGCGGGATGTTGAACAAGACGAAATCGGAATGCAGTCTGGTGAAGTGCTTTCTTAGATAACGCTTTGCGTTGAAGCCTTTGAGCAGGGTCAGTGTGTGCATGTATTGGATGAAATGGCCGTTGTCTTTCAGGACAGGCAGCACCGAATGGCGGAGCAGGCCGTCGAAATCCATGCAGGAACATGGAAGCGTCGAGACGATGCAATCTACGCCTTTTTCGAGAATGCCGAATACGTCGGCCAGAACTTTCGGGCAGTTGAAGACGTCCTCGTTGACGAGGAACACGTTCTCCCCTTTCGTGCTTGCCTTCAAGTGGCCGTGCAGGCGCGGGTTTTTCTCGAAGGATATGAAGATCGTCCCGGGTCGCTTGCGCCTGATGATCTCGCGCGTGACGGCGCCGCTGGCGGAGCCGAACTCGACGATGACTTTCGCCGTGGCGAACGGCGCCATCCGGAGCAGAGAGTTCACGCAGCTCCTCGAGTCCGGCACGACGGAGCCGATCTCTTTGAAGTTACGGCAGTATTCCCGGAAAAAGCGCAACGATTTTCTCAAGCAGTCCTCCTGTTTCCCAATCACCTAACTTCCAGAAACTCCCGCACCGCGCCGACCAACTGCGCCTGGTCCTTGAACACTCGCGTTCGGGCGGGCAGCGAGTCGCGGAATGTCTTGCCATAGCCCTTCGTGACCAGGCGCGGGTCGCACACGATCACCACGCCCCGGTCGGTGCGAGTGCGGATGAGGCGGCCGAAACCTTGCTTGAGCCGGATCACGGCGTCCGGCACCATGTAGTCGTTGAAGTCGTTCCGTCCTTTGCGTTTGAGCGCCTCGCAGCGCGCGGAGACGAGCGGGTCGGTGTGCACGCGGAACGGCAGCTTGGCGACGATGAGGCAACTGAGCGCTTCGCCCGGCACGTCCACGCCTTCCCAGAAACTCTGCGTGCCGAGCAGCACCGATGAGGTCTCGCGGCTGAAACGCGTAATCAGCCTGGACCGCTCGCCGTCCACTCCCTGCGCCATGACTCGGATGCCGCTGCGCGCCAGCGCGGATTTGATCGCCGGATACGCCTCGCGGAGCATGGCGTGCGAGGTGAAGAGCACCAGCCCGCGGCCGCGCGTCGCGGTCAGGATGTCCGCCGCCAGCGCGCTGAACGGGCGGACGAAGTCCGGGCCGTCCGTCCTCGGCTCCGGCAGGAACGACGGCACGGCCAGGAGCGCCTGGCGCTCGAAGTCGAAGGAGGTGCCGAGGTCGGCCACGCGCAGGCGCGTCGAGACCGCGCCGCGCATGCCGAGCCGGTCGCGCATGAAATCGAAATTCCCTGCGACGGTCAAGGTCGCCGACGTCAAGACCGCCGTCCGCACCCGCGAGAAGATCGTCGCTTCCATCAGCGCGGCGATATCGAGCGGCGCGGCGTTGAACGACGCGCCGGCGCGGCCCGGCTCGCGCTCGATCCAGTACACGGCGTCCTCGTCGTTCGCCTTGAGGACCTTGTCGAGGTGTTCGAGCATCTCTCGCAGCAGCGACGCCTGCGCGGCGATCTCCACGGCCACTTCTCTGAGCGTGGCGAACGGCTCGCGGTCGGCCTTCGCGTCGGCGGCCTCGGCGCACGGCTTCGCCAGCCCCTCCAGCGCCTTGGCGAGCGGCTCTACGACATCCGCGAAGGCCTGCGCGGAGCGAGCCAGTTGCGGCCAGTCATCCGGCCGGCGATCGGCGTCATACCGGAGCCGCTCGACGCGCTGGCCGGACTCGTCGAGGAGCAGCGCCAGGCCGCCGAAGAGCGATTCGGCCGCGCTGCGCGCCTCGGGGAACGCCTCGATGGAAAGCCGGACCACCTCGGCCAGCCGGTCGGCCTGGCCCGCGGGCAATTCCGCCGCGGCGAGCGAAAGCTGGTGCTGCAGGTTCGCGAACAGACCGCGGCCGGCGCCGTCGCGCTGGGCGCGGAAGAGGCGATTGAGCACGCGCGAGAGTTGCCACGGCGCCACGCGGATCGTCGCGGCGTCGGTCGCGATGTTTTCGAGGTTATGCGCTTCGTCGAAGACGATGCAGCGGAACGGCGGAAGCGCGACGCTGGCATCGCCCGCTTCCCAGAAGACGGTCGAGTGGTTCGCGACGACCACGTCCGATTGGAGCGCGCGCGCCCGCGCCCTGCGCACGAAGCAGTTGCGCGCGAAGCGGCACCGCGGCCCGAGGCATTCGTCGCGCTGCGTCGCCATCCGCGCCCACAGTTCCGACTCCATGCCGCCCTTGAGGCCGGAGAGTTCGGCCACGTCGCCGGTCTCCGTCTCCGCCAGCCAGGAGATGGCCGGAAGGATTTCGACGCGCTCGCCGTCGGAGAGTTCCCGCTCCGCCGCGCCAAGGAGCATGAGCAATTTCCGGACGCAGAGATAGTTCGCCCGCCCCTTGATGAGCGCGTACCGGAAATTCCCGCCGAGCGCCTTTTCGAGGAACGGCAGATCCTTCTCGAAGAGCTGGGACTGCAGGTTCTTCGTGTTGGTGGAGATCACGACCGGGTCGCGGTTCTGCGCCGCCCACAGGATCGCGGGCGCCAGGTACGCGAGCGATTTGCCGGTGCCGGTGCCGGCCTCGACCATGACGACGAGTCCCTCGTTGAACGCCTCGCACACCTCGCGCACCATCCGGAGCTGCTCCGGCCGATGCTCGTACGCGGCGAAGCCCTGCGCGAGCGCGCCCTGCGGCGAGAAGACGCCGCAGACCCGCTCCACGTCGAGCAGCGACGGCGGCTCGACCGGCGGCTCGCGGGTGGTCCAGCGCGGACCAGATTCAGTGGGCAGGAGGTCGCGGAGCGTCTTCGCCCGCGCGCCGAATCCGCCCTTGAGCGCGAGCTTTGCGGCCTCTTCGATCAGCGGGCGCAGCGGGTGTTGCGTCGGCGCGAGCAGGCGGCGCATTTCGTCGAGCGCCGCCAGCGGTTTCTTCTTCAGGTCGGCGACCAGCCGGGCGAACAGTTCCGCCGCCGCGAGCGCGCGCGCGGGCGCGTCGGGCCCGCCGACTTTCAGGCCGTAGTGCGCGGCCAGCGCCGGAAGATCGCGCGACGGCTCCCTCGGCAGCACCACGCGCGCCAGCAGCGCGCCATCGAGCAGCTTGCCGAGGGCGAACAGGGTTTGCAGCGTGGCGGACTCTTCCGCGGACGGGGCATCCGATTTGAAACAAACGAGCGTCTCGCCCGGCGCCGGAGCGTCGAGCCGCGCCGGACGTGCGACCTCGCGCCGGCCCTCGTCCGCGGCCCGGACCAGAACCGGGTCAGTTTCAGGAGAGCGGTCCCACTCGATGATGGAGAACATCGCGTTCCTCAATGGAGTTCCGGGCGAAGACAGGTGTGAGCCTAGCACTCCGGCGTTCAGCGTGTCAACGCGCCCATTCGCCTTGCCGTTTGGGAGAGCGACCGATATAATCCGGTGTGTTCCCAGGTGCAAGAGGAGGCGCTGTCTTGCGGAAGATTCTGGTCACCGGCGGCTGCGGGTTCATCGGCTCGAATTTCGTCCTTCATCTCCTCCGGACGCGGAAGGACCTCCAGGTCGTCAACCTGGACAAGCTCACGTACGCGGGGAACCTGGTGAACCTCTCCGAGATCGAAGGCGACCCGCGCCACCGGTTCGTCCACGGCGACATCTGCGACGAGGCGCTCGTCGCTCGGCTGCTCGCCGACGGCGTGGATTCGGTCGTCAATTTCGCCGCAGAGACGCACGTGGACCGGAGCATCCAGGACTCGGCGCCGTTCATCCTGACCAACGTCGGCGGGACGCACGCGCTGCTGGTCGCCGCCCGCAAGTGCAAGGTCCGCAAGTTCATCCAGGTCGGGACGGACGAGGTCTATGGCTCGCTCGGCCCGTCGGGCCTGTTCACGGAGGATTCGCCGCTCCAGCCGAACAATCCCTATTCGGCCAGCAAGGCCGGCGCCGACCTGCTCGTCCGCGCGTTCCAGCGGACCTACGGCATGGACGCGACGATCACGCGCTGCACGAACAACTACGGCCCGTTCCAGTTTCCGGAGAAGGCGATCCCGGTCTTCATCGGCAACGCGCTGGCGGACCGCCCGATCCCGGTTTACGGCGACGGCCTGCACGTGCGCGACTGGCTGTTCGTCGAGGACCATTGCCGCGCGATCGAGGCGGTGATGGAGCGCGGCCGCGCGGGCGAAGTGTACAACGTCGGCGGCGCCAACGAACTGCCGAACATCGAACTGGCGCGCCTGATCCTGCGCGAGTTGAAAAAGCCGGAGTCGCTCATCCAGTTCGTGAAGGACCGGCCCGGGCATGACCGGCGGTATGCGCTCGACTCCTCGAAGCTCTCGCGCGAGCTGGGCTGGAAGCCGCTCGTCTCCCTCGCCGAAGGCATTCCCCGGACCGTGCGCTGGTACTGCGAGCACCAGGATTGGCTGCGCCGAGTGCAGACCGGCGAGTACCAGGAGTACTACCGCAAGCACTACCACGAACGCCACGGATTGCAGGAATAAGGGATGGCGGCACTCGGAAATGCGGCGGTCCTCGGCGGCCGCGGGATGCTCGGAGTGGACCTGGTCGAGGCGTGCCGCAAGGCCGACGCGTTCGCCGAGGTGCTCGCGGCGGACCTGCCGGAAGTGGACATCACCGACGAACGCTCGCTGCGCCGCGCCCTGGCCGGGCTGAAGCCGGCGGTGATTTTCAACTGCGCGGCGATGACCGACGTGGACGGGTGCGAGTCCAAGCGCGACCTGGCCTTCGCCTTGAACGCCACGGCCGCCGGGCTCGTGGCCGACGCGGCCGCGTCGCTCGGCGCCCTGCTGATCCACGTGAGCACGGATTTCGTGTTCGACGGGCGGAAGGGCGCACCGTACGCCGAGGACGATCCGCCCGCGCCGCTTTCGGTCTACGGCCGGTCGAAGCTCGCGGGCGAGCGGCTGGTGGCCGAACGCGCGGGGAAGTGGATCGTCGCGCGCACGGCGTGGCTCTACGGCCGGACGCGGATGAACTTCGTGGACCGCATGCTGCAACTCGGATCGAAGAAGGAGGAACTCTCCGTCGTGACGGACCAGGTCGGCTCGCCGACGTGGACGCGCGACCTGGCCGCCGCGCTGATCGCGCTGGCGCGTTCCGGCGAAACGGGGATTTTCCACGCGGCCAACAGCGGCGCGTGTTCGCGGTATGAACAGGTGAAGCTGATGTTCGAGTGCGCCGGGCTGCGGACGCGGTTGCGGCCGGTGGATTCCTCGGCCTTTCCCCGCGTCGCCGCCGTCCCGGCCTGTTCGCCGCTGAGCGTGGAGAAACTGCGGCGCAGGACCGGCCACATCATGCGCCCGTGGGCGGAGGCGCTGAGCCAATACGTGCGGACGGAGTCACCCATCGCGGCCGGCCGCGGGACGATGCAGTGAGAAGATGAATTCCCCGATTCCATTATGCCCCAAGTGCGGCAAGGAAGCGTCCGGCGGCGCAAGGTTCTGCGTCTCCTGCGGCGCCGCGCTTGAAGCGCCCGCCGCAGCGCCCGCTGCGCGGCCTTGCGCTATCCCGCCGCCGGACCGATCGCATCTCCAGGGCCCCTGTACGGTGCTATACGCCGGCGGCGGTGAAATGGACGTCCGCCGCGTCGGGCGCCTCGTGGCTGAGGCGGTCAAGCGGCCTCTGCCGGACGTGACGAGGGAACTGCGCAACTCCCGAGGGTTCATCGCAAAGGGACTGCCCGCGCCGATCGCCGTCGCGCTCGCAGAAAAGGCCGAGCGCGAACTTTCCGCGCCGGTGCTGGTCCTCGCCGACGCGGACTGCGCCGCGCTTCCGCCGGTCATGCGGATACGCGACATCATGGTGGCCGCCGAAGGGATCCGCTGCGAGGCGTACGCGTGGGACCGGACGGAGCGCATCGCGGCCCGTTGGGATGAAGTCTTCCTCATTTCCTGCGGCCGTCTCGAGATCGAGCGCGCCGTCGAAGCGGCCGACGAATTGATCTCGGAGGCGCGCGGCCGGACGACGGCGCTGGTCATGGAAAAGCGGCACGAATTCCTGATTGACGTGGTCCTGATCGAGCCTTGGCGCCTGCTGCGGCTCGATCAGAACGCCGCCGCGTTCTCGATGACGGAGATGCGGCGCGAACCGGAGGATACGGTGGGCCCGCTCTATCGCTGCGCGTTCAACCTGCGCCACCTCGCGCAAGGCGTTCCGATGAACCGGGGCGTGGAACTCCTCGCCGCCGGCGGATCGGACGTCGTCTGGGAGCCGCTGACGTTTCTCAACAAGCGCGACTTCGAGACCTACACCTCCTGGCTGGTGCAACTGCTGAGGTACGGGCGGCCGATCCCGGCGTGAGCCGGATCAAGGCGCGGGGACGGTCTCGATGTAGAACTGGCCGGCGTTGCCGATCTTGAAAATATAGAGCTTGTCCGGGACGAGGCTCGCGTACAAGTCGTTGCCGTAGACGGCCTGGACGCCGGCCGACTTCAGGCGGTCCGGGTCGTTGGAGAGCTTCCAGATTTCGGTCCAGAACAGCTTGCGGTCGCGGAGCGAGAGTTTCGCGAGCAGTTCGTCGTAGCGCTTCGGCTCGGCGCCGGCGGCTTCGATGGGAAAAGCCGACTCAGGCGTCATCTTCTCGCCGTAGATGCGCCGCCAGAGATACAGCGCCCGCCCCTTGCCGTCAGCGACGTAGCGATTGTCGAACTTCACGATCAGAGCATCAAAATGAACGATGTCGCCTTCGATGTCGCAGTCCCGTGTGAGGATTTGTCTGGATGGGTCGTCGCGCGCCGTCTCGATGAAGCGCACGCGGGTCAGCAGCCGCCCGTCCTTGCGCTCCCGCCCGATAACCCGCGCCAGGCCGATCTGGCTCTCGGCGGTCAGGTTGGCGATGGCGGTTTTGAGCTGGCGATTCTCCGTCAGCAGATCGAAGATCGTCCGGCTCGCCAGCCACACGCCGCGGCCGATGATGCCGAGGACGATCAGGACGCACAGCACCATCAGCCACAGGAACGTCCGACGCGCCAGCCGACCGGCCATGTCCGCCTCCGCTTAATCCGGGACCGCCACAATCCTAGACCAGCTCCGGCGGCAATGCAAATCAAGCGCCGTAAATCGGGCCCGGCGGCCCGGAATCGCTGGGCGGGGACCGCTCGGACGCGCCGCAAGCCCGGACGGCTCTTGACGTGCTGATTGACAGGGCCGCGTGCCGCTGTTATCATAATCCGTCATCGGGAATCGGAGCCAGGCATCTCGCGGCGGCAAAGCGCACGATTCCCGCTGCAAAGGGAGAGCGCTGAATGGAAAAACAAAATGCCTTGATCATGGCGGCCCAGGTCGGCGACGTGGCGGTCGTCAATTTCCTGACCTCGCAAGTGCTCGACGAGTTCAACGTGCAGCAACTCGGCCAGGAGTTGAACGAGCTGGTGGACAAGCAGGGCATGATCCGGCTCGTGATCAATTTTTCGAAGATCAAATTCCTCAGCAGCGCCGTGCTCGGCAAGATGATCTCCCTCAACAAAAAAATCACCGCGCAGAAAGGTCAGATGGCCTTCTGCAACATCAACCCGGACATCATGCAGGTCTTCAAAATCACGCGCCTGGACAAGCTGATCGCCATTTACGAAGACGAGGACGAGGCGGTCAAAGGCGTCGGCAAGCCCGGCCTCTTCGGAAGGTACCGCTAAGCGCGTCCCGCTGACGGCGCAGAGAGCACGGTAACGCCGGGGGGCGTCGCAGTCTTTTCAACTTCACCCTGTCGCTACGAGACCCTTTCCGCATCCGCCGACCAGGCGATTGCGGGCGTTCATAAGAGAAGGACGGCACATGATCATCGGGGTTCCGAAAGAGATCAAGACGGATGAGTACCGCGTCGCGATGACGCCGGCCGGAGTCAATCAGTTGAAGGCCCACGGCCATCGCGTCCGCGTGCAGGCGGGCGCCGGCGTCGGCAGCGGCATTTCCGACTCGGAGTACCGCCGCGCAGGTGCGGAGATCGTCCAGCCGGCCGCGCAGATTTTCAAGACCGCGGATATGATCGTGAAAGTGAAGGAGCCGCAGCCCTCCGAGTGCCGGCTGCTGCGGCCCGGGCAGCTCGTCTTCACCTATTTTCACCTGGCGGCGGATAAGCCGTTGACGCTGGCGCTGATGAAATCGGGCGCCACGGCGATCGCGTACGAGACGATCGAGCCGGAGTCGGGCGGCCTGCCGCTGCTCACGCCGATGAGCGAAGTCGCCGGCCGCATGGCGATCCAGGAAGGCGCGAAGTACCTGGAACGCCCGATGTCGGGCCGCGGCGTGCTCCTCGCCGGCGTGCCCGGAGTCGAGTCCGCGGACGTGCTGATCCTGGGCGGCGGCATCGTCGGCGCCAATGCCGCGCGGATCGCCGCCGGCATGGGCGCGCGCGTGACGGTCCTCGACGTGAACCTCGACCGCATGCGCTACCTCGACGACGTCCTTCCGCCGAACGTCCGGACGCTCATGTCCGATTCGCACTCCGTGAACGCCTGCATCCGCACCGCCGACCTGGTCATCGGCGCCGTGCTCATCGCCGGAGCGCGCACGCCCGTGCTCGTCCGCCGCAAGCACTTGAAAACCATGAAGCCGCGCGCGGTGATGGTGGACGTGGCGATTGACCAGGGCGGATGCTTCGAGACCAGCCGGCCCACCACGCACAGCAAGCCGGCGTACCTGGTGGACGACATCGTCCATTACTGCGTCGCCAACATGCCCGGCGCGGTCAGCCGCACCTCGACTTATGCCCTGACCAACGTGACGCTGCCGTACGCCGTCCAGATCGCCGACCGCGGCATCGCGACGGCCGCGCAGGAGGACATCGCGATCCGGCGCGGGGTCAACGTGATCGGCGGGAAGCTCGTCTGTCGCGCTGTGGCGGAGGCGTTCGGACTCCCATGCGACACGTTCTGACCGGCAAGGCTTGGCGCGCGCGCACCGTCGCTCTGTTCCTCACCGTCTGCGTCGCCGCGGCGGCGTTCGGTTGGGGAGACGAAACGCACCGCGCGGTCTCCCGCGGCGCGGCGGTTATCCTGCCCGACGAAGTCCGCCCGTTCTTCCTGGTCAACAGCGATTTCATCGCGCGACACAGCACCGACCCGGACTACATCCCCAACCGGACCGCCGCGCAGCGCGCCGAGCATTTTCTGGACATAGACACGTACGGCGAGCCCCCGTTCAAAGACCTGCCGCATGACCGCGCCGAGCTGGAGAAGAAGGTCGGCGCGGCGACCGTCGTCGCGCACGGCCTGCTGCCCTGGACGGTCAACCGGGAGTTCGAGCGGCTGGTGAAGGCGTTCCGCGAGCGCGATTGGGTCGAGACGCGCATGGCCGCCGCGTATCTTTCCCACTTCGTCGCCGATACGACCATGCCGCTGCACGCAACGCACAATTATGACGGCCAGTTGACCGGCAACAACGGCATCCACCGCCGCATCGAGGTGGAGATGGTCGCCCGCTTCCACAACGTCTCCATGATCGCGCCCAGCGGCATCACCGCGGTCGGCGACCCGGTCGAGTGGACTTTTCAGCAGCTCGAGCGCAGCCTGAGCTTCTGTCCGGCGTTCCTGAAAGCCGACACGGAGGCGCGGCGCGCGGCGCCCCTGGACAGCGAAGTCTATTATCTCAAGCTGAACGAAGGCGCGGGCGAAATCGTGGAGGCGCGCACGCGCGACGCGGCGAATGCGGTCGCCGGGTTCTGGCTGGCCGCATGGCAGAAGGCCGGCCGGCCCGCCCTGCCGCCGCAGCGCGAAATCGTCGTCCTCGTGGTCCAGTCGGCGCCGGTTGCGGAGGAGTCGCGGGCGTCGCGGCATTTCCACGGCCTGATCTATCCCGCGTCGGAGATCGCCAGGATCGCCGCCGCAGCCACGCCGTTCGACGCGGTGACCGTCGCTCACGCCGGCGTCCCGTACAAGGCGCCGCGCCAATCCCTGCACTTCATTCCGGCGCTGGATGCGCACGGTGAAGCGCCGCCGGATTGGGAGAGCGACGATCTCGGCAGAATCGGCGACGCGATTCACACCATCAGCTACAGCTTCGAGCAGTTCCCCGGCTCGCAACGCGTCGTGATTCTCCTGTGCTACGGCTGGAAGGCCGATGAGAGCCTGCCGGCGGCCGTCGCCCACTTGAAAGCCGCTCACGCGCGGTGCGGCGTCTTCACGATCGGGACGTTCCCCGAAATTCCGTCCGTGAAGCAGTTCGCCGAGGACAGCGGCGCGGCGTTCCACGATCTCGGCGATAGCGAAGACATCGCGGACCTCGTCGCAAAAGGATCGGCGCCGCTGCTCGCCCCGGTTGACGACCGGTAGGCGCTGTTATATACTCGCGTGTCCGAATACTCACGATTCTCGGGGCCAGGACTTGCCATGAGCGATCTCAGCCCGATCAGTGAAATCCTGGATGAACTGCGCGCCGGGCGGATGATCGTCCTCGTGGACGACGCCAAGCGCGAGAACGAAGGCGACCTGACCCTGGCGGCCGAGAAGGCCACGCCGCAGGCGATCAACTTCATGCTCAAAGAGGGCCGCGGGCTGGTCTGCCTCACCTTGACGCCGGAGAAGGCCGACCAACTCAACCTGCCGTTTCAGACTTCCGACAACACGTCCACCTTCGGGACCGGCTTCACGGTCACGATTGACGCCAAAAAAAACGTGACGACCGGCGTTTCGGCGGCGGACCGCGCCGCGACGGTCCTGACCGTCGCGTCGGACGACTGCCGTCCGGAAGACCTCGCCAGGCCGGGGCACATCTTTCCGATCCGCGCGCGCAAGGGCGGCTGCCTCGTCCGGCCGGGCCAGACCGAAGGCTCGGTGGACCTGTGCCGGCTGGCCGGCCTGAAGCCGGCGGGCGTGATCTGCGAGATCATGAACGAGGACGGCACCATGGCGCGCGCGCCGCAACTGCATGAGTTCTGCCGCAAGCACGGCCTGAAGATGTGCGCGGTCGAGGACGTGATCCGTTATCGGCGCGGCACGGAGCGCCTCGTCGAGCACCGCGTCTCCTGCCGCCTGCCGACCGTCTCCGGCGAGTTCATCTGCCACACGTACGGCACCACCGTGGACAAAGACCTGCACCTGGCCCTCTGCAAAGGCGACATCCGCCCGCGCCAGGACGGTTCTTCACATGTCCACGAAGAGCCGGTCCTCGTGCGCGTGCACTCCGAATGCCTCACCGGCGACGCGCTCGGCTCGGTGCGGTGCGACTGCCGGCAGCAAGTGCAGGAGAGCATGCGCATGGTGCAGCAGGCCGGCCAGGGCGTGGTGCTCTACATGCACCAGGAAGGACGCGGCATCGGCCTCGAGAACAAGCTCCGGGCCTACGCGCTGCAGGACACGGGGCTCGACACCGTCGAGGCGAATGAGAAGCTGGGCTTCTACGCGGACGAGCGCGACTACGGCATCGGCGCGCAGATCCTGGCGGACCTCGGCCTCCGCCGCCTGCGCCTCCTGACGAACAACCCGAAGAAGTACAGCGCTCTCGCCGGCTACGGACTGGAGATCGTGGAGCGAGTCCCCATCGTCATTCCGTCCAACCCGGAAAACGAGAGATACCTTCGGACGAAGAAGGAGAAGTTGGGACATATGCTGTAACGGCCGGAAGGAGGACCGCATGGCAAAGTTACGCATTGTTGCGAAGGACGCCAACGTCTCGATGACGGCGACGCTCAACGAGTCGGAGACCGCGAAGAAGCTCCTCAAGATTCTGCCGATCGAGTCGCACGCGCAAACCTGGGGCGAAGAGGTCTACTTCGAGACGCCGCTCCATGCGCCGGAGCAGGACCCGCACGCCGAAGTGCCCTCCGGCACGATCGCCTACTGGCCGCCGGGACACGCCTTCTGCATCTTCTTCGGCCAGGAGCCTTACAGCCCGGTCAACGTGCTCGGCGCGCTCGACGGCGAGGCAAAGCTCTTCGCCCGCGTCAAATCGGGAGAGAAGATTCGCCTGGAGCACGTCGAGGAAGGAAAGCCGAAGGCGAAGAAGTAATCGGCCGCATTCAGAATTCAGATTCTTATGAGCCTTCCGCCGGCGGCTTCGGCTCTTTCCCGGGCTCAGGCGCAGGCTTGGACTTCGGGCCTTCCTTTGCGGGTTCTTCGCCCAGCCGCGTTTCGAGCTTCTGCACTTCGCGCTCGGCGGCGCGCAGGGCGTGGCGCAGGATCTGCTTGGCGCGGTCGAAGCCGATCCGGCCTTCTCGGACCATCTGGCTGGCGACCTGGCCCACCGCCTCGCCCGCGGCGCCGGCAGAAACCGCCACGTTGCGCGCGTGCAGGCTCATGTGTCCCTTCTGGATGCCCTCGGTCACCAGGCTGCGCAGCGCCGCCAGGTTCTGCACGAGCCCGACGGCTGCGGCGACCTCGCCGAGTTCCTGCGCGGTCGTCACGCCGAGGATTTTCAGCGCGACCTTCGCGACCGGATGCACCTTCGTCGCCCCGCCGATCAGGCCGACCGCCATCGGCACCTCGATCTCGCCGATGAGCTTCCCGTCCTCCGCGCGGGACCACTTCGTCAGCGGCTCGTATCGCCCGTTGCGCGCCGCGTAGGCATGCGCGCCGGCCTCGATCGCGCGCCAGTCGTTCCCGGTGGCGATCATCAGCGCGTCAATCCCGTTCATCACGCCCTTGTTGTGCGTCGCCGCGCGGTACGGGTCGGCCAGCGCGAACGCGTAGGCGTTCAGGATGCCCTCGACGACCTCTTCGCCCTTCCAGCCGTGCTCGTCGAACGCCGACGGGGCAACCTCGAGCCGCGCGCGCGCGAGGCGGCGGTCCGCCAGGTTGCTGACGATGCGCAGCAGCACCTTGCCGCCGGTGAGCCCTTCGAGGAAAAGCGACAGCGCCTCGGCCATCGTGTTCACGGCGTTCGCCCCCATCGCGTTGCGCACGTCCACCAGCAGATGCACGATGACCATCGGCCCGCGCACGGTCTGCAGGACGCGCACCTGGATGTCCCTGGCCCCGCCGCCGACTTCCTTGAGCACTGGGTCCTGCTCGTTGGCGATCTCCAGGATCCGCTCGCGGGCCTGGAGGATGCGCGCGCGGGCCGCCTCCGGATCCGGCGCGCCGACGATCTGGATCTGGCCGATCATGACCGGGTCGGTGGAGCTGACCGTGATGCGGCCGTGCTCGCGGACGAGCTTGGCGACGTGGCTCGCGGCCGCGACCACGGACGATTCCTCCACGGCCATGGGGATGAGGTAATCGCGCCCCTGAATCTGGAAGTTCACCGCCACGCCGAACGGCAGGCCGAAGACGCCGACCACGTTCTCGACCATTTGGTCGGCCAGCGCCGGCGAGAGCGCTTCGTGCCGGAGATGGTACTGCTCCTCGCGCGTCAGCTCGATGAGGCCCGAGAGTTTCTCGATCCTTTCCTCGACCCCCAGCTTGTAGAAGCCGGGCAGGCGCGAGGAGCGGCCGTTATGTTGCTCGTTCACGTGAATTCCTCCAAAGCCCTCGCCAGTTCGCCCATTCGAGCAGAGGGCCGGAAATGACGACGGGCGCCGCACGAAGCGCATCGAGGTCGCGGCAGCCGGTCAGGAACATGGCGGCGCGGAGGCCGTCGAAGACGGAATCGAGCCAGCGCTCGGCCGCCCCGACTCCGCCGCGGTCGAGCGCGCGGAGCAGCGGCAGCGCCGCCGAGCCCAGCGTCGCGCCGAGCGCAAGCGATTTGGCCAGGTCGAACCCGGTCCGCAGTCCGCCCGAGGCGATCACGCGGAGTTTCAGCCGGCGGACCTCCAGGAGCGATGCCGCGGTCGGGATGCCCCACTCTTCGAGTTCCTCCAGCCCGGCGGCGGCTGAGCGGTTCCGCAGGTTCTCCACGCGCACCCACGAAGTTCCGCCCGCGCCGGCCACGTCGAGCGTCCGAACGCCGAGCCGGGCCAGGCGCGCGGCGGTCTCGCGCGACACGCCGCAACCGGTCTCTTTGACCACCAACCGGTCGCCGAGCGCTCGGCAGAGGCGGCCGATCACGGCGGAAGAACGCTGCGGCGCGGCATCGCCGCCGCGCTGCACCAGCTCCATCGCCGAGTTCAGGTGCAGGCAAATCCCGTCCGCGCCGATCCGCGCGACCAGGCGCTCAACCTCGCCGGGCTTCATGCTCGCCGCCTGCGACAGGCCGATGTTGCCCAGCAGCAGGATGTCCGGCGCGACGTCGCGAAGCTGGTAGGTCCTCGTGAGCGAATCGTCGGCGATCATCGCGCGCTGGCTGCCCAGCGCCAGGCCGATCCCTTTCCGCGCGGCGAGCTGCGCCAGGCGCCGATTGACGCTCAGCGACTCGGGAGTCCCGCCGGTCATCGCGCCGATCAGGAACGGCCTCGAGAGCTTTCGCCCCAGGAACTCGATCGAGGTATCCAGGTCCTCCGCTGAAAACGCGGGCAGCGCCTGGTGGACGAGTTCCACGTGTTCCAGCCAGGTCCGTTTCCGCCGGAACTCGACCGGCTGTCGCCGGCAGATTTCAAGGTGCTCGCGCTTTCGCCGGCGGATGGCGGTGGAATCGGACATGCGGACAGCGCCCTTATGATGGTTGCCAGCAGATGGATGACTGGCGATTTTACACTGTTTCGGCCGCAAGCGCCAATCATCCGCCGGCGATCGCCTCTTCGCCGGTCAACCCTGCTTCTCGGGCGGCTGCTTGGGCGCGAACTCCTGTTCGGCGTGTTTGACGAGTTCCTGCGTCTGCTCAGCGAGCCGATCAACCCGGCGCCCGATCCGGGAGAGCATGAGCAGCGCGACCAGCACCGTCCCGATGAGCACAATGCCGAGTGCGAGTATGGCCGCTGTCAGGGTAATCTCCTTCCTGGGTTCTCCGCGTCTCAGGCCTGCGCGACGGCGATCTCGAACCGGCCGTCCTTCTCGATGGCACAGACGCCGGTCACGGCGTTGGTCATTTCGGCGAATACGCCGCCGCGGAAAATGAACTCGGCGCCTTCACGCGCGTCGGCGGCGTCGAACTCGCCGCGCTGCGCCCGCGAGACGCGGTTGGTCTCATACGTGGAGACGAAGAAGCACTCGCCCGGCTCCAGCTTGAGCCGGCACACGTCGAGCCCGTCCTCGCGGACCACGCCCAGGTATCCGGCGTCGCCGCCCGCAGTCACCGCCGCAGCGATACGCGGCGTATTGTACGAGTCTTTCTCGTAGTCGAGCGCCAGCAGACTCAAGGTGAACGCGTCGCGCGGCGGCATGCCCGCGGCGATCTTCTCCGTGATCGCGTCCGTCTGCGACCCGTTCGTCGCCACCGCGGTCCGACCGGCGATCCGCAAGCAATTGTACGCGATGTACGGGCTCTTGAAAACGTCGCCCTCCGAGCCTTTCTTCGGCACGATGACGACGGCGTTGTCCTTGATCTGCGCCTCGCGATTCGGATACGAGCGCGAGGAGACGCGGTACAGCGCAGCCAGTTGACCCTTGCGATTCCTGCCGACGGCCACGATTCGTCCTACGTACATGTGGAGTCTCCTTTCTTCGCCCTTCGGAATTGTACAAGTTTCCGCCGCAAATGCAATGCGGAAACTTGCGGCCGGCGTCCGTGGCGGCCGCGCCGCGCCTAAACGACACCCCCCAGCCGCCGATAATTATACAAGGGAAAACGGACCCTTCTCGGAGATAGACGATGTTCGTCGTCTGGGCACTTCTGGCGGCGGCCGGCGCGGGCGCCGCCTTCTGGATTGGTCGGAGTACGACCCGGTCGGCCGCGTCACCCGGGCCGGCGGAATCATCGGCCCACGCGGTCCAGACGCACAGCGTCGCCGACCGAGACGCCAACCATCTCGGCACGGTGCTCGAGAGCCTGGCCGAGGGCCTCGTCTGCACGGACCGGGCCGGACGCGTGACTCTGATGAACGGCGTCGCCGAACAGTTGACCGGGTTCTCCAGCAGGGAAGCGCTGGGCCGGCCGTTCCCGGAGGTCTTCAACGCGGTCTCCGAGGAAACGCGCCAGCCGGCGGAGAACATCGCCGAGAAAGCGCTGCGCGAGGGAAGGCCGTGCACGTTCTCGAGCTTCACGGCGCTGGTCTCCAAGGAGGGCGTCGAGCGCCCGATTGCCATGACCGCTTCTCCGATGCCCGGCGCCGACGGCACGCCGGACGGCGTGGTGGTGTCGTTCGAGGATGTGACGGAAGGCCGCAAGCTGCGCCTGGAGTCGCGCCGATTCAGCCTGATGATCGAGCAGGCCGCGCAGGGCATCGCGGCGACCGATATGAACGGCAATATCACGTTCGCCAACGCGACGATGGCGGCGCTTCACGGCTACCAGCCGACCGAGCTGATCGGCAAGCACCTCAAGACGCTCTACGCCTCTGGCCAGGTCACCACGCAGGAGGCGTTCCTGGAACTCGTCCGGCTCAACGGCTACCACACCGGCGAGGTGATGCACGTCCGCAAGGACGGTGCCACGTTCCGCGCCGAGCTGAAGGTCTCGATGCTCAAGGAAGGCCGGAGCCAGCCGATCGGCATGGTCGTGTTCGTGCTCGACGTGACGCAGCGGAAACTCGCCGAGGTCGAGCTGAAAGCGGCGAAGGAACTCGCCGAGGCCGCCAGCCGTTCGAAGAGCGAATTCCTCGCGAACATGAGCCACGAGATCCGCACGCCGATGAACGGCGTGATCGGCATGACCGAACTGGTGCTCGACACGACGCTTACCCGCGAGCAGCGCGAGTACCTCGAAGCGCTCAAGGGGTCCGCCGACTCGCTGCTGACGCTGCTCAACGACATCCTCGACATCTCGAAGATCGAGGCCGGCCGCCTGGAGCTCGAGCCGATCGAGTTCAGCCTGCGCAGCAGCATCAGCGAAACGCTCAAAACGCTCGCCGTCCGCGCGCACGCGAAGGGCCTCGAACTGATCTACCACGTCGAGCCGAACGTGCCCGACTCGCTCATCGGCGACGCCGGCCGACTGCGGCAGATCGTGGTCAACCTCGTCGGCAACGCCATCAAGTTCACCGAGCGCGGCGAGGTTGCTCTCCACGTGAACCTGGAACTGCGGCGCGACGGAGACGTGCGCCTGCTGTTCGACGTCTCCGACACCGGCATCGGCATCCCGGCGGTCAAACAGGCGCGCATCTTCGGCGCCTTCTTCCAGGCGGACAGCTCGACGACGCGCAAGTACGGCGGCACCGGGCTGGGCCTGGCGATTTCCTCGCGGCTCGTCACGATGATGGACGGTCGCATCTGGGTCGAAAGCCCTTCGCCGCTGCGCTCGCCGATGGGCGGGCCGGGCACCGTGTTCCATTTCAGCCTCCGGTTCGCGCTCGGCTCCGCTCCGAGCGCCGCCCCGCCCATGACGCTGCCGAATCTCGAGAACCTGCCCGTGCTCGTCGCCGACGACAATGCGACGAACCGCCGCCTGCTGGCCGACATGCTCAAGGGCTGGCGCATGAACCTGCGCTTCGCCGACGGCGGCCGCACGGCGCTCGATATGATGAAGGAGGCGAAAAACGCCCGCGCGCCCTTCGGCCTGGTGATCCTCGACGCGAACATGCCCGGCATGGACGGATTCGTCATCGCGGAGAAGATCAAGGAGGAGCCCGCGCTCGCCAACGCGACGATCATGATGCTGACCTCGGTCGGCATCCGCGGCGACGCCGCCCGCTGCAGCAAGCTGGGGGTTGCGGCGTACCTCGTCAAGCCGATCACCCAATCCGACCTGCTCGACGCGATCGTGCGCGTGCTCGGCTCAGCGCAGGCGCCGCAGGATCACGTGCGCCTCGTGACGCGCCATTCCCTACGCGAGGAGAAAAGCGGCGCCGGCCTGCGGCTCCTGCTCGCCGAGGACAATCCCGTCAACCAGATGCTGGCCGTCCGCCTGCTCGAAAAGCGCGGCTACTCGATCCAGGTCGCCGAAAACGGCAGGAAGGCGCTCGACATCCTCGAGAAGGCCGCGCCCGGCGAGTTCGCGGTGGTGCTGATGGACGTGCAGATGCCGAACATGGACGGCTACGAGGCGACGGCCGAACTCCGCAAGCGCGAGGCGAAGACCGGCTGCCACACGCCCATCGTCGCCCTGACCGCGCATGCGATGAAGGGCGACCGCGAACGCTGCCTGGCCGCGGGCATGGATGACTACGTCTCGAAGCCGATCCATGCCAAGGACCTTTTCGCGGTGATTGATCGGCTCACGGCGAACGACCGGACTCCCGCGCCGGCCCCGGTGCGCGCCGAGCCGCCGCCCGAACGGCCGCAGAACGGCGCGCTCGACAAGGACGAGATCCTCTCGCGTGTGGACGGCGACATCGCGCTGCTCCGGGAACTCCACGGCATCTTCGACAGCGAGTGTCCCAAGCTGCTCACGCGGGTGCGCGAGGCGATGACCGAACGCAACGGCGACGCTCTCGGCAAGGCCGCGCACACGATCAAGGGCATGCTCGCGAACCTGGGCGCGAAATCAGCCGCCGAGGCGGCGCTGCGCCTGGAAAAAATGCGCGCCGGGGACGACCTTTCGCGCGCCGACGAGGCCTATGCCGTTTTGGAGAAGGAGATCGAACGCTTCTCCCGCGCCCTGGCGGCTATGCTGGAGGCAGCCGTCCCGTGAAAGTGCTCGTGGTGGACGACGACCCGGTCTGCCGCCGGCTGCTCCAGGCCTCGCTCCTGAAACGCGGCTGCGAGGTGGTGACCGCGCGCGACGGAGAGGAAGCGTACGCGCTCGCCCGCGATCACAAGCCGGACGTCGTCATCACCGACGTCGTCATGCCGCGGCTCGATGGTTTCGCACTCTGCCGCCGGATCAAGGCCGACGCCGAACTGCGCCGCGCGCCGGTGATCCTGCTGACGGCCCTTTCCGATTCCGGCGACGTGATCGGCGCGCTCCAGTCCGGCGCCGACGGGTTCATCACGAAGCCGTACGACAAGGATTTCCTCGCCGCCTGCATGGAGAGCCTGACCGCGCGCGCCGGACATCCGGGCGAAGACCGCGCGGACGGGCAGATCGAGATCGCCGTCGGCGCGCAGAAGTTCATGCTCAAGCCCGATGCGCGCCAGATCACGCAACTGCTCCTCTCGACCTACGACAACGCGCTCCAGAAGAACCTGGAACTGGCGCGCGCGAACCTGGCGCTGATCCGGATGGAGGAAGGCCTGCGCGCGGCGAACGACTCGCTCAAGGAAAAGCAGAACAACCTCGACCGCGACCTCGAAGCCGCCGCGGGCATTCAGCGCAGCCTGCTGCCGCGCGAGGGGCTCGACGCTCGCGCGCTCCGCGCGGCGTGGAAGTTCCAGCCGTGCGAGCAGATCGGCGGCGACATTTTCAACATGATGCGGCTCGATGCCTCGCACTACGCCTTCTACATCCTCGACGTCAGCGGGCACGGCGTGCCGTCGGCGCTGGTGACGGTCTCCGTCTCGCAGATGCTGCGCCCCGACTCCGGAACCGTGCTCCGACGCGGCGCCAACGGCACCGGACATGAGATCGTCCCACCCGCGGAGGTCCTGGCGCATCTCGACCGCGAGTACCCGATCGAGCGCTTCGACAAGTTTTTCACCGTCGTGTACATGGTGGTGGACGTCCGCGAAGGCACGGCGCATTACAGCAGCGCGGGCCATCCGCCGCCGCTGCTGGTCGGCGCAGACGGCAGTTTCACGCGGCTGGAGAAGGGCGGCCCGATCATCGGCCAGGGCAGCGGGCTGCCGTTCGAGGAAGGCCGGCAGCCGCTCAAGCCCGGCGACCGGATCATCCTCACGACCGACGGCGTGATCGAACATCGCAACGAGGAAGGCGAACAGTTCGGCAACGTCCGCCTGCAGCGCGCGCTGACCCGGCTCACCGGCGTGCCCATCGAGGCGATGCTCGACGGCGTGATGGAGAATGTGATGTCGTTCGGGAAGGGAGCGCCGGAGGATGACATCAGTCTGCTGGGGATCGAATACCGCGGGTGATTTGGAGATTGGGAAATTGGGAAATTAGAAAATTCGGTCGCAGGAAAACCGCCAGGCCCAATCTCCTAATCTCCCAATCACCTAATCTCCGCTTCCAATTCCGCAAGGCTCGCCCGCAATTTCGCGACTTCCTCTTCGAGTTCCCTGCACCGCGTCCTTTCCCGCGCGACGACCGGAGCCGGGGCGCGCTCGAGGAAGTTCGGCTCGGAGAGTTTGCGCAGCAGGCCGGCTACGTAGTTCTCCTTCTGCTCGATTTTCTTCTGCAGCCGGTCGCGTTCCTCGTCAATATCCAGCACGCCTTTCAGCGGCACGAAGACCTGGATTTGCCCGACGACGTCCGTCGCGGAGCCGGCCGGCTTTTCGAGGGCCACGCCGATCTCGATGCGCTCCAGGTAGCCGAGCTGTTTCAGGATGCGCTCGTGCCGCCGCAGCCGCTCCGCCGCGCGCTCGTCGGGGACCGAGGCCACGACCTCGAGCGGTTTGCGCTCGGCCACGCCGAGCTTGCTGCGGATGTTCCGCACGGCGCGGATGATATCCTGCAGGAGCGCGAAGGTCTCCTCGACTTCCGCGTCGCGATACGCCGGCTCGGCCGCCGGCCAGGGCGCGAGCATGATCGTCTCCGGGAACGCCGCGCCCGGCCAGCCGAGGTCCCGTTCCGCGATGAGCGCGCGCAGCAACTGCCAGGCCTCTTCCGACAGGTGCGGCATGAACGGATGCAGCAGCCGCAGCGTGGTGTCGAGCACGTGCGCGAGCACGTTGCGGACCGGCGACGGGGTTGAGGACTCCGTCAGCCGCGGCTTGATGATCTCGAGATACCAGTCGCAAAACTCGCGCCAGGCGAATTCGTATGTCGCGCGCACCGCCTCGTTGAACTGGAACTTCTCCAGTGCGCCGGTCGCCGTCGCGACCACCGCCTGCAGCCGGCTCAGGATCCATCGGTCCTCGATCTCCAGCCGGGCGGGCAGGTCCGCGGGCGCGCCGCGGCCTGCGGCCAGGTGGGTCAATGAGAACCGCGAAGCGTTCCAGATTTTGTTCGCGAAGTTGCGCCCCATCTCGAACTTTTCGGTGCTGAGCTTCACGTCCTGTCCCTCGACGGTGAGAATGACCAGCGTGAAGCGCATCGCGTCGGCGCCGTACTGCTCGATGACGTCCAGCGGGTCAATGCCGTTGCCGAGCGACTTGCTCATGCGGCGCCCCTGCTCGTCGAGGATCGTGCCGTGGATGTACACGTCGTCGAACGGCACCTCGTGGACCATCTCCAGGCCCATGGTGACCATGCGGGCGACCCACAGGTAGATGATGTCGCGCGCGGTCACCAGTACGGACGTCGGGTAATAGGTCCTCAAGAGCGGCGTGACCTCGGGCCAGCCGAGGACGCCGAACGGCCAGAGGTCGGAACTGAACCAGGTGTCGAGCACGTCCGGGTCCTGGCGGATGTCCTTCGAGCGGCAATGGCCGCAGCAGTCGGGGTCGGCGCGGCTGACGGTGACCTGGCCGCATGCGCCGCAGTACCAGGCCGGGATGCGGTGCCCCCACCAGAGCTGGCGCGAGATGCACCAGTCGCGGACGTTCTCGAGCCAGGATTCGTACACCTTCTGCCAGCGCTTCGGATGGAGCTGCACCTTGCCTTCGGCGGCGGCCTTCAGGGCGGCATCGGCCAGCGGGCGCATCTTCACGAACCACTGGTCGGAGAGATACGGTTCCAGGACCGTCCGGCAGCGATAGCAGTGCCCGACGGAGTGGGTGTAAGGCTGCGTGGCGTCGAGGAGTTTCTTCTCGCGCAATTCCTCCAGCAGCGCCTCGCGGCACTCGTACCGGTCCATGCCCTGGTACTCGCCGGCGTTCTCGTTCATCGAGCCGTCGTCGTTCATGACGTTGATTCGCGCCAGGTTGTGGCGCAGGCCCATCTGGAAGTCGGCCGGGTCATGCGCCGGGGTGACTTTGACCGCGCCGGTCCCGAACTCCGGGTCCACGAAGTCGTCGGCGATGACCGGGATCTCGCGCCCGACGATCGGCAGGACCAGCGTCTGGCCGATGAACTCCTTGAAGCGCTCGTCGCGCGGGTTCACCGCGACGGCCGTGTCGCCGAGCATCGTCTCCGGCCGCGTCGTCGCCACCGTCACGTGCAGCCGCGGCTCGTTCTTGAACGGGTACTTGATGAACCACAGGAAGCCCTGGTGCTCTTCGTGCTCGACCTCGTCGTCGGAGAGCGCGGTGCAGCAGCGCGGGCACCAGTTGATCAGGTACTTCCCGCGGTAGATCAGCCGGCGCTCGTAGAGCGTGACGAAGGCCTCGCGCACGGCGCGGGAGAAGCCCTCGTCCATCGTGAACCGGATGCGCTCCCAGTCGCACGAGCACCCGACTTTCTTGAGCTGCGCGATGATGCGCGAGCCGTACTCCTCGCGCCACTGCCAGACGCGCTCGACGAACTTCTCCCGGCCGAGGTCCTGGCGCCGGAGGTTCTGCTTGGCCAGTTCTTTCTCGACGACGTTCTGCGTGGCGATCCCGGCGTGGTCGGTGCCGGCCATCCAGAGGACGTTCTGCCCCTGCATGCGGCGCCATCGGGCGAGGATATCCTGGATGGTGTTGTTGAGCGCGTGGCCCATGTGCAGCACGCCGGTGACGTTCGGCGGCGGGATCACGATGCAGAAGGGTACGCCGCCCGCCTCCGGCCGGGCGTGGAAATAGCCGCGGCTTTCCCAGTGGCTGTACCACTTCGCCTCGACAGGCTTCGGATCGTACCGCGTCGCGAGCGACGATGCCTCTTCCGCCATGATGTCGGTTCCTGAAAAGTCGGCCGTGAGGAGCGCGACTATCCCGCCTTCTCTTCGTCGCGCGTGAGCTTGTACACCACGCTGTCCACGAGCGCCTGCCAGCTCGCCTCGATCAGGTTTTCGGAGACGCCCACCGTTCCCCACATCGCATCGCGGTCGCGCGATTGGATCACCACGCGGACGCGCGCGGCCGTGCTGGCGCTCGGGTTGATGACGCGCACCTTGTAGTCGGTGAGCTGCATCTCGCGCAGCGACGGATAGAACCGCTCGAGCGCCTTGCGCAGCGCGCGGTCGAGCGCGTTCACGGGGCCGTCGCCCTCGCTGGCGCACAGTTCCTCGACCTCGCCGACGCGGATCTTAATGGTCGCCTCGGTGATCGCCTCGGGCGAGAAGACGCGCTTCTCGACGATGACGCGGAAGCCCTCGAAATCGAAGAAACGCTTCTCCTTCCCGAGCATCCGCCGCACGAGCAGCGCGAAGGACGCCTCGGCGGCCTCGAACTGGTAGCCGACGTTCTCGAGGCTCTGGAGCTGCTTGAGCGCCTGGCGCATGATTTTCGGATCGTGCGTCAGCTTGTGCATCGCCATCTTCTCGAGCAGGCTGGCCGAACCGGAGAGTTCGCTCAGCAGCAGCCGGCGCTCGTTGCCGACCTCTTCCGGCCCGATGTGCTCGTACGTCGCCGGGTTCTTGCGCACCGCGTCCACGTGCAGCCCGCCCTTGTGCGCGAAGGCGGCGCGGCCGACGAACGGCTGCGAGACCGCCAGCGGCATGTTCGCCACGTCGTAGATGAAACGCGAGGTCTCCGTCAGCAGCGTCAGGTTCTCGCCGGGCAGGCAACGCCGCAGGAGCTTCAGTTGCAGGTTGGGGATCACCTGGCAGAGGTCGGCGTTGCCGGTGCGCTCGCCGAGGCCGTTGATGGTCCCCTGCACGTGCGTGGCGCCCGCCTCGACCGCCGTGACGCTGTTCGCCACCGCCATGCCCGAGTCGTTGTGGCCGTGGAAGCCGATGCGCCCGCCGATCTCCTTGACGGTCGCCGCCGTCGCCGCCAGCACGTGGCTCGGCAGCGACCCGCCGTTCGTATCGCACAGCACGATGACATCGGCGCCGGCCTCCCGCGCCGCCTGGACCGCGCACAACGCGTACCGCTGGTTGTGCCGGTAGCCGTCGAAAAAATGCTCCGCGTCGAAGATCACTTCCAGGCCGTTCGACTTCAGGTACCGCACGGTATCGGCGATCATCGCCGTGTTCTCTTCGAGCGACGTGCGGAGGACGTCGCGGACGTGGAGGTCCCAGCTCTTGCCCACGACCGCCACCGCCTTCGTCCCGGCGGCGAGCAGCGCGGCCAGGCCGGGATCTTCCTCGACCGTCAACTTCGCGCGCCGCGTGGAGCCGAACGCGACCACGCGCGCCGTCTTCAGCGGCCGCTTTTTGATCTGCTTGAAAAAGGCGATGTCCTTCTCGTTGCTGAACGGAAAGCCGCCCTCGACGTAGGCGACGCCGAGTTCGTCCAGCTTGAGGGCGATGGCGATCTTGTCCTCGACGGTGAAGTTGATCCCTTCGCCCTGCGCGCCGTCGCGCAACGTGGCATCATAGATGGCGATTTCAGGCATGCCTGAAGCCCGTGATTCGAAACAGGGACGAGAAGAAAACCCCAGCACACTGACGGAAACTTATCACCCCGGCGCGGAAGTGTCAAGTCTTTCTCGGCTGCGGATTTCGGATCGCGGGCTGCGGATTGAAAAAGCCCGTAGAATAGACTCGAAATCTATGCAAATATGGACTTGACACGCGCCAAACAATGCGCTAGAATTCTTTAAGTCTTTAGGGGCGTTGCTTCGCGGGCAACCGTACAGTGAGTTGGGGCGATGCTGATAACCGTGACCTTGTTAGAGCCAATATGCTAACGGATTTCCCCCGGCAGCTCCGGCCGTGCCCCACTTCCAGGCGGTCAAACTGTCTGGTTGGGCCGGAGCTGCCACCCCCTTGTTTTCATTCTTGAGCGCGATCGCCCCGGGCGCGGTCAGCCTTTCGAGGAACCCATGAAGAAGCGTGGACTGCTCCGCATGAAGATCCGCAGGACCAAGGCCAACCACGGCCAGAAACCGACCCTTCACCGCCGGCGGCCGAAGCTCAAGACCGGGCCGAAGCGGTAAAGCACCGCTCAGGGCCGCCGCAGCAGTGCGCGCACCGGCGAGCCGTCGCAGCCCTTGATGCGCAGCGGCAGGCAGATCAGTTCGTAGCGCCCGGCCTCGATTCCGGCCAGGCAAAGCCCCTCGACGACCACCTTGCCCGCTTCGAGCACCGCCAGGTGGGCGCCGGGATTCGGCGCGTGGTATGGATCAATCGAAAGCCCGTCCACGCCGATCAGCACCGCGCCCTGCTCGACCAGCCATTTCGCCGCCGACGTCTCAACGGCGACGTAATCCGTGAAGAACTCGTTCCGCGAGGCCACCCGCTCCGAATTGTCCGTCCGGAACAGCACGCGCGGCGCCGCCGGCACGTCGAGGCCGGTCACCTGGCGCAGCGAGATGGATTTCAGGCCCCGGCAATCCGCCACCTGGTACGGCCCGATGAGGAATTCGAGCGGCGTCTCATCCACGCCCGCGCTGCCAGGCAGAAAATGCCGCGGCGCGTCCATGTGCGTGCCCGTGTGGCTGCCCATGCGCAGCAAGGAAACCGTCGAGCGGTCGCCTTTCTCCGGAAATTTGTAAAGCTCGACCGAGACGGGCGGGTCGGAAGGCCAATGCGCCATGCCGGTAACGATCGGCACGCTCACGTCCAGAAAAGCATTTTCCATGAGCGCCCCTTCGCTTGAAAAATGGGCCGGACAGGGCTATCATAACGTGCGATTGCGCCGTGGAGCAAGAAGGCATAGCAGCGGTTCCTGCCGCACGAAGAAGAGCGGAGGGTGAATGGCATCGGTCCGGAGCGGAGGCCGCCGAAAGACGGCGGTCGCGGTAAAAGATCCCGCCGAGGTCGTGCGCGTCTGCGCGCGGCTGGCGGACGACAAGAAGGCCGAGGACATCATCGTCCTGGACCTGCGCGGACTGATGTACGTCACGGACTTCTTCGTCATCGCCAGCGGCGGCAACCCGCGCCAGCTCCACGCGATCCAGTCGGCGATCCACCAGGAGATGTCGCAGCGCGGCGTGCGCCCGATCGGCCAGGAAGGCACCGGGCAGGACCGTTGGGTGCTGATGGACTACGGCGACTTCGTCGTGCATCTTTTCGATCCCGACTCGCGGCGCCTCTACGACCTCGAATTGCTCTGGGGCGACGCGCCTCGTTTCGAGTGGCAGACCCCGCCCAAAAAGCGAAGCCGGGCGAAAACGCCCAAGCCGCCGCAGGCGGAATAGGAGAAGCGCGATGGCGATCAAGTGCGCGGAATGCAATGCGGACACCTACGAGGTTGTGGATTCGGAAACCGACGTCAAGGGCAAGGCGTTCGTCCTGCTCGAGTGCCGCAAATGCAAGCGCAGCGTCATCGTCCCGCGCGAGCAGTGGGAAACGCCTGCGAGCGGCAAGAAAAAAGGAAATTAGGAGATTGGGAAATTAGGAGATTAGACGCCTCAATTTCCCCGATCTCCCAATCTCCCAATCGCCTGCATCCGCTTGTTCTTTTCGGCAGCCCCGCAGTGAACCGCCGGAGCTAGAACCGTGGATCACGACGTCATCTGCGGTCTGACGCTCCTTGGCCCGCTGACCGTCTGCGTGATTCTCCTCGTGAAGGGCCGCGCCTGGCTGAGCTGGCTCGCGGAGACCGAATCCTGCGCCCCGGCCGAATCCGCCCTCCTTCGCCAAGGCTGCGGTGGGCAAGCCCGCCGCGCGAAAATCGCCGGGCTCGTCCTCATCGCGCTCGCCGCGCTCGCCACGATCCCGGGTCTCGGCTCGACCACCTTCTTCGACCGCGACGAAGGCTATTACGCCGAATGCGCCCGCGAGATGGCCGCCGGCGGCAACCTGTTCGTGCCCACCTTCTCCGGCAAGCCCTGGATGGAGAAACCGCCGCTGACGTACTGGGCGATGGCCGCCTGCATGAAGCTGCTCGGCGGCAACGAGTTCGCCGCGCGGTTGCCTTCGGCGCTGGCCGGGCTGCTGGCGATCTGGCTCACCTTCCGCCTGGCGGCGCGCATGTATTCGCCGAAAGTCGGCGTAATCGCCGGCGCGATGCTCGGCACCTCGGCCCTCTTCGGGGTCGTCACGCGGCTCGCGCTGCTCGACACCACGCTGCTCTGCTGCGTCCTGCTCTCGATGAACGGGCTGTGGGAGTTCGTCGCCTCGGGAAGCCGCGCCGGACTCTGGCTCTTCTACCTCGGCTGCGGAGCCGGCATGCTGGCGAAAGGGCCGCTCGGGATCGCGCTGCCGATCATCGCGCTGATCGGGTTCGTCGCGCTCGAGCGCCGCTGGCGGATGCTGCTGGAGATGCGCGCGCTGACCGGCGCGCTGATCGTCTGCGTCGTCGTCGGGCTCTGGGTGATCCCAGCGAACTGGCTGACCGGCGGGAGCTATGTGTATGAACTCGTCTGGGAGAGCACGATCCAGCCGATCTTCACGCCGCTGCAGGGACACGGCGGCGCGGACCTCGGCGAGTACCTGGCGACGCTGCCGGTGTACGTGCCGGGGCTGATCGTCGGCTTTCTGCCCTGGTGCGCGTTCCTGCTGCCCGCCGCGCGGTGCAGGGCCTGCGCGGTCCATCGGAAAGACCGCCGCACGCGGTTCCTCGCCGGCTGGGCGCTCGCCCAGTTGCTCGTCTTCAGCCTGATTCGAACGAAACTGCCGCATCACATCCTGCCGATCCTGCCGCCGGTGGCGATCCTGTGCGGCGTCTTTCTCTCCGAGCTGATTTCGGGCGAGAACGAACTGTCCGGCGCGTGGGACCATGTCACTTCGGGCATTCCGCTCTTTCTTCTGCTGCTGGCCGGGGTCGCGATACTGTTCCTCCCGGCCGCCGCGCAATTTGAAGGACAGGCGGTCTGGTTTCTGCCGGCCGGGCTTGTGCTGATCTCCGTGGCGCTATGGGCCATGAGCGCCCTGCCGCAGCAGCGCTACGACCGCGTCTTCATCGCGTTCACCGCCGGAATGGTCCTCTGCCTCGGCCTGTTCTGGCAGGTCGGCCTGCCGCGATTCGAGCAGGGCAAATCCGCGCGGCGCCTGGCGGATTTCCTGAAAAACCGCTACGGCGCTGCGGGCCTGGAAAGACTGCGCCTCGGCCGGCTCGGATACCGCGAAGTCTCAGTCGTCTTCTATCTCGGGCGCCCGGTCCAGGAGATTGACGGCAACCGCTCGCTCAAACCGTTCCTGCAGGACCCGTCGCCCGCCGCGGCCATCGTGCCGGAGAAGGACCTCCGCAAGGCCATCGCGTCCGGCCTCGACGTGCCCTACCGGACGATCTGGGATGAGAACGTCTGGATCCCCGAGAAGAGCGAGTGGCAGGAAGTGGTGATCCTGACCAACGAAGCGGCCGGCGGTTTCCGGTGAACTCCGAAAACCAGGCCCGCAATTTGCGTCCCGCCCTCGCGCGAGGTACAATCTTACTGGTAAGTTCCACGAAGGGAGCAAGCGATGGCGACAATGGCTACAACGCGAATGTCCTCCAAGGGGCAAGTGGTGATCCCGGAGGCGGTGCGAAAACGGCTGCGGCTGGAAGCGGGAACGCAGTTTGTCGTTGTCGGAAAAAATGACGTCGTTATCCTGAAGACGGTCCAAAGGCCGTCCATGCGCGATTTCGACGCGCTCATCACCGAGGCTCGCCGGCAGGCGCGCGCCGCGGGGATGCGGCGTTCCGAAATCACCCATGCATTGGCCCGAGTGAGGAATCGGAAGTGAGGATCCGTATTTTCCCCCGAATTCCCAATGTCATTCCCGCGAAAGCGGGAATCCAGTCGTTAGCCGCCCGCCGATGGCAAGGGTTGGCTGCACAGCGCTTGCGTCCCAGTCCATGAGCCGAGTTCGGGGACGGCGCCTTCAACTGATCTCCGCATCCAAGTCTCTCCAAGTTGGGTTCTGTCTCTCGATCAGGGCAATCTTCCACGCGCGGTTCCATTTCTTCAATTGTTTCTCCCGCTGAATGGCGCTGTTCATGTCCTCATGAGGCTCGGCATAGACCAACGTACGCACGCCGTATCTGCGGGTGAATCCTGCGGCTAAGCCGTTCTTATGTTCCCATACACGCCGCGCCAAATCGTTGGTGATTCCAATATAGAGTGTGCCATTTCGCTTGCTTGCAAGGATGTAGACTGCCGGTTTCTTATTCATGGATCAGTTCACACTGGAATACCGCACGATGATCTGGGCCGCGAGTCAGCATCGCTGGATTCCCGCTTTCGCGGGAATGACAACGAAACCCAGTGTGCCGCAAATCATCTGTTCTGAGCCCAGGTCTCTTAGGGTTTCTCTCGGGCGCTACTCCGCGAACACGACGCCCTTCTTGTCGCGGCGGACTTCGCCGATGAGCCAGGCGGTTTCGCCCTGGCGCTTGAGGAGGCTGAGGATGACGTCGGCGTTGAACTCCGGGACAATCAGGACCAGGCCGACGCCCATGTTGAAGACGCGGTACATCTCCTCCTCTTCGACGTGCCCGACGCGGCTGAGCACCTGGAAGACCGGCGGCACCGGCCAGGAGTTCTTGACGATCCGCGCCTGGCAGCGCTTCGGCAGCAGCCGCTCGATGTTATCGCGCAGCCCGCCGCCGGTGATGTTCGCGATGCCGTGCAGGACGTGCTTGACCTTGTAGTGCGCCAGCAGGCGGGCGACGGTTGCGGCATAGATCTTCGTCGGCCGCAGAAGCTCCTCGCCGAGCGGGCAGCCGAACTCCGCGACCGGGTCGCCCACGGACATTTTCCCCTCGTCGAAGAACGCCTTGCGGACGAGCGTGTAGCCGTTGCTGTGGAGCCCGCTGGAGGCGACGCCGATGAGGACGTCCCTCGGCCGGATGAGCCCGCCGTTGATGATCCGGCCGCGCTCGACGACGCCGGTGGCGAAGCCGGCGAGGTCGTACTCGCCCGGTGCGTAGAAGCCGGCCATCTCGGCGGTCTCTCCGCCGAGCAGCGCGCAGTTCGACTGCACGCAGCCCTCGGCGATACCCTTGAGAATCTCCTTCAGCTTCGCCGGCTCGATTTTGCTCGTGGCGATGTAGTCGAGGAAATACAGCGGCTCCGCGCCGACGGTGATGAGATCGTTCACGCTCATCGCCACCAGGTCGATGCCGACCGTGTCGTGCTTGTCCATCAGGAAGGCGATTTTGAGCTTGGTGCCGACGCCGTCGGTGCAGGCGGCCAGGACCGGCTCGCGGTAGCGCTTCGCCAGCAGCCCCATTTTGTCGAGCGCGAAAAGCCCGGCGAAGCCGTCGGGCAGGTCAATCACGCGCGGGCCGTACGTCCGCCGCATGATCGCGGGGATCGAGTCGGTGAACGTGCCCTTCGTCTCGATGTCCACGCCGGCGTCTTTGTAGGTCAGAGCGCGCGCCATCTTACCCCTCGCAATCGGCCTTCTTTCATCGTCCTCGTCGTCGTCCTCGTCCTCGTCCTCGTCCTCGAACGGCCGTTAGTACGACCGAGGACGAGGACGACGACGAGGACGAGTACGATTGATCGGCATCGCGTTTTTTCATTGTCCTCGCATTCCTGCTCGTCCTCGAACGGCCGTCAGTACGACCGAGGACGAGGACGACGAGGACGAGTACGATTGATCCGGCGGCACGCGCCTATGTCTTTTCGGCGCCGACTTCCAGGCTGAACTTCCCGTCCTCGGCGCACGGCGGCACGGCGTACTCGCCGGTGAAGCAGGCCGCGCAGTAGTTCTCCTTCGGCGGCTTCACGCAACTGAGCATGCCGTCCACGCTGAGGTAGCCGAGCGAGTCGAGCTTGAGGAACCGCCGGATTTCCTCGAGCGGGCTCCGCGCAGCGATCAGCTCGCGCTTGGCCTGGAAATCAATCCCGTAGTAGCACGGGTGGCAATGCGGCGGGCAGGTGACCCGCATGTGGAGTTCGCGCGCGCCGGCGTCGCGGAGCTGCGCGAGCTTCGCGCGCGAGGTGGTGCCGCGCACGATGGAGTCGTCCACCACGATCACGCGCTTGCCGCGCACGACTTCCTCGACGGGCGAGAGCTTGATGGCCACGCCGATGGAGCGCTGCGCCTGGCTCGCCTGGATGAACGTCCGCCCGATGTAGTGGTTGCGGATGAAGCCGTAATCGAGCGGGATGCCGCTTTCGCGCGAATAGCCGATCGCGGCGGAGTTGCCGCCGTCGGGGATCGGCACCACGACATCCGCCTCGACCGGGTGCTCGCGCGCGAGTTGCGCACCGAGTTTCTTGCGCACCTCGTGGACGTTCTGGCCGAAGACCATGCTGTCGGGCCGCGCGAAGTAGATCAGCTCGAAGATGCAGTGCTGCGGCCGGATTTCGGAGCGCGGCGCGAAGCGATGGCTTTCGAGATCGCCGTCGGTGATGCGGATCATCTCGCCCGGCTCGATGTCGCGCACGTACCGCGCGCCGATCTGGCGCAGCGCGCAGGTCTCCGAGGCCACCGCGTAGGCGCCCTTCAGTTCGCCGAGGCTCAGCGGCCGGTAGCCGTGCGGGTCGCGCGCCGCGATCATCTCGCGCGGCGTCAGGATCAGCAGCGAGTACGATCCCTTCAGAGCGTTGAGGCATTCGCCGAGGTGTTCGCCGGCCGAGACGCCGGACTTCGCGATGACGTGGACGATGACTTCCGTATCGGTCGTGGTCTGAAACACGCCGCCGTGGCGCTCGTAGTCGCGCCGCAGTTCCGAGGTGTTGACCAGGTTCCCGTTGTGCGCGAGGGCGATCGGCCCGCCGGAATAGGCGGCGACGAACGGCTGCGCGTTCTCCAGGCGGCTGCCGCCGGTGGTCGAGTAGCGCACGTGCCCGATGGCGACGCGGTTCTTCAGCCCCGCGAGGACTTCCGGCGTGAGCGCGTCGCTGACGAGGCCCATCGCGCGATGCGAAACGATTTCCGTCCCGTTCGTCGAGGCGATCCCGCAGCTCTCCTCGCCGCGGTGCTGAAGCGAGTAGAGGCCCAGGAACGTGTTGTACACCGCGTCCTCGTGGCCGTAGATTCCGAAGAGGCCGCACGCTTCTCTCGGTCGGCCGGTCGGGTCGTGTTGGTCGGACATGCGCGATTCCTGCCGGGAAGGAAAAAAGTTGCGCAGACGAAACCACACGCCACTCGCCGCGCAACTCCTATCCTGCTATTATATCAGTAACCGGAAACCTGTCAAGGAGAGGCCGATGCCATTCGCCAGGACGCCGACCGACGCATGGATTCGCTCGGGCAGACTCTACGTCCTTCTCACGCAGGCGCACTGCCGCGTTCCGATCCTCGACGCCGCGCGCGCGGTGGTCCGCGGCGGCGCCGACGTGGTTCAACTCCGCCAGAAGGATTCCAGCGACCGCAAGACGCTCCAGCTGGCGCTGGAGTTGCGGCGGATCACCGGAGACGCCGGCGTCGGCATGATCGTCAACGACCGGCCGGACCTCGCGCGGCTTTCCGAGGCGGACGGAGTCCATCTCGGCCAGGATGACCTGCCGCCCGCGGCCGCGCGGAAGCTGCTGGCCGCCGGCCAGGTCATGGGCGTCTCGACGCATTCCGTGGAGCAGGCTCAAGCGGCCGTCGCGGACGGCGCCGCGTATATCGGCGTCGGCCCGCTTTTTCCGACCGAGACGCGCGGATACAAGAACGGTCTGGGCATCGAGTTTCTCCAGTCGGTCGGCTCGTCGGTCGCTGTGCCGATCGTCGCCGTCGGCGGAATCACTCTGGAGAACGTGCCCGGAATCCTGGCCGCCATGGGCGATCGCCCGGTGATGCTCGCGATCTGCTCCGCCATCCTCTTGGCCGAGGACATCGAAGAAGCCACCGCCGCGTTCAAACGGGCCATGACGCACGGCGGCTGAGCGGAGACCGGCAACGCATAGTCTGGCCGCAGAACGGGCGGGCGAGCAGCCGAGCGCAGGGGGTCGCCTGGAGGGCGGTCACGTGACGAATTCCGAGGAAGCGATGTTAGGCTTCATGCGGACACTGATCGCAGTCATCCTCACAGCGGGACTTGCGCTGACGCTGGGTTGCGAAACTGAACGGGGCCCCGCAACAGTTGAATGGCGTGGCTACACGCTTCAGGAAGCGCGCTCTTTAGCGGACTTGCCAACGGTCATCCAGTCCGGGTTGGGAGCAGGCCGACCGGGTCTGGACGGAGTCGCCGACCGCGGCCGTCCCTTCAATATGACCGACGTGGTCAACGCCAGTCTGCCAATGCGTCGCTTTATTGTGGCGGGAAGGCAGGGCGATACTTGGCTCGTAGCGCTGGAGCACGGTGGTATAGGCTACGGTGTCGAAGTGTTCCTATTCTCAGCGCTTGATGCGACGCCGAAGCAGACGTGGATTCTATTGGACCGTCCCAGGACTCTGACTGCGGTTATTCAAAGTCTCGCAAAGGAGTACCGGAAGGTTCCGGGGGCACACGACTTATTTCTGCAACAACCCGATCGTCCGAAATAGTTCCGGAGACGCACGACCTAATCTTGAGTGGCCCGTTCGTCTCGCTTCTCGTCTTTTCTGCCCATAGGCTTCGGTCGGCTAAAACACTTCACCCGCTCTAAGTGTGGCCTGCCATGAGCGAGCGAAGCGAGTCGAATGGTGGGCGATACTGGACTCGAACCAGTGACCTCATGGGTGTGATCCATGCGCTCTAGCCAACTGAGCTAATCGCCCGTTCGAAGCTCGATTATATCCCGCCTCGCGGAGACAGTCAATCCGCCCGCCGCGCAACTCCGCCGCCTCGGCAGCCGTCCCGGCCGGGTTGACCGTAAAGCGCGCTGCGGGTAGAATGTTATGCCTTGTGGCCGCAACACCCAGGAGTCCCTTTGTTCTTTGCCAGGAGACGAACATGGCCGGAAAAACCTTCAGCATGGTCCCCCGGAAAGTTCCGAAGGTCCGCACGAAATATCGCAGGATCGTGACCGCGATCCCGGTCCCGCAATCGCTTCCGATCCTGAAGCAGCTCCGCAAGTACGAGCCCCTCAGCATGACCGGCCAGCCGCTCGTCGTCTGGGACCGCGCGGAGGGTTGCCAGGTGCGCGACAAGTGGGGCAACACGTGGCTCGACTGGAGCAGCGGCGTGGTCGCGACGAACGCCGGGCACGGCCGCAAGGAGATCGTGAACGCCATCGTCAAGCAGGCCCGCAAGCCGCTGCTCCACAACTACTGCTTCCCGAGTGAGCTGCGCGCGAACCTGGTGAAGCGGCTGATCGAGATCAGCCCGGCGAAACTCCAGAAGGCGTTCATCCTCACCACCGGCGGCGAGACGACCGAATGCGCCATCAAGCTCATGCGCACGCACGGCCTGGCGGCGGGCGGCAAGAAGAAGATCGGCATCATTTCCTTCGAGCGCGCGTTCCACGGCCGCACGCTCGGCTCGCAGCAGATCGGCGGCAGCCCGGCCCTCAAGTCATGGATCGTCAACCTCGATCCGTGCATCTGGCAGGTGCCTTTCCCGGACGGCTTCTGGACGACGGACACCTCGTTCGATTTCTTCCTCGCGTCGCTCAAGAAACAGAACATCACGCCGGACCGCGTCGCCGGCGTCATCCTCGAGACCTTCCAGGGCGGCGGCGCGAGCTTTGCGCCGAAGGAGTACATGCAGAAACTCGCCGCCTGGTGCGCGAAGCACAACATCGTCCTCACCTGCGACGAAGTCCAGGCCGCCTTCGGCCGCACGGGCAAGCTCTTCTGCTACGAGCACTACGGCATCGTGCCCGACCTCGTCTGTTTCGGCAAGGGCATTTCCAGCTCGCTGCCGATCAGCGCCATCATCGGCCGGAAGGACCTGATGGACCAGTATCCCGCCGGCTCGATGACGAGCACGCACACGGGCAGCCCGGTCTGCGTCGCGGCGGCGCTGGCGAATATTGACATCATCATGAAGGAAAAACTCTGGATCAACGCCGAGCGGATGGGCAAGCTGCTGATGAGGGGCCTGATCGGCATCCAGAAAAAGTTCCCCGAGCGCATCGGCGTGGTCCACGGCAGAGGACTGGTGTACGGGGTCCACGTGGTCAAGCCGGGCGGGAAGAAAGTCGCGGACTATGATTTCGCGTTCGACGTGGTCGAGCGCTGCGTGGAGAAAGGGCTGCTGATGTTCAGCCCCGTCGGCTACGCGACGATCAAGATCGCCCCGCCGCTCATCGTCAGCCGCGAGCAGATCCTGGAAGGTTGCAGCGTGCTGGAGGAGGCGTTCCGGGAAATCGTGGCCGAGAGAAAATAAGCGCGCTGAGCGGAATGCCCAAATCCGAATATCCAATGTCCAAGGCAGGATCCTCACTCGCCCCTTGGAAATTGGAAATCGGCTTTTGGAAATTCGGCTTGCCGCTCCTTGCGCTTTACCTGTGCATCGCCGCGGCCGGCTGGAACCGGCAACCCGTCCAGGATGAGACGCGCTACCTCGGCTTCGCGGACAACCTCACCCGCGGGTTCTACTCGCCGTCCGGCGCGGTGCAGCTTTGGAGCGGGCCGGGCTATCCGCTGCTCCTGGCGCCCTTTCGCGCGATCGGCTTCGGGCCGGGCGCGCTCCGCCTGCTGAACGCGCCGCTGCTCCTCGCGGCGGTCTGGTGCTTCCTCCGTTTCCTGCGCAACCATCTCCCGGACCGCGCCGCCCTGCTCGGCGCCGGCGCGCTGGCTCTTTATTTCCCGGTCTGGAAATTTCTTCCCTCGCTGATGACCGAAGCGCTGACGCTGTGCCTGGTCTGCCTGCTGCTGTGGGCCTGGTCCGAAATCCTCCGGCGCGAGCGCGTCTCCTGGGGCTGGCTTGCGGCGGCGGGAATCGCCTTCGCCTGGCTCGCCCTGACGCGCTCGATCTTCGGATACGTCCTCTTCGCGTGCCTCGCCATCTACCTCATTTGCGCGGCGCTGACGCGGTCTCAATCCGCGCGGCGGCTGCTCCTGGCGCATCTGCTCGCGGCCGCCCTCTGCCTTCCGTGGCTGGCGTACACTCACGTGCGGACGGGCAGGCTCTTCTGCTGGGCCACGGCCGGCGGAATGTCGTTCTACTGGATGACCAGCAACGGCGACGGCGAATGGGGCGATTGGCAGGGATTCAACGAAGTGCGCGACACGGCCGGACTCGCGCCGCATCGCGAATTCTTCGAGCGGCTCAACCTGATGAACGAACTCCAGCGCGACGACGCCCTCAAGGCGCGGGCGCGGGAGAACCTCGCCGCGCATCCGGCGGCTTACCTGCGGAACATCGGCGCGAACCTCTCGCGGATGTTCTTCTCGTTCCCCTACACGCACACCGAGCAGAAACTGAGCACGCTCTTCTACGCGCTGCCGAACAGCTTTCTCCTGGCGTTCACCACGCTGGCGCTCGTGCGCCTCGCGCGCCGCGCGCGTACGGGATGGGGTGCCCTTTATCCTTACCTGCTCTTCGCCGGAGCCGCATTCGCCGGCACCGCCCTCCTGAGCGCGTATCCGCGCATGCTCTTCCCGTTCGTGCCGATCATGCTCTTCCTGATCGCGCGCGACGCGCAGCCACAGAAATGAAAAATACACGACAAAAACTTTCTTGCCACGGATTTCACGGGTTTACACGGATTACCGGCGACGGCTTGTGAGGGCAAAACGGCTTACTCCGTCGTTTTTCTTTAATCCGTGGCAGAAGTTTTCGTCGTTATACTCAGCGGCTTGGACAAACAGCAATGAGATTTGAGAGTCTCTTTAACAAGCGCGAAATTCGGAGCCTGTCGCGGCTGGACAGCCCGGCGCGGATACAGGCGTTCCTCGCCGACCTGCCTTACAGCGCGGACGACTTCTATCGCAGCCCGCGGCGGGTCCTGAAGGACCGCCAGGCGCACTGCTTCGACGGCGCGCTGTTCGGCGCGGCGGCGCTTCGGCGGCTGGGATATCCGCCGCTGGTCCTGGAGATGCACGCGAAGCACGACGACTGCCACCTCATCGCGCTCTTCCGGCAACACGGCTGCTGGGGCGCGGTCGCGAAGTCCAACTTCGCCGGACTGCGCTTCCGCGAGCCGGTCTACCGGACGCTGCGCGAACTGGTGATGTCGTACTTCGAATCGTTCTACAACGTCGAGCGGCAGAAAACCCTGCGCAGCTACACGCGGCCGCTCAACCTGGCGGCGTTCGACAAGGACGACTGGATGCGCAGCGACGAGCATCTGGAGGCGATCGCGAATCGCCTGGACGAAGTCCGCGCCTTCCGGGTCGTCACGCCGCCGATGGTCGCGGGCCTTTCCCCGGTGGACGCGCGTTCCTACAAAGCCGGGCTGATGGGCGCGAATCGAGCCGGCCTCTGGCGCCCGCCGCGCGAGGATAAGTAGCGCGGGCGCAATCGGTTGCGACTCGCCGGGTTCGTTTTTTCATGTCGCCACCTGCGCGGGTTCTTCCCGATCAGCGACATCCGGCGACTGCCCGGGCGCGGGCGACAGGCCTTCGTCTGGCAAAGCGCATTCCACTTCGCGTCCTTCCGCTGCCTCGGCCTGAACCGTGATCTCAGACTCGGCTGGCGGCGTGCCTTCGTTCGTAGTGGCGCCGTCAGGCGCTACGTCCGCCGCTTTCTGCGATGCGTTTTCGGGCGAA
>Ga0187876_1000520_pt1 | contig 39442 bp, 31 predicted proteins | sample June2016WEW_17_4_FD_133000 | JGI IMG/M metagenome (GOLD analysis project Ga0187876, IMG submission 133000) | Peatland microbial communities from SPRUCE experiment site at the Marcell Experimental Forest, Minnesota, USA - June2016WEW_17_40 | ecosystem: Environmental > Terrestrial > Soil >...
GACGACTCGCCGATCAACGCGTCGTACTGGCTTCGCCGCCAGCCGGAGGAGATGGGCATCGGCCAGCCGCCGAGCGGCGCGTTCGGCCTGTGGGTGCAGCGATGGCGCGATCAGGAGCCCAGCAAGATCATCCCCAATGGTTTCTGGCGGGATTTCATTCGCTGGGCAAAGTCGGCCGGCGTGAAGGGCAAGTTCACGTTCCTGCCCTGCCCGGCGGGCCTGGGGTGCATTGACGAGCGGGTCGAGGGGTACAGCGCGGCGGAGCTGTCGGAGCTGATCGCGCTGGTGCGCGAGGAGATCTCGCCGCGCTTCGACATCACGCCCGAAATCCTCACGCACTCGATGGCCTGGAACATCAAGGAACGCCGGCTCCTGCCGATCACGGAGCACGAGTGGATGGCGCAGCAGAGCGAGGATGCGCTGGCGGAATACATGGCCGAGGCGCTGCGAATCCTGAAAAGGGTCGGCATCCGGCCGACGGGCATCACGCAGCCGTGCAGCTTCGGCGGGAGCGAAGATCTTTACGCCCGCGCGGTCCTGAAGGCGATGAAGTCTGCATGCGGCATCTCGCGGACCTTCTACTTTCTGAACGCCGACGGCGCGACGAACCCCATCAACTCGCCCGTGATGATCGCGGACGAGGCGAAGGGCGAATACGTCGTCTCGGCCACCAGCGCGGTGCGAGCCGACGAGCCATTCTGGGAGAGCCTCTACGGCGGCGGGGACATCGAAAAGATGGCCGACTACTTTATCTCGGCCGACGGCAAGAGCGGCCGGCTCGTTGACCTGCTCTCGACGGGCTCGCCCCTGGTCTTCCATGCCCACGGGCAGACGCTCTTCTCCAACGGCGCGCGAAAAGGTTTCCAATCTCTCCAGCTCGTCGTGCAACGCGTTGAAAAACACCTCTCCGGCCGGGTGAAGTGGATGAAGATGATGGAGTTCGCCGAGGAGCGGATTCGGGAGGCGCGGTCGGCCTGACCGTGAACTGTCGGTGCGCGGGCTTTGGTGGAATTCCGGAGGTCGATCTAACCGCCTGCCTTGCGGATGTCAATTAAAAATAGGGTTTATGCCCCCGGAATGCGCCCTCATTGAGGTCGCATGAATCCGGGGTCGAATAGCCGCTCACGTGTGGCTTAAGCGCGGCTCGCCTTTTTCTGTGACGGATGGATGCGGACGTTACGGCTACTCCGCAAACACAAGTTCGCGAAGAACAGTACTCAGATTCTCTAGGTCGGGGAAGAGGGTTTCCCGGCTGATGCTCAAGACTTGAATGCTCTGACGGAAAGTCTCCTTCGTGCCTTTCGGTATTCGAATCCGGGCTAGAAAATCAGCGCGAGAAGGATGCTCGTTCATGGGGGCACGGGATGCATGAATGGTGAATTTTGCCTGTTGGACCATCTGCCGCGTGTCTATCTGTTCCGCATTCACGGAAAGTACCTGTTCTGGCGGCCTTTGACCTGATTGAAAGGCCGCGCGGAAGAGCGGTTGCAAGCGCGCGTTGCTGGAGCCGAAGATAGTGGCTTCTCCAGTTTGGGCCTTGTTGAGCATCGTAGGGTGGAGCGCCCACAAAGCTCCGTCTGCGTCGTCGTGTTTTCTGTTTTCGATTGCGAAGAATAGGGCCACTAGTGGCGACTCGCTCCAGTCTAGAAGTCTGGTCGGGAGCCGGTAGTGTTGCATCAAGAACAGCCAGCTAGGGAGGTCGTTGGAGTCCGGACATGCCGGATATCGCGGTTTTGCCATGGCTCTGAATCGGTTAGTCAGGTTGTATTCGCTGTAAGCTTTTCCTTGGCGATGGATGGCTGCGAGCAAGCCCCAGTCTAGGACGGCTTGACCGCGCCACCAAGGCCTGATACCGAACTGTTTATGGAGGCCGACTAAGGCGCTAAAGAGTTGAGGTAAGTTGTTGACCTCCATATCGGTCATTGCGGCCATCGCGAGTGCCTAACCGTTATCCTTGTACGCGGGCCGAAAGAGCTGTCGAAAGAAGGCGCTGTACTATCGCTCTGGAGGCGCGTGATGTCAAGCCATTCATCCTGAGATTGTGCGGGGCCGCAATCGCGTAGGACGGACGGCTCGTGCCGTGTAGTTCTATTCCTTTAGACAAACCGGGGAAAGGCACCCGTTTTCGACCGATATCTCGTAGTGTTTGGAATTCCGGTGACATAAACCCTATTTCCTGCTCCTTCTCGCTGAGCGGCCGGCTCTTGGCGTCACGCCGCGCTGCGCGGCATGATGCGGATGCCTGCCTAATACTACTCGCGCTATTCTGCGTGGGCGTTCAATCTAACCTTCTGCCTTGCGCATCTCAATTAGAAATACGCTTTATGTCCCCCGCAACGCCCACTTATTCCTTCCCGTCATTGGGGACCGATGTCACGTTGGGATAGAACTTTACCCAGTCGTAGATCGTCACGGCATCTTCTGTCGGGGCCAGGCCGCCCCAGTTTCTGTTGCCGGTCCAGCTATTCATCATGATCCAGCCGGGCTCGCTGGCGACTCCCGGATCCTCGAAGCTGTAGACAATCTTTCCGTCAACGGTCCAGTCCAGGCGGGTCGGCTGCCAGAGAAACCCGTACCGGTGAAACCCTTTGGAGGGATTGAAGGGAAGGTCCTGGTAGTGGACCTTGCTCCGGTTGTCATCCAGGTGATAGTTCATGGTGACCTGGCCGCTGTCGGGCGAGGTGATCCATTTATCGTTGGTCAGGAACTCGAGATCCCATTCGCCCGCGGCATAGTTCTTTTCCTTCCAGAAGAAGGAAGCGCAAACCCCCCGGTTGGTTGCAGGGTCGCCGACGCTGGTTAATTTCATCCTGACTTCGTAATAGCCGTAGCCATAACACGGGCCCGAAGAGATCGTCTGTATTTCAGATCCATTGGTTGTATTGGCTTTGGACTTGAAATACATGAAACCTTTGCTCTTCTCGCCGGGATAGGTTTCCGTAAAGGTGACGTTGGCGGGATCGAACGTGTTTTGCCCCGTGCCTACCCAAATCCCATTGATTTTCCAGAGGCCATCCTGCGACGTATTGTTGATCCAGCCCGTATGAAAATCCTGAAAGAGAGCCGGTTTTAGAGTAGCTGCCTGCTGAGGAAGCGTGCCCGTTGTATCTCCGGGGTCGCGATTGGCGCACGATATGCATGTCATTGCCAGGACTAACGCGGCGACGGCAGGCTTTGCAGCAAGACGCATCTTCGTCGAGATCGAATTCATGGCTTTCTTCCTTTCTTTGTTGGTGCGACACAACGGCGTTTATTCCAATGCGAACGAGTCACCGTAGTTCGGCGCCAGGGCGGTCCAGCCGGGTTTTTGGGAGACCAGGGCGGCGAAGCTTAGGGCGGATTCGGATTCGCCGTGGACTACGAAGGTCTTCTTCGGCGGCGCTTGGAGTTTCCCGAGCCAGCGGAGCAGTTCGTCGCGGTCGGCGTGGCCGGAGCAGCCGTCGAGCCGCGCGACGCGCGCGCGGACCGGGTAGGTCTGGCCGAGGATGCGCACCTCTTTTGCGCCGTCTGCGATCTGGCGGCCGAGGGTGCCGGCGGCCTGGTATCCGACGAAGAGGATGGTGCTCTCGGGCCGCGTGATGTTGCGTGTCAGGTGATGCTTGATGCGGCCTCCGTTGCACATGCCCGCGCCGGCCATGATGATGCACGAGCCGCGGATGTGATTGATGGCCTTCGATTCCTGGGCCGTGCGGGTGAGCTTCAGGCCGGGAAGATCGAACGGCGATTCGTGTTCGCCGACGCGCTCGGCCATCTGGTGGTCATACAGTTCGGGATGGCGCTCGAACACCTCGCAGATGCTGACGGCCATGGGGCTGTCGAGGAAGGTCATCAGGTGCGGAATCTTATTCGCCAGGAGCAGTTCGTTAAGCTCGAAGAGGACGTCCTGCGCGCGCTCGAAAGCGAACGCCGGGATCACGAGGTTGCCGCCGGCGTCGCGGACCCGGTTGACCTCGGCGGCGAGCAGGCCGGCCATATCGCTCTCGGGCGGATGGAGCCGGTCGCCGTAGGTGGATTCAATCAGCACGTAATCGGCCTGCGTCGGAAGGGTGGGATCCTGGAGGATGGGCATGTTCCATCGGCCGATATCACCGGAGAAAACGATCGCGGTCTGCCGGCCGTTGCTCCGGATGACGATCCGGATGAACGAGGCGCCGAGGACGTGGCCGACGTTGTAGAACGTCGCCTCGATCCCATCCGCAATGCGGACCGGCTCGCCGTATTTCGCCGCGGTGAAGCAGCCCTGGCAGGCGCGCGCGTCCTCGACGCCGTAGAGCGGCACTTCGGGATGCTCGGCCTTCCGGCCTTCCTGCCGATGCCGGTTCTGCTTGAACTGCGCGCTCTCTTCCTGCAGCCGCGCGGAGTCCTCGAGGACGAGCCCTGCGACCTCGGACGTGGCCGCGGTGCAGTACAGCTTGCCGCGGAATCCTTCGCGATAGAACTTGGGGAAGAGGCCGCAGTGGTCGAGGTGCGCGTGCGTGAAGAAGGCCGCCTGGATCGTATTGGGAGGGACCGGGAACGGCTGCCAGTTGCGCGACTGGAGTTCGCGTTCCTGGCAGAGGCCGCAGTCCACGAGGAGCCTGACGCCGTTCGCTTCGAGCAGGTATCGCGAGCCGGTGACGGTCTGCGCCGCGCCTAGGAACGTCAGCTTGATCTCCATGATCCTGCTCTCACCTGAAAAAGTTCAGCCGCGAAGAGGCGCAAGACGGACGATAGACCAGGGACGATGGACGATGGAACTCTTGCGCGGTCATCCGCGCGCTGAAACGAGATTTTCCGGCACGCTGATCTCGATGTCGCCGGTCACCTGCACCTGGCAGGCGAGCCGCATTCCCTGCGCCCTCTCTTCGGGCGTCAGGAACGGCTCTTCGGCCGGCAGCCGCTCGCCGCCGCCTTTCACGACCTTGACCTTGCAGCGGCCGCACTTGCCCTGTCCGCCGCAGAGCGACGGGATGAAGATTTTTCTGCTCCAGAGGGCGTACAGAAGGCGGGAGCCGGCCTTAACCGTCTCCTTGCGCGATCCGTTAATAATGATCGTGCAGTCGGCGCCCACTCGCAGTCCCTCACTGGCGCTTCTTGGCGGAGAGCAGGCACGGGCGGCGCGCAACGATCACGGTCAACTCGGCGCGCGCGAGGCTGTCCGAGAGCAACTGCTCGAACCCCTGCATGTCCTTCGTCGGGTCCACGACGTGCACGTTCCCGATTCCGATAACCCTGGCGAGTTCCTCGAAGACCAGCCGGTGCGTCGGCTCGCCGGCGAGGCGGCGGCCCGTGCCCGGATGCTCCTGCAGGCCGGTCATCGCCGTCGTGCCGTTATCCAGGATGACGACCACGTGCCCGGTCAGCGGCGGGTTGTACGCCATCTCGATGAGGCCGGTGACGCCGCTGTGCACGAACGTGCTGTCGCCGATGACGCTCACCACGCGCCGGGCCTGCTCCGGCGGCAGCACGTGCCGCAGGCCGAGGCCGACGCCGATGCTCGCGCCCATGCAGACGCAGGAATCCATCGCCTGGAACGGCGGCAGCACGCCGAGCGTGTAGCAGCCGATGTCGCCGGCCACGATGCACTTGAGCTTGCCCAGCGTCTCGAACACGGCGCGATGCGGACAGCCCGGGCAGAGCTGCGGCGGCTTGCCCGGCGGCGGCGAGAATTCCGGGCTGACGTCGCCGGCCAGAATCCGCCGGACGCGCTCGACGTTCAGCTCGCCGAAGCGGTACATCTCCGGCTTGCCCTCGACGGCGATGCCCGCCGCGCGGAGGGCATCCGCCAGCCAGGGATCGCCTTCCTCGATCACGATGCAGCGCCGGACGCTCTGCGCGAACTGCCGGGCCTTCTCGATCGGCAGGGGATAAGTCAGGCCGAGCTTGAGCACGGACGCCTCCGGCGCGGCCTCGCGCGCGTGCATGAACGCAATCCCGGAGGTGATGATGCCGAGCGCCGGGTCGCCGGGTATGACGCGGTTCCATTCGCTCGATTCGTTCCACCGCGCGATCTCCGCGAGCTTCTGCCTCAGCCGGCGATGCGCGGGCCGGGCGTACGCAGGGATCATGACGCGGCCTGGAATGTCGCGCTCGAAGTTCGGCGCGGCCGGCGGCGGCGCGAGCTTTCGCGGGCGGACGATGGTCTTGGAGTGGCAGACTCGCGTGGTGATGCGCAGCAGCACCGGGATGTGCCAGCGTTCGGAAATCTCGATGGCCGCCGCGGTGAAATCGTACGCCTCCTGCGAATCCGAAGGCTCCAGCATCGGCACGCCCGCGGCGACGGCGTAGTGCCGGTTGTCCTGCTCGTTCTGGCTCGAAGCCATGCCCGGGTCGTCGGCGGAGACTACGACCAGCGCAGCGGCCACGCCGGTGTACGCGGCGGTGAAGAGCGGGTCGGCGGCCACGTTGAGGCCGACGTGCTTCATCGTCACCATCGCGCGCGCGTTGCCGAAGGCGGCGCCGAGGGCGACCTCCATCGCCACCTTCTCATTCGGCGCCCACTGCGCCCGCCCGCCCAGTTCCGAGAAACGCTCAAGGATCTCGGTGGAGGGCGTTCCCGGATAACCGGCGCCCAGCGCGACGCCCGCATCGCGGGCCGCCAGGGCGATGGCCTCGTCGCCACTCAACAGCAGTCGTTCGGTCTCGCTCATGTTGCGAAGGATTCTGTCTTTAGCGGGCGGTTCTGTCAAGCGGGTTTTCGCGGGCATGGCGCCGGCCGGGCGGAATTCGTATAATCGAAGCCCGTCGCCGATGGCCGCAATAACCTCTGTATCCGGATGCGCGCCTTGCCCGACCTTGAAAAAGCACTGAAGCAGTACTGGGGATACGGCTCGTTCCTGCCGCTCCAGAAGGAGGCTATGTCGGCGGTGGTCGCCGGGCAGGATTCGCTGGTGGTGCTGCCGACCGGCGGTGGCAAGTCGCTGTGCTTCCAGGCGCCGGCGGTGGTCCTGCCGGGAATGGCGGTCATCGTCTCGCCGCTGATCGCGCTGATGAAGGACCAGGTGGACGGCTTGCTCGAATGCGGCGTGTCGGCCGCGCGGCTGGACAGCTCGCTGACCGCGGCGGAGCAGAACGACGCGATGCAGAAAATCCGCTGCCGCGCGCTGAAGCTGCTGTACGTCGCGCCGGAGCGGCTGGTCTCCGATTCCTTCATCGAGCTTCTGAAGCGGCTGAAGCCGTCCTTCATCGCCATTGACGAGGCGCACTGCATCAGCATGTGGGGCCATGATTTCCGGCCGGAGTATCGGCAGCTCGGGCAACTGCGCGACCTGTTTCCGAAGATGGCGATTCACGCCTATACGGCCACGGCCACCGAAAAGGTCCGCGCGGACGTCGCGCTGCAACTGCGGCTGGCCGATCCGAAAATCCTGGTCGGCTCGTTCGACCGGCCGAACCTGGTCTATCGCGTCGAGCGCCGCGAAAACCGGCTCGGCCAGGTCAGCGGGATCCTCGACCGGCACAAAGGCGAATCGGCGCTGGTCTACTGCATTCGCCGGGTGGACGTGGATGAGCTGTGCGAGGGCCTCGCCGACAAGGGTTATCGCGCGCTGCCATACCACGCCGGCATGGACGACGAGGCGCGCAAGACCAACCAGGACGCGTTCATCCGCGAGCGAGCGGACATCATTGTCGCGACCGTCGCGTTCGGCATGGGCATTGACAAGTCGAACGTCCGCTGCGTGATCCACGCCGGCATGCCGAAATCGCTCGAACACTACCAGCAGGAAAGCGGCCGCGCCGGGCGCGACGGGCTTCCCGCCGAATGCATCCTGCTTTACTCCGGCGGCGACTACGGCGTGTGGAGGAGCATCCTGGAGAACACCGAACCGGTCGCGCGGACGATTTCGCTGGAGAAGCTCAACCACATGTATTCGTACTGCACCGCCAGCGCCTGCCGCCGGAAGGAGATTCTCGCCTACTTCGGCCAGGACCCGGCCAGGGACAACTGCGGCGCATGCGACGTATGCCTCGGCGACGTGAAAGGGATGAAAGACTCGCTCGTGACCGCGCAGAAAATCCTATCCTGCGTCCTCCGGCAGGGCGAGCGGTTCGGCGGCGATTACACCGCGCTGGTCCTCACCGGCTCGAGCGACGAGCGGATTCTGCGGAACCGGCACGATCAGCTCTCGACGTACGGGCTGCTCCGGGATTATTCCAAGCGCGCCGTCCGCGACTGGATCGAGCAACTGGCCTCGCAGGGATGCCTGGACCGCGTGGGCGAGTTCAAGGTGCTGGCCGTGACCGAGCAGGGCCGGCGCGTGCTCAAGGGCCTGGACACGCCGAACCTCCTGGAGCCGCCGAAGAAACGCGAGCCGAAGAAGAAGCGGCCGGCGAAGTCCGCGCGCGCCGCGAAGGTCTCGATGGAGGGCGTGGACCAGGAATTGTTCGAGGCGCTGCGCGCGCTGCGGCGCGAGATCGCCGACTCGAAAGGCATTCCCGCGTACGTCGTCTTCCATGACGCGTCGCTGCTCGACATGGCCCGCCGGAAGCCGACGACCGAGGCGGAACTCCTGGAAGTCTTCGGCTTGGGCGAGCGCAAGGTCGCGAAGTACGGGCGAGTGTTCCTGGAGGCCATCCGGGAAGCGGTTGGGAAGAAATGATCGCGGCGGTGCGCGCGCGGGTGGCCAATAAAACACAACTCGCTCCGCCCTTGAGCGAGCGAAGCGAGTTGAAAGGCTCCTCGGCGAGGACTTGAACCTCGAACCTAGTGGTTAACAGCCACCCGCTCTACCGATTGAGCTACCGAGGAATCAGATTCCCAGTTCGCCGGACAGTTTATCAGGTGGAAGCCGATTTTTCAAGACAGGGCGGATTGCGATGCTTGCGGACTCGCATGCACATCTGGACGACGGGCGGTTCGCGCCGGACTTGACGGCGGTTCTGGACCGGGCGCGCGAGGCGGGAGTTCAGCGCATCGTGACGGTGGGCACGGGGCTGGCTTCCTGCGAGGCCGCCATTGCGCTCGCGCAGCGGAATCCGGAGTTTGTCTGCGCGTCGGTCGGGATTCATCCGCACGATGCGGCGGGCGCGGACGAGGCGGCGCTGGCGCGGCTGGCTGAGCTTGCACGAAGTCCGGGCGTCGTGGCGATCGGCGAGACCGGGCTGGATTATCATTATGATCGTTCGCCGCGCGACGTTCAGCGGGCGGTCTTCGAGTCGCAGATTCGGATCGCGCTGCAGCTTAACCTGCCGGTGGTGATCCATTGCCGCGAGGCGTACGCAGATTGCCTGGCGGTTCTGAAAGAGCATGCCGGCGACGGGCTGCGCGGGGTGCTGCACTGCTTCGCGGGGGACCGGGCGACGGCGGAAGCGCTGATCGGGATGGGCTTTTTCATCTCGTTTGCGGGACCGCTGACTTTCCCCAGCGCCGGGAATCTCCGCGAGATCGGCCGGCTCGCGCCGATGGAGCAACTGCTGATCGAGACCGATTGCCCCTATCTGGCGCCGCAACCGGTGCGGGGCCGGCGGAACGAGCCGGCTTTTGTGCGATACGTGGCGGAGGCGCTGGCGGCGCTTCGCGGAATGACCGCCGACGAGGTCGCCGCGCGGACCGCGGCCAATGCGATCAGGCTTTTCGGGCCGGCGGAACGGGGCTTCTGAAATTTCTCCGACAGGGGACTTGCAATTTTTTGAACATTTGATACAATGCTCCCGTCGCATTCGGGCTCGGCGCCAAACGCGACGCCGGGGCGCGGTCTGCTGTCTGGTCCGCAGCATTCGTAAAGCGTCAAGTTTCCTTGGTACTCGTACGACGCATGGTCCCCGAGGCGGACGCTGTAAGTAAGACTGTCTGATCACATGCCCGTCTGTTCTCCGCGTGAGGCCGCAGTACATGGGTGAAAGTCGCGCCAGACTGGAGCCGACGGAACGGCCTTCGCCGTTCGTCTACTTCCTCGTCAAAGTCTACTCCGTCGCGGCGAATACTTTCATCGAAGGCATTCGGCAGCCGGTGTACGGCGCGATCGTGGGTTCGGCGGCGGCGATGATCCTGGTCAGCCCTTACGTCACGATGTTCACGATGATGCAGTCCGCGAAGTTCATCACCGACATGGGGCTGGCCACGCTGATGCTCGCCGGGTTGCTCGTGGGGGCGTTCACCGCTTCGAACGTCATCTCGCAGGAAATTGACAACCGGACGGTGCTGACGGTGATCTCGAAGCCGGTCGGCCGGTCGGAGTTTGTCCTCGGCAAATTCCTCGGGATCATGACCGGATTGATCATCGCCATCTATCTCCTTTCGCTGGTGCTCGTCCTCACGGTCAGCGGCGGCGCGCTGGAAGGGGACCTTGAAACGGAACTCAGCCTCTGGATCGTGCTTTCCGTATTCGGCTGCATGTTCCTGGCGGTCTGCTACGGGCTTTACCACAACTTTTTCCATGACCGGCCGTTCGCGAGCCGGGCGATCGGGGCGGCCATTCCGCTGCTGACGATCTGCTTCGTCGTTTTCGGTTTCGTGGACACGCGCGCCCTGAAGGAGAACTGGGGCGCCTTCGGCAAGGGGATCAACCTGGATGTCGTCCGCGCGTGCATCATGTGCTGCTGGGCGATCCTGCTCATGGCCGCTTTTGCGGTGGCGGTTTCGACGCGCCTCAGCGTCGTGGTCAACGTGGCGGTGTGCTCCGGCATGTTCCTGCTGGGGCTCCTGTCGGAGTATCTCTTCGTGCAGTTGGGCGCGAACGCGCCGAAACTGAAGTGGTTAGCGGGCATTCTATACGCTCTGATACCGAACCTGCAGGTGTTCTGGGTCTCGGACACTCTGAACGCCGGCATTCCCGTGCCGGCGATACTGGTGATTTATACGGGGATCTACGCGTTCTTTTTCATCAGCGCTTTTCTGTTCCTCGGGATGCTGTTATTCCAGGAGCGGCAGGTAGCATAGCGGATGCTCGGCGGGCCCTGCCGAAGGGCGGACCGCCGAGGGCGGCCGGTTGAACGGCGCAGTTACGCGGACGGACAGAGGAGGAGGAGCACACAGTGGCAAGGCTCGATCGGAAGCCGGCTGAACACGTGGCGGTTGCCGGCCTGATTGTACAATTGATCGGCGTCATCTTCTGCCTGGTCATCTGTTGGCGCACGGGATGCTCGTGCACGTATGTTCTGAGCTGCCAGCTTTTCATCGGCGCCCTGGTCTGGCTGATCTCGCTGATCCGGATGCGCCAGGTCGGGCTGGCGGAAGAAGAACAGATGGAATGGGAGCGGATGGAGGCCGAACGGGCCGCCGGCGGCGCGCGCGGGCGGCTGTTCGATGAGGACGAGATCCAGGCGTTCACCGCTCGAAACCGGCTGCGGATCCTGAACAAGTACATCACGCCGATCTTCTCGCTGGGCATCGGCCTGGGGCTGGCGGCCATCGTCGGGTTGTCGCTGTTTTTCAACGTCGTCAAGCTGCTGGTGGACCGGACCGGCCTCGACATGGTCTGGATGATGTGCATCTTCGCGGTGGCGACGTTTGTCTTTTTCCTGTTCGCCAAGTACTCCGCAGGGATGTCGCGACAGGCCGAATGGCGTCCGTTGCGGGCCTGCGCCAGTTTCATGATGTTGAACACGCTGTTCGCCGCGGTGACCGTGATATCGCATGGCGTGGCGCGATTCGGGATCGGGGACGATTTCGACGACCCGTGCGCCTATGCGATGCTGGGCCTGATGGGCATCGTCGCGATTGAAATCCTCATCAACTTCGTCTTCGACTTCTACCGTCCGCGCGTCGAAGGCGTCGAAGAGCGGCCCGCCTACGACAGCCGCGTGCTGGGCATTCTGGTGATGCCCACCGGCCTGCTCAAGACGGTCTCCTCGACGCTCGACTACCAGTTCGGCTTCCGCGTGTCGCAGACCTGGCTCTATCGCTTCACCGAACAATGGATCGCGCCGCTGATCCTTTTCGATCTGGTGACGCTCTACCTGCTGAGCAGCTTCGTCGTCGTCGGGGCCGAGCAGCAGGGCGTCCTGGAGCGGCGCGGCGTGTTCGTGGCGCCGGTGCTGACGCCGGGCTTCCACTTCAAGCTGCCCTGGCCGATCGAGCGCGTCTATCGCTTCCCGGCCAACGAGGTCAAGACGATTTCCCTCGGGCACTCCGGCAGGGAAGCGGAAACCGACACACTCCTCTGGACGAACCGGCACTACGAGAAAGAATACAACGTCATGGTCGCCCGGCGGGAAGCCGATAAGAATATCAGCGAGAAAGAGCTGCCGGTCAACCTCCTGGTGGCCACCACGACGATTCGCTACAAGATCAGCGACGTGAAGAAATGGTACTACTCCAGCCCCGAGCCGGAGCGACTGCTCGAGGCGATCTGCGAGCGCGAACAGATCAAGTACCTGGCCGGCGTGGACCTCTTCGAAGTCATGTCCAAAGGCCGGGAGGAAGCCGGGAAGACACTGCGCGCGAACATGCAGCAGGCGGCGGATGAGGTCGAAACACGGCAAGGCAACGGCCTTGGGGTGGAGATTCTGGCCGTCGGCGTCGAAGGCATGCACCCGCCGGTCGAGCAGGGCGTTCCGGAGGCGTTCCACGCGGTCATTGACGCGCAGACCGAACTGGAGACGACCCGGCTGGGAGCGGAGCAGTTCAAAGAAGCGACCCTCGCCACCGCCAAGAGCGAGACGGCCATCGTCAAGCTGAACGCGCAGAGTTACTATACGACGCGCGTGTCCGTGGCGGAAGCCGAGGCCAAACGCTTTGACGCGCAGAATACCGCCTATGGCACTTCCGCCGAGGTCTTCAAGGCGCGCGAGTACTTCAGCGCCCTTGAGAAGGGCCTGCAGGATCCCACCGCCTCCACGGCCGATCAGAAGGACGCGGTTCCGCGTAAAATCGTGGTCGGCGTGAAAGACATGGACCAGCGCATCCGGCTCAACCTGGAAGACCCGGTCGCGAGCGACATCGAACAGATCCAGTTCAATCAATAGGCCCGGAGAGAGGATTCACATGAGAAAGCACGTTCTGACGGTCATCGTGGGCGTGGTGGTCGGCGTCAGCCTGCTGCTCTACATGTTTGCGTTCCAGGTGCGGGAAAGCGAGGTGGCCGTGCTGTTGCGGTTCGGCAAAGCCTCGAGCGACCTGCCGCAGCCGGGGTATCATTTCAAATTGCCCTGGCCGATCGAGGAAGTCCGCAAGTTCGACTCGCGGATCAACGTGAGCGAGGGCCGTTTCGAGGAGACGCCCACCCGCGACAAGCGCAACATCACCCTCTCGCTCTGCGTCGGCTGGAGGGTTTCCGATCCTCTGGCGTTCAACCAGAACTTCGGACGCCTTGCCGAGGAAGACCGGATGCAGCAGGCGTGGAACCGCGTCGAGGGCTACGTGCGCGACAGCGCCCTGGCGGTCATGGGCCAGCACGACCTGAACGAACTGGTCTCCGTGGACCGGGACAAGCTCAAGTACGACGCGATCGAGGACTCCATCCTGCAGGCCTCCAACGACAGGGCGAAAAAGACCTACGGGATCTCATTCGTCCTGCTCAAGTTGCGCCGGCTGGAACTGCCCGAGAGCGCGACGCAGAACGTTTACAAGCGCATGATCGCGGAGCGCAACCTGGAGGCGACCAAGATTCAACAGGAAGGCCTTGCGAACGCCACCGTCATCAGAGCCAATGCGACGACCGAAAAGGAAAAGCTCCTGGCGCGCGCCCGCAGCGAAGCCGAGGCGCTCAAAGGCCAGGGCGACGCCGAGGCGGCGCAGCATTTCGGCGTCTTTGCCAAGAACCCGGCGCTGGCCATCTATCTCCGCAAGATCCGCGCCCTCCAGGAGACCTTGAAGACGAAGACGACCATCATCGTGGACCCGACGATCCCGCCGTTCGACCTGTTCTCCCAGGGGTTCACCGGGACCATCAATAAGCCGAGCGTGACCGAGGCGCCGGCGGTTTCCCCGCGACCCACGAACTAAGGACCCCAAGAGACGGAGGAGCAAGCCGTGGCTGAAGAACCCAAAAATCCTGTGCCAGACGGGCCGGCGAACGAGCCCGGCGACGTCCAGCCGGCGTTCGACGAGGCCAGCGCCTCGCTGGCGGATGCGTTACGGACCAGCTTCAGCGTCCTCACATTTATCATTGTGCTGCTGCTGGTCGTGTTCCTCCTGCAAGGCCTCTTCACCGTCCAGTCCGACCAGAAGGCGATCATCCTTCGGTTCGGCGCGTACGAGGAAGGCCGCGTCAAGGACCAGGGCATCCACTACGCATTTCCCTATCCGATTGACCGAGTCGTGCCCATCTGGGTCAGGCCCCGCAAGCTCGAGGTCAACACGTTCTGGCGAATGATCAGCGAAGAAGCGAAAGACCAGAAGATGGAGAAGGGCCGCGAGATGCCGAAGCCCGTGGAGGGCGCCGAAAACGCGGTCATGCTGACCGGCGACCTGAACATGCTGCAGGCCCAGTGGGACGTCACCTACCGCATTCGGCCGCAGGATAAGAAAGCCGTCGTGGATTACTACCGCATCATCGGCGAGGGAAAGGCCGGCGAAATCAACGAGGAGCGGCTGGTCCGCGGCGCCCTTCAGAGCGCTGCGATCCGCGAGACCGCCTCCATGAAGGTGTTCGACATTTACCCCCGGAACAAGGAGGTCCTGGTCGAAGCGGTGAAGAAGTCACTCGAAGAGACCTTGGACCGGCTCCAGTGCGGACTCGAAGTGGAGCGGATTACGCTTCGGGAACTCCGGCCGCCCGACCAGGTCCGGCAGGCGTTCGATAACGTGCTGGCCACGTCGCAGGCGATGGCCGAGTTGCGCGTCACCGCCAACCGCGAGCGCGAGAAGGTGCTCATCGAAACCGCCGGCGAGGTCGGCATTCAGCTCGGGAGCAGCCTCGAGAAGTGGTGGGCCGCGAAGGATGCCGGCAACACGGAAGAGATGCAGAAGATCGAAGACGAAATGTCGAAGACCTTCCTGCTCGCCGGCGGACAGGTGCAGACCATCCTCGGCGAGGCGAAGACGTACAAAAGCCAAGTGGTCGAATCGGCCAAGGGCGATGCCTCGATCATGGACAGCCTGTTGAAGAACCCGGCCCAGATCCAGGTCTTCCTCGATCACGCGCGCGTGGACGCCCTGCAGGAAGTGCTCAACGCCTGCTACGAGAAGTACTATTACAATGCAGCTACCGACAAGGCCCACAGGCTGCTCGAACTCTGGCTCAACCGCAGGCCGGAACTGATCCGTGCGGCGACGAAACCCATAGAGTCGCGCTGACCTGAACCGCAGGAAAGGACTTTCATGAGCACAGCATCCGGGCACATCTTGCACGAGGAGCACCACCTGAGTTCCGAACAGGAACAGCGCCTGGTGGCGCTCTCGCTGATCGGATCGTTTCTCGGCGCCGCGCTGATCATCAACTCGTTCATCGCCGACAAGATCTTCACCGACGCGCGCGCGGTCGCGGACCTCTCGGCGCTCCTCGGCGCGCTGCTGCTGGCCACGCCGATCGTGGTCCGCGCGATCAGCGACCTCATCCACGGCGAGCGCCACATGATCGAACTCGTCGCCATCGCCGTGGTCGCCTGCATCGCCATCAACAAGTATCAGGAGGCCGGCGTGGTCAGCTTCCTGATGCTGTTCGCCGACCTGATTCAGCACCGCACCGCCCTGGGCGCCCGGCAGGCGATCGAGGGCTTGATCCGCATGACCCCGACCCGCGCCCATCTGCTGGAGGGCGGCCAGACGCGCGAAGTGGAGGCCGCTTCGCTCTCCGCGGGCCAGCACGTCCGCATCCGGCCGGGCGAAGTCGTCCCGACCGACGGCGAGATCGTCCTCGGCGCGACGACCATGAACGAGGCGAGCATCACGGGCGAATCCGTCCCGGTGGACAAAGGACCCGGCGCGCAGATTTTTGCGGGCGCCGTCAACCTCACCGGCTCCATTGAAGTCGCCGTTACCCGCGTCGGCTCTGACACGACGCTCGGCCAGGTCCGCAGCCTCATCCTCGACGCCGAGAAGACCAAGATCCCGCTGATGCGCATCATTGACCAGTATATCCGCTGGTACACGCCGGTCGTGATCATGGTCGCCTTCGTCACTCTGTTCTTCACCGAGAAGATGGACCGCGCGATCACCGTGCTGCTGGTCACCTGCCCGTGCGCCTTCGTCCTCGCGACGCCCACCGCCATGGTGGCGGCGTTGAGCGCTTCGGCGCGGTTGGGCATCCTCGTCAAAGACGTCGGCGACCTCGAGGCCGCCGGCCGCTTGAACGCCATCGCCTTCGATAAGACCGGCACGCTGACCACCGGGCAGCTTTCGGTCACCCGGCTGGCCCCGGCCGCTTCCGTGGATCCTCTGCGGATGCTGACGCTCGCCGCCGCGGCCGAGGCCCACAGCAACCACCCCGTGGCGCAGGCCGTCGTCCGCGTGGCCCGGGAAGCCAAGATCGCCGTCCCCGAAGCGCTGGAGGTTCGCGAGGAAGCCGGCAAGGGCGTGACCTGCCGCGTCAATGGCGCCGCGGTGCTGATCGGGCGCGAAACCTGGCTGAAGGAGGAAGGCGTGGACTTCTCCGGTTTCGAGGTGCCCCCTCAGGAACTGGAAGGCTATAGCGTGCTGTTCATCGCCGAGAACAAGCGTGTGATCGGCTGGCTCGGTCTCGAAGACAAGGCCCGGCCCGAGGCCCGCAAGGCCACGGTGGAGTTGCGGAAGCTGGGCATCCGCCGCCTGACGATGTTCACCGGCGACCGCTGGTCCGTTGCGCGTCGCGTGGCGCTGGAACTGGGCTGCACCGAAGTCGAGGCCGAATGCCTGCCGGACCGTAAACTCAGCATTGTGCACAAGATGAAGGCCGCCGGCTTGCACGTGGCGGTCGTCGGCGACGGCGTCAATGACGCTCCGGCACTGGCGGCCGGCGACATCGGCATCGCGATGGGCGCCGCCGGCAGCGACATCGCCATCCACTCCGCCTCGATCGCGCTGATGTCCAACGACCTGTCGCGTCTGCCGTTCCTGGTCCGGCTCTCGCGGCGGACCCGCGCCATCGTCAACCAGAACCTGCTCTTCGCGTTGCTCTTCATCGTCGTCGGATTGACGCTGGCCATCACCGGCATCGTCGAGCCGATCACGGCCGCCGGCTTGCACGTCGTCGGCTCGTTCATCGTCATCTTCAACAGTGCGCGGCTGGTGCGATTCGGCGAGGAATTGACGCCCTACACGGTGCCGCAGGAAACCGAGTAAGGGCTCGCTTTAAGGAGGACACGCTTGGCAGAAGAACGCCAGGTTGTGGTGGAGACGGTCCAACTCAGCAAGTTGTTCCGCGATTTCTGGATGCGGCCGAAGGTCAAAGCGCTCGACCGGGTCGAGTTCCAGGTCTACCGCGGGGAGATCTTCGGGCTGCTCGGGCCGAACGGCTCGGGAAAGTCCACGCTGCTGAAAATCCTGCTCGGCCTGCTCTTCCCGACGACGGGCCGCGCCGCGGTCTTCGGCCGCGATCCGCGCAATCTCGCGATCAAGGACCGGATCGGCTTCATGCCGGAGGAGTCTTACCTTTACCGGTATCTGAACGCGGAAGAGACGCTGGACTTTTACGGGCGGCTCTTCAATCTCCCGTCCGCGGAGCGCCGTCACCGCGTGGAACTGCTCCTGGAGATGGTCGGACTCACCCATCAGCGCAAGCGCCCGATCGTCGAATACTCCAAGGGCATGGCGCGCCGCATCGGCCTGGCGCAGGCCTTGATCAACGACCCGGACCTGATCTTCCTGGATGAGCCGACGACCGGATTGGATCCCACCGGCACGCGCGAGATCAAAGACCTCATCCTGGAACTCCGGCGGCGGGGAAAGACCGTGCTCCTGTGCAGCCACCTGCTCGCGGACGTGGAAGACGTGTGCGACCGCGTCGCGATTCTCTATGGCGGCCGGCTGCGCCGGCTCGGGAGCGTGGATGAACTGCTCAGCCTCCGCGCCAAGACGCAGATTACCACCGACCGGTTGAACGCGGAGACGATCGAGCAGGTGGTGAACCGGATTCACGAACTCGCGGGGCCGGCGATGGAAGTCTCCGTCCAGACGCCCCGCGACCGGCTGGAGAACTTCTTCCTCCACGTGGTCGAGGAAGCCCGCGCGGCGCGCCTGGAGACCTCCGGCGTGACCGTCGGCGCCAAGCCCTCCGACTTTTTCTCCGGCATCGCGCGCGAGCAGAAGGCCGATGTCATCCTCGAGGAACTCCTCAAGACCACCGCTGAAAGAACCGTGGAGCAGAAAGAAAGCCCCGACAGGGAGGAACAACCCGTCGTCGTGCCGCTCCAGCAGGAGCCGAAGTCGGACGACAAGCTGATCAGCGGACTGCTGAAGGAATCCATCCCGTCCGCCGCGGCCCGGACCGGCGGCGCGAGCGGGCAGCGCCCCGCCGCGGAGCAGCAGGTGGTGTTGCCCGCCAGCGGAGGCACCGGGGACGACAGTAAGACGACGCAGGACGTGCTCAAGGACCTCCTCAGCACCCGCAAACCCGGATCGGACGAGGAGAATACCGACAAGTCTCGAACCCGCAAGACGGAGCAGTAGAGATGGATTTGAGACGCGCATGTTGCCAGGTCGGGACGATTGCCCGGCAATCGCTCCTTCAGGCGGTCCGCATGAAGATAGCGGTCGTCCTGGTCGTGTTCATGCTGATCCTGGTCCCATCCCTGCCGTTCCTCTTGCAGAGCGACAACACCCACGAAGGTCTGCTGCGGATGGTGATCACCTATTCGATCTATCTGATCAGCTTCCTGCTGGGCGTCCTCACCCTCTTCCTCTCCGCGATCACGCTGAACACCGAAATCAAGAACCAGCACATCTTCCTCCTCGATCCGAAACCGGTGTCCCGCGGCACGCTGCTGCTCGGCAAGTGGTGCGGCGTGATGCTGATCAACCTGATGCTCCTGATCGCCATGCTGGGGGCTACGTACGGACTCATGAAGTATTTGGGCCGGCAGACGAAGGGAGAGACGCAGCAGGGCCATGACGTCGTCGAGTGGGAGGTCCTCTCGGCCCGCAAGGTCGTGCAGCCGCCGCTCCCGCCGCTCGATGATTGGGTGAAGTCCGAAGTGAAGGATATCGTAGCGAATGGCGAAGTGCCCGAGGGCAAGACGCCTGAGTGGGTTGAGCGGATCGTCCGCGAGCGCCTGTCCAAGGCCGCCTGGGTCGTCCCGCCCGGCGGCGTGATGAAATGGACCGTCTCAGGCATCCCGCCATACAAGAAGGGCGCGCTGGTCATTCGTTTCCGCCACTACACGGACGCCATGTTGGCCGACCCGGTCCTGCCGGGCAAGTTTACCGTCAACGCGGGCGAGCAGCCGTACTCGGAGATCGAGGACGCCTTCTCGGTTGGAAAACCGCATACTTTCGGCGTCCCCTCCGAAGAAATAAAACCCAATGGAACGGTGGAGATCACCTACGAGAACAAGTATAAGCCCCAGGACCAGAATTCGCCTCCGGCGGCCCGGGCGGAGTTCCCGTTCGAAGATGGGATCCAGGTACTGTACCCGGCCACGACGTTCGGGGAGAACCTCTTCCTCCGAGCGGGGCTGGTCATTTTCATACGTCTCGCTTTCATTGCCATCGTCGGAATCTGGGCCTCGACGTTCCTGTCCTTCCCGGTGGCCGTGCTGCTGAGCCTCGTCGTCTTCATGATCGGCTATGCGGCTGATTTCATTTTCACCGGGTTGATCGGGCAACTGGTGATCTTCGGCCCCACCCTGGTGCCGCCCTGGGCGCCCATCAATCCCATTGACAATGTGCTCCGCAATGTCCTGACCTACTTTTTCCTGATGTTCCCCAACTTCAGCAAGTACGACGTGGTGCCGGAGCTTTCCGACGGCATGATCATCAGCATGTGGACTGTTTTCTACTGTTTCTTCTGGCTGATCGTCGTTCGGGGCGGCATCCTGGCGCTGACCGGATGGTTGATTTTCAAACGGCGCGAGTTGGCGGCGACAACCGCCGCGACATGAAGTATTCCTGCGCGCGCGGCGTCCGGCGGGCCTGAAAGGCCGCCGGCGGGCGCGAAGTGTGGAGACGTCTGCGCGAATGTCCATACGTCAGATCATCCTGCTGTTCATGATCCTCGTTTGCCTGGCGGGCGCGGCCTACGTGCTGCCGGCCTGCGACTACGACCAGGCGGCGCTCCGCGGCGAGGCCCCGATCGGACCGGACCCGCAGAACCCCCAGGTCGTTCTTCTGACGCACCTGCTCGGCGGCTTCAAGGGACTCGCGGTGGATGCCCTCTGGCTGCGCGCGGGCTCCCTGCAGGAGGAAGGCAAATACTGGGAGCTCTACCAGCTCTACACCTGGATGGGCAAGCTGGAACCGGGCATCGAGGAAATCTGGGACTTCAACGCCTGGAACATGTCCTACAACCTCGTCGCGGAACTCGATGACAGTGAGGCGCGCTGGCAATGGGTCGAAAGGGCCATCCATTGGCTGACCGACGAGGGGCTCAAGGCCAATCCCCGCTCCGCCAAGCTCATGGAGCGGATCAGTTGGATCTACTGGCACAAGATCGGCCGCGACACGGATATGCATCACTTCTACTACAAGCACCGCCTGGCGCTCATCATGCACCGCATTTTCCTGACCCGCGAAGAGCAGGACATCCCCGCCATCGCGAAGGCGCCTAAGGAATTGAAGACTCTCCTGGCCGACCCGGAAGTGGCGGCGGCGTTCTCCCGTTTCCAGCTCAATCCGCCCGAGAAGACCGTCCTCCAGATTAACGATGCGAGGGACCTGTTCGATTTCTCGCCGGCCATCGTCGAGGTCCTGAAAGACCCGAAGAACGACGCCGCCCGCAAGAAAGTCTTCGCCTACACCACCGCCCGTATCCTGCGCGACCGGTATGGGATGCATGAGCTCGAGATCATGGCCAAGATGGAGGAAAGTTTCGGGAAGTTTGATTGGCGCCTTCCCGAGCCGCACGCCATCTATTGGGCCACGCTGGCCAAGCTGGTGGAACCGATCCGTAACCAATCCCGCCAGATCAACTACGACCGCCTGCTGATGTACAGCCTCCAGGCCACCTGCCGCCGCGGGCTGATCAGTTACCTCAGCCCCAACCCGAACTCCCCGCTGGTGACCTCCTTCGACCTCAGCAAGATCAAGCCGATCGACACGCTCTTTAGAGAAATGCTGGGAGAAAACCCCGAGGGCGACCGGGAGCATCCGAAATACCGCGCCGCCGACTCCGTGCGCGACGGACACGTCCAGTTCCTCCAGGAGCAGGAGTTCAACCTGTACTTCGCCGGTTTCGTGAACGAAGCGCAGAAGTATCACATGGAACTCTATAAACTCTACGATAAGCCGCGCCCGTACGAAGATCTCGAGCACGTCTGCGTGGGCAAGATCGAGAAGCTCGTTGACGAATACGGCACCATGGACAAGGTCCGCGCATTCGTGGATGACCTCGTCGTCCAGGCCTGCGTGGACCTGTGCCTGAACAAGCCGATCGAAGCCCACAAGCAGGAAAGGCTCGCCAAGCGCGCGTGGGAGGCGTTCACCACTTTCACGGAAGCCCAGCAGGAAGGAAAGATCCGCGTGGCCAACGCGGCGCTTCCGACCTGGAAAGAACTGCTGAAAGGGGACATCAGCCAGCTCCTTCAAAACCATTTCATCGGCTTTCCCCCTTCGCTCATCCCGGTCTTTCGCAACATCCTCCATGTTCCGCCCGGAGCCGAGATTGACAAGCTCAACATCGGCGAGGCGATCACGCCCGAGATTCCGCCCTCGTCGCCGCCGCCGAAATGACCTTGCACTTCCATGACGCAACCCGGCGCTCCGCGCAGACCTTCGAGAAGCCCGATCCGTTCTCCCGGCCGCGAATCTGTATGTTGACGGTAGCTGCATCGGATGCTAAACTTGAAGGGTATGCGCCGGCACACTCAGCGGAGTCTCGAAAAGAATGAAACTGGCCGTCTCAGGCAAAGGAGGCGTGGGCAAGACCACTCTCGTGGCCATATTGTCCAGGCTGATCGCAGCGGACGGGCATCAGGTTATTGCCATTGACGGCGACCCCACGAGCAACCTGGCGGCGGCGCTCGGTCTGCCGGCGGCGGTCCGGCCGGCGCCGATCCGTGAAATGAAAGAGCTGATCCATGAGCGGACCGGGGCCAGCCCCGGCAGTTCGGGCGAGTACTTCAAGCTCAACCCCGACGTCTCCGATTTCCCGGAGAAGTTCGCCGTCGCGCACGAAGGCGTCCGGCTGATGGTCCTCGGCGGCATCACGAAGGGCGGCGGCGGCTGCGCCTGCCCGGAGAACGCGCTGCTCAAGACGCTCCTCGCGCACCTGCTGGTGATGCGCGAAGACGCCGTCATCGTGGACATGGAGGCCGGAATCGAGCACCTGGGCCGCGCAACCGTCGCGGCGGTGGACGCGCTGATCGTGGTCGTGGAGCCCGGCCGGCGCAGCATCGAAGTCGCCTCCGCGATTCGCCGCCTCGCGCAGGAGATCGGCATCCGGAAAACGCTGGCGGTCGGAAACAAAATCGAGACGGCCGAGCATCGCCGCTTCCTCGAAGAATCTCTGGACGGCCTGCCTTTGCTGGGCTGCATTTCGCAGCATCCGGAACTGGCGCGCGCGGACATGGAGGGACGGCCGGCGTTCGAAAGCGCGCCGGCGGCCGTGGAGGAAACGCGGCAGATTTATCGCAGCCTGTTGAAGCATATCGGCGAGGGACGCGAAGCCCGCGAAAAACGCAATTGAATTACCCGGATGTCAATAGTTAGGATGATCCCATGCCTGAAGAGCAGAAGAGACCCGTGGATGGCGCCACGCAGCAGATGCTGGAGAAGGCGCGGCGCGACGGCGTCGAGACCGCCTGGGACCGGCACGCGACCATGGAGCCCCAATGCAAGTTCGGCACCAGCGGCCTGTGTTGCCGGAACTGTTTCATGGGCCCGTGCCGCGTCGTCGAAGGCGTCCCCGGCCAGGAGCGCGGCGTCTGCGGCGCCTCGGCGAGCACGATCGTGTCGAGGAACTTCGCCCGCATGGTCGCCGCCGGAACGGCCGCGCACAGCGACCACGGCCGGAGCGTCGCCGAGACGCTGCTGATGGCCGCCACCGGCAAGGCGCCGGACTACACCATCCGCGACGTCCAGAAGCTCAACGCCGTCGCCCGGCTTTACGGAATTGACCCCGCGGAGAAATCCACCGCGGCGCTCGCGGAACTCGTCGGGCTCACGGCGCTCTCCGAATTCGGCAAGCACGAGGGCGAGCAGCGCTTCCTCAAGCGCGCGCCCGAGCCGCGGCAGAAAATCTGGAAAGAGAACGGCATCGCCCCGCGCGCCGTGGACCGCGAGGTGACCGAAGTGCTCCATCGCACCACCATGGGCGTGGACCAGGACTTCCGCACGATCCTCGCCCAGGCCAGCCGCTGCGCGCTCGCCGACGGCTGGGGCGGCTCGATGATCGCCACGGAGCTGCAGGACATCCTCTTCGGTACGCCCATCCCGCGCCAGGCGCGCGCCAACCTCGGCGTGCTGCGCGAGGACACCGTGAACATCATCATCCACGGCCACGAGCCGACGCTTTCCGAGATGATCGTCCTGGCCGCCCAGGACCCGAAGCTCATCGCCAAGGCGAAGGCCGCCGGCGCCAAGGGCGGCATCACCGTCGCGGGGATGTGCTGCACCGCCAACGAGACCCTCATGCGCCACGGCGTCCCGATCGCCGGCAACTCGATGCAGCAGGAACTCGCCCTCGCCACCGGCGCGGTCGAGGCGATGGTCGTGGACGTGCAGTGCATCATGCAGTCCATCGTGCGCGTCGCCCGGTCGTACCACAGCAAAATCATCACCACCTCGGCGAAGGCGCACATCACCGGCGCGCTGCACATGCAGTTCGACGAACACCGCGCGCTCGAGGTCGCCAAGGAGATCGTCGAACTCGCCATTGACAACCTCCAGAACCGCGGCAAAGTCGAAATCCCCTCCGAGGTCAACGACCTCGTGGTCGGCTTCAGCCATGAGACGATCCGCTACATGCTCGGCGGCCGGTTCCGCGCCTCGTATCGCCCGCTCAACGACAACATCATGAACGGCCGCATCCGCGGCATCGTCGGCGTCGTCGGGTGCAACTCGCCGAAGTTCGCCTGCGACACGGCGAATTGGGACCTCGTCACCGAACTGATCTCGAAGGACATCCTCGTCGTCCAGACCGGGTGCATGGCCATCGCCAGCGGCAAGCAGGGGCTGTTGCAGCCGGAGATCAAGGAAAAGGCCGGGCCGGGCCTGCGCGAGATTTGCGACACGGTCGGCATCCCGCCGGTGCTCCATTCCGGATCGTGCGTGGACAACTCGCGCATCCTGATCGCCTGCTGCGAGATGGTGCGCGAGGGCGGCCTGGGCGCGGACCTGAGCGACCTGCCCGTCGCCGGCGTCGCGCCCGAGTGGATGAGCGAGAAGGCCGTCGCCATCGGGCAATACTTCGTCGCCTCCGGCGCGCTCGTCGTCTTCGGCATCGGGCTGCCCATCGAAGGCAGCCGCGAGGTCAACGATTACCTGACCGGCGGCATCGCCAAGGAACTCGGCGGCCGCTGGGCCATCGAGCCGGACCCGAAGCGCATGGCGCAGGTCGTCCGGGAGCACATCGAGTCCAAACGCGACGCTCTCGGCATCAACGAGAAGAAGGAACGCAAGCTGTTCGACATGGCCGATCGCCGCGAACTTAAAGTGTAAACCGGGAGAAATTCATGTCAAAGCTGATCTGCTCTGCGGCCATCCGCGGCGCCTACAAGCACGTGGCGCGCGCCGAGAGCAAGCTCGACCAGATGATCGAGGCCAAAGGCGCCGACCAGAAAGTCGAATTGCCGAACACCGGCTATTACCTCCCGATCATCTATTCGATGACCGGGATCGCCATCAAGACCCTCGGCCAGATGCGCGAGGCGCTGACGCAGGCGAAAGAACTGCTGCCGCCGGTCCCCGAGAAGAAGTTGTGGGTTCCCTATCTCGGCCACGCGCTCGACGCGGGCATGGCCACGCTCTGGGCGGAGGAAATCTTCGAGGCGTGCAAGTACCTCGACGACCCGATCCCGTACACGATGACCGAGGCGCCGCTGGACGGGCGCATCTGGCTCGGCGCGGCGGACGACAAGATCATGCGCGAGCGCGGCATCGAGTTCGTGGACGGCTCGGCGCCGGGTTTCGCCGCCTGCGTCGGCGCCTGCAAGACCACCGAGCAGGCCGTCAAGCTCGCGCGCCAGCTCCAGGAAAAGCGCCTGTACGTCTTCATGGCCGGCCACACGGACGGCAAGACCATGGCGGAGCAGCTCGCCGAGGGCGGCGTGCAGATGGGCTGGGACACGCGGCTCATCCCGTTCGGCAAGGACATTTCCGCCGCGATCTTCGCGCTCGGCTTCGCCTCCCGCGCGGCGCTTTCCTTCGGCGGCGTTCAGCCGGGCGATTTCGCGCGCAACCTGCGCTACAATAAGAACCGCATCTTCGCGTTCGTGCTGGCGCTCGGCGAAGTGGACGACGAGAAGTACGCCACCGCCGCCGGCGCGATCAACTACGGCTTCCCGACCATCGCGGAGACGGAAATCCCCGAAGTGCTGCCCACCGGCATCTGCACCTACGAGCATGTGGTCAGCTCCGTGCCGGTCGAGGACATGGTCGAGCGCGCCATCAGCGTGCGCGGGCTGAAGATCAAGATCACCCACATCCCGATCCCGGTCCCGTACAGCCCGGCCTTCGAGGGCGAGCGCATCCGCAAAGAGGACATGCACTGCGAGATGGGCGGCCAGCGCACTCCGGCCTTCGAGTTCTGCACCATGCTCGACATGGACCAGGTCAAGGACGGGCGCGTCGAAGTCATCGGCCCGGACCTCGCCGACGTCAAGGAAGGCGGCCGCCTGCCGCTGGCGATCTGGATCGAGGTCGCCGGCCGCAAGATGCAGCCCGACTTCGAGCCGATCCTCGAACGCCAGGTCCACCGCTTCCTCAACGAGGCGCAGGGCATCTTCCACATGGGCCAGCGCGACACCATCTGGGTCCGCGTGAGCAAGCAGGCCAAGACCGCCGGCCTGAAACTCGAGCACTTCGGCACCATCCTCCACGCCATGCTCCACGAGCAGTACAGCGCCATCGTGGACCGCATCCAGGTGAAGATCTACACCGACGAGAAGAAAATCCTGGAACTGCGCGACGCGGCGCGGAAGGTCTTCAAGGAGCGCGACGACCGGCTGGCCGGCATGACCGACGAGTCGGTGGAGACGTTCTACTCCTGCACGCTCTGCCAGTCCTTCGCGCCGAACCACGTCTGCATCATCACGCCCGAGCGCAGCGGCCTCTGCGGCGCGTACAACTGGCTCGACGGTCGCGCCGCGTTCGAGATCAACCCGACCGGCCCCAACCAGCCGATCGAGAAAGGCCGCGCCGTCGAGGAGAAGCTCGGCCAGTGGGAGAAAGTCAACGAGTTCGTGCAGGGCAAGTCCAACCGCGCGATCGAACGCTTCAGCGCCTACAGCATGATCAAGGACCCGATGACCTCCTGCGGCTGCTTCGAGGCCATCTCCGCGATCCTGCCGAGCACGAACGGCATTATGATCGTGGACCGCGACTACCCGGAAATGACCCCGTGCGGCATGAAGTTCAGCACGCTCGCCGGCACGGTCGGCGGCGGGCAGCAGACGCCCGGCTTTGTCGGGCATTCCCGGCAGTACATCGTTTCCCCCAAGTTCATCTCCGGCGACGGCGGCCTGGCGCGCGTGGTCTGGATGCCGAAGAAGCTCAAGGAAACCCTCGGCGACAGCCTCACGCATCGCGCGAAGGACGCCGGCCTCGGCGAGGACTTCGCCGACAAGATCGCCGACGAGACCGTCGCGACGTCCGAGGAAGAGGTGCTCGCTTATCTGACCCAGAAAGGGCATCCCGCCCTTTCGATGGAGTCCATGTTCTGAACGAGAGGCTATCTATGGCATATCGGCCGCGCCGCAATGCGCCGTCGGACGAGTCGGAAGAGAAACGTCTGGAAGGCCAGGTCTCGATACGGCTGTTGAAGCAGCGCACGCTGCTCCTGACCGGTGAAATCAACCGGCGGTCGTCGCAGCGCCTTGTCGCGGAGCTGCTGCTCCTGGCGGCGGAAGAGCCGGACGAGCCGATCAAGCTCTTCATCAATTCCCCCGGCGGCGACGCCGACGCGGGATTCGCCATTTTCGACGTCATCCGGTTCATCCAATCGCCGGTCAAGGCCGTCTCCGCCGGGCTGACCGCCAGCGCCGCGGTGATCGTGCTCCTGGCCTGCCCGAAGGAGCGCCGCCTGAGCCTGCCGAACGCGCGCTTCCTGATCCACCAGCCCAGCACCGGAATTCGCGGCAGCGCCGCCGACATCATGATCGAGGCCTCCGAGATCCTCAAGCTGCGCGAGAAGGGCGACAAGCTGATCTCCGACGAGACCGGCCAGCCCATCGAAAAAGTGAAAAAAGATACGCACCGCAACTACTGGATGAGCGCCTCCGAGGCCAAAGAGTACGGCCTGGTGGGCAAGGTGATTTCGAGCTCCACCGAGATCTGACGCCCGAACCGCGGATAAGGAAAAGAAGGGAGCTGCAATGGCTCTGTCCGGCCTGGACATCTTCAAGCTGCTGCCGAAGACCAACTGCAAGAAATGCGGTCGGCCGACGTGCATCGCGTTTGCGATGCAGCTCGCCCAGAAGAAGGCGAATATCGAGGAGTGCCCGTTCGTCAGCGAAGAGGCCAAGGCGGCGCTGGCCGGCGCGTCGGCCCCGCCGATCCGCAAGGTGACCCTCGGCGGCGACGGGCGGACGTTCGCCGTCGGCGAGGAGACCGTGCTCTTCCGGCACGAGGGCAAGTTCTTCAATCCGGCCGGCATCGCCGTGACCCTGGACGACACGCTCGACGCGGCCGCGCGGAAAGGCCGCCTCGATGCCATCGGGAAACTCTCGTTCATCCGCGTCGGCCTGCCGATCCAGGTGGACATGATCGCCGTCCGCAACCTCTCGGGCAAGGCGGAGCCGTTCGCGGCCGCCGCGCGCGAGGCGGCTGCCGCGACGAAGCTGGCCATCGCGCTGGTCTCGGACAGCCCCGAGAACATGAAGGCCGCCGTGGCCGCGTGCGCCTCCCGCGCGCCGCTGATCCACGCCGCGACGCCGGCGAACTTCGCCGCGATGACCGCCATCGCGAAAGAGCACCGCTGCCCGATCGTGGCCAAGGCCGCCGACCTCGAAGCGCTTTCGGCGCTCACGCCGCAGATCAAGGCGGCCGGCGTCGAGGACATCCTCATTGACCTGACGATGGCCGACCTGCGCTCGACCGTCGAGGCGCTGACCGTTGCCCGCCGCGCCGCCCTGAAGAAGAACTTCAGGCCGCTCGGCTATCCGGCGCTGGTCTTCGCTCTCCGCGCCGATCCCTTCGACGAGATCGCCGTCGCCGGCAGCGCCATCGCCAAATACGCCGGCGTCGTCGTCACCTCCTGCGCCGAGCCCTGGCAGATCCTGCCGATGCTCACGGTCCGCCAGAACATCTACACCGATCCGCAGAAACCGATCCAGGTCGAAGCGAAGCTCTACGCCATCCGCGAGCCGGGCAAGGACTCGCCGGTCATGTTCACGACCAACTTCTCCCTGACCTACTATTCGGTCGAAGGCGAGGTCGAAGCGAGCCGCGTGCCGGCGTGGATCATCGCCGTGGATACGGAGGGCACCTCCGTCCTGACCGCCTACTCCGGCGACAAGCTCAATGAGAAAGTCGTCGCGAAGGCGCTGAAGGACACGAAGGCCGAGGAAATCGTGCGCCACCGGAAGCTCATCATCCCGGGCCACATCGCCGTGCTTTCCGGCAAGCTCGAGGAGGCCACCGGGTGGGAAATCCTCGTCGGTCCGAAGGAGGCTTCCATGCTCCCGGCGTTCCTCAAGACCGTCTGGCCGCAGCACGCCCCGAAAAGCTGACGGGGCATCGGCATGAACACCCAGGCGCCGCCGAAATGCCACATCCGTTTCCTTCCCGACGGCATCGGCGTCTCCGTCCCGCAAGGCACCACGATCCTCGACGCCGCCCGCCTCGCGAACGTCTACCTGAATTCCGTTTGCGGCGGCGACGGCATCTGCGGCAAGTGCAAGGTCGTCCTCAAGTCCGGCCGCGTGGACAGCCCGCCGACGACGCTCCTCAGCCGCGACGAGGTGCTCCAGCAGCACCTGCTCGCCTGCTGCGCGCGGGCGCTGACCGACGCCGAAATCCTTGTCCCGGATGAGACGCGGGCCCAGGCGGGCCAGATCCTCGTGGACGAGGACGCCGAGCGATTCGGCACGCTCGTCAGCCGCTGGGCGCCCGCCGAGTTCCGGCATGCGCCGCTGGTCCGCAAGCTGTTCCTCGAAATGAAGCCGCCCACGATGGCCGACCCGCTGCCGGACCACGAGCGCGTCTACACGGCCATCCGGCGGCTGATGGAAGCCGGCGAACTGCAGACCGGCTTCAGCGTGCTCCAGGGACTCCCGGACGTGCTCGAGCAGGCGAACTATCGCGTCACCGTCACGCTCGGCCGGCGCGGCGCGGTGACCGAGCTGGTGCAGGTCGAGCCGGGCGACACGACCGCCCACTCGTTCGGCCTGGCGGTGGACGTGGGCACGACCACGGTCGTCGCGCAGATGGTGGACCTGAACACCGGGCGCACGGTGGATGTCGAGGCGCGTTACAATTCGCAGATGCAGTACGGCGAGGACTACATCGCGCGCATCATGTACGCGCGCGAGCACAAGGCGCTTGGGCTGATGCAGCGGACCGTCGTCGGCGACGTCAACGACCTGATCAACGTCCTCGTGCGCCGGAACCGCATCGCGCTGCACGACGTGGTGGCGATCCTCTGCTCCGGCAATACCGCGATGATCCATTTCCTCATCGGCCTGGACCCGGCGCGGATTCAGCGCGCGCCGTACGTCCCGTCGGCCAACCATATTCCGCCGATCCGGGCCTCGCAGGTCGGCATCCGCATCAACGGCCGCGGCCTGCTCTATACGCTGCCGAGCGTCGGCGCGTACGTCGGCAGCGACATCACCGCCGGCGTCGCGGCCATCCGGTTCGACCACATCAGCGACCTGAGCCTCTACGTGGACATCGGCACCAACGGCGAGGTGGTGCTGGGAAACAAGGAGTGGATGGTCTGCTGCTCGGCCTCCGCGGGGCCGGCCTTCGAAGGCAGCGGCGTGAAGCACGGCATGCGCGCCGCGCGCGGCGCCATCGAGCGCCTGAAGATACTCCCGGACGGCCGGACCGAGTTCGAGACGATCGGCAAGCTCCCGCCGCGCGGCCTGTGCGGCTCCGGCCTGCTCGATGCGCTCGCATGGATGCTGCGCGTCGGCATCCTCGACCGCCGCGGCACGCTGCAGCGCGCCGCTCCGAACGTGCGCGAAGGCGCGGAAGGCCTCGAATTCATGGTCGTCCCGAAACACCTCACCAGCCTCGACACCGACCTCGTCATCACGCAGTCCGACGTCCGCAACCTCATCCGCGCCAAGGCCGCCATTTATGCCTCGGTCAAAGTGCTCCTCGAATCGCTCGACCTGACCACCGACCGGATCCAGCAGATATTTCTCGCCGGAGGGTTCGGAAATTACCTGGACGTGCGCAGCGCGATCGCGATCGGCATGCTGCCGGACGTGGAGAACGAGCGGATCCATTTCGTCGGCAACGGCAGCGTCACCGGCGCGCGGATGGCGCTCGTCAGCGAGGAGGCCATGGACACGGTGGAGAAACTCGCCTCGCAGATGGCGTACTTCGACCTCATGCAGAACGCGCGCTTTATGGAAGAATTCGTCGCGGCGAACTTCCTACCGCACACGAACATGGAGGAGTTCCCGAGCCTGCTGGCCGAGTTGCCGGACCTGAAACGGTCGAACGAAAAATAACGGAACCCGTTGCGGAGTAACGTGTTATGGGATTTGTCATTGCGCTTTCAGGCAAAGGCGGCATGGGCAAGACCACGCTGGCGGCGCTGATGGTGCGGCACCTGAGCCACGCGCGCGGCAAAGCGGTGCTGGCGGTGGACGCGGATCCGAACAGCGGCCTGGGCGAGGCGCTCGGCATCTCGCCGGAGCATACCCTGGCGGACATCCGCGAGGACACGCGCGAGGACCGGCTCCAGCTTTCGGCCGGAATGTCCAAGGAGCGGCACCTCGAACTCCTGATCCAGAGCTGCCTGGTCGAAGGCAACAAATTCGATCTGCTGACGATGGGCCGGCCTGAAGGCCCGAAGTGCTACTGCTATGTCAACAACCTCCTGCGCAAGTACCTCGACGAGGCGACGAAGGAATACCCGATCGTCGTCATTGACAACGAGGCGGGCATGGAGCATCTCTCGCGCAGGACGACGAACAACGTGGACGAGCTGTTCGTCGTCTCCGATGCCACGCGGCAGGGCGCGCGCACCGTCGGGCGGATCATGAAACTGGCGGACTCGCTCCCGATCCGAGTCAAGCGCAAGGAAGTGCTGCTGAACAACATCGTCCCGGGCGCGGACGCGGCCGATTTCCGGGCCGCGATGCGCGACGCCGGCTTCAACGTGGCGCTGGAAGTGCCGTACGACCGCGGCCTGTATCAGGCGTGCGCGGCCGGCAAGCCGGTCTTCGATCTGCCCGACTCGTCGGAGGCGCTTCAGCAACTGAGTAAGTTTCTCGACACGCGGGTTCCCTAGAGCGGTGCTTCAGGAATAAGTTTCGTAATGCGCGGTCATTCCGAGCGGAGCGAGGAATCTCATACACTGCGCGCTGGCAATGGGCTAAGATATGAGATGCTTCGCTGCGCTCAGCATGACGCGGGCTAATCTTATGTGTGTGATTTCCTGGATACTACGTTAGGCGCTGGAATAACCCGCAAACAGTTGTATAATGGGCCTGTCCGGTTGTCCCGGCCGTTCGCCGCGAAAAGAGAAAGGTGAAATCATGCCCGTACCCGACGTGAAAGAGAAGTGGAGCGCCGAAGTCGTTTCGGTCGTCCTCGGGGCGACGAAGGCGGAAGGCGGCACGCGCGAGAAAACCATCACCGTGGGCGGGGCGAAAACCATCCCGTACATCAAGTACGAAGGCAAGCAGGGCCACCGCCCCGTGATCGCCATGGACGTGCTCGACGTCGCGCCGCCCGAATGGCCGGCGGCTTTGCGCGAGGCGCTCGGCGACTGCGTCCGCGACCCGGCCGAGTGGGCCAAGGCCGCCGTCGGAAAATTCGGCGCCGACCTCGTCTGCCTCAAGCTCGACGGCTGCCATCCCGACAAGGGCAATCGTCCCGTCGAGCACGCCGTGGATGTGGTGAAGCGCGTCCGCGACGCCGTCGGCTGCCCGCTGATCATCTGGGGCTGCGACGACGAGGCCAAGGACAACGAACTCATGCCCAAGGTCAGCCAGGCGGTCAAAGGCGAACGCTGCCTCCTCGGCTGCGCGAAGCAGGACAACTACAAGACGATCACCGCCGTCTGCCATGCCGACGGCCACAACCTCATCGCGCTCGCGCCGCTGGACATCAATATCCAGAAGCAGGTCCACATCCTCATCAGCGACATGGAGTTCCCGGCCGATCGAATCGTGATGTTCCCGACGACCGGCGCGCTCGGCTACGGACTGGAATACGCTTACTCGATCCAGGAGCGCAGCCGTCTCGCGGCGCTGGCCGGCGACAAGATGATGCGGATGCCGGTCCTCGTGGACGCCGGCAACGAGGCATGGCGCGCGAAAGAGGCCAAGGCCGAGGATGCCGATGCGCCCGCCTGGGGGCCGCAGAAGGAGCGCGGGCCGGCCTGGGAAATGCTCACCGCCGTCACGCTGCTCCAGGCCGGGGCCGACATCATCCGCATGCGTCACCCGAAAGCCATCGCGACAACGCGGCGCGTGATTGACGATCTCACGGCTTGAGTTCCTGGTCAACGCGGAGACGTGGAGGGCACGAAGAAGGAATGGCGGAGTTGAAGGATCGCAGATGATTGACTTCGGTCGTGCGCGGTCATGGGCGCGCATGAAATCCGCCTCGCTGTCGTTGCTCATGCCGCGAGTGCTCATCAACGACGCGTTCAAGAAGGCGTCCGAGGTCGGCTACATGATCAATCAGTCGCCCGGCGAGATGGCGGCAGCCGCCGGTGAGGTCTGGATAACGCGCGCTCACACGGTGCTTGAAATCGGAGTTCAGCATGGCGGGTGGTCCTACGCGATGCGTCCTTTTTGCATGTCTGCCCTCAAGTACATCGCCGTTGACCCGACGTTCTCGCCCGGCTGGCCGGTCTATCGGAAGTTGCTCACCGACACGGGCGTGGACGTGTCAGAGGTTCGCGCCCAATCGCAGGCGGCTTTTGAGCCCGTAAACCGCGCGTTGGAAAGTCGCCGCGTTGACGTGCTGCACATTGACGGCGATCACGCGGTCGAGAGCGTCTTGTTTGACTGGCGGACGTATTCCCCGCTCGTGCGGCCGGGAGGCCTGGTCCTGCTGCACGACGTATGCGGCAGTCGAGGCCCGGGCGACGCGCTCAATGCGATCCTGGCCGGCAGCGACGCCGGCAGATTTGCATACACGCACGTCTTTTGCGATATGTGGAACATGGCCGCGGAGCAGAGGATGGGCGTGGGGATGATCAGGATGAGAAACTGATATGTGTCCTGCGGGAACGGTTCTCCGTATTGAGAAAGGATAAGAGAAATGATCGCAGTCGGCGAGCGAATCAACGGGATGTTCAAGGATGTGAAAAAGGCGATCCGGAACAAGGACAAGGCCGTCCTCCAGGACCTGGCGATCCGGCAGACGAAGGAGGGCGCGAAGTACCTGGACATCAACACCGGCGTCGCCGTCGGGCCCGACGAGCAGCCGGCGGTGATGAAGTGGATGGTCCAGGCGGTCCAGGAGGTCTGCGATACGCCCCTGGCGCTGGACAGCCAGAAAATCCCCGTCCTCGAGGCCGGTCTCTCCGCGGTCAAGCGGCCGCCGATGATCAACTCCTGCAAATGCGACGAGGTGTTCCTGAACCAGTTCATGCCGCTGGCCGTCAAGCACAGCGCCTCGCTCGTCGTCCTCACGATGACCGACAAAGGGCCGCTGCAGGACGTGGACAGCCGTGTCGAGGCCATCGGCCAGATCTGCGGCAAAGCGCTCGAGCACGGCCTCGAGTTCGACCGCATCTTCATTGACCCGGTCATCTTCCCGGTCAACGTGGACCAGAAGCAGCCTGGCTACCTGATGGAGGTCTTCCAGCAGATCAAGGTCATCAGCGACCCGCCGCCGCACACCATCGTCGGCCTGAGCAACGTCTCCCAGGGCACCCAGGAGCGCCCGCTCATCAACCGGATCATGCTCGTCATGTGCATCGCCGCCGGCCTGGACGCGGCCATCGTGGACGTGCTCGACACCGACCTGATGGACGCCGCCATCTGCGCCGAGATGCTCCTCAACAAGCAGATCTACAGCGAGTCGTTCCTGCGGGCGGGAAGGATGTAACGCCGCGTTGACACCGCGCGATCAACTCGTTATATGAAGAGTATGGGCCGCGCGGCGGCGAGGAAAAGGGCCGGGCATTCTCCAGGGCAGAGAAAGGAGCAGGGCAATGGTCGAGAGGAGCAGCATTCCCGTACACCGTCAAGACCCGATCCTGGTGCTCATCCTCGGGCTCGTCACGTGCGGGCTGTACCTGATTTATTGGAACATCAAGACGGCGGAGGTGATGAATGCCGTTTCGGGCCGGCCCGTAATCTCGCCGGTGATCGCAGTCATCGCCGGTTGCTGCATGCCGGTGAACGTTTACTTCTACTATCAGTGCGGCCAGTGCCTTGAGGACCTTGGGAAGCTGACCGGCAAGGAACTCAAGGATAAATCCACATTGCTCGTGGTCCTCGGGCTCTTCGTTCCGATGGTGGCCGCGATGATCGTGCAGAGCCATATCAATGAGATCTACGACGCCAAGCCTTGAGGGCTGCGAAGCACACGGACTGCCGGACGCCCGATTTACGCGGAACCGCGCGGCGGTGATTTCCCTCTGCACCGCCACGCTGGTTCTGTCCTACGTCTGGGCGCCGCACGTCCACAGCGGCCCGGTTGTCTGCCCGCTGCATGGGCTCGTCGGTCTGCCCTGTCCCGCGTGCGGGCTGACGAGGGCTTTCTGCGCGCTCGCGACGCGGAACGTCGTGGAAGCGCTGCGCCAGAACGCGCTCAGCCTGCCGCTCTTCCTTCTATTCGTCGCTGCGCCGCTGGTCTCGATCTGCGAACTATGGCGGCGGAGACGATGCGCTTTCTATTCGTTCCTTTACTCGAAGCGCGTCGCCTGCGTCGCCGGCGGGGTTGTAATCGCCTATCACCTTGGCCGGTGCGCCTGGATGCTCCACACCGGCAGCCTCGTCGAGGATTACCTCAAGACGTCGTGGACGTACGCGTTGGTGCACTAGTGTTTAGTTGCGTAAATTGGCGTACCAATTTACGCAACTAAACACGGCCCAACGGAACGTATAACTCGGTATAACGACGCGGCTAATTGCGGTCATGCTTCCTTGCGGAAATAGGACGCCAATTTCCGCAAGGAAGCACTAACCGCAGCGGAGCGTTTCATTCTCCGTCACCAGCATCGCCACCGGCAGGTCGTTTTCGGTGTGGGGAACCTCGTCGAGCACCTGGCACGCGAACGCCACGCCGCAGCGGATCGCCCGGAAGCCCGCCTGCGCCATGAACTCGTCGTAGAATCCTGCGCCGCGTCCTAGCCGGTTCCCTTTCCGGTCGAACGCGCGGCCGGGGACGATGACGACGTCCAGTTCGTCAACGGCGCACGTCTCCTCCGTCTCCGGTTCGAGGATGTCGTACTCGCCCTGCCGCATCTTGCCGAGATCGGCCAGGCGGACGGGGATCATGCGCCTTTCGCGCACGAAGGTGCGCGGGACGTACACGCGCTTGCCCGCCGCCAGCAGGTCGGCCAGGATCGGCAGGGTGTCCAGTTCGTCCGGCATCGGCAGGAAACCCATGACGACTTGCGCCCGGCGCAGTTCCGGCAGGGCGTTCATTCGCAGCCGGATCGCCGCCGATTTCTGCGCGCGTTCCGCCGCGGTCAGGCGCCGGACGGCTTGTCCGACTTGCCTTCGCGCCTCCTTCTTCTCCATTCCTCCAGCCGCTCCTTGACCTGCTTCTCGGCGCCGATATCGGTCGGCTCGTAATAGACCTTGTCCGTCGGCACGTATTCCTGGTCCACCCAGTGGTCCGCGAAATCGTGCGCGTACTTGTATCCCGTGCCGCGCCCGAGGCGCTCCGCGCCCTTGTAACCGGTGCTGCGCAGCGGTTGCGGCACCGGCAGCGTGCGGCCTTCGCGCACGTCTTCCTGCGCCGCCAGCAGCGCCGAGTAGGAAGCGTTGCTCTTCGGGCAGCAGGCCAGGTACGTCGCCGCGTGCGCCAGGATGATCTGCGCCTCCGGCATGCCGACGAACTCGCACGCCTGCATCGCCGAGGTCGCGAGCACCAGCGCCATCGGCTGCGCGTTCCCGATGTCCTCCGACGAGAGGATCACCATCCGCCGGGCGATGAAGCGCGGGTCCTCGCCGCCCTCGAGCATCTTGGCCAGCCAGTAGAGCGCCGCGTCCGGGTCCGATCCGCGCAGGCTCTTGATGAACGCCGACGCCGTGTCGTAATGCTCGTCCTCGTCGCGATCGTAGACGAGCGCCTTCCGCTGGATGGATTCCGCGGCGAGCGCGGCATCCACGACCGTCCGCCCGTCCGCGCCGGGCTTCGAGGAGAGCACGGCCACTTCGAGCGCGTTGAGCGCGCGGCGCGCGTCGCCGTCGGACAGCCGTGCGAGATAGGCGACCGCGTCGTCGCGGAGGTCGAGGTTCAGCTTGCCGAAACCGCGCTCCTCGTCAGCGGCGGCGCGCCGCAGGATGAGTTGCACCTCTTCCTCGGTCAGCGGCTTGAACTCGAAAATCTGCGAGCGGGAGAGCAGGGGAGAGTTGATCGCGAAGAACGGGTTGAGCGTCGTCGCGGCGATGAGGATGACGGTGCCGTTCTCGACATCCGCCAGGAGCACGTCCTGCTGGGCGCGGTTGAAGCGGTGGAGTTCGTCCACGAAGAGCACCGTCCGCCGCCCGCGCCCGGCGATGCGGCGCTGCGCCCCGGCGATGACCTCGCGCACCTCGTGCACGTTGCTGGTCGCTGCGTTGACCGATTCCCAATGCGCCTGCGTCGCGCGCGCGACCAGGTGCGCCAGCGCGCTCTTCCCGGTGCCCGACGGGCCATAAAAAATCAGGCTCATCAGCCGGTCGGCCTCGAGCATCCGCCGCAGGAGCTTGCCCGGGCCGAAGAAATGCTGCTGGCCGACGAACTCATCGAGCGTCCGCGGCCGCATGCGCAGCGCCAGCGGCGCCGTCGGCGGGATTTCCAGCGATGAGGGCTCGTCCTCGAAAAGCGTCATCGGTTCGCCTGTCTCAACACGGAGGCCCGCTCGGGATCGAAAACGACAAAAAAAGAACCCCCACCCCGCCGACGGAAGCGCCCCGTAAACCCTTTTCTAAAGGTGGAAACCTGCGGCCGCTCAAGAGTCTCGCGGCCGACTCGGCCCCCAGGACGTAGAATCTGGTTCGTGGTTTTCTTCCGAGTCGCACGGGGCAGCGGGTTCTTCAAGTCCCAATTGATTACCCGACTCGCTCCGACCGCTTCATTCTATTACCGCGCCCGCACCGAGTCAAGAAAAAACCGGTCGCTTGACAGCCGGCGGCGGATTGCGTGAAATAGGCGCCGAAGGAGTGAGCCGAATGAAACGAATCCTGGTTATCCGCGGCGGCGCCATCGGCGATTTCATCTTCACGCTGCCGGTCTTCGAAGCGCTGAAAATGAGCAACCCGGACGCCGAGGTGGACGTTCTCGGCTACGCCGGGATCGCCGAGCTTGCGGTCGGGCGGCGTCATGCGGCGCATCTCCGGCGCGTGGACGGAGCGGAGTGGGCCGCGCTCTTCTCACCCGGCGGCCGGCTCGGCGACGCGGAACGCCGTTACCTCTCCGGCTTCGACGAGACGTACTGCATCTGGCCGGACGCCGACGGCGTCATCGGCGAGAACCTCCGCCGCGCCGGTTCGCCGAACGTCGTCTCCGTGGACCCGACGCCGGTCGAGGGCAAGGGTGTGCATGTCGTGGATCACATCGCGCGGCAGTGCGAAAAGGCGGGCCTTGAGATTCGACACCGCGAGCCGCACCTCTATCCGTCCGAGCGCGACCGCATCTGGGCCGAGCGCTACATGCGCGTCACCGGCGCCGGCGACCGCCCGCTCCTAGCGCTCAGTCCCGGCAGCGGGTCGCCGGGAAAGAACTGGCCGGCGGAGCATTATGCCGCGGTCGCCCGCCACTGGGCAAAGCGAAGAGGCCACGCGCTGATCGTCAGCGGGCCGGCCGAGGAAAAAATGGCCGGAGAGTTGCGGCGCAGCCTCGGCGAGGACCGCGTTTTCTTTCTATCGAACGAGCCGCTGCCGTGCCTGGCCGCGACGCTGGAGCGATGCGAGGGGTTCATCGGGAACGACTCGGGGATCACGCACATGGCCGCGGCGGTGCGCACGCCGACGCTGGCGATTTTCGGCCGGACGAACCCCGCCGTCTGGCAGCCGCGCGCGCCGCGGGTGAAGGTGCTTCAGCCCGCGCCGCCGGGCGCCGATCTAACAACGCTCAGGCCGGCGGAGGTCCTTCGGGAGGTCGAGGCGCTTCTGCGGCCGGCTTGAACTCCTTTTCCGCTTCGGCGAGCCGGCCGGTTTCTCCGATGCGCCGGAAGACGTACGCCGCCGAGCGATGCTTGCCCAGGCTCATCGCCTGCTCGCCGCAGCGCAGCCAGTCCTCGCGCGCCACGCGCTCCGGCCTGTAATGCTCAACCCGCCAGAGCAGTTCCGGATCGCCCAGTTCCATCGCCACCTTCTTGATCTTGAGGATTCCCTCCTCGTCGTCGAGCTTGCGATAGAACTCGAAGGCGTCGCCGAACCGATCCTCGGAGAAGAACTGCTCCGCGTACGCCCGGAGGTCATCCGGGTTGAACTTCTTCGCGGCGACCAGGTCGCGTTTGGTCAGGCTGTTCAGGGGCTTCATCAGGTATGGTAATCCGCGTTGATGGAGACGTATTCTTTCGAAAGATCGCACGTCCAGACCCGCGCGCGGCGCCGGCCGCGGCCGAGGTCGAGGCGTATGGCGATTTCCTTCGGCTTCATGCAGGCGACGAGTTTCTCCCGAGCGACGACCGCCGGCATGCCGCTGCGGAACAGCATCTGCCCGTTGATCCACAGGCGCATCCGTTCCGGCTCGACGGCGGCGCCGGAATAGCCGGCCGCGCAGATGATCCGTCCCCAGTTCGGGTCTCCGCCGTTGATGGCGCATTTGACCAGCGGGCTGGTGGCGATGCTGCGCGCGACGCGCGCCGCCTCGGGTTCCGAGCGCGCGCCGGTGACGCTGATCTCCACGAAGCGCGATGCGCCTTCGCCGTCGCGCACCAGCGCCTGCGACAATTCCTCGGCCACCGCCAGCAGCCCGTCCCGAAAAGCGCGGAAACCGGGCCCGGGCCGCTCGATCGGCGGATTGCCAGCCGCAGCGCTCGCGAGGAGCGCGACC
>Ga0187876_1000531_pt1 | contig 38839 bp, 41 predicted proteins | sample June2016WEW_17_4_FD_133000 | JGI IMG/M metagenome (GOLD analysis project Ga0187876, IMG submission 133000) | Peatland microbial communities from SPRUCE experiment site at the Marcell Experimental Forest, Minnesota, USA - June2016WEW_17_40 | ecosystem: Environmental > Terrestrial > Soil >...
CCGCGCCCGCTGCGCTCCCCGCCGCCGCGTAACGTTACGCTGCCACCGCCGCCTCGCCGCGCCCAACCCCGCCTGCGCGGCCCGTCTTGGCGCGACCTGGCCCCAGGTTATTGAGCAGGTACTGGCGCGCCGGATGCCCCTCCGCGCGATTCTTGCCCAGGGCCATCCTGGCCAGTCTGGTCGAATACCCAGAACCGATCTCAATCATCGTTCTTGGTTTGAAGTGCCGAATCATGCCGAATAGTATCTCGGCGTCGCCTGATGCAAATGTCATGTTGTCATAGAAGAAACCAAGCTCATCCTTAGGCGACTTGATCGGAACCGGCGCAAGCTCATCAATAAACGAGAGGTGACGAAGCAGTTCAAGCTGAACGTCAACACGAAGGTCGATTCCGTACATAGGATCAGGGGTATCCCAGGTTTGCCCAGGGAGCTTTCGCGGATCATACGCTGGTTGGTAGTAGTGATGCGGAACAGGCGAAATGCCAAACATGTCCCATACGCGATAGACTTGCGGCAGACGCTGGGGACCGCGTCGTGCCTGCATGGCCGCTATCCCAGCCGCGATGGGCGTGATCAAGATCGCCTCAAGTATCTCAACACGGCCCGAGACTCGTGCCAGCCACCGTGCGATGCCAATGCCGAGCTTGGCCAGCAGCCTAGATACAGATGACACTTGCTGATGCTCCTGGCACGTGTTTAGAGTTTCTGCCGCGACGTAATTATAGCAGAGGCGTGCTCGGATGCCTGTCAGCACTAAGGCGCTTCGAAACTACGGGCGCCTGATATTCAGCAGACCGCGTACGCTGTCTAGCGACTCGCGAGAGCCCTTCGAAAGCGCGTTCTCAAGCTCTCCACTCCTCGCCACCGCTTGCCAGAGCCGGCCGCGCTCGGCGGCATCCGGCACCTTGGCCCGGAGTTCGGCGCGAATCGCGCTCAGCTCGTCGAGCACTGCTTCGATGTTCTCGGGCAATGCGCTTTCCACAACAGCACGGATGGCTATTGCCACATGCGGACCTGCGCCACCACTGTGGACGCCCACGGTCAGCGGGCCACGCCGCACCGTGGCCATGAAGCTGCAATTGCCTTGTTGGGGGTTGGTCGCCACCGATACCAGGCCGTTGCGTGCCAAGACCTCGCCGGCAACCGCCCGGTTCACGTCGGGGTCGTTCGTCGCCGCGATCGTGAGGAATGCATCGTCGGTGTCGCCGGCCTGGAAGGCACGTTGGACATGCGTGGCGCGTCCGCTGGCCGCGTGCTCTGACACACTCGGGTGCACCTCAGGGGCGATTACAGTGACGTTTGCGCCGGCAGCCAGCAGGAGCGGCAGCCGCCTAGCGACAACACGGCCACCACCTACGAACAGGCACCGCAGTCCGGCCAGGTCAATTGCCAGGGGCAATACCACGGTCGCAGGCTCACTCGCCGGGCGAGTCCTCGTTCCAGTCGTTACAGTCGATATAGCCGGCACCTCAGGGGCCATGGTAATATGGTAGCGTACTCGGTCATGTTGTTGTTTGTTTTCCTATAGTAGAAGTCACGATGGCATCTGCACGGTGCGCCCTGGCGATGGGGTGGCGCGCCGGCACGACGCAGGGGACGAGCGCGACCCAGGGGGAGTGCCCGCTCGCTCCCGGTGGCGTGCGGCGCGATGTCGGTCCCGCCGTGGTTTGGGTTTAGGATGCTAGCACTCTTCGGTACGCATCCACCGTCCGCACCGCTACCGCCTGCTGAGTGAAATGCTCCAGGACGCGCTGCCTCCCGGCACGGCCAAGGTCGCAGCGCAACGCTGAATTGGCCTGCAAACGCTGCAAAGCCGTACGGAGGGCCTCCATACTGCCTTCGGGTACTACGAGGCCTGCATCGCCAATTACGTGCGGAATCTCGCCCGAATCTGAGCCGATGACCGGCACCTCGCTGGCCATCGCTTCGATCAGCATTCGGCCGAACTGCTCTTTCCAGCGCGAGGTCGTCAAGCTTGGTCCGACCAGCACGTCGATGCTTTGCATGATCGCAGGCATGCTGGTCGAACCAATCTGACCAACAAACTCCACGCGCGTCTCAATGCCCAGTGCATGGGCTAGTTGCTCCAGGGACTCGCGTTCTGGCCCGCTGCCAATGACGCGCAGTTGCCAGGGAGCTTCTAGGCCGGCGGCAGCTTCCATGAGCACACCCAACCCTTTTGCCTGGATCAGCCTCCCCACGAAGCCAATGGTGAAGGGTGCTTCGTGGCCAGGTAGCTCGTCCAAGGATGCGGCCAATGGTGCGGGCTCGGTTGATGTCGGCGGGCCTTCGCGCGATGTGGTGCTGTCTGCCATGGGCACGCTACAACGGACGGGCAAGGCGCCCGCGCTCGCGAAGGCTCTTGGCAGCGCAGTGTCAGGCTTGGGTGCGAACAGCTCGGGGTCTATGCCAAACTGCGGGATGATTTCAAGCAGCCCCTCGTACCCTTTGTCGCGGATTATCGTGCCCGCGTCTTCATTGCCCACAATCGCCAGATCCGCATGACGGAACACGTCGCGTTCCAGCCATCGGAAGGGCGGCGGGTAGCGGCGCGGAATGTTCTGCCAGTTGAAGAATGCGAATCTTACGCCGCGACGCTTGGCGGCGTGCATCGCCAGCCAGGTGGACAGATTATATGCCTCTTCGTCGAAGTGCAGAATATCGGGACGCACCGAGTCGAGCAACCCGCCAAGTCCCGGGTAGTAGTGCACGTGGTAATGCCCGTTGAAACGCATCGGCAGCACAGTCAGCGCGTAGCCTTTGGTGAATGATCGCTCAAGCTTCAAGTCGTGACCCGTCTTTTCACGCCAGTAAGGGGGCACCGCGACGGTCAGTTCCACGTCCGGCAGCGCTGCCATTTCCTCAAGTTTGCGCTGGTACATACCGACCACCAGCGCCTTCGAAACCATCAGCACTCGCACGCCGCTACCCCCATGATAATCTCCGCCACTTTGGCCCCTGTGTCCTGCCACGAGAAGCGCCGCGCACGTTCCAGTCCCGCGGTTGAAAGCCGCGATCGCAAGTCTGCCTGCTCGCTGAGCCTTACCATTGCAGCTGCCCAGCCGGCAATGTCGTCTGGCGACACGAGAATGCCGGCGTCGCCCACCGCTTCTGGAAGACTCGTGGAATCGGAGGAAACCACGGGGGTGCCGCAGGCCATTGCTTCGACCGGGTCGAGGCCGAACCCTTCGGCGCGCGATGGGAACACGAATAGAAGCGCCTCACGGTACACCACGGCCAGATCTTCCTCGGCGATGCGCTCGATGAATTGCACTCGGTCGCCTAACTGCAGCCGCACTGCCTGGGCTCGCCAGTCGGGGAATAGCGCTTCCTTTCCCAGCTTTGGCACAGGGGCCGCAACCACGAGCGTGGGAACGCTGCCTACGCGTAGGCCGGCAATTGCCTCGAGCAACGTGCCAATGTTTTTGCGCGCATCCGCGCCGCCCACATACAGCATGTAGCGCTCAGGCAGACCATAGCGGCTCCGGGCTCGCGCGGCGCCGTCAGGGTCCGGCACTGAATTGAAGGACGCACCTATCCCCGGCTCGACTACGTGAATTAACCCGGAATCGATCCCGAGGAGCCGCTGTATCTCCAGCTTCGCGAACGTCGAAAGTGTTATCACGGCGGCCGAGCGCCGGGCCGCAAGTCCAACCAGCTTGAAGTATGCCTTCGCCTGCAGTGAACCTGCATAGGCCGAGTCAGTCAGTGGTATGACGTCATGGACGCTTATCACGGTTGGACATGGGCACACGACCGGCGCGCTGAAGTGCGGCGAATAGAGCACCTGCGCGCTCAGCCGTGCCGCGGTTGCCGGCAGCGCTACTTGCTCCCAATATAGTTTTCGCGCATAGGAGCCTGCGCGAAACGGTGGCATCGGGGCTTGCACAAGCCTCCGCTGCGCCACCCTCTCACTCCGGCCGAGCTCCAGCGTCGCACCACCACCTGTTGTTCCCGTGAGTTCACCATTGCCCGTGGAAACGGCATTCGTGGTTATGTCAATCTCTGCCAGTCCCGCTTCCACGGCTCCTCTATCGTTCACCACGATGTCGGTAACAAAACGGTCGTCCAGACTCAGATAGTCGACCATCTGCCGGGCTATCCGGCCTGTGCCTGTCTTCGGGTACTCGAGGAACAGCCCCGAGACCGCGAGGCGCACTGCCCGATTAGGCGATCGCTGTCGCCACGTGCGCGGCGCTGACATCGCAGTGTCAGGCTCTTCCACATGCCGCGCCGGCACCGATGTGTCACACCCTGCACCAGAATCCGGGCAAGTAAAGGCGCGACGGTCGAGTCCCTTCACCGAGCCACCCTTTCGAACACTTCTAGAGCGGCGGCGCCAGCCTGTTGCCAACTGTACCGCCGTGCACGTTCCAAACCGCGAACGCGCAGCTCCTGCCGCAGCGCCGCGTCCTCGAGAATCCGTCGCATCGCCCACGCCATGCCGTCAACATCCGACGGGTCGAAGCTCAGCGCAGCCTCGCCGAGGACCTCGAAGAGCGCGCCTCCGGTCGAGGAAGCCACCGGAATGCCGCAGGCCATAGCCTCAAGCGGCGGAATGCCAAAGCCCTCATACAGGGAAGGATAAACGAACGCGCCTGCGTGCTGGTACAGCGCCAAGAGGTCCGCATCGTTTGCATCGGTGAAGAAGCGGACGCGAGGACCGAGCCCCAAGTTTGCAGACGCATCGAGTATCGGCTCGTACCGCCAGCCCTTCCGCCCTGCAATCACCAACGTGATGCCAGGTCCAGAGTCCTCGCCGCTGTTCGGTCGCAGCCGTTCGGCTCCCCTGGCGTCCCGGGCCGCAAGCTCAGGTGCATTCGGAGACGGAAGCTCCCTGAGTAGCAGCGCAAACGCCTGCAGCAACCTGATGTAGTTCTTCCGGGGTTCCAGTGTCCCGACTGCCAGCAGATAGCCATCAGGCAAGCCGAACGGTGGCAATGAGCCGCTACCATCCTCAGCAGGATCGAGCGGCGTAAACTGCGAGTCGACGCCGTTCGGAACCAGCGCTATTCGGTCGGCTTCAACGCCAAGCATCTCGCCAAGGGCTATTGCGGTCGTCTGCGAGACTGCCACCACTGCCGCGGCCCGCGTCGTCGCGCGCCGCACAGCCCGCGTGAGGTACCTCCGCAGGCTCTCCTCATGGCAATCTGGATGCGTGAGGAAGGACAGATCATGCACCGTGGGTACCGCGGGCACCTTGTGTACCGGTGGCAAGGCAAAATCCGGCGTGAAGAACACGCTGGCACCACGCACCAAGCTGGTCGGTCCCGGCCCTATGTGCAGTCTATGCCAGGCGTAGCGCGCCGTGCGCTCCGGCACAGGCAATCGCCTCCAATGATGCCGTGGAGAAAGCAGCGCCTCGGGCAAGGCAATTCGCGGGGTGCCCGTTGTGATCAAGTAATAATCGTTTTGCCTATCCACCGCGGCCAGCCCGCACAAGAGCCCGCGCGCAAACCGCCCCACACCCGCCCACTGCCTCACCGCAGCAGTGGCATCCACCACTACGCGCATCAGGGAATGGAGCGCGTCTGCTCCGGCCGCGCCATTGGGTCGGGCAGTCTCGTACCTCGATTGGCACCCGCACCAGATGCAGGGCGAGCGCCAAGTCCCGACAGTGCAGCCTTGGTCTTCTTGCTGAACACGTACAGCACGAAGCCAAAGACCACAAGACTTACGTAACTGATCACCCTATCCAACACGTCGAGCGCACCGCCAAGCGTGGCGGGTGTCGCACCACCGCTTCCTTTGACCCCTAGCACTCTGAAAGCCGCGATGAGGAACGGATCGACAATACCAAGGCCTCCGGGAGTGATGGGCAGCGTAGTCAACAAAGACGACCCTAGCGCTAGGAACAACGCCGCGCTTGGCCCGATCTCTCCTGTCCTAATCATGCCCATGGACCACAGCACCATGAAGACTCGGCCACCCTCGCACATCCATACGACAATGGAGAGACCCACGAGTGCCGGGATATTGGCCCGAAAGCTATGGACGGCACCCTCACGAAACGCATCAAAGAGGTGGTGTATGCGCTTCGGCAGGATACGTTGAAGGCTATCGCCCATACGCCAAATGGCCACAATGAGCGCAATGGCTAGCACCAGCAGCGTGAAGCCAAGCACAAGCACAAGCCGAAAATCGCTGTCCGAGAACAACCGGTTGTGGAATGTGAGAAAGGCTGAGATCAATAGCAACGGAAACAGGACCATGAAATCGAGAATACGCTCCGCCAGCACAGTCCCCACAGTTCGCGATGCAGACACCTTGTAGCTGGTGCGGGTCAGGTACGCACGATACACGTCACCAAGTTTCGCCGGGATTACGACGTTGGCAAACCACGATAGGTAGAGGATTTCCATTAGGCCCATCAGGGGTGCCCGCCGGATCTTTTCGCGATCCGCACCGGTGTTGGCGCTCAACATGAGCAGCTTCCAGCGGAAGGTGCGCAGAGGGAACGACAGGTAGTACACCACGAACGCCCCGAGGTAGATGACCGGGTTCACGGTCTTCAGCTGGGTTATGACCTTGCTCGGCGAAACACCGAATTTCGATATTGCAACCGCAAGGATAACTAGGGCAATCAGGAATGAGGCAGCCGTACGCCAATCGAAGAACTTCCGGCTGATGTCCAATGGCTGGTCTGGCCCATCCTCCGAAGCAAGTCCGGTGTTTTCACCATCGTCGGTTGGCGAGTTCTGGTTGTCAGCGTGTCCATTAGCCGATCCTTGGTCCGATGCCGGTTCAACGTGCTCCTGTATCTTCATGTCTTTCGCTCTCGGACTCTAGCCTGTTTTACGCATGTCGCACTAATGGCACGGCGCTAGTCGCAGTGGTCCCGCCCAAACCGTTGCATTCGCGAAACCATTTAATCGTCAGCAGCAGGCCAGTCTGTAGGCTGACCTTTGGCTCCCAGCCTAGAACTTGTCGTGCTTTCTCAATATCAGGTCGGCGGCGTGCAGGGTCGTCTACCGGCAGATCTCTCCATTCGACCGCCGAGGGTCCCTCGTGGCCACCGGTTTCCGCTACCAACGCGGCGACGATCTGGGAAAACTCCGCGATCGTGTGCTCCTCCGGATTTCCAAGATTGAACACCTGCCCGGCAAGGCCATCGGCGAACATCGCCGACATAATGCCCTCCACAAGGTCGCTCACGTAGCAGAAACTGCGCGTCTGGCTGCCGCTCCCATAGATTGTAATAGGCAAGCCGGAAAGTGCCTGGCCAATGAAGTTTGGCACCACTCGGCCGTCGTCGATCCGCGATCGAGGGCCGTACGTGTTAAAGACCCGCACGATCCGCGCGTCAACCCCGTAAGTTCGCCAGAACTGCATTGTCAATGCCTCGGCGAAGCGCTTCGATTCGTCGTAACAGCTTCGCGGACCGTTTGGGCTCACGTTGCCCCAGTAGTCCTCACTCTGCGGATGCACTTGCGGATCGCCATAAATCTCTGACGTGGAGGTGAACAGAAACTTGCTGCCCACCGCTCGCGCCAAGTCCAAGAGGCGCCATGTGCCCTCGCTGTTAGCGCGGAGGGTTTCCAAAGGTAACCTGAGATAGTCCACTACACTCGCGGGGCTAGCAAGGTGAAACACGTACGCGGGCGCCATCGCACCTCGTTCGATCCACCCGGCCGCGTCAACTCGGGACACATCCTCATCAATCACTGAAAATCGGTGGTGTAAGAGCAGATGGGCAATGTTCTCGCGACGGCCAGTTACGAAGTTATCGAGGCACGTTACGGTCAACCCGCGGGCCAGCAGCGCCTCACACAAATGCGATCCGATAAACCCCGCACCCCCACAAACCAGCGCAAGTTCCACGCTACCCCGCCCTTTCACAGTGACACTTTAGGTCTATTCCATAATCCAGGGATCATCTGCCCGATCATACGAAATGATTTCCTCGGGCTTGAAAAACAGCGCGATCTCTGTTGCCGCGCTTGTCTCTGAGTCCGAGCCGTGTACGAGGTTGCGGCCAATCTCAAGTGCAAAGTCACCGCGGATCGTACCAAGGTCTGCTTCGGCGGCATTCGTGGCACCCATAGTCTTGCGGACGACAGCGATGGCATTTGGGCCCTCGAGCACGATCACAACCACCGGCCCGCTCGTGATGTAGCTCACCAGCCCCGCGAAGAACGACTTGCCTTTGTGAATGCTATAGTGCTGCGCGGCCACATCCTGATCAATCTGCATCAGGCGGAGAGCTGCGATTTTCAGCCCGCGACGCTCAAATCGATCGAGAATGGGGCCGATCAGGCCGCGCTGAACCGCGTCTGGTTTCACGATGACAAGGGTTCGCTGCGTCTTTCCCTCAGCCATGCCGTCAAGCCACCTTTCATACACCGAAACCATCCGCTTAGTCGCATCGTCCACCCGGTGTCACCCGGAGGAAGCCTCACTCCTCGCCGGTAGCCATATCCTGCAGCACGTCACGCATTTCGAGCCTCACTGCTCCAAGGTTTGCATCGGGCGCGGTGGTCAGCACGAGCACCTTGCCGCCAACCTTGGACAACATTAGCGCGCCATGGTCGCCTTCAAGCGTTACGGTCAGGGGGTCGCCTAAGTCTGGCAGCACTCCCTGCAGCTGATTCAGCAGCGCAGTAACTCCCGCGGCTACGTCTCCGAGGGTTGGGCTGTCTCCTGAGCTCACCGCTGTCGAGCCTGTCATTGTCACGAGTGATGCCTCCCGCACGCCCTGAATACTTCCAAGGGCGGAGAGATGCTTCTTCATGCTCATGCGGCCCCCTAAAGTGCCAACGCCGCCTGCATACCTGGTGCCGGTTGGCGTGGCCCCAGAATGGCTAAACGCAGGAACTGAGTCTGAAAGCAGTCCTCTGCAATGCGCCGGATGTCATCAGCGTCGACGCGGTCCACGTCCCGGCACACCTCTTCCGGCTGCCGAATCGCGCCCGTCAGGGCTTGTTGCACGCCGCACCACGCGGCGACACTCTGTGTATCTTCTAGTCCGAGCAACAAATGCCCCTTGAAGCTTTCCTTCACCTTGGCCAATTCAGACTCAGGCACCGGGGTTGTGCGGAGATCCGCCATTTGCCGAAGCACCTCACGCACAACTACTATTGCCTGCTTTGGTGCAACCGCCGCATATGTTACCAGCGAAGCAGTATCAGCGAACATGTTGTCGTAAGAATGAATGTCGTAGGCTAGGCCGCGACGCTCACGAATCTCCAAGAATAGACGGGAGCTTGTTGAGCCGCCGAGAATCATGGTCAATAGCTCAAACGCATACCGGTCATCGCTGGTCCTGGGCACTCCCCGCGCCGCCAGGCACAAATTGACCTGTTCCGTGGATCGCCGTTCATAGAAAACGGTTGGTGGTTGGCCTACATAGGCCACGGGTTCGGAAGCTGGGGGCGCGGCGGCAGGCGACCAATTGCCGAGAGCTGATCCTGCAATGGCCAATGCCTCGTCATGGCCGATACCGCCGGCAATGGCGACCACAATGGATGCCGGCACATAGTAGGCCCGGTGGAAGTCAGTGAGCTGCTGGCGCGTTAAGGCTGCCACGCGCTTAGGCGTGCCGGCAATGTCGCGGCCAAGCGACGTACCAGGCCAACAACGCTCGTCCGCAAGCATGTGCACCCACTCCTGCGGAGTATCCATCGACATGCTGAGCTCCTCGAGCACCACGCGCCGCTCCTTCTCGATTTCCGATACGTCGAGCAGCGACTCGCGTAACATGTCCGTCAGTAGGTCAAGGGCCAGCGCCGCATGCTCCCTACCAACCTTGGCCCAATACGTGGTCAATTCCTTATCGGTGCTCGCGTTGAGCACGCCCCCGACACGCTCAATCGTCTCGGAAATGATCTCTGCGCGCGGCCGCCGCTTGGTTCCTTTGAACAGCATATGCTCAATCATGTGAGCACACCCAGCAGCGTCAGGCTGCTCATCTCTCGAGCCCGCATTGACGATGATCGCAACCGTCACGGAGTACATGGCGGACATAGGGCAAGTCACAACAAGTACCCCGTTGTCCAACCGCGCGACTTTATAGTCCATTTCCGCCCAGCGATCATGGTGAAAGGTGTCAGTGTCCGCAAGCCACTATACCCCTGTGGGTGTGTGCGTGCCAATCCGACGTTCTTCTGTACACCGATAGGTCTTGACGCGTAAGGTCGCGCCACCCTACGATCATCGAGGTCATCACGCGCTACTTCTGGCAGCAAACACCTCTCGCGGAGTTGAATACCGTTGCGCCACATCGTGTACTGGTCCTTCCTGCTGACCATCGCGGCGCTTCTGGGAGGCTCGGCGGCGTATTTTGCGTGGCCGTGGGCCCAGGCCGCGAGTGACGCGGCAACGATGACGCATCCGTTGCCTACCGAATTGCCGACGTATACCCCGGCACCTTCTCGCCCTCGTGCCCTCACGACAGCAGTGCCGACGGCCACTCCGACATCGGTGCATCTAGTCAGCCCCAGCGGTCGGGAGAATTTCCTGATACTGGCATCGGATAATGACTCGAAGAAGCCGACGAGCGTCGCACCCGACACGCAAGTCATCATCTTCGTGTCCTATGACACGGTGCGGCAGCAAATCTATATCGTCTCGATTCCGCGCGATCTTTACGTCCAGATCCCCGGCTACATCTACGACAAGATCGACACCGCGCCGGAATATGGCGGCTCATTCAAGGCGGTGATCAGCACCGTGGAGACCGACTTTGGGGTGTCGATAGACCACTATGCCTGGGTCGGGCTGGACGGCTTCATCAAGGTCATCGATACGCTCGGCGGCGTCGATATCGACGTTGCGCATCCAATGGTGGAAAGCGATTTCCCAGATGATTTGAATCCGCTGACCTGCAAGTACTGCGTGCGCCGCTTCTATATTCCGTCGGGCCCGCAGCACCTCGACGGCACCACGGCACTCGAGTACGTGCGTGCCCGGCATGCCGACCTGATTGGCGATTTTGGACGCTCGCAGCGGCAACAGCAGGTGCTGTTGCAGATAAAGCAGAAGATGCAGCACATGGACTTCAGCATTTTCCCGAGCCTGATCGAGGACATGAAGGGCTCGGTCACGACCGATCTCGGCCTTCCGGAGATGCTGGGCTTGGCGAAGTCGGTGCTCGGCGTCAGTGAAAGCTCAATACACAGCTACTACCTAGATATACCTGATGGCTACACCTCAGATGAAAACATACCTGTTGGGAACGGGGTAGAAGATGCGCTTATTCCCAACTGGCCGAAGATCGACTCGCTTTTCCAGTGCATCCTGTCCGACTCCGCGTATAAGGGCTGCCCTAACTGATGAATCCCAACTTGACGTCGGACCCGCAGCACGCAAGCCTGTGGAGGCGCACATGGATCACGACTAAGTTCGTCGGTGCAGTTGTAGCATGCTCGCTCATCGTGATCCTGATGGCTGCCAGCACGGAAGGCACGGTTACACCCGTCGCCCAAGCCAACGGAACTGCAACGCCAATCGCGACGATTAATGTTCTTGGCACTCCCATCCCGACGGTCCAACCGTCGCCGTCTATCCCCAACGATGCCTTCGTGCCTGGGCGCCTGTTCTACGTGCAGCAAGGCGTCATTTACATGGTGCAGGGCTACGACGACCCAATCGCCATTGCAAGCGTCTCTGATGGACAGGCAGGACAACCCAGCGTCTCTCCCGATGGAAGGAAGCTCGTATTCACCGCGGAATACAAGAACTACTCCGATCTGATGGTCGTCACGATTGCCACGCGCAAGGTCGAGCAGTTTCTGCGCGATGCGCCCACGGTGCGTCTCAACCCCGAAACTGGAAAGACCGCCGCCACACCGGCATGGTCGGACGATGGCAAGACAATCTACTTCTCCTGGAGCTACCCGGGCTCTCCGTCCTCGCTAAACAACCTCTTGACCTACGAAACGGACCTGTCTATAACCAAGTGCCCAGTAGCTGGGCCATGCAATACAAGTACCGCTACGCGCATCACACCATCAACTTGCTCGAACAACGACTGTGAGCCGGCGTTCCAGAGTGGCGGCGATTCTAGTCCGGCGCCACGGCTGGGCGATCCCAACTATCTGGTGTTCTCGAGATGGCAATACCTAATGGCTCGTAATGGCCAGTATCAGTCTTTGTCAAGCCTCATAGCATTCAACTTGAGCGACAGCAGCGAAACGACCCTGACAAATCCTCTGGACAACGTGTCGCAGCCGGTGTGGAGCTCGGATGGTCACAACTTGGCCTTCGTCAGGCCAACAGCTGATCTACTCTCGACCTCAATCTGGGTCATGGGTTTCCACGCACCGGGGCTGCTTGCCGACTACTCCACGGCGCGACAACTGGTAGCCGGCGCGCCGTTCGCGGCCGACCCAGTATTCTCGCCAGACGACAGGTACATCGCATACGTTGCGAAACACGGCTCTGATGCGGACTGGCACTTGTACATAGCCCCGGTGTATTTCGGACCGCATGCCCATATTGGGACTCCCCAGGAGGTCCAACGGGCCGGTGTTATCGCTGGCGACCGGCTCGCATGGGCGCCGGCCCGATAGCCCTACAATCACGGAGGGGATGAGCAAATTGGAGCCCGTATCGGACGACCAGCAATTCACGGAGACGTTGAATCTGCCACACAGCATTGGTATTGTCGGCGCAGGCACAATGGGATCCGGCATTGCCGCTGTTGCATTGCAGTTTGGCGCGACCGTGGTGCTCTACGAGAGCGAGCCCCGGGCACTGGCGAATTGCGGCCAACGGGTGGAACGGAGTCTGCGACGAGCAGTCGAGCGGGGCAAGTTGCAGGCCTCGCAGCTCGACGATTACCTTACACACCTAGAAGTAGCTAGCCAGCTCGAACGACTTGCAGCGTGCGACATAGTCGTCGAGGCCATCCACGAATCACTACGAGCAAAACAGGCCTTGATTCGCCAATTGGGCGCGACTTGTGCCCCGTCCACGATCATTGCGAGCAATACTTCGTCGCTCAGCATCACCAAGCTGGCCGCTGGCGCGCCCAATCCAGAACGTGTCATTGGCATGCACTTCTTCAATCCTGCGCCGGTGATGCGCTTGGTCGAAGTCGTGCCCGGCGCGCGCACCGCTACGGGGATCACGGCGCAGGTCGCTGCGCTTGCCCGGGCCTGGGATAAAACGCCTATCGTGGTGCCGAACCGCCCGGGCTTTCTCGTGAATCGCGTCGCTGGTCCGTTCCATGGCGAAGCACTGCGGATCCTCGAAGACGGGGTTGCATCAGCGGCCACAATAGATGCGCTCATACGGGGGATGGGATTTCGCATGGGACCATTCGAGCTCATGGATGTAGTCGGACTGGATGTGAGCCTGGCAGTGAGCCAGTCTGTGTATGAGGCGACCTTTGGCGACCCTCGCTATAGACCTCACACGCGACTAGCAGAAATGGTTGATGCTGGCCTACTCGGGCGCAAGACGGGCAAGGGGTTCTATGAATACTCGGCCGGCTAAGTCCAGGGCATCGCATTTGCGCCGCCTGCCAAGCGCGCCCACCGCATTCGTCCTGGGTACCGAGGACGAGATTCTTGCTTACGAGCCGGTTCTGCAGCGAGCGTCCCTAGCCCCCGTCGTCCATAAGATCGACCCGGTCACGCTCGACGTCGAAACGGTGATGCTTGATGAGGATCTGGCCGCGCTCATTGAAACGGCGGCGATGGCCATCATTGGTGCCGATGTGTCCGGCGATGATCGGTTGCCGCTCATTTCGTTTATCGACGAATCGTTACCGTCCGACCGGCTGATACTGGCTTCTTGCTCGCAGGCCGGCGTCAATGAACAAGCCGCAATCTGCCAGCACGCAGAACGCCTCGTAGGCTTCGGACCGCTCGGCTTGCTGAGCAACCAACGAATCGTGGAGATAGCAGCGGGTTTCGCCACACACGCCGCGCATCTCGACCAGGCCGTGAGTCTGTTTGAAACCGCGGGCATCGAGACGCATCGTGTTGAAGATTCGCCGGGGCTAGTCCTCGGCCGGATCCTGATGCCTATAGTGAATGAGGCCGTGGTCGCCCTTACCGAAGGCGTCGCCAGTGCCGAGGATATCGATGGTGCGATGCGCCTGGGTGCCAATTATCCATTCGGGCCGCTCCATTGGGCCGATGAGCTCGGTCTCGATCGCGTGCTGCTCGCTATGGAGTACCTCGTGCAGGCAACGCACGAAGAGCGCTATCGACCGGCGCCGCTCCTTCGACGGATGGCGCAAGCCGGATTAACTGGTAAGGCGGCTGGTCGGGGATTCTTCACGTACGGACCTGCGGAAGCCTAGCCAGCCCCCGGCGGCTCCGCGGGGCTCAGCGTCGCATGGGCGTGGGCGTGATATGAGCTGCGCACGAGTGGACCGGCCTCCACGTGGCGGAAGCCCAGCTCCATGCCAAAATCGCGCCAGTGAGCGAACTCGTCCGGCGTGTAGAATTTTACGACAGGCAGGTGCTTGGCGGTCGGGCGGAGGTACTGCCCGATGGTCACAATGTCAACCAGAGCCTCGCGAAGATCGCGAAGTGTCTGGGCGACTTCGTCATCGGTCTCCGAAAGGCCAAGCATGATGCCTGACTTGGTCAGTCGGGCCGGTGCTAGTTGCTTGGCGCGCAGCAGCAGTGCCAGCGACCGCCGATACTGGGCCCGGCGCCGCACACGGCGCGTCAGCCGCTCTACCGTCTCCACGTTGTGATCCAGAAGATCCGGCTCTGCACGAATCACGTTGAGCAAAGACGTCTCGACACCCTCGAAATCCGGAATCAAGACCTCAATGGTGCAACCGGGGTTTGCTTCGCGCACTTTCCGTATCGTAGCCGCGAAAACCTTCGAGCCCCCGTCGTCCAAGTCGTCACGGTTGACCGAGGTCACCACGACGTGACGAAGACCCATCTGCTGCACAGCGCGTGCAACCCGACTCGGCTCAAGCAAATCAAGGGCCTGTGGCTTGCCGCTGGTGACGGCACAGAATCCACACGCTCGTGTGCAGACATCACCCAGAATCATGAACGTCGCCGTACGCTGCTCCCAGCATTCGCCCATGTTTGGGCACCGTGCCTCCTCGCACACGGTATGGAGGGCCTGGTCTCGCATAATCGTCTTGAGCTCGAGATAGTTTTGCCCGCCAGGCACGCGCACCTTGAGCCAATCCGGGCGTCGCGGCGCAACATCAGTAATCAACGGCCTGTCTGCCTCCCGACTGAGTCCCCAGTCGCTAGATCTGCGCTACGGCCGACGCTGTTTCAAGCGATCGTCTCACGGCCTGCATGAATCGACCCGCCAGCAATCCATCCAAAATCCGATGGTCGAAAGACAGGCAAAGGTTCATCATCGACCGTATGGCTATCGCATCGTCGACCACCACAGGACGTTTGACAATTGCCTCCATGCTCAAGATAGCGGCTTGAGGCTGGTTGATGATCGGCGTGGAGACAATGGATCCAAACGTACCGGTGTTGTTCACGGTGAACGTGCCGCCCTGAAGCTCGTGCAGCGCCAGTGTTCCCGACCGCGCTCTCTTGGCCAAGTCGTCCAGGGCACGCGAGAGGCCAACCACGCTACGTTCGTCGGCCTTATGAATCACCGGCACTAACAGACCATCCTCGAGCGCGACAGCAATGCCAATATTCAAATGCTTCTTGACAACAATGCAGTCGCCGCCCCACGACGAGTTGAGGAGCGGAAACGCGCGAAGGGCCTCCACTACTGCCTGCACCACGAAGGCCACGTACGAGATGTCCACTCCGTGCACGGTGCGAAAACGGTCCCTGTTTGCCTCTCGCCAACGTACGAGTCGAGTCATGTCCACTTCGGCCACGGTGGTGACATGAGGTGCTGAATACACACTATGCACCATATGGTCGGCGATGCCCTTGCGCATTGCAGTAAGCGGCACAATCATCTCGTCAGCAGGTTGCGCAGTGGTCGCCATTTCACGCTGGGGCTCATGCATGATGCGCTCAGGAGCTTCGTGCGCCACTGTGCCGATCCGTTCCTCCTGCGTTGTCGCCGAATTCTGACGGCTGAGAAACGCAAGGACATCCTCCTTGCTGACACGGCCTCCTACACCTGTTCCTGTGAGTAGGTCAATGTTCACATTGTGCTCGTCGGCCAACTTACGCACCACGGGCGAGTAGCGCCGGCGTTCGCCAAACGCGGGAGTCGAACCGTCGCCTGCCTCGGAGGACGGTGTGGCAGCGGCGCCGTCTGCAATTGGCACAGCCAAGTCTGCGGTCGCCTCAGCAACGTGAGCCACCACCGTGCCCACCGGCACGACGGCCCCCTCTTCGACCAAACAGCTGATAAGTGTGCCCGCCACTGGAGACGGCACCTCTGCATTGACTTTGTCTGTGGTCACCTCGTAGAGGGGTTCGTCACGCTCTATACGCTCTCCGGCGCGCTTGATCCAACGCACCAGCGTACCCTCGGTTACCGATTCGCCAAGCTGAGGCATCAGTATTGGTGTTGGCACTGTACCTGCCGCCATTCTCGAACGATACTGCCACCAACTGAAAGCAAGTTTGCGGGGCGCTCGGCCAGCCGGCGCGTCATGTAAGGGTACCACTGCGAGCCGAACGGCACGTACACACGTACAGTGTAGCCCTTGCGCACGAGCGATTCCTGCAAATCGCGCCTCACGCCATACAGCATCTGAAACTCGAAGCGCGAAGGCGCTACGTCGTGGATACGAGCAAACTCACACGCGTGGCCAAGTACAGCTGGATCATGCGTCGCCACTGCCAGCGCGACGCCTTGTCCAAGCAAATACTCCATGATCCGCACGTAGTTCCTGTCGGTATCTCGCTTGCGGCGGAATGCGATGTGCGCCGGCTCATCGTAGGCCCCCTTCACCAAGCGGATTGCAGCGCCCGATGCCGCAAGCCGGCGCGCGTCGTCCATGCTGCGGTACAAGTACGCCTGTAGCACTGTCCCTAAGCTGACATGGTCGCGTCGCAGACATTCGAAGATCTCCAGGATGCGCGCCGCATAGCTAGAGCCTTCCATATCAAGACGAATGAAGGTGCCGGCGGCGGCCGCGCAGTCCAATAGCCGGTTCGCGTTTTCTAGCACCAGATGCTCCCCGACGTCCAAACCGAGCTGCGTCAGCTTTACCGAAAGATATGCGTCCAGCTTCGCGTCCTGAATTCGCCTGAGAACCTCCAGTGCCATCGCGGTTGCATCGTGCGCCTGCTCAGCATTGGCGACATTTTCGCCCAAATGATCCAATGTCGCCTTGAAGCCCCGGCTATTGAGCGACTGCACGACCACCGCGGCCTGGTCGAGAGTCTCACCCGCAACAAAGCGGTGAACGAGGCCCGCAGCCAGAGGGGAATGGGAGGCGAAGGTCTCGACCGCACGATGACTCGACACGCTACGTACCAATTTGCCAAAGAGCCTAGTAGCCAACGATTGGTCTCCTTATCAACGCAAATCAGTGTACCAAACAAGTTTCCACCGCTCGGGGCGATTGCAGCCTTAACCAATGGCTGATAGGCTGAGGCGGAGATACCAGCGGTGCAGCGATCAGCGGCGGACGCCGGAAGGAGTTACTTGGATTATGAGCGCAGACGACGTGTTGTCCGACGGCTATGCGCCGGACATCGAACTAGATGATTCCGATGTTGACCCCGATGAGGAGGACGCTGACGCAGGTGCTTCGCTTGGGAGCGCAGGGGACGATGTTTCTGACGACGATGAGTCAGACGTTGAGCAGTCCCCGCACGCGCGACTGACCGACGACGAAATCTCGGTGACCGTGCGCCGGCTCCTCCGTAGCGATTCAGCCACGAGAATGCTCCGCATCCAGGTCAGCACCGAGGATGGCGTCGTCACGCTCCGCGGAATGGTGCAAACGCTCGACGACACGGACAATGCAGCCGAGGTGGCCGCGCGTGCCAACGGGGTGCTCGACGTGATCGACGACCTTGAAGTCGAGCCCTAGTGACAAGTCCAGGCAAGGATGTTTGATTCCCAGGGACGGACGTAGCGACTGGCCTCAGTTGCGGCGTCCACCTTGACCGGAAACGCTGGAAACTCGCGCAAGGTCGGCCGTGAGGCGCTGAATGACCCTCTGACCCTCGAAGCGAGTACCGCCGGCCACCGTGTGGCCAAACGCGCGCTGGAAATACGCATCGAGCCGCTGCATTGCCTCCTCTTCCGTGACGGGCGTGCCCTCAGACTCGGCCTTTCTTCGGGTCAAGTGGAGCATGCGGGCCAGAACTTCGGGTCCCAGATCATCGTTAATCTGCGCTGCTGTATCGGCTGCGCGTGTCCGTGGCTTTGCGGTAATTGCGGCAACATCTTGCGCGCTTGGCTCAAGACCAGCCGGATCACGGAAACCGTCGCGTGCTGGAGCGCTTTCTGAGCTTTGAGTGCCTAGCGAAGCGTGGCCCCAGACTTGTACTCCCTCTGGCTGCTTCGCGCCGCTACCCATTGTCATAGTCGCCGGGTGATCGCTGTGCGCTGCGATAACCGCGCACGTCGGGTCGGGCTTGGACGAGACTTCGGCGCCGGCGGAATCCTGCGCATCGTGACTGTTCGGCGCGTCAGAAGCATGAGGCCCGTGTAGGTCCCCAGCGACCGCTTCCAGCGCACGCGTCTTGGCACGCGCCTCGGCTACGGTCAAAACGAAGTGCGCACGAGACTCAGGCAGCGCTTCGCGATACGCCTCACCGATAGCGCGGAACACCTCGCCGCCTGCCGTGGTCGCAGTGGCGATCACAATCGCGTGCTGGTGGTTTTGTTCCGACGGTACCTGCACAATCGTACAGTCAAGCTCCTGCAAGCCACACGACAACGCATGACGCAATACTACAGAGTAGTCCTGCTCGCCGCCAATATCGATCATGGATGCCTCCATGTGCCGCTCGCACTCTATGACGCTTCAAATTCATGCTGGAAACCGGGCTTGTCCACCTGTCATTGTGACATGCGTTGGGCTCCGATCAAGCGGTCTATCCGAATATCGGCCCTTACATAGGCGTGGTACCATTGGTTCCGTGCTACGTATGCGCTCAAGAGTGCGTGCGGTTTGCCTTGAGGGTGGTAGACGCGAACTGATTGCATTCATTCAGGCGAGCGGACGTATGCACTACGTTCCCATGTGTGCACGCTGGCCGTGCACCACGCCGACGGATGCCTTTTAGCTTGTGCATGTGACTGGAGCCGGCTATTACGATACATGTTGCAATCGACATCAGAGTCACCCAGGGTGGATATCCGGGTATTGGCCGAGCCACCGAAGGGCTGGTACTGCGTCTATTAGCCGCGGAAACACCTTACAGTTTTGGTCTGATGTACCAGTCGAGCAAGCCGGTATCCGAGCGGCTACACAATGAACTCAGGCCCCCCCACCACTTCCTCCCCATTAGATCCGGGCTTCGCACCCTGCGCGACCAGATCGAGCTGCCATGGAGGCTGCGCCAGGCAAGGGTCGAACTATACCACTCGCCGTACTACGGCATGGCTATAGCGCCGGGCGTGCCGTACGTGGTCGCCCTGCACGACATCATTCCCGTGCTGTATCCCGAGTACTGGTCACCGTTTACCGCTCGTCTGATTCGTCGCTGGCAGCAACAGGCAGTTGCCCATGCTGCCTGTGTGATTACGGGCGCGGAAGCCGCGGCTGCAGACGTTGAGCGGGTCTACGGTATACCTCGAAGCCGCATTGCGGTCACTCCATGGGGTGTGGTCGAGCGGAAGGTTAGCGCGTCGGAGCCGCGAGACGTGCCGCAAGAACCCTTCGTACTCTGCGTGTGCACAAACAAGCCACACAAGAACCTGGTTCGGCTCATCCAGGCTTATGAGCGCGCATCCATGCGGCAATCGTACTTTCCAGACCTCGTTATTGCAGGCGGCTGGAGCGATCGATTCCCTGAAGCCGGTGCGGAACTGTGTGCCACAAATGCCAGAGTCGCCAGCGGCGCGGTACGCCTTGTGCGCAACCCCTCGGACGCGGAGCTGAGATTCCTGTACGAACACGCACTCGGCTTTGTGTTCCCCAGCCTGTATGAAGGATTTGGCCTTCCTGTACTGGAGGCCATGCAAGCCGGTCTCCCAGTGGCTGCCTCCACAACGCCGGCCGTCGCTGAGGTTACGGCGGACGCCGCACTTCTCTTCGACCCGCTAGACGTGGACGCCATGGCCACCGCCATCCACAGGCTTGTCACCGAGCCGGATCTTCGTGAGCGTTTGCACACGCTCGGAAGCAGCCGGTTGCTTGCCTTTGATTGGAGCCTCACCGCACAACGCACGTTGGTGGCATATGACATCGCGTTGCGCCGTACCCGAGGCTCAAGCTGAGCAATTTGGTTTGAAAGGGCCCTCCGGCGCCTAACTCGTCATGCAGCCCCACAATATCCCGTGCGTGGCCCCAATAGGATTCAACGAGTGCAATTTGAGTCGCTTAATCGGCCTGGGCCTGGGGTTCTTGCTGGCCGAAGAGCTGCCGCTCTACGAGGTCACAAATAACGTGGTACACAGCAACATGCGCTTCTTGGACAATCTGTGTGTCGGTATGCGGAATTGCAATTGCCTGGTCGGCCGTGTGCTGAAGAGGGCCGCTCTCACCCGTGAGGACCACGGTTTGCAACCCAAGTTCCCCTGCTCGTACCACCGCACGCATGACGTTCCGCGATGCGCCGCTCGTACTGATTCCAATCAGCACGTCTCCGTGAAGGCCAAGAGCCTCCACTTGCCGGGCGAAAAGATCGTCGAACCCAACGTCGTTGCAGAACGCAGTGATGTACGACGTGTCGGTCGTAAGAGCAATTGCCGCAAGCGCCGAGCGAACGAAAGTCTGCGTGAGCCTGCCAGTGAATTCGGCAGCCCAGTGTTGGCACTGGGCAGCGCTGCCCCCGTTGCCGCACAGGAGCAGCTTGTGACCACTACGAAGGGCGGTGCTGAGCGTCTCAACTACGCTCAGGATGCTACTCCCGCAGCAGCTTTCCAGTCGCGCCATAACTTCTACGTGTTCGCGAAAGTGATTCGACAACCGCGTCAACTGCCAATCGTTTTCTAAGGTCATTTGCCCGTATTTTCTTTATGAAAGAGCAGCAGCGCTCGATAGCACCTGTTCACTGCTGCCCTATCTCTTCTCACCAATGACGGACGAAACCCATGCCTCGAAGAAGTCGTTCGCCCGTGCGTACGATGCGGGAGTCCCAATATCTAGAAAAGGTCCGCCGCCCTGTATCGAATGTAGCCCCCGGCCAACAAGGGATGGGAAAACGTCCTTCTCGAGCGACACGGGGAGTCCTGCAGGCATAGCATCGATAACGCTGCGGTCAAACAGGTAGACGCCGGCATTGATCAGCCCCGGCCCGCCAATTGTGGCTTTCTCGTGAAACCCGGTAATCGCACCACTCTGTGAGACATCGACGGCACCGTAAGGAGAGGTGTTCTCGATTGGCACCAACCAGATTGTCGCTGAAGCCCGCGCGGACCTATGTGTTTCCAGCAAGCGCGCCACCTGGCAGTTGCAAAATGAATCGCCGTTGGCAACAAGCACCTCAGGCGTAGTGATGTGGCTCAATGCCAAACGGAGCGCGCCGCCCGTGCCGAGTGGCGATTGTTCCTCAGAATAGTGGATGTCTATGCCTACTCGAGAGCCGTCAGCAAAGTAGGAGCGGATCGCCCCACCCATGTAGCCCGTGGCCAGGACCACGCGACGCATGCCCTGGCGTGCCAGCGCCATCAGCAGCCATTCGAGAACGGGACGTCCCGCAGCCATAGCCAGTGGTTTCGGGACATTCGGCACGACAGGACGCAGCCGAGTGCCCATCCCGCCGGCCAGAACAACTGCGTCAACACCCATGATGCCTCCCGCGTCAACTAGCCTCTATTGTAGACTGAGAGTGCAACTGCTCATCCGTCGACAAATGGAGTCTGCCGCGTGGACACTTCCGGCCGCCCTGCCCTGTTCCTGGATCGCGATGGCACCCTCGTGCACCCGCGCAGATACCCATCACAGCCGCACGATCTGGTGCTGTACAGCGGCATTGCGCCATTGCTGCGCGAGGCACGCGCGCGTGGTTTCGTTCTCGTTGTAGTCACGAACCAGGCCGGACTCGCCCGCGGTTATTTCACTTCGCAGGACCTCGCTGCTCTGCATGCACACCTGGAACGGGAGCTAGCCCTGGTTGGCGTCAGGTTGGACGCGATTTACCACTGCCCGCACCATCCTAACGGTACTATTCCAGATCTCACACGCACGTGCGAGTGCCGAAAGCCGATGCCTGGGCTGATTCTCGCCGCCGCTCGTGAGCACAACCTCAACATCGCGGCTTCCTGGTTCATCGGAGACCGGCTAGATGATGTCGAAGCCGGGACGCGCGCGGGCTGCAAGACTATCCTCACCGACCTAGGAACGGAGCCTGCGCCGGATGCCCCCATGCGGACGCCCACTTTTGTCGCTCGCGACACGCAACACGCGCTGCGAATTGTGCTCGAGGGTGGTCAGGCCGGTCCAATCGAGCTCGACTACCGTCCTGCCGCGTGGGGCATTGCCACGCCAACTGCATAGCCTCGAGACTGTGTCCATATGATCATCAGCAGAACCCCGTTCCGCATTTCCTTCTTCGGCGGCGGCACCGATTACCCAACCTGGTATCGCGAGCACGGCGGTGAAGTACTGGGAACCAGCATCAACAAGTACTGCTACCTCACCTGCCGGTTCCTGCCTCCGTTCTTCGAGCACAGGTACCGCATCGTGTACTCGATGATGGAGAACCGCACCAGTGTGGACGACATCGTCCACTCTGGAGTGAGGGAGACGATTAAGTATCTGGGAATCACGAGAGGGCTCGAGATTCACCATGACGCGGATCTACCAGCGCGTAGCGGGATGGGGTCGAGCTCGGCTTTCGTGGTTGGCCTTTTGCACGCATTGTACGGGCTGCAGGGCCAGATGCGATCGAAACAGCAGCTGGCAGAGGAAGCGATTCACATTGAGCAGGAGTGCATTGGCGACACCGTAGGTTCCCAAGACCAGGTGCTCGCTGCCTTCGGCGGCCTCAACCGCGTAGTGTTCGCCTCAACAGGCGCCATCACTGTCCAACCAGTAACGATTGCCGCTGCGCGGATGCACGAGCTCGATAGTCACTTGATGCTCTTCTTCACGGGAATCAACCGTATCGCGTCAGATGTTGCCAAGACTTTTGTCGGCAGGGCGAACAGTGAGCAGCAGATCCGCACGCTGGGAGCGCAAGCGCGGGATGGCTTGCGAATCCTTGGTGGCACGAGCGACATCGACGATTTCGGGCGCCTCATGCACGAAGCTTGGCAGGCGAAGCGGGCGCTGAGCCCAGCAATCTCGAGCGACGAGATTGACGACCTGTATGCCAAGGCTCACGAAGCGGGGGCCATTGGTGGCAAGGTAATTGGCGCCGGTGGCGGCGGCTTCATGCTGTTCTTCGTGCCGCCAGATCGGCACGCCCACGTACGCGAAGCACTTCACCAGCTCATCCACGTCCCGTTCTCGTTTGATTCGACCGGAACACAGATTATCTATTTCGACCAGCAGGAGGAGTATGGCGACGCCGAGCGGGATCGCGAGGGCCGACGGGTCGCCTCGTTTAGGGAAGCCTCCCGGCCCGTCGCTCCCGCACCATCATTGGGCTAGGGGTGAAGACGCGTCGCCCGTGGCAGGTGCCTCGCGGCACTTGCTACGTCTAGCCTGTGTAATCAGCGCAGGAGGGATCTAACGGCTTGAGAGTAGTACACGTCTACAAAGACGTCTATCCGGTCAAGGGCGGGATCGAAGACTACATACTGCCAGTCTGCGCCCATCTTCGCCGCGATCATGGGATCGATGCGCGGATTCTGGTGACGAGCACAACACGGCGCACTGAGAAGACAGAGATCGACGGCGTTCCAGTCGTCAAAGCAGGACGTATTGCCACGGTCAAGTCGGCGCCGATCGGACCTATGCTCCCTGCTCTCTTGCGCGAGCTCAAGGCCGACATCGTCCACCTTAGCGCGCCGTACCCGATCGGTGAGCTGGCGTACCTTGCCGTGGCCCGCAATACACCAATGGTCATGACATACCACAGCGATATCGTCCGGCAGAAGACCTTGGGGCGGCTGTATGGGCCTTTTTTTGAGGCGGTTCTGCGCCGGGCCTACGCGATCTTGGCTACCAGCCCGCAATACGCGGCGTCCTCTCCATGGCTGCGCCGTCACCGAAAGCATGTGCGCGTGCTCACGAGTGGAATTATCCTCGAGCCGTACCTACATCCGACGGATAGCAACGTGCGCTTGGCCAAACAGTTGCGCCAACAACTCGGAAGCCGCGTGCTCTACTCGCATGGCGTATTCCGCTACTACAAGGGGCTTCATTACCTGATTGAGGCAATGCCCTCCATACCGAATACGACACTGCTGCTAACCGGCCGCGGACCCGAGGAGGCGGCGCTGCGGGAACAAGTCACCAAGCTGGGTCTAGACCATCGTGTCGTATTCGCGGGCCCTGTGGGCGACGATGTTCTCCCTGCCTACTACCTTGCCAGCGACGTCTACGTACTGCCTGCCATCGCCCGGAGCGAAGCACTTGGGCTTTCCATGGTGCAGGCCCAGGCATCAGGCTTGCCGTGCCTCTCGACTGAGATCGGCACGGGCACTAGTTATGTCAATCTGGAAGGCGAAACTGGCTTGGTTGTGCCGCCGCAAGACGCGCACGCGCTGGCACGAGCCGCGGTCCAGTTGCTTGGCGATTGTGACCTCCGCTCGCGCTTTGGCCTGCGGGCGCGCGAGCACGCACACGTGTTCGATTTGGTCGAGATTACTGCCCAGATCGCGACGCTCTATCGAGAGATAGCTGCGACCTGCGCCGTGCACAATACGGCGTGAGCTGACCCTGGACTGGTCTAAGGCGTCAAGCAGCACGCCTGCCGAACGGGCATCACAGGCTTGCTGTCACGTTCCCAGCAGCCTACCTGTGACCGTAGCCTCGATCAGGTCGCGCACAAGCTCTTCGGGCACATCGTCGCGCACAATGACCGAGCCCGGCTCACATTCCGGTAGGATCCAGCGCACCCGACCCGATTTAACCTTCTTGTCAAGGAATAGCAATTGGTACACGTGCGTCCCGTCCAGATCTGGGAGCGGCTTCAGCAGACCAAGCCCAAGCAGCAGACGATCCTGCCGCCGCACAAAAGCAGCATTGGACAACCCGAGAGCTGCCGCCATCCGCGCTTCCGCTGCCATGCCCCAGGCCACGCCCTCGCCATGTCGGACTGTGCCATAGCCTGCGGCCGCCTCAAGGGCGTGGCCGAGCGTGTGGCCGTAGTTCAGGTGCATGCGCACCCCGGCCTCGCGCTCGTCCTCCTGTACGACGCGCGCCTTCACTCGAATCGCAGCTGCCAAGATAGGACCGATGTCCACTGTGCGCTGGCGCCAGGCATCAGGCGCCGCTTCCAGTGCGCGGAACAGTGCAGCATCGCCAATTACGCCATGCTTGGCCACCTCGGCCGTGCCTGACACCCACTCCTCATACGGCAGCGTTCCCAATACGTCGTAGTCGATAATCACGCTGTCGGGCTGCTTGAAAGCGCCAACCAGGTTCTTACCTTCGGGCAGATCCACGCCCACCTTGCCGCCAATGCTGCTGTCTACCTGCGCCAGCAGGGTAGTCGGCACCTGCACGAGTCGCATGCCCCGCATGTAGCTGGCGGCGACAAACCCGAACAGATCCCCGCTCACGCCGCCGCCGACTGCCACCAGTACGTCGTGCCGCTCGACACCATGTCGTGCCAAATCGCCTAGGGCGCGCCCAACGTTCGCCAGAGTCTTCTCGGCTTCGCCCGGCCTTAGGCGAACCACAAAAGGCTCCAGGCCCGCGGTCCGGCACGAATCCTCTAGAACCCGGCCATACAGCGCGTGCACGTTCTCGTCGATGCCGATGATGGCATGGCGTGGCGCGCCTCCTGGCAGCGAGCGGATAAGGGTGCCGGCACGGGCGAGCAACTGCCTGCCAGAGTACACTTCCGTCATGGCTTGAACGGCATAGCGCAACGAAAAGCTTGGCTCCAGCCCTGGACCTTGAGCCTGGCCCGACACATCACTACGCACTTGCGTCCCTCCTGGTTGCCAGCCACTCGCCGTAGATTCGCGTGACCTCCCGCACTGCGTGCCGCGATCCGCGGGTCAATCCAAGTGGATCTGCGTACCTCACGTGCGCCGTCTGCGCATAGAGATCCCTTCGCTCCTCATAGAGATGCTGGAGGCTCGCCACCACATCGCTTCCACGCAGCAGCGGGCGCTCCTCGCCGTGCACGTGCGCCGCAAGCCGGTGTGCCAGCACCGGAACCGGCACATCGAGCCATACGACGAAATTGCCGCCCCGCATGGCAGCTCGGTTCTCGGCCCGCAGGATTGCGCCCCCGCCCGTGGCCACCACCTGCTGCACACTACACGTGCTGGCCACGATTGCCGCTTCGACACGCCTAAACTCTTCTTCGCCTCTTGATGAGAAGACGGCAGCCACAGTTGCTCCCGCGGACAGTTCAATTAGCCGGTCGGTGTCGACAAACGGAAGATGCAGCCTATGAGCGGCCAGCTTCGCCACGGTGCTTTTGCCACTGCCGCTGAGACCAATAAGCACGAGCGCCAACGTCACCGCATGCCCTCCAGAGCGTCAGCAGCCCGAGATTCGTGAAACAGCTTGTGCGCCTTCAGTGCCGCGCATGCAGCGCTGTGCATTACAGTTTCGGGTGGCTCGATTCCCGTCCACAGCGCAAATGCTGCGCTTGCCTGGTACACGAGCATCCAGAGTCCATCCACTGCGCGCATGCCGCGCGACTTCGCAGCACGCACCATTGGCGTGCCGTCGGCTCCGTACACCATGTCGAAGAGTCGCGTCTCTGCTGGCAGAGCATCGACAGACATCGGCACGGTCAGGCCATCCAAACCAGCACTAGTGGCATTGACGACTAGAGTCGTGCGCGAAAGCGCCGCGTCGAAGTTGCCAATAGCGGTCACACGGGACGTGAACTTGGGATCCAGACCGTGGAGCTCACTGACCAATTGCAAAGCCCGTGCAGCCGTTCGATTCCACAGCAGCAGCTCGGCTACGTCCGAATCGAGCAGCGCGACCGCCGCGGCACGAGCCGCGCCTCCTGAGCCCAGCAGCAAGACCCGCTCTTCACGTGGCTCGAAGCCCAAACTCTCCCTAAGACACCGCATCAGCGCAGGTGAGTCTGTATTCTCGCCCCGGAGCAGATCGCCATCCTTGTAGATGGTGTTAATTGCACCGATTCGTTTCGCGCGCGCCGATACTGTATCGACAAGCGCCGCAGCAGCAGCCTTGTGCGGCAGAGTTACATTGGCGCCGAGAAACTCGGGGCGGCGGATCTCCGATACGCCGGCCGCCAGATGCTCAGCATCGGTCTCCACGAGCCGGTAGTCGAGGCGCACACCCACGGCAGCCGCGGCCGCGTGGTGCAAGGCAGGCGAAACCGAGTGCGCTAGTGGGAAGCCAAACAGGCTGACTCTGGATTCTGTGTTGCACGTCACCCGACAATGCTACAGCAAAACCGCGCGCACGTCTCGGCTGCGAACCGATTCGCCTGCTGTGGGTCACGCGGCCCCAAACGGAGTAGCGCCGGCTTCCTCGGACGGGTGATGTGCACGCGAAGGCACAGTGTTAGAACGATGGTGCACACCACCTGGGCGCAGGGAGAGACTTGAAATGGCGAATTCACCACGGGAAGCCGCAAACCAATTGCGCCGGCCGACCGATGATCAGGAGATCCTTCGAGCACTTATCGAGGGGGTCGATGAAGGCACGTGGGCACATTTTGCTGGCGAACTGCGATCGCACGGGTACAGCATCTTCGACCTTGCGGCCAGAGGGTCAGCACGCATCGAGATCATCGATCCAGAGTGCGCCAACTGGTGGCAGCTGGCGCCTGACGTCGATGGCCTATGGCAGCTTAGCTAGCCCACTCCAGCGACACATCCTGCTGTTGCGCCAGAACCCAGTTCAGGCTGTCGCGGTACACCTCGAGTTCGCGCCGCCGCTTGTAATACTCGGCGAGCAACTCCAGCGCCCTATGCCAGTCGTCCGCTCCTGCGGCTACTTGCCGCTGCAAGGGCGCGATCGCGCCTCCCATAGCAAGTAGTCGTGCTTCGGTCTCGATCAGGCGTGCGCGCACATCTGCTTCGCTGACCATCGCCATTCTCCCGTCGTGTGCCTACAATGCGCCACCTTTCAGTACGCATATGATAGCAGCATGAGCACCAACGGTAAATACGACTTTACTGCTAGTGAACCACACCAGCGTAAATCAGAGCTTCTGTCGACGTGCCAGAGGCTCGAAACCTCTCGCTACACTTTGGCAGATTCTGTGCGGCCCTGCTGGCGTTTTAGGAATTCGAGCAACGCAGGTCCTACGATGCCGGCGTGCGTATGTTGCACAGAATGGCCGGCATTGTTGACGATAAGCAACTCGGCCTGGGGGATGTTGCGCTTCATGAGCGGCATCTGGTCCAGATTGCCGTATGGATCGTTATCGCCAGCGATGATCAGCGTGGGCCGTGCGACCCGGCGAAGGTCGTCTGGTGCTAGCTGAGGACTAATCCACACATTGTTGACAACCTGCTTCACAACAACCTTCCAGTAGCCGGGCCAGCGGTGGCTATCATGGAGTCGCGCCAACTCGGCCAGGCGATCGGGCTCGCCCTCCTCCATCGCCTCGGCCGTCACCCGCTTGATCGCGCTCTTGATTCGCTCGTCGATCGTGTGATTAGCGCCGACGCACACGAGGCTGCGCACTAGCTCCGGCCGATGGATACCCAGAAGCAGTGCCACGATCCCCCCGTCGCCCATGCCGGCGATATGTGCCGGGGCGATGTCGAGCCGGCCTAAGAATGCAGCCACATCGTCGGCTATCTGTTCGTAGGTCAGCCGGTCATTGGGATTGTTGGTCCGTCCATGACCGCGGTACTCGATGAAGATTGCTCGGTAGTATTCAGCTAGCGACTTACGCAGTGCGTTCCAGCCCAAATCGCCGTCAATTGCTCCTGTACCGCCGTGTAGCAGAATCAAGGGAAGCCCACGGCCGAGCTCCTCGTAGTACATCTGAATGTCGTTCACGTTGATGTAGGGCATAATCCGCTCCAATGAGTGCTCTTGCTCGCCGCACTATTCTACCGGATTATGCGGTACAGACGAACGGCCCCGCGGTCGTGCAGCCGCAACGAGGCACGTCGCGCCGCATTGTCTCAGGCATGACTTGGGATCGCACCACCCCGGAATTGCACAAGCCCCCACCGTAACCTAGCACGTATCGCCTGCAAGGAGGTCTGACGGTGCCATATTGGCGATCCGAGGCTGAACACAACGGAACCGGGACTAGTGGGAGCGCGACGTCACGATGCACTACCAGGCGCAAGCATGGAGCGGCACAGATCGAAGAACTCACGCAGCGCCGGCGACAGCCATTTGTCGCGGTGCCAGGCCATCTGGGTCGTGAGCCCGTACGCGCCCGCGCTCCAGCGGAGAGCCGCCAGTCGACCGTGTGCAAGCTCGTGCTCGACTGTGATCGCCGGCAGAAATGCGATGCCCATCCCGGCCATGGCACACTGCTTGATCGCCTCCACGCTGGTGAATTCGAGCACGCTTGACGTTCGCACCTCCGCATCCATCAGCGTCTGTTGAAACAACTCCCGGTAGATGCTGTCCGATTCGGTCAGCAGCAGCGTTTCACCCTGAAGCTGGCCAGGGAATACGCGGCTCAGCTTTGCCAGCCGATGTGATGGATGGGTAAGTACCAGCAACGGCTCCCGGCTCAGCGGCTCGACGATGACGTTGGGCATGTGGGCCGGGGGTGCCCAAAGGATACCCACATCGACCTTGCCCTCGCTCACCAGATGGGGCAGCTCAGTGTCGCTGCCAGGCCGGAATACCAGCTGCACTTTGGGGAAGTGGCTCCGAAAGCGCGAGAGGACCGGCGGCAAGCGGTACGCACACTGTGACTCCGGGGCACCCACCGTCAACGTGCCGCCCGGCTCCCGGATGTCCGGCACAGCTGCTCGGGCTTCCTCAGCAAGGCGTAGCAGCTGCTCGGCATAGGGAAGTAGCCGCCGGCCCGCCATTGAGAGCGCTACACGCCGCCCGAGGCGCTCAAAGAGGGGCACACCAAGCTCAGCCTCGAGCGCCTGGATCTGTGCCGTCACGCTGGACTGCGCGTAGTCAAGAGCTTCCGCCGCGCGCGTGAAGCTCAGCTCCGAAGCAACGGCGATGAACGTGCTCAGCTGTCGCATCTCCATCGGTTATTCCATCGGCTCTGTCGATTGTTTGATTCAATAGCATCGTTTGTGTTGATGATAGATCCGTGCTATTGTACAAGCAAGGTGAGCAGCGAAGGTGCTGCTCATGCGACTCGAGGGAGAATCAGACGTGATCGCAAATGAGTACGAAGCGATTTTGAGCAGCGCTGACCCGGCCTGGCGCCGGGAAGCAAATCGGGTGCTGATGCTCGCGCAACAGCAACACCTCAGCCTGCCTTACGAGGCTGTGGTCGCATGTGACGTGCACGACCTGCAGCGGCTAAATCACAATCTGCAAGTACACCACACAATGCCCATTGTTGCTAAGCATCGCCGGTATCTCGCCTAAGCAGGCGCCAGCGGCGCACCCGTGGCCGCCCGAGGGCACTGGTCACTGAAGAACCGCGCATGCGAAACAACGCAGCCCGGCCGAAACTATAGTGTACGGATCGTACGCGATAGTTGACGGCGGTCTTCGGGCACTGTACATTGCCCCACATGAGCCAGCCATCGCTTGACCACGTTTCGCTGTCTTTGGCGCGGTCCGTGCGCGCCCATCGCGAGGCTGGCGGACTATCGCTGGGTGCGCTGGCCCGGAAGGCTTCACTCTCGAAGACCATTCTGTCACGCATTGAAGCCGGATCCGGTAACCCCTCCCTGGAAACTCTCTGGCACATTGCCGAAGCGATGGGTATCTCGCTAGGCACACTGCTCGGTATGGGCGATCCTCCCGAAATCCAGGTAATCCGAAAGGGCGACGGGCGGCCTATGTCGTCTGAATCCGGGCTTCGTGCGCGCCTGGTTTTCGCAGAAGGACGCGTCCACAGCACGGAAGTATTCGACAACGAGCTAGACCCAGCGACCGACTATCAGAGCCGTCCACATGCGCCGGGCACTGCCGAGCTCGTGATTTGTCTGTCCGGAACGATGCGGCTTGGGCCGTTGGGCCGGGAGGTCGATGTGGCATCAGGTGACGCCGTCTGGTTTCCTGCGGATGTGTCGCACCGCTATGCCACGCAGCACGGCGCACACTCTCTGGTAGTCATGAGCTACCAGCGGCAATTGCCGCAGGTCGGCTAGCCACATGAGCACGACAGCCGGGCATTCTTCAGCGCGATCCACAGGCATTTGGCTCGTAGTGATTTCCGCCGCCTCGTACGGTACCCTTGCGCTCTTCGCGCGCATCGCTTATGCCGCGGGCGCCAATCCCATCACCTTAATCTTCGTACGTTTCAGCGTGGCCTCGGCAGTTGTCGGCGCTGCATTGCGAGTGCGACGCCGGCGGTTCCCACAAGGCCGCGTGCTGCTCACCTTGGTGCTCATGGGCGCCGTCGGATACGTCTGCCAAGCCCTTGCGTACCTCACGGCCTTGACGCTCATACCTGCCAGCCTGGTTGCCCTGCTGCTTTACCTGTATCCGGGGATGGTCACGCTGCTCTCAGCTGCACTGTTCAGGGATCGACTCACGCGCACCAAAGTGATCGCGCTCATAGCTGCGCTTACGGGCATGGTGCTCACGGTTGGTCCTGCCGGCGGTGGGCATCCTCTCGGCCTGATTCTGGCCGTTGCAGCTGCTGGTATCTATTCCGTATACATCGTCGTCGGCAGCCGAGTCACGCCACGCGCGGGTGCGCTCACCTCGTCAGGCGTGATCATGTGCTCTGCGGCAATTGCATCAGGGGTGCTTGCAGCTATCCACGGACCGGCATTTCCGCAGACCGCGCTGGGCTGGGCGGCACTTCTTGCCATCGCAGTAGTAGCTACGGTCATACCAATGGTCACGTTTTTCATGGGGATGGCGTACGTTGGGCCGAGCACCGCGGCGACGCTTTCAACTGTAGAGCCGATTGTCACGGTGCTCCTGGCAACTATCTTTCTGCATGAATCACTTCAACCGCAACAGCTGTTTGGAGGCATGCTCATTCTTGCTGCTGTCGTTACCCTGGCCCGAATTGCGCCGGCCTAACGCGCAGCAACTCCAGATGAACCCCGCCACCGCAGATCTGCCCCGTGATGAGGACAACGAACATGCCGTCCGGGTTACGGCTGATAGGTCTTCGATGTGTCAGCCACTTATCCGAGGCAGGTCGTCGTGCGGATCGACTGGTGCGTTGTCGTCGAAGACCTCGCTCATCGTGCCGCGCAGACGCGCAAACTCCGCCTCCAATCGCGCTTGCAACCGGAGGCCCTCTTCCTCACTAACCATTGCCTTATGCTCGGCAATGGCGACAACGTGCGCCACCACGCGATTGTAGGCATCTTTAGTCGCGTGTTTCACGTCGCCGACATGCCGCACGACCAACGCCAGGAAGTCTTCGTACGAGCGCGCGGCGGCAACCTCCTGAGCGTGCACCCTGGATACTTCCGCAAGGTCATCGAGGAGGCGCTGCGGCGTCGAGTAGCGCGCCTCTGGGAGCCGCTCCACGAGCGCCACCATGCGACCTGGCGCTTCCCTGGACAGGAGTCCGTTAATTAGCTCCTCTTTGGTGGTGGGAAACGATATCGTGCCGATGTACGATTCAACCTCAAGCCGCGCGTCGGCCATGGAACTCCTCCTCTCAAACACTCCCATTCAGCGTGCCATAGCTCACGTTTAGCGGGGCACGCTTACGCCGCACGCTCTTTGGTTCGCGAGCATCGTGCACGCACCCAACGGTGGTCGTACCGCAGAGGAGTTGGCACGAGGCGAGGTTACCTCGGGTGCCCAGAACGACCTGCAGGAGATCACCCGCATCGCCCGCACCATGGTGACGCAACTTGGTATGGCCGACGAACTGGGCCCCGAGTACTTCCATGGCCCGGAAGGCGCCCTCGACGGTCAGGCATACGTCCAGTGGGAGCCTAAAGACTACAGTGAGGAAACGGCCAGGCGGATCGACGAAGCGGTAAGCCGGCTGATTAGTGACGCCCATGCCCGCGCACGGGATGTCTTAACGACCCATCGCGCCGCGCTCGAGGCCGTGGCCATGGCGCTGCTGCGCGACGAGTCGCTCGACCGGGATCAGCTCACCGAGATCATCGGTCCCATACAGACGCCTGCTGCTTCTGAAGCAAAAGCCACTTCCGGGCCAGGCAAACACGCGTAAGGCTCTTGCCCTCGGTGTGCCCGGAGTGCATACTTCAACCTAACCCATTCGCCGCACCAGATATCCGGCATTATGCTACTTATCGGGTGCAGCAGTGGTATTGTGAGATCGTACGGACTGGTGAGACAGAAGGCGCATGCTCGTCACCGCCGCCCGTTGCAGGGAGCAGTAGATGCAAGAACATGGCTCGGGTCCTAGTTCGTATGAGGTCGACCAGGCAGCCCGTAGAGATGCCTATGAAGACGACAAGGACGCTAGTCTTGGCGGCTTGCTGGCGCACACGCCCGAAAGCATGGAAGGGTGGGTGCGCCTGAGCTACGACGTGTGCTATCACGTGTATCGCACGGCAGGATTGGTCGCCACAGCCGCGCAGGCCGACGCTGCCAAGCAGCTCGAGAAAGCCAGTCTTCGGTTCCTCGTGGCTGGCAAGTCCGATCTTGTGCAAGCATGGCTTACGTCGGTCTACCGCGACGAGTACACGAAAACCATTCGCGCACAGGAACGCAAGCAAGGGCTTCGCGTCCGCGACCGCATCCGTGACTTGCGCGACAAGGGCCGAGGCGGGCCATTTGGCCGCGAGTGAGGCACAGTAACTACAACGGGTGATGCCTCAACGGGTAATGCCTTTTATGGGCAAGAGGTCTAAACTGGAGTTGTCTCCTCAGGCAGCCCTCCAATCTTGCCTTCGGCAGTGCATTCCAGGTGCGTGCAATGGCTTCACCAAGTTTCCCGATCCCCGTCAGGCGCCCCGCATCTCGCTTGTCCTCAATCCGATCAGCCCCCATCCGCCACGTCTTGGGGCGGCTCTCGTACTGCCCACCGCTACTCGGCGTGGCGTTGAGTGTGGCCGGGTTCTCGTTCGTGCTCGGACCGATTGCATCGCTCGTGCTGGTCGCCACGATACTCGACCACGAGTACGCGCACAGCTTCATGATGCACCGCCTTGCCTATAAGCCCGGTCCGGTTCGACTGGTGCCGCTTATCGGTGCATTCGTTCACTCCGGTCGGCCGATGCTGGCAAGCGCCGACATCGCCCCGATTTATCTAGCCGGACCGCTGGCGGGAATCCTCAGTGCCGGCGCCGCGGCGTTCGCCGGTTCTCAGGCCTTATCTGGAGACGTAGCACACCAGGTCATTGTCGGCGCCGCCGTAGCAGTGGGCCTCAATCTCTTCAATCTCCTGCCTGTCGAACCGCTCGACGGCGGGCTGGTGAGCCGGGTGCTGCCGTACCCTGCTCTATGGCTATTCCCCGTGCTGGTGGGAATTCTGCTCCTCTACACGCACTTAGCCGAAACTTCTATCGGAGTCGTCGTGCTGTACGGTGCCATCTTCGTGTCGATGCACAAAGTAAGCAAGTGGCGCCGTTACGTAGACGGCCTGCACGCACGTTGGGATCAAGGCGATGCGACCGCTTTGCAAGAGATGCAGGCCAGCTTCACGGTGCCAACATGGGAGCGCGTGTGCATCGTGGCCGTATATGGGCTCACGGTCGTCGGCGGGCTCGCGCTGCTTCAAGCCTTGGCGCGCGCCGCTGGCTGGCTCGCATAGCGAAGCGCGGGCCCTCTGGGCCTCGAACCCACGGCCAGTGTGGTAGAATGTGCCCTGTCGTCATTGCCAAGCTGTTGCGGAGGTAACATACATGACCACTCTCCTCGCGCTCAACCTTCTCGGTACCAAAGAAATCATCGTCTACGTGATCGTGATTGTGGCGGTCATCGCCGCTGCCCTGTACTCCCGGCGCACTGCCAGCCAGTAAGGGCAGGTCAGCCTTCGAGGTTCTCTGCGTGTGGGCGAGGTCGGCAGGCGCCGCAAAGGCCGGACCTTCCATCGCACGCCAAGCCGGTCGGGCAATACTGCCTGGCCAGGAGGAACGGGTGCAGGCCGGAAGCGGCGAGGCCTGGCGTTGCTGGCTGCTTGCCGCGGCATCGTCCCAGAGCGGCTACACCGTGCCCGTGCCGTAGGCACTGCGCACGGCCAGACTTTATGGTGAGGAGCACCGAAGTTCCCGAATCGACTATCTCCTTCGGCCTCGGATTGGATGGACAATCGCTGAGCCTGTTGTGGCCGCACGGCTCGAGTACTACGCGAGCTAAAGACGGCAGCAGCAGCGGCGAGTTCCTCGCTGATCTGGACCTTAGTCCTGTGGTCTATGCGCTTAGCGGTGGAGACACTGGCCGGATCGGCTTCGTGCAGGATGTGCTCGCCGCGCTCTTGGTGGATAGGGAACTGATCGACTATCGCGCGGCCACCCTCAGCGACTTGCTGGCGCACGAGGGGCTACGAGACCGGCTGCAGCAGCTCTTACCAACGTTGAGCAGGCTGGTCGAAGTAGCCGAACCGCAGCCGTGGGCATGGTCAGTGCACCAGCGGATACGGCGCCTGCAGGAGTTGGAACTCTACTGTGAGGCTATCGCCTGCTTGCGCAAGGCCCTGGCCAATCCCTCGCTGCGGTCGCCGGGTTTGCTGGCGCTTCGGGGCTACCTAGAGCCGATCGTGGCAGCCGAGGCTTTTGTGGCACTACGGGCTGAGCTGCCAGCCATACGGGCCACACTCCAAAGTGCGCAGAGCATCACGGTGGGCATCAACCTGGGGCCTGATATGGAATCAAGGTCGGCTACGATACTGGCTGTCGGCAGCCATAGGCTTAGCGCCGAGCGGACCTTCCTTGGACAGCTCTTCGGTGTTGAGGCCGCATCGCAGGCACTGGTACCGCTACGCGGCCAGTTGCCTGGCTCCAGCGCAGCAAGGCCCGCACTTGCCGCAGGAACGCCTGCCATCGGCGGGGACGCACCCGGAAGCCCTGCGGTACTGACGTACGAAACAGACCTCGCCGGCGACCTGCGCGGCCTTCTGGAACGCCTCACGGATCCGGTGCGGCGGGCGCTCGACCGTTACCGGAATGTGCAAACGCGAGCACTGTGTGCTCTGGAGCCGGAGCTAGCGTTCCTGCTACAAGCCGCTGCGATGTTCGGCCGGTTGCGCGCGGCAGGCCTGCCTATTTGCCGGCCAGCCGTCGCGCCGCTCAGCGAGCGCGTCTGCGTCATGGACGAATGCTACAACGTCACCCTGGCTCTGAGGATGCTACAGACGGGCGAGACAGTGGCGGGGACGTTGGTAACTAATCCCGTGACCTTCGATGCATCACAGGGGCAGATCTGGATCCTTACCGGACCCAACCGTGGAGGCAAGACGGTGTATGCACGAGCAGCGGCGCAAGCCCAGCTACTCTGCCAGGCAGGTCTCTACGCTCCGGCACGGGCAGCGCGTATCAGTCCCGTGGATGCCATCTACACCCACTTCCCCACGCCAGAGCGTTTGCAGCCTGGCATGGGGCGGTTGGACGATGAAGCCGTTCGGTTAGCAGCTATCTTCGCGCAGGCGAGCCCGCACAGCCTCATTGTGCTGAACGAGGCGCTCGCTGGCACCAACGCCATCGAAGGATTGATCCTGGCACGAGATGTGGTGTGCGGCCTGCGGCTGCTCGGAGCACGCGCCATCTTTGTTACGCACCTTCTCGACCTGGCAGGGTTGGCGGAGCAGATCAATCTGCAGACGCCGGGGCTCGCGCGAGTGGGGAGCCTGGTGTCCGAGGTGGAAGTCGATCGCGCGGATGGCAGCGAGCGGCGCACGTACCGCATCCGGCGTGGCCCTGCGCAGGGCACCAGCTATGCGTCCACGATCGCGGAACAGCACGGTATCAGCATCGGACAACTCGCGTCGCTCCTCTGCCAGCGGGGCATTGTGCCGCCGGACTGTCCCAGTCCACAGCCCTTTAGGGTCCGGTCCGGGGCATCGCTGCTGATTGAGCCGGGGCGAGGTCGCCTATCGGAGGGCTTGATTAGTGACTGATCGCCTCGCGAACCAGGCCAGTGGGCCCCTCAGCCTGCTCTGGCCTGCCAGCTACCCCGGTGATCGGCACGAGCCAGGCCGCTTGCGCGCGGGCGAGCTAGCCGATCTCGATCTGGACTGTCTGGCGCAGGCGCTGAGTGGACAAGAGCCGCAGCGGGCCGGCTACGTGCGGGAGGTGCTCGCGGCGCTGTGTCCGGATCCGGACGTGATCGCCTATCGCGCCGCCACACTTTCGGACCTGCAAGGGGACGCGACTCTCCGGCAGCAACTGCAACAGCTGCTGCCCAAGCTGACCGCACTGCGACAAGCTACCGACCCGCAGGCCCAGCGGTGGTCAGTAGACGGCGAGATGGATCTGCTTGTGCGTCGCCTCAGGGACCTGGATCTGTGCATTGAGACCATCGGGCGCCTGCGCGACTGCCTCGGTGCGGCCTCCAGACCGGCGCCGGCATTGCAGGCGCTGCGTGCTTGGGCAGACGGGGTAGCCGTAGCGCCGGACTTTGTGGCGCTGCAGACCGAAGTCGCGGCGCTTCGAGAAGCATTCGAACACCCCGAGAGCTTCATCGTGGGCCTCAATCTAGGCCCTGACCTGCAGCCCGAATCGGGCGCACTGGTAGCAATCGATGCGAAGAAGGTGAAAGGGGCATCGTTGTGGGCGCGTCGTCCTGGCGAGCGAAGCGCGCGCCAGACCCTAACGCCGCTGCGCACGGTGGACTCGACTGAGATAGTTCCCGCAGGTACCTCGATGGTTAAGCTCGCAGTGTTCGACGGACGAAGCTCGCCCTTTGCCCGGGACCTGCGGGCGTTGCTCGGCCGGGTGACGTGCCCAGTGCGCGAGGCTGTCGATCAACACCTGCGCCTGCTGGCCCAGGTGCTTTGCACGATCGAGCCTGAGCTGGCGTTCTTTCTGCAAGCCGCGACGCTGTTCGACCGCCTACAAGCGGCGGGCCTGCCTGTGTGCCGGCCGGTGGTGGCGCCGCTAAGCGAGCGGGAGTGCGTCCTTGAGGACTGCTACAACCTTTCGCTGGCCCTGCGGTTGTTGCAGCCGGCCTCCGGTGGGCCGGCAGTGGACACGCTGGTCGCAAATCCGGTGGACTTTGAGGCCGCGCAAGCTCAGGTCTGGATACTGACCGGACCCAACCGTGGCGGCAAAACGGTGTATGCGCGGGCGGTGGCGCAGGCCCAAGTGCTCTTCCAGGCAGGCTTGTTCGTGCCTGCACGTGCCGGCCGGATGAGCCCGGTGGACGCCATCTACACCCACTTCCCCCGGCACGAAGGCCGGCAGTTGGGCGCAGGCCGGCTGGACGACGAGGCGGAACGGCTAGCAAGCATCTTTGCGCATGCGAGCCCGCACAGTCTCATCCTGATCAACGAGGCGTTGGCGGGCACGAACGCCATTGAGGGCCTCGCACTAGCGTTGGATGTGGTGCGAGGGCTGCGCCTGCTAGGCGCCCGTGCCGTCTACGTGACGCACTTGCTCGACCTAGCGGCGCTGACCGACGAGATCAACGCGCAGACGCCGGGGACGGCACGGGTGGGGAGCCTGGTGTCCAAGGTGGAGGTGAATCGAACGGACGGCAGCGAGCGGCGCACGTACCGCATCCTGCCGGGGGCACCGCGGGGCACCAGCTACGCCAGCACGATTGCTAATCAGCGCGGGATCAGCTTTGCGCAAC
>Ga0187876_1000532_pt1 | contig 38809 bp, 26 predicted proteins | sample June2016WEW_17_4_FD_133000 | JGI IMG/M metagenome (GOLD analysis project Ga0187876, IMG submission 133000) | Peatland microbial communities from SPRUCE experiment site at the Marcell Experimental Forest, Minnesota, USA - June2016WEW_17_40 | ecosystem: Environmental > Terrestrial > Soil >...
CAACTCAATGAGGCTGACCATGCGCTCGAACACGTCCTCCCGGAACGCTACGCCCCTGCCTCCGTAAAGACGTTCCATCTCCAACTGCTCCCAACGATGCCGCTCCAGTTCCTCGCGGGGCTCCGCCCAGGTGCGCGCGTGCAATTCCGCCTCGGTCCGCGCGCACCGCTGCATGCGCAGGTAGGTCAGCGCGAGCTTCTCGACCAGCATCTCCTCCACCCGGCCCACCGGCCGCAGCGAGGCGATCAGTTCGTCCTCGATGACATAGACCTCCTCCGCGTCCTGCTCCGTCAGCGCGGAGACGAAAATCCCATGCTTGCGCGCGTTCAAGCGCGAAATCGCCTTGCCCCGATCGGTCTTCACTCCGCCCTTCAACCCATTCTCCCGACTCGCCGCCGCCTGCTTTCTCGTGCCCATAGCCCTCGCCTCCAAAAAACGTTTGGAACCGCCGATGAACGCAGATGAACGCCGATAAGAAACTTGCAAACGGTCCTTATCTGCGTTCATTTGCGTCCATCGGCGGTTAAAATCTTTCTTCGTTGCCGTTAACATTATAAGCCCGTATTTGCGGCGTGGAGCGGGCGGGGAACGTGAGTGCGCTTGCCAGCGGTTTCGGTGCGCTTGGGAGCGGCTTGAGTGCGCTTCCGTGCGCTTCGCAGCGGTTTCCGTGCGCTTTTTTCGGCGAGCTGGATTTGACTGCCTCTGCGGAAAGTGCCGCCGCCGGCGCAAGAAAGTCGAAGCCCGCCGGATCACCTTCCAGAGCCGACGCCTCACCGCCGGAATCCCCGGCCTGGGCTCCCAAAGCGCGCCCGGCCGTGCGCGACATTCCCCCTGCGCGTCAGGAGTATCCGCTAGTTACGTAACGTAACTAGTGGCCGGGGCGCCCGTAAGATGGCGGCCGAATGCCGGGAGTATCCGACTAGGTACGTAACGTAACTAGTGGCCAGGGCGCCTGTGAGATGGCGGCCGACCGCCGGGAGTATCCGGCTAGGTACGTAACGTAACTAGTGGCCAGGGCGCCCGTGAGATGGCGGCCGAATGCCGGGAGTATCCGACTAGGTACGTAACGTAACTAGTGGCCAGGGCGCCTGTGAGATGGCGGCCGACCGCCGGGAGTATCCGACTAGGTACGTAACGTAACTAGTGGCCAGGGCGCCTGTGAGATGGCGGCCGACCGCCGGGAGTATCCGGTTAGGTACGTAACGTAACTAGCCGGCGACATGGGTGACCCGTTCATCTTCAAACGGGCGGAGTGCGCTGCGGAGCGGTTCGCGCGCGCGCTTTTCGGCGAGCTGGATTGGACTGGGCCTTGACGAGGAATGCCGATTTTCTTTTGCCGCCCGACTTCGGCTTGACATGGGGAATTCTGAGGGGCAAAATCCGGGAGTTGATGGTTGCGCCCGAGTGGGATTCGGCATCTGAGATTCCGAACGGCGGCTTCATGGAGCGATTGCCTTATGGCGAGTTTGACGCGGGTGACGGTTTTGTACGCCATTACGGCGCTTCTGGCCGCGGCCGCTTTCGCCGCCGGGCCGGCTGAGTCCGCCGGCGCGAACGGGTCCGGGACGGTCCTGCTGAGCGGCGGGTTCGAAGAGGGGCTGGACGGATGGACTCGCGTCGGGCCGGCCGAGTTCGCCGCCGACAAGGAGCAGAGCCACGGCGGCGCGCGGTCGGCCCGGATCACGATCGCGCCGGGCGTTGCGCCCCATTACCAGCAGTTGTATCACGAGGTCAAGGGCCTGGCGCCTCGCGACCGCGTGATGGCGACGGTCTGGGTCCGGACGCGCGGCGTGGAGGACGGGGACGGCGCCTACATGGCGCTGGAGTTCCTCGGCGCCGGCGGGCAGCGCGTGGACATCGCCCACAGCAAAGTCTCGCGCCGGAACGGGAAGGACGGCTGGGATCGCCTGACGGCCGAGGCGGTGGTGCCGGCAAACGCGGCCTCGGCCCGGCTTCTGCTGGTCCTCAATTCGCACGGCACGGCATGGTTCGACGATGCTCAGGTCGCGCTGGCGGAGAAACCCGCCGCCTGGCCGGAGCTCGGAGATGCGCAGCGCGAGGTGGTCGTCCACACCGGCCAGGTCGTGCAGGCGAAATTCGGCGGCGTGGGGTTCGATGTCTTCGACCACGTGCACGATGCGAGCCGGGAACTCCTGGACGAAGTGATCGTCAAGCGCTGGCGCGAGCTGAATCCCTCCTTCGCCCGCGTGTACCACGACTGGAACTGGGACCGGCAGATGCTCGACAAGGTGGCGGCGCGCCTGGGCCGGCTGCAGGAGACCGGCACGGAGATTTACGTGACCACCTGGAACCCGCAGGACTGCCGGACGGCCGCCGACCTCGCCGCCTACGCCCGCAAGGTCGCCGACAGCCTGGAGTACCTCGTCCGCGCCAAGGGGCTGACCGGCATCAAGGACTACTGCATGACCAACGAGCTTTGCCTGGGCGCCGGGCCGTATGCGGCGCTCACGGGCGACTTGCCGCGGTTCAAGACTTATCACCAGGCGATATTCGATGAGCTGAAGGCCCGCAAGCTGGACATTCGCCTGCTGGCGACCGACGCCTCGCCGATCAGCGCCTGGGACACGATTGACTGGGCGACGAAGAACATGGACGAGATCACCGGCGTCTACGGCGGGCACGAGTACATCGCGGATTACGCCCCCGACGACGAACGGTTCTACCCGTGGTTCCTGTCGAAGATGCAATGGGGCGCGGGGATGGCGCGCAGCCGCGGGAAGGATTTCATCCTCGGCGAGTTCGGCTGCAAGCAGGTCCCGCCGGGGACGCGCGTCGGTGGCAAGGAGATGGACAGTTGCGCCTGGTTCGGCACGCCGCAGGAGCCGCTGGTCGGGATCCAGCTCGCCGAGGCGGCCATCGCCGCGATCAACGGCGGCATCTACGCGATGGGTTACTGGACTTTCGCCGACTTTCCCGACAGCTTCGGCCCGAGCGGCGGAGTGCCGCCCGGCAACGTCTATGCCAACAAATGGGGCGTGTTCAAGTGGAGCGGCGGCGACAACTCCACGCGGGACCATTATTACGCGTACGGCCTGCTGACGAAATTTTTCCGCGGGCCGGCGACGGTCTACGGCATCACGGTGAACGATCCGCGACTGCGGGCGGCGGCGATCCAGCACCAGGGCGCCGGGACGTGGTCGCTGGCCGTGGTCAACCGCAACAGCCGCGCGGCGCCGCTGTCGGTGACGATGGACGGGACGCCGTTCTCCGCCTCTTTCCGCAAGTACGTTTACGATCCCGCGAACATTCCGACGAATCCCTTCGGCGACCTTCAGGCCCCGGCCCGAACGGTAGACATGAAGGATGGCCGCTTGACCGATACGGTCGGCCCGATGACGCTCACGGTCTACACCACGGCTTATCAGGACAACGCGCCCGCCCCGGTCCGCGGCCTGAAAGTCGAGCCGGCGGCCGACGGCACGCGCCGGCTGACCTGGCAGGCGAGCGACGCGCCGGATTTCTGCTACTACCGCATCTACCGCTCGGACCAGGCGGAGTTCGTCCCCGACGCGAGGACGCAGATCGGTTCCACCGTCGCCACGACGTTCACGGACTCCAAAGGCGAGGTGGGCAAAGAATACTTTTACCGGATCCTTGCCGTGGATACTTCCGGCAACGCAAGTCGGCCTTGAGGTGGAGTAACAAGGCCGAAACCACGAAATGCTGGAGTATCTAAGGCCTGGAGGTCCAGCCGAACAACATGAACCCTGACGACAAACAAGACTTGAAGCCGCAAGTGCCGAGGGAGCATTACTTCACGGAGGACTATCTCACCCCGGAGCGGTTCGCTTCGTACGGTTATCAAATCCAGGAAGTGCTCCGCCTCGCCCCGCGCAATGTGCTCGAAATCGGCATCGGCAACGGCATCGTCGCGTATGCTCTCAGAGAGGCGGGCCTGAGCGTCACCACCCTCGACTTCGACGAATCGCTCCATCCCGACATCGTGGCCTCAGTCACCGACATGCCGCTCGCCGACGGGTCCTGCGACGTGGTCGCCTGCTTCGAAGTGCTGGAACACATCCCCTGGGAGCTTTTCCCGCGCGCGCTCGCCGAAATACACAGAGTCTGCCGCGCAAAGGCAATCATCAGCCTGCCGGACAGAGGGGGCTATTTCCTTTTGAATATCCCGATGCTCCTGCCGCGCCGAGTGTGCCGGCGGCCGTTCTGGACACCGATCGCTCATCAATTCGATGGTCAACACTATTGGGCGGTCAACAAAAAGGGTTTTCCCCTGGCGCAGGTCATGGACCGTATAACGGCCGCCGGATTCCAGGTGGAGCACACGTTCAGGCCCTGGGAAAACCCGGTCCACCGCTTTTTCCGGCTGCAGAAGGCCGCGCCTGAAAGGGAGACCGCGCACCGGGGTTGACATCGGACGATCTAAGCGTATATTCCTTTGATGCGAAGGAAAGCCAACGACGAAAGGGCCATCGCCAGCCAAGAGAGGATGGCAAGAATAAGTTGACTGTCCCCAGGTTTTGGTGACTGTCCAGGTTTTATGAACGAACAGAGATTGGCAATCAACGGCGGACCCAAGGCGCTTAGTCGCTGGCCGGTGCGCAGGCTGTTCACAACACAGGAAAAAACGGCGGCCGCGGCCCTCTTCGACCGGAGCTTGGCCACAGGCGACGCCTTCGGCTACGACGGTCCGGACGAGGAAGCCTACTGCAAGGAATTTGCCCGGTTTTTGGGCGGGGGATACGCCGACGCGGTCAACTCCGGCACGAGCGCCGTCTACGTGGCTCTGCGCGCACTGGAACTGGAGCCCTTCGGCGAAGTGATCTGCCCGCCGATCACGGATCCGGGCGGCGTGATGCCGGTACCCTTGTGCAACTTGATTCCCATCCCCGCCGACAGCGCCCTTGACTCTTACAACGCCGGCCCCGACCAGATCGAGGCGCGCATCACGCGACATACGCGCGCGATCATCGTGGCCCACATCGCGGGCATTCCAGCCGAAATCGGTCCGATCATGGAGGTCGCGAAAGCCCGCGATCTCCCGGTCATCGAAGACTGTGCCCAGGCTCACGGCGCCCGATACAAAGGCCGGCACGTGGGAACCTGGGGCACGCTCGGAGCGTTTTCCACCATGTCGGGCAAGCACCATGCCACCGCCGCCCAGGGCGGCGTGGTCTTCACCAGGGACGAGGCGCTCTATTGGATGGTCCGGCGCTACTCCGACCGCGGTAAGCCGTTCAACCTTCCGGCAACCGCCGGGAACGTCGTCTGTTCGCTCAACTTTAACCTCAACGACTTAGCCGCCTGCGTGGGCCGGGCGCAGCTTAAGCGGCTCCCGAAGATCATCGCAGCGCGCCAGAAGATCGCGACGCTATTGGCCCGGGAGTGCCGCCGCCTGGCCACGGTTCGCCTGATGCCGGCGCCACGGCACGCCAAGCCAAGCCCATGGTTTCTCTTCTGCAGGCTGCAGCTTGACAGGCTCTCCTGCGACAAGGCAACCTTCGTCAAGGCCGTAGCGGCGGAGGGGATACCCGTGTCGCCCAGCTACTTCCACCTGTTCACCGAGCATCCCTGGTACAAGAACCGCGCCGTTTTCGGCACGAGCGGCTATCCCTGGACCTGTCCGATGTACAAGGGTAATGCCGACAAGCTTTATCTCACGCCGAACATCCGCGCCACCGATGCGCGTCACTTCGCGCTTTCCTTCCACGAGAACTTGACCCCGACTCACGTGCGCCGGATCGTGGCCGGGCTGCGGAAAGTCGAGAAGGCGTACCTGAAATAACCGATGCTCCGGAATTCGGGGGACATCTACGAGCAAGCCTGTCGGAAATTCCGGCCACATAAACTGTATTTCTGATTGAGATGCGCAAGCTACATATGTTCCCGCCTTCACTCGCTCGCCATGAACTTCAGGCACACCGGCATGGACACATTGGCCGCCTGGCCGGTGGGCGACAGGCGGCCGGTTTCGGAGTCAATGCGGAAGATGACGATGGAGTCGCTGTCCTGGTTGGCGGCGAGCAGCCAGGCGCCGGTCGGGTCAATGGCGAAGTTGCGCGGGCATTTGCCCTGCGTCGGCTCGTGGCCGATCAGCGAGAAGGCGCCGTCGCTCTCGTTGAGGGCGAAGATGGCGATGCTGTCATGGCCGCGGTTCGATCCGTAGAGGAACCGGCCGGAGGGGCTGACGTGGACGTCGGCGCAGGTGTTCTTGCCCCGGAAATCGGGCGGCAGCGTTGAAGCGGTCTGGACCGCCTGCAGCGCGCCGCGCGGCGCGTCCCAGGCGAACGCGGTCATGGTGCTGTCGAGTTCATTGATGACGTAAACGAACGGGCGCGTCGGGTGGAACGCCAGGTGGCGCGGTCCCGCGCCCGGCTTGAGCGACGCCGAGGGCGGATCGTTCGGCAGCAAGCGCCCTGCCGCGAGGTCGAGCCGGTAGACGATGACGCGGTCCAGCCCGAGGTCCGCGACAAGGGCGAACCGATTGTCCGGCGAGAGCGTGATCGAGTGCGCGTGCGGGCTGCCCGGCTGCTGGCGGTCGCTGATCGGCCCCGGATGCTGGACCCAGTCCGTCGCCTCGCCGACACGGCCGTCGTCCCGGATCGGAAGGATGGCCACGCTTCCCGACGAGTAATTCGCGACGAGCGCGAACCGGCCGGTGCGGTCCACGCTCACGTGGCAAGGTCCGGCGCCGTGCGACGATTGCCGGTTGAGGAAGGTCAGCGCGCCGGTCCCGGGCGCGATGGCGAAGGCATTGACGGACCCGTCGCGGGCCTCGCCGACGGCGTAGAGAAAGCGCCTTTGCGGGTGAATGGCCAGGAACGTGGGATTGCCCAGTTCCGCGGCCAGGCCGGCCGCTTTCAGTTCGCCGGAGGCCGTGTCGAACCGATAAAGATAGATGCCCTTCGAGCCTTTGCCGGTGTACGTGCCGACGTACATCAAGAACTGCGCGGCCACGGCATTCTTCGCGCCTGATTCCGGCTTCGGATTCGGCTTCGATTCTTTGGATTTCCGGAGGCGATAGATCAGCGCGTTGGTCGAGCTATCGTGGGCGAGCGGGCGCTCGGCGCCGGCCTCAAGTTCGGGGATGATGCGCGCGGCAAGCGCCTTGCCCAGCTCGACGCCCCACTGGTCGAACGAGTCAATGCGCCAGATGGCGCCCTGGGTGAAGACGCTGTGCTCGTACAGCGCGACGAGTTTCCCCAGCGCCGCCGGAGTCAGCCGTTCAAGGAGCATCGTGCTGGACGGGCGGTTGCCCTCGAAGGTCCGGTGCGGCGCCAGCCACGCGGGTATGCCTTCGGCCTGGACCTGCTGCGGCGTTTTGCCGAACGCCAGCGCCTCCGCCTGGGCGAACACGTTGGCCAGGAGCAAGTCGTGGTGGCGGCCGAGCGGGTTCAGCGGCTGAGTGAACGCGATGAAGTCGCAAGGGATCAGCTTGGTCCCCTGGTGGATCAGTTGGTAGAAGGAATGCTGGCCGTTGGTGCCCGGCTCGCCCCAGTAGATCGGTCCGGTCTGCCAGGCGGCCTCGGTCCCGTCCAGCGTGACGCGCTTGCCGTTGCTCTCCATCGTCAACTGCTGGAGGTAAGCCGGGAAGCGCTTCAGGTACTGCTCATACGGAAGGACCGCTACGGTCTGCGCGCCGAAGAAGTTGTTGTACCAGAGGCCCAGGAGTCCCATCAGCACCGGCAGGTTGCGCTCGAAGGGCGCGGTGCGGAAATGCTCGTCCATCTCGCGGAAGCCGTCGAGCATCGCGCGGAAATGATCGGGGCCGACGGCGATCATCGTCGAGAGGCCGATCGCGGAGTCCATGGAGTACCGCCCGCCGACCCAGTCCCAGAACTCGAACATGTTCGCGGTATCTATGCCGAACTTGGCCACTTCAGCGGCGTTGGTCGAGACGGCGACGAAATGTTTTGCCACGGCGGCGGGATCCTTCAAAGACTTGAGGGCCCAATCGCGGGCGGTGCGCGCGTTGGTCATCGTCTCCAGGGTCGTGAAGGTCTTCGACGAGACGATGAACAGCGTCTCCTCGGCGTCGAGATCGCCGACGGCCTCGGCGAAGTCGGTGCCGTCAATGTTGGAGACGAAACGAAACGTCAGGTTGCGCTGGCAGTAATGCCGCAACGCCTCGTACGCCATCACGGGCCCGAGGTCGGACCCGCCGATGCCGATGTTGACGACGTTGCGGATCGGCCTGCCGGTGTGGCCCTTCCATTCCCCGCTGCGCAGCCGGATGGAGAAGTCGGCCATTTTGTCGAGCACGGCATGGACCTGCGGCACGACGTCTTCGCCGTCCACGACGATGGATTGCCCTTTGGGCGCGCGCAGGGCAATGTGCAGGACGGCGCGTTTCTCCGTGACGTTGATCTTCTCGCCGCGGAACATGGCCTGGATGCGGTCCCGCAAGCCGGACTCCTCCGCCAATTGCAGAAGCAGTCTGAGCGTCTCGTCGGTGATGCGGTGCTTCGAATAATCAAAGTAGATACCGGCGGCCTCGACGGTCATGCGCTCGCCGCGCTTGGGATCGTCCGCGAAGAGCTGGCGAAGATGCAGCTCCCGGACTTTAGAGTAATGCGCTTCGAGAGCCTTCCAGGCCGCAAGCGTGGTGAGCGGCGGGATGCTTGTCTTCATGCTCATGCCCTTTCCATCGCAGCATTATATTCGCCGCGGCGCGCAGCCCGGTTGCACTTCGCCCGGTGATAGAGAGCTTTCTGCGCCGCCGGCACGTTGGCCTCGTTGCCCTTCCAAATCTCCAACGCCGGCTGCTGGATGGCGCGGGCGAACGAAAACGCCAGTGCCCAGGGCAGCCGCGACTTGAACCGGACATTCATGGCATTCAAGCGGGCGGAGGCCAGTTCGCTGGTCTGGCCGCCCGACAGGAACGTAATCCCCGGAACGGCCGCAGGGACGGCCCGCAGGAGGCACCGCACCGTAGCGTCGGCCACCTCGTCCACCGATTCCTGCTTCGCGCAGGCCAATCCCGGAAGGACCATGTTCGGCTTCAGGAGCGCGCCCTCAAGCATCACCCCTTGCGTGTAAAGCTGGTGAAAGACCGCCCGCAGTGTTTCCTCCGTCACTTCGAAACAGCGCGCCAGGATATGATCGCCGTCCATGAGCACTTCCGGCTCGACGATGGGCACCAATCCGGCTTCCTGGCAGAGCGCTGCGTAGCGAGCCAGCGCCTGCGCGTTGGCCTCGATGCAACCGCGGGTGGGAATGCCGCCGCCGATGGCGATCACCGCGCGCCACTTGGCAAAACGGAGGCCCATTCGAGAGTATTCGGCCAGGCGCTCGCGCAACCCGTCCAGGCCTTCGGTGATTTTTTCTCCGGGATGAGCGGCCATGTCCTTTGCGCCGGCGTCCACTTTGATGCCCGGAATGATCCCCGCATCGGCCACGGCTTTAAGAAAGGGAGTGCCGTCTTTCTTCTGCTGGCGGATTGTCTCATCATAGAGGATCGCGCCGCTGATGCTCTCGCCGAGCCCGGGCGTGGTCACAATCATCTCGCGATAGGCGCGCCGGGCCTCCGGCGTCTGGGGAATCCCCAACTTGGCAAACCGCTTGTTGCAGGTCGGATTGCTCTCGTCCATCGCCAGCAGGCCCTTGTCGCCGGCGACCAGCGCTCGGGCGGTCTTTATAAGCCCCTGCGCATTCACTTGGGCGTCCTCCATTTCCAGTTGCGGATTTCCGGCATGTCCTGGCCGTGCTTGTCAATGTACTGCTTGTGCTCGATGAGCTTGTCCTGCACCATCTGCTTCAAATAGGCCCCTTTGGCGCCCAAGTGCGGGAGCCGATCCACCACGTCCTGCACCAGGTGGAACCGGTCGAGTTCGTTCTGCACCCTCATGTCGAAGGCCGTCGTGATCGTGCCCTCTTCCTTGTAGCCTCGGACGTGCAGATTGCGGTTGGTCCGGCGGTAGGTCAGCCGGTGGATCAGCCAGGGGTAGCCGTGAAAGCCAAAGATGATGTGCTTGTTTTTCGTGAAGAGCGAGTCGTAATCTCTGTCGCTCAGCCCGTGCGGGTGCTCTGTGCTGGGCTCCAACTTCATGAGGTCCACGACATTGATCACGCGGATTTTCAGCTCGGGCAGATGTTTGCGAAGGATGGACACGGCCGCCAAGATCTCCAGTGTGGGCGTGTCTCCGCAACAGGCCATGACCACGTCCGGCTCGGTGCCCTGGTCGTTGCTGGCCCATGGCCAGATGCCAATTCCTTCCGTGCAATGCACCACTGCGGCGTCCATGGTCAGCCATTGGGGCAGCGCATGTTTTCCCGCAACCACCACGTTCACATAGTGTCGGCTCCGCAGGCAGTGGTCCATCACCGACAGCAGGCAGTTGGCATCCGGCGGAAGGTAGACGCGCACGATATCGGCCTTCTTGTTGATGACATGGTCGAGGAAGCCGGGGTCCTGGTGGGTGAAGCCGTTGTGATCCTGCTGCCAGACGTGGGAGGCGAGCAGATAGTTCAGCGAGGCGATCTTCCGCCGCCACGGCAGTTGCGCGGTGATCTTCAGCCACTTGGCGTGCTGGTTGAACATCGAGTCAATGATGTGGATGAACGCCTCGTAGCAGTTGAACAACCCGTGCCGGCCGGTGAGCAGGTAACCTTCCAGCCAGCCTTCGCACTGGTGTTCGCTGAGCATCGAGTCCAGCACGCGTCCGGCGGGCGCGAGGAATTCGTCATTCTTCGCCGTGCGGGCGTCCCACTGGCGATCGGTGACTTCGAAGACCGCGCCCAGGAGATTCGAGAGCGTCTCATCGGGACCGAAGATCCGGAAATTATGCTGGTCCTGATTGACCTTGGCCACGTCACGCAGGAACTTGCCCAGCACGAGCGTATCCTGGCCGTCAACGGCCCCGGGCGACGGCACCTTCACCGCATGGACGCGGAAGTCCGGCATTCGCAGGTCGCGAAGCAGAATGCCGCCGTTGGCGTGCGGATTGGCGCCCATCCGCCGGTCGCCCTTGGGCGCCAGCTCGGCCAATTCCGGCATGAGCCGGCCGGCCTCGTCGAACAACTCCTCCGCCTTGTAGCTTTTCATCCAGCTTTCGAGCTGCTTGAGATGCGCAGGATGCTTGGGATCAACCAGCAGCGGCACCTGGTGCGATCGGAACGTGCCCTCGCAGGGCAGACCGTCCACGACTTTCGGCCCCGTCCAGCCCTTGGGCGATCTCAGGACGATCATCGGCCAGCGCGGCCGAGCCGCGTCGTTCCTGCTCCGCGCATTGCGTTGGATTTGTCGAATGGCCTCGACGGCTTTTTCCAAAGTGCCGGCCATAAGCTGATGCATCTCTTCCGGCTGATCGCCTTCCACGAAGTGCGGCGTCCAGCCGCAGCCTCGCAGAAATTGCTCCAGTTCCTCGTGCTCGATGCGCGCCAGGACGGTCGGGTTGCTGATCTTGTACCCGTTGAGGTGCAGAATCGGCAGCACGGCGCCGTCGGTGATCGGGTTGAGGAATTTATTGGACTGCCAGGCGGTGGCCAGCGGCCCCGTCTCCGCCTCGCCATCGCCCACGATGCAGGCGACGACCAAGTCCGGATTGTCGAACGCGGCCCCGAAGGCATGGCTGAGCGAATATCCCAGTTCGCCGCCTTCGTGAATCGAGCCCGGCGTCTCCGGCGAAACATGGCTGGAAATCCCGCCGGGGAACGAGAATTGCGTGAACAGCTTTTTCAGCCCGGCTTCGTCCTGGCTGATGTTCGGATAAATCTCGCTGTAGCTGCCTTCGAGGTAGGTATTGCCCACCAGCGCCGGGCCGCCGTGACCGGGACCGGCGATGTAGATCATGTCCAGGTCATACTTCTTAATGACCCGGTTCAAATGCACGTAGATGAAGTTCTGGCCCGGCGTCGTGCCCCAATGCCCGACCACCAGCGGCTTCACGTGCGACAGTTTCAGCGGCCGCTTCAGCAGCGGGTTGTCGTAGAGATAAATCTGCCCGACCGAGAGATAGTTGGCGGCGCGCCAGTAGGCATTCATCTTGTGGAGCAGGTCCGGCGAAAGAGTTTTTGTCTTCATGGCGCCATTCTCCCTTTTTCAGCCAAGCCGAGAACGCGGCAAACCGTCTTGGCGATCATGTGCTCTTCGTCCGTGTGAATGACGCGAACCGCAACTCGGCCGGCCGCGGCGGAAATCACGCCCTCGTTCGCGGCGTTGCGCTCAGCGTCGAGTTCGATTCCGAGGAATCCCAGGCCATCGCAAATCCGGGCGCGGACCGTGGGCGCATTCTCTCCGATGCCCCCGGCGAATACCAGCGTGTCCAGCCCGCCCAGCGCCGCCGCGAAGGCGCCGATCCATTTCCTGGCCTGGTAGCAGAACATCGCGACCGCTTCCGCCGCCCGCACGTCCTGTTTTTCGCGGTCGAGCAAGTCGCGCATGTCGGAACTAGTCTCGGACACGCCGAGCAGCCCGGACTGAAAATTGACCATCTCGTTGAATTGCTTCGCGCTCATTTTCTCAGTGCGCGCCAGGTACCAGACCAGTCCGGGGTCGAGGTCGCCGGAGCGGGTGCTCATCGGTATCCCGGCGGTCGGGGTGAAACTCATGCTGGTGTCCACGGATTTACCGTCGCGGACCGCCGCCAGGCTCGCGCCGTTGCCGAGATGGGCGAGGATGACCCGGCCATGCGCCGCTTTTGTTCCGGCCAGGCGGGCCAGTTCTCCGATCAGAAACGCATACGACAACCCGTGAAACCCGTACCGCCGCACGCCCTGCGCCTCGTACCGGCGCGGGATCGGCAACAGACGGGCCACCCGCGGCAGGTCATGGTGGAAAGCCGTGTCGAAACACGCCACCTGGGGCAGATCGGGAAATCGGCGATGGAACGCCTCGGTCAACAGGATCTCCTCCGGCAGATGGTCCGGATCGAATGGACTGAGCCGGTGCAGCTCCTGGACCATTTCCGGGGTGATCCGCTGCGGCTCGCTGTACTTCGGCCCGCCATGCACCACGCGATGCCCCACCGCGGTCAATGAATCGCGCCCGCCGCGCTCCTCGATCCAATCCATCAACACGCCCACCGCGGTCGTGTGATCCGGCGCCGTCACCGGCCGCGAAAAGTTGTCCGCCGGGTTCGAACCTTTCACCCGCAGGACAGCCTCCGGCAGTCCAATCCGCTCCAACGCGCCCTCCAAAATCCGCCGCGGCGAAACGCCCGCCTCGAAGAGCGCGAACTTGATGGACGATGAGCCGCCGTTGATCGTCAGGATGTGCGGCTTAGCCGGTTTCATGGATGGCTCCGTCGTTAGTCCGCAGTCCGAACGAGGCCAGCTTCGCGCGCGTGGACCTGTAGTCCGTGTGAAGAATGCTTCGGATTCCCAAACCTTCCGCGATCTGGACGAACATCGGGGTGTTTTCGATATAGACGACCTGCCGTGTCCGCGCCTGGGCGATGTCCAGCGCAAGCCGAAAGATGTCCGCGTCGGGCTTGCGGACGTGGACGAAGCAGGAGGAAATAAAGCAGTCCACGAACTCATCCAGCTTGAACTTCCGAATCCGGTGAGAATTCAATTCCCGCGCTTCGTTGCTGACCACGACGATCTTCAGCCCGTACTTTTCCTTGAGTTTGCGTACCCACTCGATCATCCGGGGATAAGATTTCGATTGCGCGAACATGAAGCGCCGAAACTGCGCCCGGGTGAACGGCCGCTTTTCGCAGAAGACCACGCGGTCCAAGTATTCTTCCAGCGTGAGCTTTCCCTCTTCGTAGGTATCGGAGGTCAGACGATGCCGATCCTCCATCTCGGTCCACTTCAGCCTGAAGTGCGTCGCCGCCCGCTTGCGGGCATGGTGATCCCACCCGTCGGTGAGCAGGACACCTCCGATATCCAGAAACAGGCAGGTGATTGCCGTCGCTTTACTCACCGTCTTTTCCCCCGTAGCCCGGCTCGTCACTGCGGCGCGGCGGCCAAAGCATCGTTGACGATGGTCTGCGCTTCCTCCAGGATGCGGCGCAGATGGTCCGCTCCACGGAAGCTCTCCGCGTAGATCTTGTAGATGTCCTCCGTCCCGGACGGACGCGCCGCGAACCAACCGCTTTCCGCCACGACTTTCAACCCGCCGATGGGCGCACCGTTGCCCGGCGCGTGAGTGAGGAGGGTGCGGATTTTTTCGCCGGCCAGGTCGGTGCTCCGGACCTGCTTCGCCGAAAGTTTCCCGAGTTTTTTCTTCTGCTCCGGAGTGGCCGGCGCCTCGACGCGGTCATAGAGGGGCTCGCCGAACTCGCGCGTGAGTTCGCCGTAGATTTCGCCGGGATCCTTGCCCATTCGGGCCATGATCTCCGCCGCCAGCAAAGCCGGGACGATCCCGTCCTTGTCCGTCGTCCACACGCCGCCGTCCAGTCGAAGGAAAGATGCGCCGGCGCTCTCCTCGCCGCCGAAGCCCAGCGAGCCGTCGAGCAGGCCGTCCACAAACCACTTGAACCCGACCGGCACTTCGTAGAGCTTCCTGCCCAGCTTCGCGGCGACGCGATCAATCATCCCGCTGCTCACCACCGTCTTGCCGACCGCCGCATCCTCGCGCCACTGCGGCCGGTGCTGGAAGAGATAGATGATGGCGGCGGCCAGGTAGTGGTTGGGCGGCAGCAGTCCTGCGCTGCGGGTGACGATCCCGTGCCGGTCGTGGTCGGCGTCGCAGGCGAAGGCGATCTCGAAACGGTCCTTCAGGGCGATCAGCTTCTGCATGGCATAGGGCGACGACGGGTCCGTGCGGATCCGGCCGTCCCAGTCCACCGTCATGAATCGGAAAGTCGGATCCACGGTCTCGTTGACCACGGTGAGGTTCAACCCGTAGCGCTCGGCGATCGGCGCCCAATAATAGACCCCGGCGCCGCCGAGCGGATCCACGCCCAGGCTGATCTTCGCGCCGCGAATCGCCTCCATGTCAATCACATTGCCGAGGTCGCCGACGTAGGCATTCAGATAGTCATGCCGATGAGTCGTCGCCGCGTGCAGAGCTTTCTCGTACGGGAGCCGCTTCACCCCTCGAAGGCCGGATTCGAGCAACTCGTTCGCCTTGGCCTCGATCCAGCCGGTCACGCCGCTCTCCGCCGGCCCTCCGCTGGGCGGATCGTATTTGAACCCGCCGTCCTCCGGCGGATTGTGCGACGGCGTGATGACGATGCCGTCGGCCAGCCCGGCGCTGCGCCCGCGGTTGTACGTGAGGATCGCGTGGGACACGGCCGGCGTCGGAGTATATTCATCGCCTTCCGCGATCATGGCTTCCACCCCGTTCGCCGCGAGCACCTCCAGCGCGCTGGCAGAGGCCGGCTCGGAAAGCGCATGCGTGTCCATGCCGAGAAACAGCGGGCCGGCGATCTTCTTCTGCTTCCGGTACAGGCAAATCGCCTGCGTGATCGCAAGGATGTGAGATTCGTTGAACGCCTTGTCGAACGCGGACCCGCGATGGCCCGACGTGCCGAATGCAACCCGTTGCGCAGGGACCGACGGATCGGGAACCTCGACGTAATACGCCGTGACGAGCCTTGGGACGTTCACCAGCGTCCCCGGCACCGGCGGTTTTCCCGCGGAAGGACTGACTTTCATTGCACCCTCTTGTATCTCCTCACGCCCCGATCGGCATTTCGAACTTGTGCTCGGGATGCCGTATGGAGAGCACCGGACACCGCGACTTGCGCACGACCTTCTCCGCCACGGAACCGATGATCGCATGTTTCAGCCCGGTGCGGCCATGGGTGCCGCAGACGATCATGTCGGCCTCGATCTGATCGGCGCACCGGATGATCTCCAGGAACGGCGCGCCGTGACGGATCAGGTATTGGACCGGGACCGTGCCCCGGACTTCCGGCGGAAGGATCTCCTGCAGCGCCTGGGTCACCTGTTTCTCGATCTCTGCCATGATTTGATCCGGCTCTATCCCGAGCTGGACCGGCGACGGAAGCGTAGACAAACCGATGTACGTTCCGATCTGGACATCATGGATCACATGCAGGATACAGAGCTTGGCCCCGAATTCCTTTGCGCAAACGACGGCATATTCGAGCGCGTAGTTGGACGGTACGGAAAAGTCCGTGGGATGAAGGATTGTCTTCATCTTAATCATTGCGGCCTCCCTCAATGGAAAAAGAAATGCGGCGCGGCGCCGTGCGCGTCACGGTTGCAACGTTGTCCTGACCCGGAGCCGCGGCGGCCTGTTTCCGCGCGCGATCGTTCAATTCGGCCACCCGGCGGAAGTGGTAACCGCAGATCGCCAATGTGACGGCCAGCGGCAGCAGGCGCGGCCGGCGGAAAATCGTCCAGCCCAGCAGCTTCCAGTACTGCCAGCGCCCCCTGCCGATGATTCCCAGCCGCAGGATGGTGCGCGCGAATGCGCCGCACCGGCCCACGCTCACGGGCGTCTTGAGCGCCGGCGCGCGGTACTCGCGCAGGAAGGTCTTGACGCGCTGGTAATGGTTCTCGGGCGAGTAGATGTGGTTCAGGATCCGCTGATAGCCCTCGTGCAGCGCGCTCGGCGGCATTCGCGGGACGATGTTCGTCGAGCCGTCCACGTTGTCGCCCGAGCCGAACCCGACAATACGGTTTTCCCGCCGCAGACGCTCGAAGAGGCGAGTGCCGGGCGGAGCCTGCAACAGGCCGACCATCGCCATCGCGATGCCGCTCTCCTGGATGAACTCGATCTGCCGCCCGAAGATGGAGGGCGTGTCGCTGTCGAACCCGACGATGAACCCGCCCTGCACCTGCAAGCCTGCGCGCTGAATCTTTCTCACGTCCGCCACCAGGTCGCGCCCGGTGTTCTGCTTCTTGTTGCATTCCCGCAGGCAGTCCTCATCCGGCGTCTCGATCCCCACGAACACCATGTCGAACCCGGCGCCGGTCATCATCCGCATGAGTTCCGGGTCGTCGGCCAGGTTTACGGTGGCCTGGGTGTTGAAGGTAATCCCGCGCCCTTGGCCCTGCCATTCGATCAGGGCGGGCAGCAACTCGCGCTTGAGCAGCGCCTTGTTCCCGATGAAGTTGTCGTCAACGAAGAAGACGGAGCCGCGCCAACCCCGGGCGTGCAGGGCATCCAGTTCCGCAATCATCTGCGGCGCACTCTTCGCGCGCGGCCGGTGGCCGAAAAGCGTCGTCACATTGCAGAACTCGCAATCGAAGGGGCATCCGCGCGAGTACTGGATGCTCATTTGCAAGTATTGCTTAAGGTCGAGCAACTCCCACTGCGGCGCAGGGGTCTTCTCGATGTCCGCAAGCTCCGCCGTGGCGTACACGCGCTGGGGCCGCCCGGCCTCCAGGTCCCGCAGGAACGGCGGCAGCGTGAGTTCCGCCTCGTTCAGGACGAAATGGTCCACTTCGGGGAAGTCCGCGTGCTCGGCGGCGAAGAGCGGGCCGCCCGCCACCACCGGCACTCCGGCCGCGCGGCAGCGCCGGGCCACGGCATGCGCCGCCGATCGCTGAACCGCCATGGCGCTGACGAAGACCATGTCGGCCCAGGCCATGTCCTCCTCGCTCAGATCAGGCGTCACATTCAGGTCCACCAGCCGCTTGTGCCAGGCTTCCGGAAGGAGCGCCGCCACGGTGAGCAACCCCAGCGGCGGCGACAGCGCGCGCTTCCGGACGAACTTCATCGCATGCTTGAAACTCCAGAAGGTATCCGGGAACTCCGGACAGACCAGCAGTACGTTCACGCGCGTTCCTCACCACGAAACTATCGTCCCCTTGAATCGCTCACCGATATCGTACTATTTTTATCTATCCGGCGCATGTCTGCAAATCATTCTGGCCGGCGCGAAGATGAAAATCTCCTGCGCGTTTTGAATTGCGCGGATTTCGATGACGCCTCGTTCAACGGTGGCCTCTCGCAATATTCGTGCCGTAGAACGAACGGAACGGAGACACGTCCATATCGCCGTAGTTATCGGGCAGTTACGCCGGCCCTCCGCCGAATGGCCCGGTGCGGGAGAACCGGGAATCGGGCCTTGACATCCGAAAGAATCGGAAACATAATGCAGTTGGGGAAGATGGGGTCTGACTGGGCTCTTGCGGACGTGGGACTATGCTCATCCGAATTATCCTTGCAGTTCAGGATTCCGTGCTGCGCCAGCAGCTCCAGGAGATTCTGGCGCGGCCGGACGTCCTGGTCCAGGCGCCGCGCGCGCGGAAGGATCTCTGGGACTGGATCGTTCGGGAGTCGGCCGACGTGCTGATCATCAGCCAGTCCCTTCTGCCGAATCCGCTGAAAGACAAGATGGACGAGTTGCAGAGCCGTCCCGATTCGCCCGCGGCGGTTGTGCTTTTCGACAACGCCGAACCCAAAGAGCGTGCGAGGCTCATGGCGGCGGGTTGTGACGCGGTCCTCTTCTCGGGCCTGGCGGCCGAGCAGATGCGCGACGTGATCGAGAAGTTGCTGGAGAAGCGCCGCCGGCTGGCGCAGAAGCGCTTTTTCGCCCCGCAGCCGCTGGCCGAGCCGCGGCTGGCGGACTTCGTCTCGAAGAGTTCCGCCATGGCGGTCTTCATGAACGTAGTGCCGCGCCTGGTGCGGAGCGACACCGCTTTGCTCATCGAGGGCGAAACCGGCGTCGGCAAAGAACGCCTGGCGTGCGCCATCCACGCGGAAGGCCCGCGGTCCTCGGGACGCTTCGTCGCGCTGAACTGCGGCGCGTTGCCGGAGCAGTTGCTGGAAAGCGAACTCTTCGGCCACGTGCGGGGCGCGTTCACCGGCGCCACGGCGGCGCGCCGCGGGTGGTTCGAGATCGCCCATCGCGGCACGCTGTTCCTCGATGAAGTCGGGGAGATTCCGCTCCATCTCCAGGTGAAGCTGCTGCGCGTCCTCCAGGAGCACGAAATCCAGCCCATCGGCAGCGAGAAGTCCTTCGGCGTGGACGTCCGCGTCATGGCGGCCAGCAACCGTCCCCTCGAGCCCGAGGTCGAAACCGGGCGCTTCAGAAGAGACCTGTACCATCGGCTGAGCGTCGTGACGATCACCATCCCGCCTTTGCGCGAGCGCGGGGCGGATATTCCACTCCTGGTCGAAAAGCAGATCCGCTATCTCGCCCGACAAACGGGCCGGCACATCACGGGGATCAACGCGCAGGCCATGCAGGCGCTGTGCCGGTATCCATGGCCCGGCAATGTGCGCGAACTGAACAACGTGCTCGAGCGCGCCATCCTGCTGTGCGACGATACGGAGATATCCCTGGACAACCTGCCGGAATCCATCGCGCGGACGGCCACCCCGCGCGAAGCCGAACGGGCGGCGCCATCGCCGGCCACGGTTCCGGCGCCGGGTTCGGCGCATCGCCTGCAACTGCCGGAGACATGGCTCGCCAGGCCGCTGCGCGAGGCGCGCGACGCGTTCCTCTCCGACCTGGAGCGGCAGTATATCGAGGGAGTTCTGCTCGCCACGGGCGGCCGTATCGGCGAAGCCGCCAAGCGGGCCGGGATTCAGGAACGATCGCTCTACGAAAAAATGAAACAGTTCGGCCTGCGCAAAGAGGACTTCCGGCGGCTTCGTGTGGAAAGGCTTGACGCCTGAGGACGGTTGGGGGAATGTCCGTGAACCTGCGGCTGCGCACGCTGTTGGCGGTTTGGCTTATGGCGTTTGTTTGCGGGGGGTGCTTCTTGTCGCCGGGCGGCGCGACGAAGGACACGCCGCGCCAGGTCGGCCCGGCAAACACGGGCTCGGCGAAAGGCGGCCCGGCCTCAGGGGGTCCCACCATCAGGTCGGCGGAACTCGACGAGTTGACACGGGCTTTCGCCGATCGCTACGCCGGCCTGCTCGCTTCCGCCTGCGACGCCCTGAAGAAGGATAATCCCGACCCGGTTCAGCGCCGCGAAGCGCAGGAGTTGCTGGTCAATGGCGCCACGAACGTCTACGACATTGCCAGCAACGCCGACGCGTTCACGCGGGTGCTTGACCTGACGGTGGTCACCACATTGATCAGCCAGGTGTGGATTGACGACGACCGCGCGACGGAGGTCTTCGGGGACCGGGCCGAGGTACTGGTCCGAGCCCTGCACCACGGCCGAGTGGAAGCCTGGGCTCTCGCTGCCCAGGTGCTCCGGCCCGACCAGCTCGACCTGCTGGACTACCTGCTCTGGGACTGGCGGCGCCACAACCCCGACATGGCGCAAGTGTACTTCGTCCGCTTCTCCAACTTCGCCATCGGCCGCGGCAGGTCCGCCGACGCCGAGGTGCTCGCGGCCGGCGGGTTGTTCGGCAACGTGGGCCGGGAAGGTCAGGCCATCGAGGAGGCCCGCCTGCTCACCGAGCGGATGTTCTACCAACTCAAGCGCGGGCCCACCCTGCTGCGTTGGGAGGCCGAGGCGCTGCAGGATACGGCGCTCGCCACCCCCGAAGTCGGCAAGGCCCTCGCGGACGTGCATCGCCTGACCGACCAGGTCGAGCAACTGCCGAAGAACGTCGCCGCCGAGCGGCAAGCCCTGCTCGCCGCGCTGGACGAGCGGATGAAACGGGCGGACACGACCGTCGCCAATATGAGGGCCGCCCTGAGCGAGGCGAACCAGCTTGCCGCCGCCCTGGGACCGGCCGACGATTCGCTCAAAGAAGCGCTCAAGACGGCAGACACCCTCTTTGCCCGGTTCGACTCGTGGGACCGCTGGAGCACCGGCGCGGGGTCACGCCTCTTCGACATCCGCGAGTACACGGAGGGCATAAAGGAACTGGCGGTCAGTGCGGATAAGGTGAACGATGTCCTCAAGTCGTCGAACGCACTGCTCGGCTCGTCGGAATGGAACCGCCGGGTTCAGCAGGTGAACGAGGCGGCCGACGAGCGGGTCAAGAAGGCGGTCGAGCAGAGCCGGCAGGTCGTGAACGATTTCTTCTGGCGAGCCTACGCGGCCCTCGGCATCCTGTTCGTGATGCTCGTCATCTGCCTGGCGACCGCCTTCATACTGATGCGCCGGCTCCTCATGAGGGTGGCGAGCAATGCGGCAGCGCTCGTTGACCACACCGTGGACCACGGGGGCCGCCGGAAAGCGGACTCGAACGGCGCGGGTCGAGAGGGGTTGCACAAATGAAACGACTGCTCCTGGCGCTGACCACGGCTCTCATCGGTGCGCTCGCGGCAGGCTGTTCCGGAGCGCCGGAACGCGGCCGGATTGCCGACAGGATCGCCGGAACCCCGCCGGGCGCCGAAGCGGCTGCGGGCGGCGCGAGCACCTTGTCTGACGCCCTGCCGCCGTACGTGCCCGTAGCGGCTCTCACGGGGAAGATTACCAGCATCGGCGAATCCACGACCACCAATCTCGTGGCCCGCCTCGCGGCCGAGTTTCGTCAAATCTATCCGGATGTGACGCTGGAGATCACGGCCAGCCTGACGAGCATCGGCCCCTCGGCGCTTCTGGATGGCCGCGCGGACATCGTGCCGATGAGTCGGGAACTCGCCCCCGAGGAGATCCAGGGTTTCACGAAAAAGTACGGCTACCCGCCCACCGAGATCAAGGTGGCCGCCGATGCCCTGGCAATCTACGTCGAGAAGAAAAACCCCGTAACCGGGCTGACGCTTGGGCAGTTGGACGGCATCTTTTCCCGGACGCAGCGCCGGGGCGGGAATTCGATTGAGACATGGGGCCAGGCCGGACTGACGGGCGAGTGGACCCATCGCCCGATCACTCTGTACGGATACGGCGCTCAGGATGGCGCCCGCCAGGTCTTTCGGCAGCAGGCGCTCAATGGGGGCGAATTTCGGCTGGCATTGCGGGTTGAGGGCGGCGGGTCCTCGATTGTGCAAGGCGTCGCCGCGAATTCAGGAGCGATCGGATTTGCCAGTATCTTCTTCGCCTGCAAGGGAGTGCGGGTGGTTCCGCTGGCCGCGGCCGATGGGCGCTTCTGCGGCCCCACAACCGAGAATATCCGCAGCCATCAGTACCCGCTGAGCCGGTTCCTCTACATCTATGTGAACAAACCCCCGCGCCGGCCGTTCAGCGACCCGGCGGCGGAGTTCCTGCGGTTCCTGCTCTCGCGAGAGGGGCAGCAAGTCGTTGCCGACGGGGGCAACATCCCGCTCGATGCGGCGACGGTGAAAGAAGGCCGGCGCGAGCTGGCCGAGTGATCGGCCAAGCCTTTGCACGTGCCGCCCAGAAACTCGCGCGCCCAAGAAGACTGATGATCGAAACGGCGTGCAACATCCGCACCCCCGCCCGGATTCCGGCGCTCCTGTGGATTGTGCAATGGCCCTTTCAGTGATAAAGTCCTCTTTTCCCCGGATGGGGCCAGGTGGATGGAGTCAGGAAAGAGAGCGCCTTGATGGGAAAGCATACGGATGTGCGCGCGAGCGATGCGTCTTTGTACTTCATCCCCGTCACGACGCGCGTGCCGCTGAAGTTCGGCCCGGAAACGCTCACGTCGGTCACCTGCGCGCGGGCGTGTGTGGCCGTCCAGGATTCCGCAGGCGGTTCGGCGAAAGGGTTCGGCGAGACTCCGCTGAGCGTTCAGTGGGTCTGGCCCGGCGCGCTCTCTTATGAGGAGCGCCATGCCGCCCTGAAGGAGTTCTCCATCCGGCTTGCGCAGCGATGGAAGAGCTTTCCCGCTGCGGGGCATCCTCTGGAAATCGGATACGCCTTCCAGGAAGGGCCGTTGCGCGACCTCTTCGGCGAGTTTAACCGCGCGCGAGCGGGCCGCGAGCCGATGCCCTGGCTGGCCGCGCTGGTCTGCTGCTCCGCGTTCGACATCGCGCTCCACGACGCGTACGGAATGCTTCATCGGGTTCCCGTTTATCAGACGTACAACCGGCGCTTCATGAACCGCGACCTGGCGCAATTCCTCAAGCCGGATGAGGAAGCTAAGCTCTCTTTCGAGGGCAAGTACCCCGAGGATTTCCTCGTCCGGCCCAGGCCCGACCATCTGCCGGCCTGGCACCTGGTCGGCGGTAAGGACTTGCTCGACAAATCCGAGATGACCGGCTCGGAACCGGATGACGGCTACCCGGTCCTTCTGCCCGACTGGATCCGGCGCGACGGCCTCAAGTGCCTGAAGGTCAAGCTCCGCGGCAACGATCCGGCCTGGGACTTCCAGCGCCTCTTGCAAGTGGGCCGGATCGCGATGGAGTGCGGGAGCGATTGGCTGACGGCGGATTTCAATTGCACCGTCACGGAACCCGCTTACGTGAACGAGATTCTGGACCGCCTGCTCCGCGAGCAGCCGCGCATCTACGGCATGATCCTGTACGTCGAGCAGCCCTTTCCGTACGACTTGGAGGCCAACCGGATTGACGTGCACAGCGTCTCGGCGCGCAAGCCGCTTTTCATGGACGAGAGCGCGCACGACTGGCGCATGGTCGCCCTGGGACGCGCGCTCGGCTGGAGCGGCGTCGCCCTGAAGACGTGCAAGACGCAGACCGGCGCGCTGCTGAGCCTGTGCTGGGCCAGGGCGCACGGCATGACGCTGATGGTGCAGGACCTGACCAACCCGATGCTGGCGCAGGTTCCGCACGTGCTCCTCGCCGCGCATGCCGGGACCATCATGGGCGTCGAGACCAACGCGATGCAGTTCTATCCCGAGGCCTCGCGTCCCGAAGCGGAGGTCCATCCCGGCCTGTATCGGCGGCGCGGAGGCGAAGTGGATTTGAGCACTCTCCGCGGCGCGGGGTTCGGCTACGAGGTGGAGCGGATCCAGCGGCCGCTGCCCGTTCCGGCCGTCGCTTTCCGTTGCTCGTAGTGTGCCCGTCAGGGCATCCGAATGAGCGCCTGACGGCGCCACTACAAGCGGCGCGCCCGCAGACGCGAGGGGCGTCTGCCGCACCTCTTCAACGAGCTGTTCAAGCTTGATTTCCCTGTGCGATCTGCCTAGTATCGTGTCCCGAAAGCAACATGCAGAAGTCCTGACCGCGTCACCCTGAAAGAAAGCGAGGACACCGTGCGCGTCATCCTTTTCTCGAAAATGTTCAAGGACAAGTCGCCCGACGAGTTGACCGCGCTGGCCGCCGAGTCGGGAGTCGAGGGATTCGACCTGTGCGTGCGTCCAGGCTACCCGGTCAATCCCGAAAACGCCGCGCAGGCGCTGTCGGAGATGGTCCGGACGATGCAGCGCGCCGGGCTGGCCATTCCGATGGTCACCGGGAACTTCGACCTGCTGTCGCCGGACCACCCGACGGCGGAGCCGATCCTCGCCGCCATGGACAAGGCCGACGTGCGCCTGATCAAGCTCGGCTACTTCGCCTTCGATCCGATCAAGCAGGATTACTGGAAGGAAGTGGACCGCATCCGGCGCCTGTTCGAAGGATGGCAGGCGCTCGGCCGGCGATATGGCGTGCGGATCTGCTATCACACGCACTCCGTGCGCTGCATGGGGTTGAACTGCGCCGCGCTGGCGCACCTGATCCACGGGTTCGACCCGCAGTACATCGGCGCCTACATTGACCCCGGCCACATGGCGATCGAGGGCGAAGAGTTCCGGACGGGCCTGGCCATGGTCCGGAGCCAGTTGAGCATCGTGGCCCTGAAGGACGTCAGCCTCACACGGAAGCCGAAAAATGATCACGGCTCGTGCGTGGCGGAGTTCGTCCCGGGCGGCGAGGGCCTGGTGGATTGGACGACGGTCTTAGATGAATTGGTCCGCATCGGGTACGACGGGCCGCTCTCCGTGCATTGCGAATTCCAGGTCGCGCCCGAGGCGTTCATGGAGACGATGCGCCGCGACGTCCGGTTCTTCAAGGCGCAACTGGCCGCGGCCCAGTCGCCCGCGCGACGCGCGTCGAACGCAAAATAGAAAAAGGAGCGGCGGGCATGTCCGGCGAGAGCAAGTCCCTGCGTTTCGGCGTCATCGGCTGCGGCGGCATGGCGACCCAGGTCCACTGCCCGAATATGGCGGCGATCCCCGGCGCGAAAACCGTGGCCTACTGCGATATTGACGAAGACAAGGCCAAGGCGCTCCTCAAAGTCCACGGCGGCGAGTACGCCACCGCGGACGCCGGCAGAATCATGGAGGACCGGACGATTGACGGCGTCCTGATCCAGGTGGGACCGCGCCTTCACCCGCAGCTCGTCCAGGCCGCGGCGAAGGCTGGAAAGCATATTTTCGTCGAGAAGCCGATCGCCGTCGAATTGTCCGACGCGCTCGAGACGGTTCGCGTCGTCGAGGCGTCCGGCGTCAAGTTCATCCACGGCACCTGCAACCGCCTGGCGCCCATGGTGAAAATGGCCAAGCGCATGTGCCCCGATCCGCTCTACTCCTTCTGCCAGTGCACGGATACCGTCACCAACCAGGCGTGCCACAACATTGATCTGGCCGTGAACCTCTTCCACGAGTCGCCGCTGGCCGCCGTGTACGCCTCCGGCGTGCAGGCGTGGGACCTCGATCCGCACCTGCCGGTGGATTCCTTTTCCGCCGTGCTGACCTTCGCCGACAAGAGCGTCCATACCTACCTCCAGCACGGCCGCGCTTACAACGCGCTGATGACCAAGTACCATTACCAGTTGTTCGGCAAGGACCGCTGCGTGTTCCTGGCGAAGCGCTTCAAGGAATGCCACCTGATGAAGAATCTCCAGTCGGTCGAGCGCACCTGGTCCTTCGCCGGCCCGGACATGGACCGCGGGCCGTTCGGCTACATGGGGCACTACGACGAGCTGAAGGAACTCGTGGACTGCATCCGCAGCGGCCGCGGGAACGGGACCATGACCGTCCGCGACGCCGCGTACATACTGGCCGTGGAGAAGGCCATCCTGCAGAGCACGCAGACCGGCCAGGCCGTCGCCTTCCCGGAGTTCCTGAAAGCGAACCAGGCGGCGTTCCTCAGCGCGCGGAGTTGATCCATGCACCCGGGCGTCAATCTTGAATTCGGGCGGTCCGCCGGCCTGAGTTTCGAGGAGAGCCTCGAAGCGGCGCGGGATGCGGGATACGCGTACGTGGAGCCCTACGTCTACTCCGAGACCGACCTGCGCATCAACAGCCACCTCTCGCTCAAAGGCGCGAGCGAATATCATCACATTCACACCGGCGCGGCCGACGCGCGCGGCATCCGCGAACGGATGCAGCGCCTGGGGCTGAGTTTCTCGGCGTTCGACGTCCATTCCTCGCTCCTGCTGCCGCAGGTGGGCGTGCCGTACTTGATGAAGGCGATTGACCTGGCCTCCGAGGTGAATTGCCCGATCGTCATGTCCGACGAGGGGCCGCTGCCGGCCGAATGGATGCCGCTGGAGCGCGGCTTTGACATCCTTTGCATCAGCCTCGAGGCGGTCATCCGCTACGCCGGGCCGAAGGGAGTCCGCGTCGCCGTCGAGCTGCACAACGCGCTGACCACGCGGCCGGAATATCTCGCGCGGCTCCTGGACCGATTCGGCCCCGGCGACCTGGGAATCAATTTCGACACGGGCAATTTCTTTCTGGCCGGAAACGATCCGGTGGAGGCGCTCAAGCCGATTGCGCATCGCGTCATCCACGTCCACGCCAAGGAGATTCCCGCCTCGCAACTTCACGAGCGCGGCCATGTCACGGGGACGCGCGTCGGCGTGGCCGTGGGCGACGGAGTCGTTGATTTCGCCGGCGTCGTCGCCGTGCTGGCGGCGGCCGGCTTCGACGGGACGCTGGGCGTGGAATGCGATACGCTGGAGCAGGCCGTCCGGAGCCTGCCGAGGCTGCGCGCGCTGATCGGCGCGGTTGCCTGAACCCTGTTTGAGGAGACTGAGACCATGTGCGCCGACGAAAACCTGTGGGCGGCGCCTGAGGGCGAGCCGCTCGGCCAGAGGACCAACTCGATTCGCTGGCTCCAGAAACAAATCATCCGGAAAGCCGCGCAGCTTCCGCATGACTTCGCGTCCCGCGCGGAATGGGAGGCGTTCCGCGCCAAGTTGCGCGCCGAGCTGCCGGGCATCATCGGCGTGCCCGAACTGCCGCCGCTGAGGGAGTCGCTCGTGCGCGGAACGGCGCGCGTCGGAGAGGACGCGGTCTGCGAACGCGTGGACGTCTACATGGACGAGGACTACGCCATTCCGTCTTTCGTCTTCCGGCCGCTCCAGCCGCCCGCCGGCCGCATGCCCGCGCTGGTCTGGAATCCGGGCTGGCCGCAGAGCAAGTGGTCCCGGTCGTATCACCAGTTCGCCTGCCAGATGGCCCGGAAGGGATTCGTGGTGCTGATCCCCGACCACGCTCCGTTCGGCGAGGCGGCGCCGTACGAGTTCCAGGCGGTGAACCAGGTCCGGATGACGCTCGTCATGGGCATGGGCCATCTGCTGGGCATCAGCCAGCTTGCCCTGCGAGCCTGCGAGACGATGCGCGCCGGCGAGTACCTCCGGTCGCGACTGGACGTCAACCCGGAGCGCGTCGCCGTCGGCGGCTTGTGCCAGGGCGGCCAGGACACGTGGCTCTCCGCCGCGCTGGACGACCGCTTCTGCGCCGCCGCGCCGATCTGCGCGGAGACGACCTTCGCCGTCCACATGGGCGAAATGGCCAATTACATGGCCAACGGCGATTCCTCGCCCTTCCCGTTCGGCATCCTGAACCTCTGCGACGTCGAGCATCTTCACGCGGCCATCGCCCCGCGTCCGCTCCTGGTGCGGTCGAACCTGCTGGACGAGTGGTGGCCGCTCAGCGGGTTCCACCGCGTCGAGACCTTCACGCGGAAAATCTACAAGCTCTACGGCGCCGAGGACCGCGTGGACTTCCGCTTCGAGGTCCACGAGCACGATCTCACCGGCCCCTTCGTCACCGCGCTGGAGCGTTTTCTGGTCAAGTATCTTGCCTGACAGGGTCAGAGGTCATAACGTGAAACGGCTCGTAACAGCAGGATTGCTTGTGCTTGTAGCATTTCTCACAGGCACACCGGCCTTTGCACAGGATAACGAGGAATGGAAGAAGCTTAACGACGAGGCCTCGCTGCTTTTCCAGCAGGGAAAGTATGAACGCGGGGTCGAAGTCGCAAAGAAGGCGCTTGAAATCGCCGAGAAAACCAAAGGGCCTGACGATCCCGACGTGGCCGCGAGCCTGGGCCGACTCGCGATGCTATACGAAGCCCAAGGCCAAAACGCACAAGCCGAGCCGCTCTTCGAGCGCCTGCTGGCGCTAGAAGAGAAGGCCCATGGGCCGGATCATCCCGATGTGGCTCTGATTCTGACCGTGCTCGGAAGGCTGTACTATGGACAAGGCCAGTACGCGAAGGCCGAGCCGGACTTCAAACGATCGCTGGCGATTTATGAGAAGGCGCGCGGCCCGGAGCATCCCGATGTCGCGACAAGCCTGACCGACCTCGCGCTGCTATACTACGCCCAAGGCCAGTACGCGCAGGCTGAGCCCCTCTTCAAGCGCGCACTGGCGATCAGGGAGAAGGCCCTCGGCCCGGATCATCCCGGTGTGGCCGCGAGCCTGAACAACCTCGCGGAGGTTTGGCACGCCGAAGGCCAGGACGCGCGGGCCGAACCGCTCTTGAAGCGCGCGCTGGCGATTTACGAGAAGGCTCTCGGCCCGGAGCACCTCGATGTGGCCGCGAGTCTGATGAACCTAGCCGAGCTTTGCTATGCCCAAAGCCAGTACGCGCAGGCCGAACCACTCTACAAGCGCGCGCTGGCGATCAGGGAGAAGGCTTTCGGCCCGGATCATCCCGATGTGGCCGCGAGCCTGAACGACCTCGCAGAGCTGTACCATGCCCAAAGCCAGAACGCGCAGGCCGAACCACTCTACAAGCGCGCGCTGGCGATCAGGGAGAAGGTCTTGGGCGCGGATCATCCGGGCGTAGCCCAGAGCCTGAACAACCTCGGGGAGCTTTATGACGCCGAAGGCCAGTACGCGCAGGCCGAACCGCTCTTGAAGCGCGCGCTGGCGATTTATGAGAAGGCCCTTGGCCCCGATCACCCCAATGTGGCTATGAGCCTTCAGAATCTGGCGGCGCTCTATCGAAAAACCGACCGCGTGCAAGAGGCGGAGGCTCTCGAAAGGCGCGCCACAGGGAACCGCCTCATCTTCAAAGCGAAGATCAACGGACAACCGGTCAAGCTTGTATTGGATACAGGGGCCGACACGGCAACCTTGACGAATGGTGCGGCGGCACGGCTCGGTTTGAAAGTCATTGCCCCGCCCGCAGATGCGCCGCCTGTCCCGCCTGGCAAGGTTCTCGCCAGCCTCACTGAGAAGTTCACTCTCGCGCTCGGCCAAATCAAGCCGTATGAGACAACCTTCGCGGTCGTCGCGATTCCTTCCTATGTAAATCCAGATTTCGACGGCGTGATCCCCTGGTGCCAGTGGAAGAATTCCGTCGTCCAGATTGATTTCGACCACGTCCATTTACAGATAACCGATGCGCTTCCACCTGACCTCGGCGGGTGGAACAAATGGAATTTGAAGGCTGACTCTGACTTCCTGATCTTCGAGTGCGCCAACGGCGCCGAAGCGGTGACGATAGGCATTGACACCGGAGATCAAGACGGCGTCGGGCTCAGCGCGAAACGCTGGAAGGAGTGGCGCGCCGCACACGCCACCCCTGCCGCGACGATGGACGCCAAGCTCACACCAGGTTCCGGACTTGTGATTTCCGAAGTCTTGAGGGCCAAGACCATCACTCTCGGAGGGATCACCCTGCCGGATGTGCCGGTGACCGTGCTCGCTCAGCAAGCGGAACTCGCATTTCACGGATGCGATGCAGTGTTAGGGGTTTTTGCCCTAACACGGTTGCAGCTCATTATTGATGGAAAAAACGGCGTTCTATACACCCGGCCCATTGAAAAGTCATCGGCCGAGTACGACTACAACCGGCTGGGTGCCCTGTTTGTCCCGAAGGATCCCGAGAAGAGCGACGAACTCATCGCGCACGTTCCTATATCCAGCCCGGCTTGGGACGCAGGGATCAGGGACGGCGACATATTGCTCAGGGTCGGCGACGTTGACGTCACCAAGTGGCGAACCGATCCGCGTGTCCGTGCCAGCCAATTCTGGACTCGGCCCGCCGGAACGGAACTCACGCTGACGCTGCTGCGGGGCGACAAGACGTACGAGACCAAAGTGGTCCTGGCGGAACCGGTTCCTTGTGAATGAACGACCACGGCTGAGTCGCCGGAATAATCCACGACCGCCTTTCTTCTCTCTGCCTTGCCCGCTCTAACCGCTGATTCGACTTGCGGAACTGGCCCAATTGTGTAGAATGCTGCCCGCCGGGTTCATGATGGACCGGCGCTGAGCATCCGCCATTTCGCTCCGGGATTCGGGCCGGATCGGGTTTTTGCGTGGTCGGGTTCACTGGATTTTGCATGGAAGGAGCCGCAAGATGCGCGTGATCATCGTGAAGGACACCAAGCAGTTGGGCAAGGTCTCCGCGGGCCTCATCGCGGCGGAGATGAAGAAGAAGCCGGCGTTCGTCCTGGGACTGGCCACCGGCACCAGCCCGATCCCGCTCTACCAGGAACTCATCCGCCTGAACAAGAGCAAGGCGCTGGACTTCTCGACGACGATCACGTTCAACCTGGACGAGTACGTGGGCCTGGCGCCGACGCACGACCAGAGCTACCGCTATTTCATGAACCAGCAGCTCTTCGACTACGTCAATATCAATAAAAAAAATACGCACGTCCCGGACGGCATGGCGAAAGATGTCGAGGCGTCGTGCGAGAAGTACGAGGACATGATGGACGACGTCGGCGGGGTGGACTGCCAGGTGCTGGGCATCGGGTCGAACGGGCACATCGGGTTCAACGAGCCGGGCACGTCGCTGGCGAGCCGGACGCACATGACCGGGCTGACCGAGAGCACGATCAACGACAACGCGAGGTTCTTCAACAGGCGACAGGATGTCCCGACGAAGGCCATCACCATGGGCATCGGCACGATCCTCGACGCCGACCGCGTCGTGCTGGTGGCCAACGGGCCGAGGAAGGCCGATTGCGTCGCCCGGGCGATTGAAGGCCCCATCACGGCCACGGTCCCGGCGAGCGCTCTCCAGCTCCATCCCCGCGTGACGTTCGTCGTGACCGCGGACGCCGCGACGAAGCTGACGCTGAACTGGGAGCGGGCATAAGAGAATGGAGGGATAACGAATGAAGTTGGTCATCTTCGAGGACGCATCCTATGAGCAGTTCTACCCGCTGACGTACATGCGGCCGACGTTCGATCTGCGCTGCGGCAGCACGCTGCTCCGCGAGAAAATCGAGCGCGCGTTCGGCCGCAAGGCGGATGTCGTGTTCGTGCGCGACTGGCTGCGCGAGGCGTACGCCGTCCGCACGTCGGCGAAGGTCAACGACCTCGGCGCGCTCGCGGGCGACGACCTCGTCCTCGTCAACGGGCGCGGCCTGTGGATCGGCGACGAGTTCCCGCCCGCCGGCCGCGACGCGTGCGCCATGGCCGGCGCGGAGATCGTTTACGCGACGCTGACGAAACACACTGCGGCCAGAATCCAGGCGGCCGATTTCGCCGGCTTCCTCGCCGCTGCGGCCAAGGCCGTCCCCGCGGCGAAGAGCGGACTGAAACTCCTGGGCTATCCCTGGCACTTGATCGAAGAGAACGGTGCGGCGATCCGCGATGATTTCAAGAGGATCGGCCGGAGCGGCGTCCACGGCACGCTCGGCCCCAGCGCCGTCATCTGGGGGCCGCAGAACCAGGTCTATATCGCCCCGACCGCGGTCGTCGAACCCTGTGCCGTCATTGACACGCAGGAAGGCCCGGTCATCATCGAGGAAGGCGCCCGGGTCAACCCGCACAGCCGCATCCAGGGGCCCGCCGCGATCGGCCGCGATACCCAGGTCGTCGGCGGAAAAATCCGCGAAGGGACCACCATCGGCCCGGTCTGCCGCGTCGGCGGCGAGGTCGAAGAGAGCATCATCCACGCCTACAGCAACAAGTACCACGACGGCTTCCTGGGCCACGCCTACGTCTGCGAGTGGGTCAACCTCGGCGCGCTCACCACCAACAGCGACCTGAAGAACGACTACTCCACCGTCGAGATCAAAGTGAAAGGACAGCTCTTCGACAGCGGCAGCACCAAGGTCGGGTGCTTCATCGGCGACCACACGAAGACGAGCATCGGCACGCTGATCAACAGCGGCACCGTCCTCGGCATGATGTCCAACATCCTCGGCGCCGGATGCCTGCTGCCCAAGAGCGTGCCGAGCTTCGTCATGTTCATGGACAACAAGTTCTACAAGGCCGGCCTCAAGCAGCTCACCGGGACGGCGCGCACGGCCATGGGGCGCCGCAAGGTGACGATGACGCCCCAGGAAGAGGCGCTGATCCAGCGCCTGTTCGACCTGACGAAGGACGACCGCGACGAGTTGATTAAGAAGTCCAGAAAAGAGATGATGATCCAGCGAGGATTGCGCTGAGAAAGGAACCCCCATGGCCGAGAGCATCGCCGAGCGCGTGAAGAATGTGACCGCGGAACTGCTGAAGGTGGACCCGGAGAAAGTGAAGGATTCGGCGCGGTTCGTCCAGGACCTGGGCGCCGCCTCGATCCAGAGCATCGAACTCGTCGCGGCGTTCGAGGAGGAGTTCAACATCGAGATGGACCAGGACGAGGCGCTCAACGTCCCGTCCGTCGGCGAGGCCGTCGCGTACATCACCAAGTGCGTCGCCGAGCAGCACGGCAAGTGAAACGCCGCCGAATGACTGCGGCGCCGCACCTGGCATGACACGCGCGTGAACCGGCCCTCTGCCGCCCTTCGAAGGGCGGCCCTGGGGCAATTTCCGGATGACATGAATCCAGACCCGCGATCCGCAGACCTCGCCGCGCCGCGCCGGCGGCTGTGGGCCGCACTGGCCTGCGCGGCGATCGTGGCCGCCGGAATCGCCGTTTACTCCAATAGCTTCAACGGCGCGTTCATCTTTGACGACGTATCGGCCATCCAGGAAAATGCGGCGCTTCGGAGTCCCCTGCAGTCGCTGGTCCCTCCCGGAAAAGGTGGAGACAACTGGCCGCGCAGGCCGGTGACGAATCTGACCTTCGCGCTCAATTACGCCTTCAGCGGGTTGGACGTGCGCACGTACCACGCAGGGAACCTGCTGATCCACCTGCTGGCCGCACTGACGCTCTTCGGCCTCATTCGGCGCACGCTGCTGCTGCCGGCGCTGCGCGACCGATTCGCCGGCGTCTCGGTCGCGCTGGCGGCGGCCGTGGCGTTGATCTGGACGGTGCATCCGCTGCAGACGGAATCGGTGACGTACATGACCCAGCGGTTCGAGTCGCTGATGGGCCTCTGCTATCTGCTCACGCTCTATTGCCTGGCCCGCGGCGCCTCGAGCGAAAAGCCCTGGCGATGGTATGGCGCCGCCATCGCCGCCTGCGCCCTCGGTATGGGCGCGAAAGAAGCCATGGTCACCGCGCCGGTCGTGGCGCTGCTCTATGACCGCGCGTTCCTGTCCGGCTCGTTCGGCGAAGCGTTCCGCCGGCGACGTTTCTTCTACCTGGGCCTGGCGGCGACGTGGCTGGTTCTCGGCGCGATCCTCCTGCTGTACGAAGCGTCCGGCGGCGCGGGGTTCGGTCTGGGGATCGGGGCGTGGGAATACGCGCGCACGCAGCCGGGGGTCATTCTGCACTACCTGCGGCTGAGCTTCTGGCCGAACTCGCTATGCTTCGACTACTCCTGGCCGATCGCGACGAGCGCCTGGCAGATCATCCCGGCGGCGGCCGGCATCGCGGCGCTGCTGGCCGGGACCTTGTGGGCGCTGTGCCGGAGGCCCGTGCTCGGGTTTTTCGGCGCGTGGTTCTTCCTGATCCTGGCGCCCAGCTCGAGCTTCCTGCCGATCGTGACGGAAGTCGCCGCTGAGCATCGGATGTATCTGCCGCTGGCGGCCGTTGTTGCGGCGGCTGTGTTCGCGCTGTATTGGATCGGCAAACAATTCGTCCGAGGCGTGGCTGAATCTGCCGCGACGCGGAAACTCCTCGGAGGCCTCCTGGCGGCCGCAGCGCTCTTGTCGGCCGCGGCCGCACTGGGCTACCAGACGTTCGAGCGGAACACGGATTACCGCGACGCGATCTCCATCTGGCAGGATACGGTTCAGAAGCTGCCCGGGAACGCGCGGGCATTGAACAATCTCGGCTATGCTTATTCCGAGAGGGGCCGCGCCGACGACGCGTTCCTCTGTTTCAATAAGGCTCTCGACCTGAAGACCGACTACCCCGAAGTCTACAATAACCGGGGAGTCGCCTTCGCCAAAATTGGCCGGCCTGCCGATGCGGTCCGGGACCTCGACAAGGCTATCGAATTGAAGCCGGAATACGCCGCGGCCTACAACAACCGCGCCGCCGTCCGCCTGAGCGCCGGCCGGTACGACGAAGCTCTGGCCGACTGCGACAAGGCCATCGCGCTGCTGCCCGACTACGCCCAGGCCTACGGCAACCGGGGCATTGCCCTGATGGGGATCAACCGCCTCGTCGAGGCGGCCCGGGACCTCGATAAGGCCATCGAATTAAGCCCCACATTCGCCGCAGCTTACAACTACCGCGCCGTACTCCGCCTGCGCGCCGGCGGGTACATCGAAGCTCTGGCCGATTGGGGCAGGGCCATCGCGCTGCAGCCCGGCTACGCCGATGCCTACATTAACCGCGCGTCCGCCTGGTACCTGATGAGAGAGTACGACAAGGCGTTCGCCGACCTGAAGACCTATGAGCAACTGGGCGGCCGCCCGGATCCCAGATTTGTCGAGCAGCTTTACCACGACGCCGGACGGACAAAGTGACACGGACTTGGACATGGCCTTCGAAGGCCTGATCGCACCGCGGCGAGCGGGCATTGACATCCCCATCCTGCGCCGCCATAATCCATGCGCAGCGGCGCCCCGGAGTTCATTGGACAGCGATGCTCAGGAGGGAACATGCCGGACAAGTTGAGCGTTGAGCGCGGCCGAACGGCCGTCTTGATCATGGACTACCAGACCGACATCGTCGGTTACGTGGGGGCGCAGCAGGAGCCGCTCTTGAAGCGCGCAGCCCGCGTCCTCCAGGAATCGCGCGACGCGAAAATCCCGGTGATCTACGTCGTGGTGGGTTTTCGCGCGGACTATCCCGAAATCAGCCCGCGCAATTCGAGGTTCGGCGCGATCAAGCAGACCGGGCGTTTCATGGCCAACGCGCCCGGTTCGGAGGTGCACGCCGCCGTCGCCCCTCAAGCCGGAGACATCACGGTCGTCAAGCACCGTGTGAGCGCGTTTTCCGGCACCGACCTGGAGATGATCCTGCGCGCGAAGGAGATCGAGACGCTGGTCCTGCTCGGAATCGCCACCAGCGGCGTAGTCCTGTCCACGCTTCGGCACGCCGCCGATGCGGACTATCGCTGCATCGTCCTGAAGGACTGCTGCGCGGACCGCGACGCGGAAGTCCATCGCTGCCTGGTCGAGAAGGTATTTCCCATGCAGGCGACGGTGGTCGCGTCCGAGGAATTCCTGGCCGCGATTCGAACTCAAGCGTAGTCAGCGGTTCGGAATTCGACGCCTCAGCCCCATTCCCCGCGGATGGTCTTGCCGGCCATGCTGGACTTGTACATCGCCTCGATAATGCCGATGCACGCCTTGCCCAGCGCGCCGCTGCAGCCGTACTTGGGATCCTGGCCGGTGCGGACGCAGTCCACGGCGTAGGCCAGTTCGTCCACGTAGCCGAGGTTGTAGAATTCGTCCACCGCCGGCCGGGTCCAGCCGACCGTATTATCCGCTTTCTCGACGGCGTACGAATAGCCGGGCCGGCTGTACACCTCGACGTTCGAGCTGAGAGTGAGGTCGGTCTTGATCAGCCCGGCGCTGCCGTAAATCTCGACCTGGTCCTCCATGCCGCCGAGGGTGATGTAATTCCCCTCGACGAAGGCGCGCTGGCCGTCGGCGAACTTCATGACGCCCAGGCTGAAATCCTCGCCGCCGTTCTCCTTGTGGACGTAGTTGTCCTGGAGCCCGCCGTTGACCTGGCCGGTGACCTCGACGACCTTGTTGCGGCCGCCGTCGCCGAGGAGATGCAGCACCCAGCCGACCGGGTGGACCGCCAGGTGGATCAGGCATCCGCCGCCGCACGTCTCCTTTTTCTTCGCGAACGGGCTGTGCGTCCCGTTGTGGCATTCCTTCGCCTTCACGTAGAAGATTTTCCCGATGCCGCCTTCGCTGATGACCTGTTCCACCCGCCTCAACGCAGGCGTGAAGACCCAGTCCTCGGCGTAGAAGAGCTTGACGCCGTTCTGCCGGCAGACCTTGATCATCTCCTCCGCGTCGGCGAGAGAAGTCGCGAACGGCTTTTCGCACACGATGTGCTTGCCCGCCCGCGCCGCGGCGAGGACGACTCCGTGGTGGAGAAAGTTGGGCACGCAGACCGAGATGAGGTCAAGGTCGTCGCGCTTGAACATCTCCTTGTAGTCCGCGTAAACATGCGGAATTTTCCACTGCTTGGAGAATTCCGGGAGGTTGTCAATCGCGGCCACGGCGGAAAGTTCCGCGTGTTCGTTCCTGCGGTAGGAATCCGCGTGGAAGCCGGCGGCGAACTTCGAGCCGACGATGCCGATGCGCACTTTGTGCTTGACGGCGGGGACGGCTGCTTTCTTCTTCATGGCTGCGTTCCTTTTATTCATGCTTCCACCTTTTCCTCGGCCAGGATTTCGATGTTCCGGTTGGGGCAGAGCTGCGCGCACATGCCGCAGGCATGGCACTTGTCCTTGGCGATGTCGTAGCCGTCCTTCTCGAGCGAGATCGCGAACGAGGAGCAGATGCGATGGCAAAGGCCGCACGTGACCGAGCAGCCGCAGCGCAGGCATCGCGCCGCTTCGGCGATGGCCTCGACCTCGGACATCGGGGCCAGGCATGTCTCGAAATCGCGCTTGCGCTCCTCGGCCGCGCGCAACTGCGGCTTCACGCGGCCCCGGCGGGCCGTCGTGCGGTTCCGCAGCAGGACAAGGTCCTTGTCCGCCGGCGTCAGTTCGGGGCTGGACTCAAGGAAATGCGCGTCGCCCGAGAGGAACCGGTCGGCTTCGACCGCCGCCTCGTAGCCGCCGGCCACGGCGCCGATGATGTTGTCCGGGCCGGTCACGGCGTCGCCGGCGGCGAACACGCCCGCGACTGACGTGGCCGCGCCGGCCGTCGTCGAGATGCGGTCCTTCTTGACCTCCACGCCCAGCGCGCCGGCGTCCTTCCCGATCCCCTGCGACACGGCGCTGATCACCGCATCCACCTGCAGTGTGAACTCGGTGCCCTCAACCTCCTCGGGCCGGCGCCTTCCGGAGGCATCCTGCTTCCCGAGCACGTGGTTGACCATGCGCAGCGACTGGATGCTCCCGTTCGAGCGGATGAGCTCCTTCGGCGATACGAGATACATGACCTTGACGCCTTCCGCCTCTGCCTCGTCCACCTCTTCGGAGGTGGCGGGCATCTCGGCGCGCGTGCGGCGGTAGAGGAGATAGACTTCCTTCGCGCCCAGCCGCGCCGCGGTGCGCGCGCTGTCCACGGCGGTGAAGCCGCCGCCGATCACCGCCACGCGCCGCCCGGAGGCCGCCTTCCGCCCGGCGTTCAGGTCGGCGAGGAACTCCAGCGCCGTCATGCATCCGCCGCCGTCCTCGCCCGGCACGCCCAGCGGCAGTCCCGCGCCCGCGCCCACCGCCAGCACGACCGCCTTGTACCCTTCCTTCTTGAGGCTCGCGGCGGTGAAGTCCTTCCCGAGCGCCTTGCCGAAGACGAACGTCACGCCCAGGTCGCGGATCGCTTTGATCTCCGCGTCGAGTACTTTCTCGGGCAGGCGGAACCGCGGGATGGCGCAGCGCAGCATGCCGCCGGCCTTCTTCTGCGACTCGAAGACGGTCACCGGATACCCCGCGCGCGCGAGGTGATAAGCGGCGCTCAGGCCCGCCGGACCGGAGCCGACGACGGCGACCTTGTCCTTCTTCGCGGGGCCTTTGGAGATCTCCGGCGCCCAGTTCTCGCGGGCGGCTTTTTCGATGACGAAGCGCTTGAGGTCGCGGATGCGGATCGGCTCATCCAGTTCCCCGCGCGTGCATTCGGTCTCGCACGGATGGTTGCAGACCCAGCCGCAGATGGACTGCAGCGGGTTGCGCTCGGTGATCATTCGGAACGCTTCGTGGAAGTCGCCCTCGGCCACGAGCGTCACGTAGTCCTGCGCCGGCACCTCGAACGGGCAGGCGGCCTGGCATGGGCCGCGCAGGAGCGGATTCTTCTTCCGGGCGTACCCTTTCCGCAGCGTCAACTTCGTGGCCGGGGCGATCTCCTCGACGAGCAGGTCGCGCGCGTCGGAAAGCTCCTTGTAACCCATCTTCGCGATGTAGGTCTTCAGCTCGGCGATGAGCGGCGGCAGCATCTCGAACCCCTTGAGCAGAATGCCGGTGCAGACGCAGAAGAGGTCCGCGCCGCACATGGTCGCCATGACGGTGTCCTGCAAGGTCATGATGCCGCCGGCGCCGGTGACCTTGACCTCGCGGCCGTTGAGCTTCCGGATCTCGTAGATGTCGCGGAAGGCCAGCGGGCGGATCCACGGGCCGGAGAGGCAGCTCATGCTCGGCTCCTTCTGGAGCTGGTACATGCCGCCGCGCGGGTTGTAGATGTCCAGCATCGGCACGCCCAGCCGGTTCGCCGCGCCGCCCACCGCCACGGCGCCCGAGGCGTACGCGGCCTGCGCCACCGTCGCGATGCGGCCGCCTTCGGGAGTGAGCTTCACGAAGACTGGAATCTTGACGCCGTGGGTCACTTCGCGGACGATGTGTCCGATCGCCTCGGCGTTCTGGCCGAGGCTGGCGCCGGTCTGGTGCGTCGTCTGCTCCTTGCCGCTCACCGCCACGTTATAGCTCATGTTCGGGCAGCACATGTTGAGCTCGATGATGTGCGCGCCGGCGGCCTCGAAGCGCTGGGCCATGTTGACCCAGCCGGTCACGCCCGGTTTGTCGCCGACGTACGTGATGTTTGCCATGATGAGGAAGTCCTTCGTCCGCCGCCGTCCCTCCTCGACCAGCCGCAGCCCTTCCTCCACGGTCA
>Ga0187876_1000534_pt1 | contig 38710 bp, 31 predicted proteins | sample June2016WEW_17_4_FD_133000 | JGI IMG/M metagenome (GOLD analysis project Ga0187876, IMG submission 133000) | Peatland microbial communities from SPRUCE experiment site at the Marcell Experimental Forest, Minnesota, USA - June2016WEW_17_40 | ecosystem: Environmental > Terrestrial > Soil >...
AGGTCGCTCACACTCGCCGTGGGCGTGGCGGCGCTCGCCGCGCCGGCCAGGGCCAGGGTGATCACCACGGGCGTGGCGCTCGGCGTGGCCGTGCTCGACGCCGCCGGCGCCGCGGAGCCCGTGCCCGGCTGGCCGGCCGGGGCCGCTCCGGCACTGCCCAGCCCGGCTTCGATGGGAGCATCGTCAGGCCGCGGACCCTGCGTGCCGCTCAGCGGCTGCGTGGGCGCCATGGCAATGACCGCTTCACTGGTCGTGAAGAACGCCGTGTATCCCCGACCGTGCGCAATGAACCGTGCCGCGGGGTCGGCTTGCCCCACGTTGGGCTCGAAGCGCACAGGCAGCTGGGCGAAGCTGGCCAGCCCGCTCGCGCCCGCAGGCACCGGCGTAGCCAGCGGCGTCGCTCCGACCACCGGCTGCGACTGGCTCGATGGCGGCAGCGCGCCCAGCGGCGTGCCCGTGGGCAGGCTCTCGCCAGCCGCTGCCGGCGGCGCCGCAAGGGCTGCGCTCGCCGCGGTGTTCGCGGGTTGCAGCGAGGCATTGACCAGCGTGCTGCCGACCAGCGTCGCCGCCAAGGCGAGCCGGCTGAAGGGATGCCGCGCGAGGTGACGAACGCATCGGGGGAGCAGGAAGGGCCGGGTAGCTCGGTCGCGCATCGCTATCCTCCAGACATAGGCACCACGCCTGCCCCCACAGCGGGCAGGGTGCTCGTCGCCGCGCGACGACGCTATGGATGGGACACGAGGGACGGGTAGCCGGGGCCGCACGGCGTTGGGCAGGAAACACGCTCAACGGTGCGCTATGCACTACCGTACGTCGGTGGGGCCGTTGCCTGTAAGGTCCATCCGGATATGGCTGGCGGTCCAACCGGATATTGGTTCCCTGTGCGGTGACGCCGAACGAGCCAAACGACTCGCTAGATCAGCGGCCGGAGGGGCGCTAGCACAGCCTCGCCGAGCTTCGCGAACCAGGGACGGCGTTGCCACTCGTCGTGTTTCAGCTCAAAGGAATTCGAGCGGTCGATCGCGAAGAGCTGTTCCATCTGCGCGGCAAAAGCCTGGTCGTAGATCTCGAGATTGATCTCATAGTTGCCCAGCTGGCTGAGACGGTCGAGGTTGGCCGTGCCCACGGTCGACCACACGCTATCGACCGTCATTGTCTTGGCATGAATCATGGCGTGCTCATAGCAGAAGATCCGTACCCCGCCATCGAGCATCGTGCTGTAGAAACCGCGCGCCAGCCAGTCGGCGGAGACGTGATTCGACACCCAGGGCAGCAGCACCTGCACATCGACGCCACGCTTGGCGGCCCCGATCAGGGCCTCGCGCAAAGGCTCGCCCGGAATGAAGTAGGCAGTGGTGATCCAGACCCGCTGTTCCGCGCGCTCTATAGCATCGATGTACATATCGCGGATCGGGAACAGGAGGCGACGAGCATCGTTGGTCCGGTGTTGGATGACGGCGCGCACACCGCGTCGCAGATGCCAGGCGATCGGCTCGGTCCTACCGGCGTGCCGATTCCAGAAGTCAATGAAATTCTGCCCAAGGCGGGCCGCATGCGGCCCGCGGACACGCACGTGAGTGTCCCGCCACTGCCGGCGGTACAGCTCACCGATGTTGTAGCCGCCAATGAACGCTATTTTGCCATCCACGACGAGCAGCTTGCGATGATCCCGCGCGTATTGACGAGGATCGATCCATTGCCAGGGCCGGCCGATCGAGCCATAGCGAATGATGTGTATATTCGCGGGAAAGCGCTTGAACGAGCGCGGCACGATCAGGTTGGCCGGGCTGTCGTAAATGACGTAGACCCGGACACCTGCCGCGGCCTTCGCTGCCAAACGCTCCTTGAACTGCTGGCCCAGAGCATCACCCTTCCAGATATAGGTCTCGAGCAGAATCGACTGAGTGGCACTATCGATGGCCTCGAGCATGTCCTGAAACAAGTGGTCGCCATAGCAGTAGAGCTGCAACTGGTTGCCGTCTACGTCCAGCTCTTCGAACCGCGTCTTCGGAAAGCCTTTAGGTGGATGGCGCCGTTTGCGGAACTCCGAGACGAGGGTGAGGATTACGAGAGTGAACGCCTGGATGCTGCCGGCCACTGCCAACACGCGCGCCAGAATGGCGCGCAATGAGCGGCGCACCCGGCCTAGCCATTGTCCGGGCGCGACTAGCATATCGGAAATAGAACCAGCAGCCACTTGGTCACATCTCTACTTGGAACGCCGCAAGAACTGTGCTACTCAAGACGCCGGACAGGCTACACCGCTCGGGAGGCACCGAGCGCCCTTTCCTATGCCAAAACCGCGGTGGAATCACCTGGCGCGCGGCGGACAGACTCAGAGGTCCGTCCCTACGGCAGGCGGGCTCCGTCGTGGCTGCACCATAGTATGCGGGCGCTACGTCACGCCAAAGGTGGTCACGCTACGTATGAGTGTACACGCTCCTGAGACTGACGTATCCCAGAGTCAGCCGGGCATTTGCTGCCGTTGCTCTTGCCTGAAGAAGAAGTGCGACGCGGCTCTCGGCTCGTTGCCGGAGCTCGTCGTCCACCTCGGTGCACCCATGTCGTCCGCCTACTCCACGAGCTGGACGCCCGGTTCCTTGAAAACCGGCGACGGTCCAGGGATGATGGGGACGATCAGATATGGTCGTCGGAACGTCGAGTAGGTCCGTCAAGAGCGGAGGCAGAGTGATGAGTCGCTGGAGCAGATGGTTACTGACCTTGGGCCTGGCCGTAACGCAAGTCACGCCACTGATACACACGGTTGAAGCTGCCTCCGCACTCGCGCCACAGGCCGGTGCACCAGTCAACGGTATCGGGCCTACGGCGGCCTGGGCTGCGAAGCACTCAGGCACCGCCGGCAGTCTCGCCGGAGTTGATTGTACGACGGCCTCGCTGTGCGTGGCCGTGGGCGACAGAGGCGTAATCCTGACCAGCAGCGACGCCGGCAACACCTGGACCACCCAGAACTCAGGCACGACCGACGCCTTGACGGCCGTGAGCTGCCCGACCAGCTCCCAGTGCGTGGTAGTGGGCGACGGGGGCATGGTGCTCACCAGCCAGGACGGCGGCGCCACCTGGAACAGCCAGGGATCGGTTACGAACGAGGTCCTGCTGGCCGTCGATTGCCCCACCACCGGACTGTGCGTGACCGTCGGTAGTGGGGGCATGGTCCTGACCAGCAGCGACGGTGGCGCCACCTGGTTCAGCCAGCAGGCGGGGACTACGGACACCCTGCAGGGCGTGGATTGCCCAAGCGCCACGCAGTGCGTGGCCGTGAGCGCGCAGGGCGGTGTCTTGACCAGCGGCGACGGGGGGAATACCTGGAGCAGCTGGCAATCCGGCACCGGCGATTCGCTGAACGCGGTGGAATGCCCGAACACCTCGCGGTGTATCGCCGTGAGCGCGCAAGGAAGCATCTTGACCAGCGACAATGGCGGCAGCAACTGGAGCAAGCGGCACTCGGGCACCAGCCGGTCACTGAATGCCATCCGTTGCCAGAGTCCGTCGACCTGTGTGATAGTTGGCGATGGGGGGATTATTCTGGGCAGCCAGGATGATGGCACCAACTGGATGGGTCAGCACTCGGCTACCACCAACGATCTCGAGGGCAGCGACTGCGTCAACCTCGGGTTCTGCGTGGTCGTGGGGGCGAGCGGCACGATTCTGGTCGCACGCCAGCCCGGCTCACTGGTATGGAATACCAGCACCACCGCACTACCCACTGCGTTGGCCTTCGCCGCGGGCGTCACCGGTCAGGATGGCCGCATCTACATCTTCGGCGGCGTCGACAACAATTCGAACGATCTCAGCACCACGTACATCTACAACCCGGCGACCAACTCCTGGGCGAAGGGCGCGTCCATGCCCAGAGCCACGCAGGGCGCCCGCGCGGTGCTGTTGCCCAACGGTTCCATTGCCGTGCTGGGCGGAGGTCGTGGTTGCTCGGATACCGATTGCAGCGACGGTACCGTGTACAACGGCGTTCCGGTGTACTCGCCAAAGACGAACCGCTGGAGCTGGTTCACGCCCATGCACAGCCCCCGCTACCTGCTGGCAGCCGCGCTGTTCCAGGGTAAGCTCTACGCCATCGGCGGCTCGTCGAGTGGTGCCTTAGCCAGTGCTGAAGTGTACGATTTTGCCTCGACTCGCTGGAGCTGGGCAGCTAGTTTGCCAAGTCCGTGCACCGCGATCGAGGCGGTTGTCGACTCCACGAGCACCAGCATGGCCGTGGAATGCGACCAGTCAACCTATGTCATTGAAGATTTGGCGTACGAATCCACGTATCCTCTCGACTTGCTCTACGCGAACCCATCTGCTCTGTACCCCTACATGGATCCCTCGACCGGCGCTTATGACGAGGACAGAGACTGGGCAAGCGGGAAGTCCAGCGTCTGGTATGTGGAATTGCAGCGGGCGGGTGAGGATGCGATCAGTGCCGGAATCAATACGCGCGATGCGAAAGCCATCGAGGATGGCTTCAAGATCTTCGATTGGGCGTTTTCGCACCAAGGTCCCGATGGTGGCTTCACCACCACGTCTGACGCCTTCCACTGCACGGCCTTTTTCACTGAAGCAGTGGCGCATAGCATGCTGCTGCTGAAGGCAGATCCCGTATACTCTCAGATCTACCAAGCACAGATTGCTCGCTACACGACGCTCGCCCATGCCGCTGCCAGGTGGATGGTCAGCCCGGCCGTCTGGCAAGCAGGTCTGCAAGCCGATTCATGGAAAGGAACTAACCCTTATACGCACCGTCGCTACCTCAATGCGGCTGCACTGGGATTGACAGGGCTGCTCACCGGCGATCAGGACCTGATAAGTCATTCGAGGTTCGAGATCGAGCAAGGCCTGGCACTGCAGTGGCCGAATGGCGTCAACCCCGAAGGCGGCGGGTAGGATAGCAGCTACGAAATGGTGGGGTTGGTTTACGCAGAACGATGGGCCGCCTATTTTTCGCACGACGACGACCCCAGTAATCCGTTGGTGCCCAAAGTCCTGGCGATGATTTCGAAGGCACTGACCTGGGAGGTGACCCGTATCTCACCCCTCGGCATGGTGATCACAGCAGGGAACTCCTGGACGGCGGGCCAGGAGGCAACGCGAGACGGGACACCCAAGGGCGTTTCATACATCAATGTGTTCCGAGCGCGCGCGTACTGGGCTGCCGTGACCAAGGATAGTTACCTGGCGGCATTGGCCCGCAGCGTGTTCCCCCAGGTAGCAGGTCCACCCAGTGCGCTGCAGTGGAAGACCAACGCTACCAAGCTGCCCCAGGCCATCACTCGCGCTGCGAGCGCGGTTGGCAAGGATGGCCGCATCTACATCTTCGGCGGAAGCGATGGCCAAGCGACGACACTCGACACGACCTACATCTACAACCCCACCACCGAGGCCTGGTCACAGGGCAAGCCCATGCCCAGGCCCACCCAGGGCGGCCGCGCGGTGCTCTTGCCGAATGGCTCGATTGCCGTGGTGGGTGGCGGAGCCGACTGCTCGGCCGTCGACTGCGGGTACGGCACGGTGTACAACGGCGTTCCCGTGTACATGCCTTCGACCGACAGTTGGAGCTGGCTCACGCCAATGCACACGCCCCGCTATCTATTAGCGGCGGCTGTGTTCCAGGGCAAGCTGTATGCTATCGGCGGCGAAACCATAACCGGCCCCTTGAGCAGCGTCGAGGTGTACGATCCTGCCACCAGCCGGTGGAGCTGGACGGCCAGCCTGCCCGGTGCGTCAGCCGGCGTCGAAGCGGTCGTCGACCCGATGGCCAACCTCATGGCCGTGGTCAGTGACGATGCCACGTATATCTACCAGCACGGCGCATGGTCGCTGGCAGCGCAGCCGATCGAATCGACGCAAGAGTACGGAGCAGCGATCGGGCCGGACGGCCAGTTGTACGTCGCAGGCGGTACAGACGAGGGGTCCAGGATAGCGATCGACGGCGTGCAGACGTATAGCTTCCAGACCGGCGGGTGGTCTATTGGCATGGAGCTGCCGAGCAGTCGCTCTAACGCCATGACGGTGGTCACACACAACACGATCTATCTGCTAGGAGGCACGCTGGCCAACGGATCGGCTACGAACCAGGTGGCTTTGGGCAGGTTCTGGGGCGCAGCCACTCACTAGGCTGCCTGTCGCTCTCGGGTTACCGAGCGTCCCGAGACGCGCTACGTATCGTCGCGACATGCGAGAGGGAGGCGTGATGAGCGGCTGGAGAAGGTGGGTGGGTGTCACGATCTTGGCCGCGGCGCTGATCACGCCCATGGTGTGCCTTGGGGATGCTGCCAACGCGGTCGCCGGTCAGGCAGACGCGCGCCCTAGCGCCACGGCCCCGGCTGCGAGCTGGACCGTGGAGCAATCGGGCTCCAGCATCAACCTCTCCGGCGTGGGCTGTACGACCACCTCGCTGTGCGTGGCCGTGGGAGACCGAGGCGTGATCTTCACCAGCAACAATACCGGCAGTAGCTGGAACTCCCAGGCTTCGACAACAACCAGCGACCTGAATGCCGTCAGCTGTCCGACCAGGCAGTTGTGCGTGGCTGGCGGCGCCGTGGGTATCGTTCTCACCAGCACCGACGGCGGCAACGCCTGGGTCAATCAGGGCGGTATTACCAATGAGACGCTCGTGGCTGTCGACTGTCCAAGCACGAACCTCTGTGTGACCGCCAGCAGTGCGGGCATGATCCTGACCAGCGACGACGGCGGCAACACGTGGTTCAGCCAGAACACCGGAACCACGCGCGTTGCTCTGCAGAGTGTCGCTTGCCCAAGCGCAACACTGTGCGTAGCCGTGGGCGCTCAAGGCGTGGTGCTGACCAGCCACGATGGCGGCAGCAGTTGGAGCAGTGCGCCATCGGGCACGAGCGCAGCTCTCAATTCAATTGCCTGCCCCAGCACCAAGCAGTGCGTTGCCGTGGGCGCGGCCGGCAGCGCTGCAGCCGAGGGCCGCACATACCTGCCATCGGTGGTGTACTCGATGATGCGGCCGGCGTCGCTATCGAGCACGAGGAGGTTGCCATCGCATGCGAATGCCAAGCTGAAGGGTGCCTGGAGGGGCTCACCCACGCCACGCGTGATGGCGCCGACCAGCTGGCCCATACGATCCACAATCGCTACGCGATGATTCCCGGTGTCGGCGACATAGAGGCGCCCGTCCGGACCAGCCACCGCCTCTTGCGGTTGCGAAAACTCGATCGGCGACACACCGGTGCTGCCCATGTCGCCGACCAGCCGGAGGGCCGGGCCCGGCAGCGCCGCGGCGTTGGGCGCAGGTGGCTGCGGCGTAGGGTACGCGGCTGCCGCCAACACTGAAGTGCCAGAGCGTTGCATGCCGGTGCCAGGAAGGGTGGGCAGGCAGGTGGTCAGGAGGCCAGAACCCAACACCAGTACCAGCGTGGGAATGGAGACTCCGCGCCCGCTCAGTAGTTTCATAATTCGGCGTGCCGCGCCCGCAGAATCCAGCGCCACACGTGTTCAGGCACTTGAGTGTTCCCGGCCATTCAAGCGAGTTGCCAGGTACGTCATGGCCGCGTGCGCGACCCAGCGATGGTACGCATGAACCGGCACGAAGTCGGCAAGCCGAAGCGTTAGGCTGTGCAGCTCGCCACTCTCGGCGTCGCGCCAGCTCGTGGTGATGGAAGGCGCGGTGCCGTCGAGCAGCGCCATAAAGTCGTGTACGGGAGCCTCCGCCAGGCCTAGCACTTCCGCGGGGTCAGGCACGAAGTTACCAAGTGGCAATTCTATGGGCCAGAGGAAGACATCCTGCAGCTCGCGATCGCGTGCCAGAAGGTCGTGGCGCCAGGCGCCGAGCGGCACCAGATGGTGCAGGGCGACGGCAATTCCCACCTCCTCACGTGCCTCGCGCAGGACATCCGGCAGGGTCTCGCCCGCGGAGTAGTGGCCGCTGACGCTCGCGGTGAACAGGCCGGGATCGGTATCTTTGAGCAGACTGCGCTGCTGGAACACGATGGTGCCGCTCTGGCGCACGATCCAGAGGGCGATGCTTCGATGCCAGTCGCCATCGCGATGCACTTGGTCGCGGGGCTTGCTTAAGCCTAACGCGCGGCCAGACTCATCGTAGATGTCGAAGTACTCCACCGGCATTAGTCGTTGAGCGTGAGCACCATCTGCGGCGCGGCTATCTGGTGATCGGCCGAGATCGAGGCAATCGCCGTGCCAACAGCGTAGAACTCGATCACGTGCGAGCCCCAACCGTGGCTACGCTCCTGGATCTGCGTGCCGACGATGCCCTCCGCCTGCACTTGCGTGGCCTCGGCCTGCATGCGTTCCATCGCCAGCTCGCGCGCGTCATACAGTGCCTGGGTGTAGTTCACCATCTCGAGGTTTTGGCCCATGCTCTTGAAAGCCGCGCGTATGCCTTGGTGTGCTACGTGGTACACGCAGTTGCCCATGACGAGCGCAAGCGGACGGAAGCCGGCCCGCAGCAATGTCCAGAAATCCTGGCCGCTCAAGTCGCTGGTGAACGGTTTCCCGTTAGGGGCCCTGTGATTCTTGCCGTCGCGGCTTCTGACCGCGGTACCAACCGCGAGGAACTCAGCCAGCGATTCTCCCCATTCGTACCGCCCCACCTCGAGACGAACTCCGACTATGCCATCGGCGCCGAGTGCGTCGGCTTCTTCTTCCATGCGCGAAATCGCGAGCTCGCGTGCCTGATACATCGCCTGGGTCAGCACGGTCAATTCCTGGTTTTGGTTGTAGTTCGATTGCTGGAAGCCGATGTGATAGATGCTGGATCCCACGACGAGGCCCACCGGATCGAATCCGGCTTCCTTTACCAGAAGGAATTCGTTTACGGTGAGGTCGCTGGTGAACATGGCCTGCTTGCCGCCATGCGCGGCCATCTGCGTGATACGGTCACGTGCTGACTGTGGAAGGTCGCCCATCGGCGCGTTCGTCACTGTCCTTCTCCTTACTCCTGCTCTGGCTTCTGCGGGGTGGGTCGAACGAGGTCCTCCAGGTCGAGCACCATGGTTGGGCGGGGGAGATGCACGTCTGCCGGCGCCTGCACCACCGCGGTGCCCCATGAGAGGTACTCGATCACGTAGTCCGTGCGATGGGTGTCGTTGCCCGACTCGACCTCGATCTCGCGCAGGCTGTGCTCGAGGTGCACTCCGACGATGCCGTGCGCCCTGACTGTATGTGCCTGCGCGTGCATGCGGCCGAACGCGTAGCGCTGGGCATCCCGAACAGCGTTCGAGTAGGCTTCAACTTCCTGGTTATACCAACTCGATCGCTGCCAGCTGCTACCCCAGTTCGTGTAGATGTAGTAGGCGCTATTGCCGAAGGCGAGGCCGGCCGGGCGTGAACCCGCAGAGAGCAACTTGAAGTACTCCTGCGCAGACAGGCCGCACACGAATGGCTCGGAGGCGGACGGCTTGCCCCCTGCAGTAATCGCCGTGCCCAGCGCAACGGCCTCAATGTAGTGCGGCGCCCACTCCGGGCGGCGAATCTCGAGGCGCACGCCTACCACGCCCAAAGCACCCATGCCGTGGACTTCCTGGCGCAGACGGCCGATTGCCAGTCCGACGGCAGACGACATGGCCTGAGTCTGGGTATCTAGCTCGCCGGTATACGTCCAGCCGGTCCAGCCGATGTGATAAATGCAGCTGCCGGCGACAAGTCCGGTGGGCCGGTAGCCTAGCTGGTGCGTCAGCGCGAGCTCGGCCACTGAAAGGTCACTGCTGTAGAGCGGCACTCCCGCTCCACTGGTGATGGTCTGCTGAATCTGGGCAATTCGCTCTTGGGCTCGTGCGGGCAGCCCGCCTGCTGAAAGCGCTTGAATGCTGCGCGCCTGCAGTTGCGCTTCAAGCTGGGCCGCTGCCTGTGCTGTCTCCTTCTGTTGCCGTTCTTCGGGCGATTCCCGGTGAAACAGCGGCATCGGCACACCCCCTCTGCTGCTATGTAAGCAGGCGTTCGAGCGCGAGACGGGCTTGGGAATTGCGCGCCGCGTGCGCAGCCAGGTCTCGCGACAGCTCCTCAATCCAGGCGTCGACCGGCAGCTCGTCGGTCTTGAGCGAGATACCACGTACGACTTTGGCCCGGCTGGCCCGCAAGCCGCCGCGCTCACCGTGCTCGATCATGTACCGGTGCTCGCCGAGCTCGACGTTCACCCGGTGCACGTGCTTTTCCTTGGAAAACATGCTGCCCTTGCGTTCGACCACGCATAGCGCCGGCAAGGCACCACCCAACTTTTCGGCGAGTGCGCCGAGGAATGCCTTCGTGTCGGTCATATCGGCGCGAAGGGCAGATGCCAGAATCTCGAATCCCATCCCGTCCCCAACGACGCCCGGATCGTCCAATTCCGACTCCCTCTCATTGCGCCTTAGTCCACTATCGTAACGGTGTGGGAGGATCATGCTGGTTTGGCCGGCACTATCCCCACTACCTCGCGCTGACGCCAGTATAGACTGCCCACAGACCAAGGGCAAGATCGGAGCTCAAGCTGCTACCATTCACATGGAGGGATACGGTGGTGAGTAGCGATAGCAGCGTGGATGGCGAATTAAAGCGGCGGGTCGCCGAGGTGGCAGCAGCCTTGGTGCCAGATGGCATCGTCGTGGGACTTGGATCCGGCTCAACAGCGCATCTGTTTGTAGAGGCGCTAGCCGCGCGAGTGCGTGCGGGGCTGAGGATGATTGGGGTGCCGACATCGGAAGCCACAGCCGAGCTAGCCCGATCCGGGGGCATCACTCTGGCTACGCTGGAAGAGCAGCCTCAATTGGACATGGTGATCGATGGCGCCGACGAGGTGGACCCGGAGCTGAACCTCATAAAGGGCCTCGGTGGCGCGCTTCTGCGCGAGAAGATCGTTGCCTCATCAACCAAGAACTTGGTGATTATCGTAGATGACAGGAAGCTAGTCCGGCAGTTGGGCGAGCGGGTCCCCATCCCAGTGGAAATAGTCCCGTTTGGCTGGAGGCGCACCGAAAAGGAGCTTGGTAACCTGGGTGCACGCCCCGTACAACGTATGACCGGCACTGAGCCCTACCTTACGGATGGTGGTCACTTCATTCTGGACTGTTGGTTCGATCCGACACACGACCTGAAGATGCTGGCTCCAGCCATTAAGGCATTGACCGGTGTGGTGGAACACGGGCTGTTCCTGCACATGGCCTCACGGGTGTTGGTTGGATATCCGGATCGCGTGGAGACGATCAGTCGAGCGCGGCAGTGATCACGAATGCCGCCTGCTCCAGGAGGAGGCGCTGGTCGCGTGCGGCTTGCAGGCGCGACGTGCTCGCGACTGGCCAGTACCGGCACATGTTCTGAAGGACTGTACCCAATATGCACCGGGTGGCGAACTTGCCAGCGCCCCCTCCGGTAATGGTGTTGTTTGCCATCGACTCGGCCGTGCTGGCGGGCTAGCCTACACGGTACGACCCACAGCCTCGGCTACCGCGCGCACCTCACGCATGAACTGCTCGAAGCCGGACGGGTGCAGCGACTGCTTGCCGTCGGAGCGCGCGACCTGCGGGTTCGGATGCACCTCGACGATCAGCCCATCGGCGCCCGCGGCTATGGCCGCTTTCGCGACCGGGGTGACCCAGCGCCGCTCGCCGGTGCTATGGCTCGGGTCGAGGAATACCGGCAGGTGGCTCAGCTCTTTGAGGATGGGGATCGCGTTGATATCCGTCGTGTTGCGCGCCGCATCTTCGAACGTCGTGATACCCCGCTCGCAGAGTACGACCCGGTCATTTCCTTCGCATAGGATGTACTCCGCTGCCATGAGCAGCTCCTTGATACGACAACCGGGCCCACGCTTGAGCAGCACTGGGCGCATGGTTTGGCCGGCGGCGCGCAGCAGCGTGTAGTTCTGCATGTTCCGGGCACCGATCTGGAGAAATTGCGCGTAGCGGCATACCATGTCGAGATCGTGCGCATCCATGACCTCGGTAATCACCGGCAAGCCGGTCTCCCGTCCGGCCTCAGCCAGCATCACCAACCCTGCCTCGCCGAGCCCCTGGAAGCTGTGCGGGGAGCTGCGCGGCTTGAATGCGCCGCCTCGAAGCATACGCGCGCCGGCAGCGCGCACGGCGCGGGCGGCCTGCATGATCTGCTCCTCGGATTCCACGCTGCAGGGTCCGGCGGCCACCACGATACGCTTGCTGCCTATGGCAAGGTCGCCGGCGTCGACAATGAAATCCTCGGGATGGTACTGGCGTGACGACAGCTTGAATGGTGCGGAAATAAGGTTGACCTTCTCCACTCCGGGCAGCACCTCGAAGTGTTCGACCAGCTCCACCTTATCGATGTTGACTTCGCCCAGCACCGCGACGACCTTGCGTTCCACACCGTCGTTGATGTGCGCATGAAATCCACTCGACTCCACAAGGCTGATTACGGCCTGCAGATCTTCGGCACTGGCGGAAGCCTGCATCACAATTACCATGTAAACTCACCAATCTCCTTGTCGCGCTTACCCAACAGTGGCTGGTTGTCAGTCTACCATTCTCCACGTGCTTTCACACAACGGCTCCACGGCCAGCTATTTTGTGGTAGTCAGGCTCGGGATCACTACGGGTAGTAGGATAGGAAACAGCGGGATCGTCGCTGCCACTTGCAGTTAGTCTCGGCGGATTGGTTCCATCGCTCCAGGCGCGTCCAGGTGGACACGTTCCAGAAAGCCGATGTAGCCGTCCAGCGCCTCACGCAGCCGGCGCAGCCTCCGCACGTACTCCGGCAGCTCTGGCACGCGAGGCAGCAATTCGCCCACGCGCAGGTTGCGCAGCTGCGACTCCATGGCGTCGACCCGCCCGGCGAAGCGGCGAATCTGCCGGCGTCGGGTCTGCACGTTGGAGGCGTCGAGCACGGCCGTCACGTCAGCCACGGTGGGACCCAGGGCCCCGTTGCTGCCTGGCTCTGGTCCCTCGTCGCCCTCACCCGCTTCTGAAGCTTCCGATTCGGGCAGCAAGGTTCGCACGAGTGCTTCAGTATCTCTCACCGACAGCTGCAGGCTCACTACGCGTGAGAGCACCTCGAGGTGCTGCTCAGCCGGCAGCCGCACAATGGCACGGGCGTGCCGGCCGCTGATACGCCCCTCCTGAATCGCCGCCTGGATCGGCTCCGGGGCGTCCAGCAAGCTGAGCATCTGGAAGAGTCGCCGGTCGCTGAGGCCATGCCGGCGCGCCAGCTCGACCCACGTCTGGGGCTGCAGGTCACGCATGCGGGCTAGTGCCTGGGCCTTCTCCAGCTCGGTGAGGTCGGCGCGCAAGAGATTCTCGGCCAGCTGCTTCCCCAGCGTGTCCGCTGGATGCGACGGGCGCTGGCTCACGATGACCGGCAGCCGATCGAGTCCCGCGATGCCGGCGGCTCGCCAGCGGCGTTCGCCCGTGATTATCGTGAACATGTCATCGTCGTCGTCGTAGTACGCGCTGATAGGTGACTGCACGCCATCGGCCATGAGTGAGGCGGCGAGCGCCTGCAGCTCAGCTTCATCAAATGCGCGGCGCGGTTGGACCGGATCAGGTCGCAAACGTTCGCGGGCGATGAGCTTGGCACCGCTCAGCGGGCCCACGCCATCGTCCTGCGTCTTGCGGAGAATTTCGTCCCGCACGGGCGAGGGGATGACGGCGCTGGGCTCGTCGTCGAACCCGAATTGCTTACGACGCGACATCGGCGGTCACACTCCCTACCTGCTGAGGCTCGCGTGCGATCACGGCGGCGCACAGCTCGCGATAGGCTTGGGCAGGCAAGGAGCGCTTGCTGTACGCGGTGACGGGCTTGCGACCGTTGAGAGCTTCTTGCACGGCGATGCTATCCGGCACAATCACGTCGAATACGAGCGGGCCCCAGGTACGGCGCACGTGGGCGCAGGCGCGCTGGCCCAGGCTCGTGCGTGGCTTGACCTGACTGAGCAAGATGCCCTCGATAGCTAGATTGTAGTTGCTCTCGTCGGCAGCGCGACGCACGCAGGCGACTGTTTCCGCCAGCGCGTCACGCGAGGAGCGGTCCTGTGGATTCAGCGGCAGGATGCAGCTATTGGCGGCTATCAGGCAATTGGCCGTGAGAAAGCCCAACAGAGGTGGTGCGTCAAGGAACACGTAGTCGTAGCCATCCAGCAAGGCGCGCTCGGCACGAAGCCGGTCACGGAGCAGCCGCTCGCGTCCGGGCAGCAAGCCCAGATTCAACTCGATGCGCGCGAGATCCGGGTCCGCGGGAATGACGTTGATATTACCCAACCCGCTTGGCCGGACCAGATCCGCCAGCGTTGCGCCATTGATCAAGGCGGCCGACAACAGATGTTCGCCGGGCCGAACGTCCAGGATACTCGCAGAGAGGCTGCACTGCGGATCGAGGTCCATGAGGAGCACGCGCCGCCCAACCTCGGCCATTGCGCCGGCCAGATTGAGGCACGTCGTAGTCTTGCCACAGCCGCCTTTGCGCTGCACAAATGCGATGATGCGCGTCACTGCTGCCCCCGACCCGATAGCGCGACTACCGTACTGTACAATGGACAGGGTTGGCCTCCTGCCCAGTTCGCCGGGTAGACGACAACGGGAGTGTACCATTCGCGGAAGGCCCGAACAAAGAGGTTGCGATGTCGCTTGATGTAGCTGCCACCGCGGCGCAGGTCAGCACCATGGCGCAGCAGCTTGCCGCCCACGCCGCGCGCATGAAGCCCGTGCCCGACTTCGCGCGTGCGCTGCTGGCACAGTGGCACGCCAGCCATGCCGAGGCAGTGGCCTACCTCGAGGGCCAGGAGCAGGCGGGGGTCTGGCCGTTCGCCATCCCCATTGAGCCGATGCTGACCGTGCGCCGGGTGCCCGCAGAGCCCGTGGCCTACGCGGTGGTGGCCGCGGATGGGAGCCAGATCGACGTCGACAGTCACGGGCTCGTGCACTGCTGTCTCGTGAACGTGGGCTGGGCCGCCATTGCGTACGGCGATCGGCCTGATGCCTGGCTGGCGAATGAGCCGGCAGTGTTACATGAAGACCGCGAGCTATTCGTGGAAGCGGACGACGGCATGCGCGAAGCCAGCGAGTCCCAGCTCTCGATGCTGCGCACCGTGGCGGAAATGGAGCGGCTCGCCCTTGTAGCTGAGGCCTGGCGCGATCGGCCGGGCCTGGTGGCCATTGCCGACGGCAACCTCGTGCGCTGGGAGCTGGGTGGGAAGAAGCCATCCGCGAGCTCGGCTGCCTTGCTCCACCGGTACCTCGGGGCTCTGGCCCAACTGCGGGCGGCGCGCATTCCGGTGTGCGGCTACATCAGCAGGCCAAACGCCCGAGACGTGGCAAACACGGCCGCACTGCTCGCGGTGCGCGACTGCGACCGGGGCAAGCGGGCCGTCTGCGATCGGTGTGCCGGCCGCGGCGACCGCCTCTGTGAGAGCCTGCGGGTGCTGCCCGACCGCGACCTGTTCCCGCACGTGCGCGTGGGCGAGTGCACCGGACTCTTCCGCACGCCGGCGACCGTGCTGCAGCACTACGCGCCGGACGACCGGATTGTGTTCTGCTACCTGCGCACGGCGGAGGAGATGGCTCGCATCGAGCTGCCGGCGTGGTGTACGGGAAAGCAGGAGCTCAACGCAATTCTCAGCGCGGTGTACGGGCAATGCCTGAGGGGACACGGATATCCCGTGGCGCTGATGGAAGCGCACGAACAGGCCGTGATTCACACGGGGGGCCGTGAGGCGTTCCGCCAGCTTGTGCTCGCGGCCCTGAACGAAAATCAGCTCGAAGCGGCAATCTCGAGCAAGCGACTGAGCAAGGATCAACGTGCGGTGTAAACCTCACGGGAGGAAGCAATGGACGAGCCGATTTCGGCCGTAGGAGAAGTCATCGCGGTGACCACGGCGAGCTTCGTGGCGCAGAGCTACAGACTCAACGAGTCACCGGCGTATGGCAGCTTGGTTCTTACCCACGGTCCGGATGGGCGCAGTCATTACGGGCTGTGCAGCGGCATCGAGACCTCGGGTATCGAGCCCGGCAGGCACACAATGGCTTGGGGAAACGCGGACGAGGCCGCGGGCGACATCTACGCGCGCCAGCCCCAGCTTGCGCACGTGCTACGCACGACATTCAGCTGTGTGGTGCTGGGATATAGTGACCCGGATGGGGTCGTGGTGCAGCGTATGCCGCCGCAGCCACCCAGAGTGCACGAGCGCGTGTGGGCGGCGAGCCGGACCGAAGCCGAGGCGTTCTTTGCCAGCGGTTTTGCCTACCTGCGCTTCCTCTTGCGCTCCGGCGTAGAGACGGTGGAGGACCTGATCGCCGCCTCGATCGGCTTTGGCTATCACCTGCGCGGCGGCGATTACGCCTTCCTGGTGGGCGCAGGGCGGTTCGTGGCCAGTCTCCTGGCGGACGATCATGACCGCCTGACGGCGGTGCTCGAGCTACTGGCGGCGACGGAGGAGGGATCATGAACGACAACGCGCGCAAGAGACGGCCCGACCGAACATTTCGGGCACCTGCCGGAGCGCCGCTGGGCATGATCACGCGCGGCTCACTCCTCAAAGGGCTTCAGCTGCGGCTAGAGCACGGTACTACGGTCGAGGACATGCGTGTCGGGCGATTCGTCGTGATCGAAGGCGAAGAGAATCGGTTCTTCTGTCTCGTCACAGACATGGAGCTGGGTGCCTCAAACGAGAGGGTGCTGTTGGATCCTCCGGGGCTGGCCCACCCGCTGGTGGCCGAAATGCTGCGGGACATTGCTACTTTTGGCACCGTGGCGATCCAGCCCATGCTGATGCTGCCACGCGCGGTCGAGGACGAGATGGGCTGGCCGACGAAGGCGGGCAGGATGCCCGCGCCCCCGGATCTGGTGGCGCCGCAGCTGGAGCCGGTTCGGACCATCCCCGTGCACTTTTCGCCGGTCTATGATGCAAAAGAAGACGACTTCGCGAAAGTATTTGGCGCAGAAGATGCACAGCACTTCGCAATTGGTATGCCGCTGAACATGGACATCCCCGTGTGCCTGGACCTGGAGCGCATCGCAGAGCGCAGCAACGGCGTCTTTGGCAAGTCCGGTACCGGCAAGTCGTTCCTCACCAGAATCCTGTTGGCGGGCATGATCAGCCGCGACATCGCCTCGACGTTGGTGTTCGACATGCACTCCGAGTACGGCTGGGGGACGCAGAGCGAGGAAGGGGTAGGGCAGCGACGTGTCTTGCCCGGTCTGCGGCACCTATTTGGCGCACGGGTGCACGTCTACACCATCGATCCTGAGAGCTCGCGATCCCGCGGCGTGGCCGTGGACGGTGAGCTGCAGTTGGGGTTGAACCAGATCGAGATCGAGGATATCGCCTTGCTGGAGGACGAGCTGGATTTTTCCAGTGCGATGCTCGACTCCTGCTACCTGCTTCGCTCCATGTGGGGCAAAGACTGGCTGCACCAGCTACTGAGCAGCGACCCCTCGGCGCTGGCCAACGTGGCCGAGGGCATTGGCGGCAATCGTAGCTCACTGGCAGCGGTGTACAGGAAGCTGTCCCAGATCCGCGACATGGCTTTCATGAAACCCTGTCTCGCGCCGAACGAGGACCGGGTCGAAGAGCTCATCGGCTGGCTGGAGCGCGGCGACCACGTGGTGCTGGAATTCGGCCGCTTCCGCCGTCCGCTTGTGTACATGCTCGTGGCCAATATCATCACACGCCGCATCTACGACCTGTGGGTCAGGAAGACCGAGTCGTACCTGCTCACCAAGCAGGCCAAGGACGAGCCGCGCCGCCTGATGCTAGTGATTGAGGAGGCGCACAAGTTCCTGAACCCACGCGTGGCCAAGAGCACGAGCTTCGGCACTATAGCACGGGAGATGCGGAAGTACTACGTGACGCTGCTCGTGGTCGATCAGCGGCCAAGCGGCATCGACCCGGAGGTGGCATCGCAATTGGGCACACGGCTCACCGCACTCTTGACCGAGGAGAATGACATCAAAGCGGTGTTTGCCGGCATGAGTGGGGGCGAGCACCTGAAGGCAGTGCTGGCAAGCCTCGACAGCAAGAAGCAGGCGCTGATTCTCGGGCACGCGGTGCCGATGCCCGTGGTGGTGAGGACGCGGGAGTACGACGATACGTTCTTCGCCGCGATGAAGCCGCGCGATGCGGCGCGGCGCGCTACGCCGGGCCGCGACCCGCTGGCGGACGCCTTTGAGTGATGGCACCGGCGCAGGCCACCTAACCGTGTGTTGAGAACAATCATCGGATCACCCGGGCGGTCTCGCCCAGGTGATCTACGGGTGCGCCCTAGTTCTACTCCGCAGCGGTGGACGGCCGTGTGCCAAGCGTCACCGTGAACATCAGATACCGGTCAGCGCGATACACGATCAACTTGACCGAGGCACCGGGATGGTAGGCAGCGAGCACGGCCCGCAGGTCGTGGGAACCGTCGATTGCCTGGCCGTTCACCGAGACGATCACGTCACCCACTTGTAAGCCTGCCTTGGCCGCGGGTGAGCCGCCAACCAATTGGGTGACCTGCGCGCCCATGGGACCGCTCGAGCCGTTCGCGCCCTGGCCCGTGGTTGGCGTATAGGACACGCCAAGGAAAGCGGTGCCGCCTTTTTCCGCGGGCGTGCCCTGCCCAAGCAAGCTATTCGCTACAGCCCTGGCCGTATTGCTGGAAATGGCAAAGCCGAGCCCTTCCGCCTGATCCCCATTCTGCAGAGGATCCGATGAGCTGCTGCGCACCACTGCGGTGTTGATGCCAATGACCGCTCCCGTCAGATCCACGAGCGGGCCGCCGCTGTTACCGTGATTGATTGCAGCGTCAGTCTGAATCAGGTTCTGCAGCGTCTGCTGGCCGCTGGGGTCATTACCGTTGGGCAGCGTGCGGCCCAGGGCGCTGACGATGCCTTCGGTGACGGTGTTTTGCAGGTCGCCCAGGGCGTTGCCGATAGCAAGCACAGTCTCGCCAGGCTGCAGCTTGCTGCTGTCGCCGAAACGGGCGACGGCCGGCACGGTGACGTTGACCTTGATCACGGCGAGGTCGTTCGACTCATCACTTCCCACGAGCGTGGCCGGAACCGTCTTCCCGTTCGCAAAGGTGACCGAAAGGTCTTGCTCGCCGGCGACGACGTGGTAATTGGTGAGGATGTCGCCTTTGGCGTCGATGATGACGCCCGAGCCCGCGCTCGTAGACTGGGTTTGCCCGAAGAACCCCTGCGTAGGCTGCTGGTTGTTCAGAATGTTGACGACAGCCGGTCCTACAGCCTGCACCACCTTCTCGGCGAGACTACTCACATCGCCGCTGACCACGCTCTCTTTTTGCAGGGCGGATGGGGCGGCTGCTGCACCGCCAGGAGTCGACGAACCGCTGCTAGCAGACTCGTGCGCGACGATGGCGCCGGTCCCGGCGCCTGCGGCGGCGCCTAGCAGCAAACAGAGCGCGGCGATTGCTGTGACCGCACGACGCGGTGTTCCCTGGCCAGGAAGCGGGCCAAGCCGCCGCGTATTCGAGTGACTGTAGTAGGGCGGAGTCTGGACCGTAGGCTGGCTGTTGATAGACGCTGCAAGCGCAGTGGGATCACTCTGGCTGAGATCGGTGGTGGGTTCGTTTGGCAACATAGGGGGTGGCATCTCCTGTGTGAAGTCGTCAACGCACTGTTGGCGTGGCTACGTCCCTCCGGGCAGATCGGGAAGGGCAAAAGTCATGCTCTTCTGCAAACAAATGTACTTGCGTATCGTGACCGAATGATGACCGTTTGGTTAAGAAACCTTAACTGAATAGTCGTGTTCGGGCGTTTGCGGGTCGGGTCCGCCAGGGACAAGGAAGATCTCTGAAACTACCCCACGGCGTGCACACAGGGGTTACCAGGCTTGCGCGATTCCGACCTATCCGGCGTGAGGTATGGGGCGCTGTCTGCACCTGTGAAATGGCCTTGATCGCTACGCCGCCGGCAGCGACAGCACCACCTCGGTGCCTGCCCCCACCTCGCTCGTCACCTCGACCTCGCCCTGATGCGCATGCATGATAGATCGCACGATGGGCAAGCCCAGGCCACTGCCGCCCACGGATGTAGCCGTGCTCGGGCCGCGATAGAATCGCTCGAAGATGTGCGGCAGCTCGTCCGGCGGAATACCCGGACCTGTGTCCGCCACATGGATCATCGTGGACTTCCCCTCGCGGCGCACAGTCACGCCAATGTGTCCATCAGTGGGCGTGAACTTGATGGCATTCAACAGGACATTCGAAAACGCCTGCTGCATGCGTGCGGCATCCGCGTGGGCGAACACGGGAATAGACGGTGTGTCGAGCTCGAGATCCACGCCTTTACGCTCTGCTGACAGCTTCGCTTCGTCCGTGACGCGCTGCACGAGTGGGCGCAGGTCGATGCGCTGAACATGCACCTCGGCCAGCCCTGCGTCGAACCGTGACAGGTCGAGTAGGTTCTGCGCAAGCCACTCAAGCCGCTCAATTTGGAGAGCACTCTCGTTGATGAATTCGTCGCGTACATCTTCATCGGCGACCGCGCCCTGGCTGAGCAAGTCGTTGAACGTGCGCAGCGCGGTGATCGGCGTCCGCAGCTCGTGCGACATGTCCGCAATGAACGTGCGCAGGGTGTCTCGCTCGGACTCAAGGGTAGCGAAGCTGTCCTGCAGCTGGGCCGCCATGCGGTTGAAGCCGACGCCCAGCTCGCCGATTTCGTCATCGCCATCCTGTGGTGCACGTGCATTCAGGTTGCCGCTGCCAAGCCGGCGAGCCGCGTCTGTAAGTGCGCGCAACGGCGCCGTGAGCCCCAGCCCGAGGAGTAATCCCATGCCGGCAGCGACCGCCATCAGGATGAGGCTGAGCTGGATGAGGGCGTTCTGCACGCGCTGCTCAGTGGCGTTGCGGTCGGTGAGGGGCTCATCTACCTGCACCAAGGCCCATCGGGTCCGTTGATTGGCAGTAGGTGCCGCTACAGGGCCTATCTGCCTTTCGATGGGCGACACCTGGTCGTCAATGGCGGGCATGGGTGAGGTTTGGGCCGGCACGTCGAGTCCCGCGACGCTGCAAGCCAGGGTGGTCCCTTGGGCATTCAGAGCACATACGCGCGCCTCAGCGAGGCGGCTGGCCTCTGCAAGAGCTGCGGGAAGGGATGTGCCACTTTCACGGTAGAGAAGATCGGCTGCGGTCGCCGCGCGCCGGCCGGTGTCGGCGATGTCCTGCTGCAGCAAATCGTGGCGCAAGTCCTGCATGATCACGAAGCCCATGACGGCACAGAGCAGTGCAGCCATCGCCGCGTAGGAGACGGCCAGCTGCCACTGGAGGCTGCGCAGCGCGCGCAAGAAACGAAACGGCCGACGCGCAAGGTAGAAGACGCTCATGGACGGTGTAACCTCGTCAACCTGCGAACTTGTAGCCTACTCCACGCACGGTAATGATGTGCGAGGGATCATCAGGATGATCCTCGATCTTTTCGCGAAGGTGGCGAACATGGACGTTGACCGTTTTCTCGTCGCCGACGAAGTTGTCGTAGTCCCACACCTGGCGCAGCAGCTGGTCGCGGGTGAACACGATACCGGGATGGCGCGCCAGGTAGGCGAGGAGCTCGAACTCTGTCGTCGTGAGGTCGATTCGTCTATCGCTCTTGTACACCCTACGGCGTTCCAGGTCGATGTGCAGGGGTCCAGCGTGCAGCTGGCTTTGCCGGCCATCAGAGGGTGCGAGCGTACCGTACGCCCGCCGGAGCAACGCGCGCACCCGCGACACCAACTCGCGCACGCTGAAGGGTTTGGTCATGTAGTCGTCGGCGCCGAGCTCCAGGCCGAGCACCTTATCGATCTCTTCGACGCGCGCGGTCAGCATCATGATGGGGATCGTATGCGAGCGGCGAAGCTCACGGCAGACGTCGAAGCCGCTGATACCCGGAAGCCGCACGTCGAGAATTGCCAGGTCAGGCGCACTATCCTCGACCATGCGCAACGCGTCTTCGCCGCTCCGTGCGATATCGACGCTCCAGCCTTCCTGCAAGAGCGCGTACTGCAGGCCGCGTGCCACTGCCGCCTCGTCTTCAACGACCAAAATGCGTTCAGCCATGTCTCTCCCGGCGTAATGGGTGGTTCTTCACTGATAGTAGCGTGGCAGTATGCTGAAGAGAAGCCCAGGTGGAGGTGGTGAAGCTGTTTGCCCACGCGCCTGCTCTGCTCCGCAGGGCCCCGCGCCGTCAGGCTGGTATGGCAACGCGACCCCGCGCAGTGGTCTGCGTCTCTACACCGCAATGTGGCGGAATCTACAGGTGCGGTCAGACAGGTGCAGAGGCAATTCCCCGTGGCCGGCGGGTCCCGTCGTGGCTGCACTGCTGCTCCATCAGACGCTTGCGTTGTACGGTATCATTATCCTTGTATGTCTCACTATAAGACTTTGACGATGAGTAGCGACGGTTGATGAGTCCGGCGATCTGAGGAGAGATGCTATGCGCGTCCGGTATCGGTTGGTGAGCTACCCGGCCAGTCCTGCTGCCAGCCATCTGGACGTGGAGCGGCTGTTCCATGAACTGTGGCACGCGCGGCAGCGATCGATGCTGCCGGTGGGCGAGTGGCGCCCCCATACCGACGTATACGAGACGCCAGAGTCGCTCGTGGTCAAGATGGAGCTGGCTGGCATTCCCGAGGAGGCAATCGAGATCACGCTGTACGTCGATCATCTCGTCGTGGCCGGCACGCGCAAGGAATCGCTGCCCGGTTCGCAGGCTGATAGCCCGTTGGCGTTCCACGAGGCCCAGATTCACTACGGACCATTTCGTTCGGAGGTTCGTTTGCCCAGACCAGTGGACAGCGAGCGGGTCACCGCGGAGCTTGACAATGGGTTTCTGGTCGTCATGTTACCGCATGCAGACGCGTAGACACGGTGAGGGCTTCAAGTTGCGGTGTAATCGGAGAGCTTGGTAATGCCAGACGACAGTAACGACACACCTGACGCCATGACAGACCAGGGCATGGATGGCGTGCTCGACGTGACTCCGGAAACGCCGGCAGGGCCTGACAACGGCGACGGCTCTCCCCAGCACAGCATTCCAGACGTGTTGCCGGTGTTGCCCCTACGCGGTTTGGTGGTGTTCCCATTTCAGGCGCTGCCCCTGATGGTAGGCCAGCCCCGCTCCGTGCAGCTGGTCGACGATGCCATGCGCGGCAATCGCTTGGTGGCGCTGGCGGCACAGGTCGACCCGGCGGTCGAAAACGCCGCGCCCGACCAGGTGCGCAAGGTTGGTACGGTAGCACGCGTGCTGCAATTGCTTCGCCGGCCCGACGGAGGGCTGATGGTAGCGATGCAGGGCTTGGAGCGGATAAAGATAGAGCACTACGAGAGCGAGTCACCGTACCTGGTGGCGCGCATTTCGCTGTATCCCGAAGAATCGGAGACGTCGCTCGAGGTAGAGGCGCTGCAGCGCAACGCTATCGCTGCATTCCAGAAACTCGTCGGCCTGGCGCCGTATCTTCCTGAAGAACTGGCGACGGTGGTGCTCAATCTTGAAGACACCCGCCAGCTCATCTATCTCATTGCGCAGAGCCTGCAGATCGACCTCGAGGTCAAACAGTCGGTGCTCGAGGCCCCGACCCTCGGCGAAAAGCTGCGCAAGATCAACGACGTCATGACGCACGAACTGGAAGTGCTCGAGCTTGGACGCCGCATCCAGGGCCAAGCACAGGAAGAGATGAGCAAGGCGCAGCGGGAGTATATCCTGCGTGAGCAATTGAAGGCGATTCAACGCGAGTTGGGTGAGTCCGACGATCAACAGGCGGAGATCAACGAGCTCCGTGACCGCCTGGAGAAAGCCAATTTGCCCGCCGAGGCCCGGAAAGAGGCTGAGCGCGAGCTGTCGCGACTCGAGCGAATTCCGACTGCCTCACCTGAGCACTCGGTGATCCGCACGTACCTGGATCTGCTCATCAGTCTGCCCTGGACAACCACTACCGGTGGCGAGATCGACGTGCAGAAGGCTAGGCGCATCCTGGACGAGGATCACTACGATCTGGAGAAGGTGAAAGATCGCATTCTCGAGTACCTCGCGGTGCGTAAGATGAAGCACGAGCGAGGAATCGAGGGGTCGGGCGCCGAACGTGAGCCGCTACTGTGTCTGGTAGGACCGCCCGGCGTAGGGAAGACCAGTCTGGGACAGTCTATCGCCAGGGCGATGGGACGCAAGTTCACGCGCCTTTCGCTCGGCGGTGTGCGCGATGAAGCGGAGATTCGCGGCCATCGCCGCACGTACATCGGCGCTATGCCGGGGTCTATCATCCAGGCGATTCGCAGGGTTGGGACCTGCAACCCGGTGTTCATGCTCGACGAGATCGACAAAGTAGGCTCAGACTGGCGAGGAGATCCGTCGTCGGCGCTGCTGGAGGTGCTCGATCCGGAGCAGAACCGTGAGTTCCGGGACAACTACCTCGACATTCCGTTTGATCTGTCGAAGGTTACGTTCATTTCCACAGCAAACAGCATGGACAGCATTCCGCCCCCATTGCTCGACCGCATGGAGGTGCTTCAGCTGCCCGGCTACACCGAATACGAGAAGATCATGATCGCCACCCGCTATCTCGTTCCCAAGCAACGTCGCGCCAATGGCTTGACCGAGCAGGATATCGAGATTGCCGAGGATGCCATCCGCGAGGTGGTGCGCAGCTACACGCGAGAAGCCGGAGTCCGCAACCTCGAGCGCCAAATCGCCACCCTGTGCCGGAAGGTGGCGCGCGAGATAAGTGAGCGTGTCGGCGAAGGGCCAACCGATGCCGCGACGGATCCGGACGGCTCGGACACGCCGGATGCTCCAGGCGCTGAGCAGCACGAGGACAGCGCTGTAGTGGTTGATGTCGCGGTGCCCGGACCCGCCGACACGGGAGCATCCGAGAGCGCGAGCGACGCAGCGGTTCCGGCGGCGCGCGCGGTGATAGCGGAGCAGCCCACAGCCGAGGATGCACCGGTGCAGGACGCCAACGCCGAGCCCACGGGCACGCAGCCCTCGCCGGATGCGGCCCAGGCGCCGGTGCCGATGCTGATCGACGCGGTGGCCGTGCGTCGACTGCTGGGCCGAGAGCTGTTCCGAAACGAGCAGGCCGAGCGGATCGATCGCCCCGGAGTGGCTACCGGACTCGTGTGGACGCCGGTAGGAGGCGACATCATCTTCGTGGAGGCGGCGCGCACGCCTGGCCGCGAGGAGCAGCTCATCCTCACCGGGCAACTTGGAGACGTCATGAAGGAGTCCGCTCAAGCCGCGCTCACCTGCGTCCGGTCCGACTCGGCGAGGCTCAGTATCGACCCGGCACTTTGGATGGAGAGCACCATTCATATTCACGTGCCTGCGGGCGCTACCCCCAAGGATGGCCCCTCGGCGGGTGTCACGATGGCGTTAGCTCTGGCCTCGTTGATGACCGGTCGCGATGTGAAGCACGATCTGGCCATGACCGGTGAAATCACGCTGCGAGGCAAGGTGCTGCCAGTGGGAGGCATCAAGGAGAAGATGCTGGGAGCGCATCGTGCCGGGATACGAACGGTGCTGCTGCCGGAGCGCAACGTCGGCGATCTGGACGATCTGCCCAAGGAGCTGCGAGACGAGATGACGTTCGTGCCGATTACCGAAATCAGCCAGGCGTTCGCGGCAGCTCTAACTGACCACTCGGTCGTCGCCGCGGTAGCATCGGCACCGGTGCCTGCTTGACGTACCGGGAACATCCGCAGCGCGGTCCAGAGCGGCGCGCTGCAACCGGTTTCAGTGCGCCGTAGCTGAAGTGCCCGGGGTTGCCGGTTGCGCGGAGCACGCGATCAGCCCCTGCAACCGGTTTCAGTGACCGGCGGGTACGAGGCCTCAGCGGCTGCCGGCATGGTTCCACGTGAAACGTTGCTGGCAGGTGCGATTCGCCCAACCGGCCGGCAGCGCTGCTATACTGACGAGGCGGAGCGCTCGGCCTTAGGCGCCAGGCGGATAGGCGCGCGGCGTAGAGGTCAGTCCCTGCGGCAGGCGGGTTCCGTGGTGGCTGCACCATAGGAGGTCCTGATGGCGGATGCGCGAGCGGTCCTGACCGTGCTTGGGGCCGACAGGGTTGGCATCGTGGCCGGTGTCTCCGGCGTCCTAGCTGACCTCAACGTCAATATCGAGGACATCCGCATGGCGCTGCTTGGTCAGGTGTTCACCATGATCGCCATGGTGAACGTCGGCGATGCGCGGGCGCCGTTCGCCGAGATTCAAGCGGCGCTGACGTCTGCAGGGCAAGAGCTCGGCGTGCAGGTCATGCTCCAGCGCGAGGAGACGTTCCAGGCGATGCAGCGAATATGAGGCCGCGCCGACCATGCCATACGGCACCCCACCGCCCCCAGAAGTGAGGCACAAGCATGTCTTTCGCTGCTGAGGAGATCTTGCAGACTATCAAGATGGTGATGGTCGAGCAGCTGGATATTCGCACGGTGACGCTCGGACTGAGCGTGCTCGACTGCGCGCATCCTGACGCAGCCCAGACTGCCAGGCGACTCTATGACAAGGTCATGCACGCCGGAGGCCAGCTAGTGCCTGCGGCCGCGGCGGTGGCTGCCGAGTTAGGCATTCCGATTGCCAACACGCGAATCGCGATCACTCCCCTGGCGCTCGTGGGCGCGGCCAACAGCCCGCACGACTTCCCAACTCTCGCGGCGTCGCTCGATCATGCGGCTGCCGACTTGGGAATCGATTACCTGGGCGGCTGCGGTGCGCTCATCGCGGGCGGTCTGAGCACGGCCGACGCGGCGCTCATAGAAGCATTGCCTCGCATGCTGGCCAAGACCGAGCGGCTCTGCGCCTCCTTCGAGGTTGCCTCCTCGCGCCTGGGCATCAACATGGACGGTGTATGGCTGATGGCGCAGGCCATCGCCAGCACGGCTGAGCTAACCCGCGACCGCGATAGCATCGGCTGCGCCAAGTTGGTGCTGTTCGCCAATGCCGTGGAAGACAACCCATTCATGGCCGGCGCATTTCACGGGACCGGCCAGCCGGAAGCCTGCCTCAACGTCGGGGTCAGCGGTCCCGGTGTGATCACGAATGTCGTGCGGGCCTTGCCAGACGCGGACCTTGGCCAGCTCGCGGAAGCCATCAAGCGCATCGCCTTCAAGATCACCAGAGCGGGCGAGCTCGTCGGCACCACCCTGGCAAAGCGGCTCGGCGTACCATTCGGCTGCGTGGATCTCTCCCTGGCGCCTTCCCCGGTACCCGGCGACAGCGTGGGTGAGGTCTTGGAGGCCCTGGGCCTAGAGCGAGCAGGTGTGCCCGGCTCAACCGCAGCACTGGCGCTGCTCACGGACGCGGTGAAGCGCGGTGGGGTGATGGCATCGTCCCGCGTCGGCGGCTTATCGGGTGCGTTCATTCCCGTGAGCGAAGACACGGCTCTGAGCAGGGCGGCGGGGGAGGGGATGCTCAGTGTCGAGAAGCTGGAGGCACTGACCGCGGTGTGCTCCGTTGGTCTGGACATGATCGCGATTCCAGGAGCGACGCCGGTCGCGACGATTGCCGGGCTCATTGCCGACGAGCTGACCATCGGGATCATGAACCACAAGACCGTCGGGGTACGCCTGATCCCTGTCGTGGGCAAGCAGGCCGGTGAGTGGGCCGAGTTTGGCGGACTGCTGGGACGCTCGCCAATACTGCCCGTTCCCGCGGGTTCGCCTGCTGCATTCATTCGCCGCGGTGGCCGGGTACCGGGACCCATCCACGGTCTGCGAAATTGACCCAGACTGAAACCGGTTTCAGCGTCTAGCGCGCCGGCGCCTATTCCCGACAGGATCCCCGGTCGCGCGCGGATCCACAACCTCGCGATCGGTGTCGAAGGCGTCGTGCACCTCGGGCCAGAGGTAGTCGCGGCGGCGCCAGCCGCCCTCCACCTCGCTGCCGAGCGGCACACTGGGCCTGGCCACCGGATGCTTGGTCGCGGCGTTCAGATCTTCGATCAGCGGCCCCTGTCCCTCTGGTGCGGTGGGCACACGATCCTTTGTGTTCTCAGATGCTGCCATGCCCTGTCCTATCGCTGCCGGCCCCTGCCACCACACATGAAACCCTACGTTCACCACCCATACGTCGCAGCGCGAGGCCCCAATGCCATATCGCCAGTATAGGGCCCACGCGGCAATCAGGCCTCCAGTGCCTGAATGCCCCTCTAGACACACGCGAGCGGCGTGTTCGCCACCGCTACACCCTCTCAACGCGAGCCAGGCTCATCTGCGTATAGTGCTCTCGTACCGCACGCCATCGGCAAACGCTCGTTTGCCAAGTGTGCCACGAGGCATCTGCCAGCGACTGCGCGGCCGGTGCACGGCATAGGCTCCGCCACAACGGGCCGGCGTTCCCTGAATCCGCCGGTGCGGCTATAGTCACGCCACGATCGCACCCGCACGTTGCGCCTTGGCGATGGAGTGGCGAGCCAGCGGGACACAGGGGACGAGCGCGACCCAGGGGGTGCACCCCGCGCTCCCGGTGGAGTGCGGCTCGATGTAGATCCCGCCGTGGTTTCGGTTTAGGCGAGACGATCTGCTACGGCTGCCTCGTACACGGCTTCGTAGCCAGCTACCATCTGCTCGACGGAGAACTTGCCCTGAACCCACGCGCGGCAGGCGCGCCGGTCGAGCGAGCCCACACGCCCGACCGCTGCGGCCGCCTCCTCCACGCTGCTCACGATGAAGCCGGTCTCGCCCTCGACCACCACCTCGGGCACGGAACCCCTGTTTAGCGCGATCACGGGACAGCCACACGCCATCGCCTCCGCCATCGTGAGTCCAAATGCTTCATCGTACGTTACCAGGTGGAGAAATGCGCGTGCATGTGCATACAGCGTCGACTTCTCCTTGAGATCGACAGGCCCTACGAAGCGGACGGAATCACCCAGGCACGGTTCGATACGCTCTCTGAAGTATTGCTCGTTTTCGGAGGGCACGATACCAGCGAGCACGAGCGGCAGGCCGGCCTGGCGCGCCGCGCTGATCGCCAGGTGGATGCCCTTGTCGGGGGACATGCGGCCGATGGCCAGTAGATACTCTCCCGGCCGTCCTGAATACTCGAATGCCGCAGCGTCGATGCCGTTGTACACGGTCGCCGCGTAGTGTAGCTCCGGCACGAGCCGCCGCTCGGAATCGCTAATGGACACGTACGGACCATCGGCAAACCGCCGGTACAGCATCCGGCTGTCCTCTTCGGCACCCGACCCGTGCAGCGTGGTCACGAGGGGCACGGGGCACAGCTGGGCCATTGCCACCGCGTAGCAGCCGGCATTGTTGTGCAGCACGTCGAATTCAAGCGCGTGCGCGAAGGCGTTGGCGAGATGCAGCGTTTCGTACGCCCGCGAGAGTCGGCCATATTCGGCAGCCTCGGCAAGCGGGCGTGGCACCACGCTTTCCAGCCTCGCCGTGGTCTGCGAATCCCCACTGGCAAAGAGCGTTACCGTGTGACCCCGCCGCACCAAGCCTTCAGTGAGATCGTGCACCACGCGTTCCCAGCCGCCGTAGTGGCGCGGCGGCACGCGCCAGGCGATAGGGCCAATGATTCCTATGCGCACCACGCCCGCCCTTCCAAAGCTGCAATCAGGCTAGACCGTCACTTGCACTGGCCCGAACCATCGGATCGAACCTACCAGATTGTGCGATAGCCGGGCGATCGCAGGCACGCTGCCGTTAGGGCATGGCGCCGATGAGGTCGGCAACTTTCTGGCTGGCCGGAGTCGAAGGGATGGCAAAGTAAATGAGCTGCGCATTCTCGTCGAGCAACGTGTTGATCCCAATGACATTGCCTTGCATATCCAGCAATGGGCCGCCGCTGTTCCCAGGGTTAATCGGCGCGGTGTGCTGGAACAGTGGCCACCGACCCTGCACGTTGGTTCGGTGCAGCGCTGAGATGATGCCCGTGGTGACGGTCGGATCACCTTCGAGCCCGAGCGCATAGCCGATGGCTACAACGTTCTCTCCCAACTGCGCCGCGCCGGAGTCTCCCCAGGATAGTGCCGGCAGCGCCGCCGGCGGCTGCGCAATCTTAATCACGGCCAAATCGTCGGCAATATCCTCTTGCTCACTGATAGCCGGAATTGAGTCGCCGGCTTGATCGGAGAGGGTGACATCAGTGGCACCGTTGACCACGTGGTCGTTCGTCACCACGTAGGCAAAGTCACCCGACGTCTGAACTACAAAGCCCGTGCCGGTGCTTTGCTCGTCGTTCGCGATGTTCCCAGTAATGCGCAGAATGCTGGGCAACGCAAGCCTCACGACCTGCTCCACCGTCAGTTGATTGCTTTGGGGCGAAGCAGTAGCAACAGGCGTGGCAGTGCCCTGGCCAGCAGGCGCCAGCTGAATGGGCGGCGGGAGCAGACTTGAGTCGGGGGTCGGCAGCGGCTGTGGATGCTCAATGACCGTGGCGTCGTCGACCAGCCAGCTACCCTCGGTGCGCTGCATGTGGTAGGACACCGCGAACAGCTGGTTGCGCAAGGTGTGCTGCGTGCCCTTGTAACTGGGGTCCTGGTCGTCCGGTTGGCCGGTACTATTGCGTATTGCCAGCTCATCCTCGTGCTTGGTCAGCGTCGCATCCGCCTGATTCACATCCGTGGTGCTCAGCACAATGGAGTCCCACACCGGCTCTTCGATGCTCAAGATCTGCGTGTGCTCGCCGTCGCGGATCAGAGCGCTGATGCTCTGATCGAGGCCGCGAAGCTCATTCCCAGATGCGACACCGGGCAGCTTGCTGCCGTCGGTAGTGAAGAGAGCCTGGCTACGCACGAGAAGGAAGTCATTCACAGCGTTCTGAATAGCCACGCGCTGATCCGTGGTGCCCGGGGCCTGGCTCACAGCCAGCGCCGTAGCTGTGGCATCCAAATTGGCCGAGAGGGCAGTCGCCGTGGCGCGAGCAGCCGCGACGAGCTGCTGGGCCAGGTTCGCCTGCTGAGCCTCACTCGTGGCTGTGGCCGCGAGGTCCACTGAGGTCGCGCTAGGCACCGCCGTTCGGATCGAGACGGGAGTGCTTGCGAGCGTGGGGCTTGGGTTTGCAGTGGCTGTCCTGGTTGGTGCCGGCGTCGCCGCCGCCGCCAGAAACGGCAGCTTCCCCCCATTGGACGAGTACAGGATCGAGGCCACGACCAGGAAGACAACCGCCGTGATGACGCCCGCGGCGACTGCGGGTACCATCGTGTCCCTGACGACCACGACCGAGACCCGAATCGATGCCTGGCCCCCGTCCGAATCAAGCTGAATCGTGCCCGAGTGCGCGCCTGCTTTCAGGCCGGCCACCCGCGCCTGCACCTCGACGCTTTCCACGGCTCCCGCGGCACAGAACACTTCACCCGTTCCGAGCAGTTGAAGCCATGCCGCACTCGGTGCCGCGCGCACCGAGCCGGTCAGCAGACCCGTTCCGTTGTTCGCAACGCGAATCTTACCGCGCACGACACCGCCGGCTTTGACCGACCCCAGATCGAGCTCGTGCGGGGCAACGAGGTGCGATCTCATGCTCATAGCGCCGGCTGCAACGGGCCGAATCACTTCGGTCCGGCCGCCGGGGGTCGGCCCGCCCTCCGGCTGAGGGGCCTGGCTCTGGCCAGAGAACCGCGTGCCGCAGTGCCTGCACTCCAAGGCTCCGCGAGGGCTTACCCCGTCGCACACCGGGCAGGTAACCTCGGACGATTGGCTGTTGGTGGTCGGATCCATGAAGTCTCTCTTGAGCTACTGCGAGCACGCTCAGTATACCAAGAGCATAGGGCATTCTGGCTTGATCCTGCCCAACACCATGCCGCCAGCACAACGCGGACAGACATCCCACGGTAACGTCCGTTGTGCGTTATGATCTTCCTTGAGGAGCAACCGCCGCCCTGATCCGGGTGGTGGCGGATCGGCCCGCGGATTCCTCCGCACAGTAGACAACAGGCTCCCGACGAGTTCGGATAGCACTGGTAAGGGCGGAAAAGGCGTGCAGGGTAAGGTTGAGCGCTTTTCACTGGCGGACGGGGAAGATGCCGTCATTCACGAGCTGCGAACACCGCTCGGCGCTGCCGCCGACGCACTGACACAGTTCTGGTCCGGGCTGGATGCCGAATACTCGTCCACCCTGTTTCAGCGCGACATTGCCTCGCGCCTCGCTTCACGCGAGGACATCGGCGACCGGTGGTACGTGGCTACCACGCTCGAAGGCATCGTCTGTGGACTGGAGCTCTCACGCTCGAATCGCATCCCTCACCTCGGCTCACTGCACCAAATCTACACGGTGCCGCATCGGCGCGAGCAGGGACTCGCACGCCATGTGCTGGAGGTCGCACTGGACCGTTTCGCGACCGATGGTGGCCACGCCGTAATCGCTCACGCCCATCGTGGCACCTCGACCTATGCGCTCCTTGCCGCCTTTGGCTTTGAGGACTATCTGGCGATGCCGGCGCCCAACAACCGCGTCGCCATGCGCCGCGTCTTTGGTAGTACCAAATCGTTCGAGGAGCGCTACTTCAGCACAGTCTCGCCCGAGGCGCTGGCACGTCGCCCACTTCGGCGATCCGACAAAGCGGCCTTGCTGCACCTCTTCAGCCATCCTGTGCCCTACGTGATTCGCTACTACGCACTACACATGTACGGTGCGTATGGCTTTGAAGAAGAGGTGCTGGTGCTGCTCGACACCTTGGAGCGTAGCCTTGGCACGTCTGTGCTGGGCGTGGCCGCGGAGGGAACACCCGCCGCTCTCGGCACGGTGCTTCCGGCGGACTTGCCATCGCCGCCCCTCCCGTTCCGCCAGCACGTCAGACTGCTCGACCTATTTGCACGGCCGGGATTCGAAGTTGCCCTCGCCCCAGTGCTGCAGGCGCTGCTGGTACGGGCAGACGTGCTGCCCGGCGTGCGCAGACTCCTGAGTGTCGCCGATGCCCAGAATGCCGCCGTTCGTGCAACACTCGAGGATGCCGGGTTCGTAGAAGCCGGAATCCTGCACGACTACGTGCGCTACGGCGATGAGCGGGCTGACGCGGTCTTCTATGAGCTCACGCGCGATGAGCCCGACGCCGCGCACCCGCCAGAGAAGGCGCCTGCTCCATAACCCTGCCTGACCTCTCAGGCCACCCTATCGCCTAGGCGCGCTCGGATTCGCTCTGCCGCGTCCGCGGGGCATGCCGGGTGTGCCAGCACGACCGACGCGAGTGCGGCGAAGCGCGGGCCGCTCACTCGACGTCCGATTTCCCGTAGCGTTTCGGCACCGGTATTCCGGTGCCGCGCTACCGCCAGCATGATGGGTAGGTCACGGTGGCGGGCCGTGATCGTGTGCAGGGCCGCGGGTGAAGCAGCGGGATGCGACGCTACGGCCAGGGCTACCGATCGCTCGAAGCTGAATGCCAGCTTATCCAGCACCACTTCAGGGCAACCAGCCCGGTTCGCGGCCTCAAGCCCGAGCATCCAGTGTTCAACCACGCACGGCTCGCTAAACAGCGATACAGGGCAAGCAACGTTGCGCAAGACCGCGGCCTTGACGACGGTGGAGTTGACTTTCCACAGTGCCGTCAGCTCGGCGGCCGAGTGGGAGCGCTGGGCCTTGCCCGCCAGCCGTTGCTCGCTCAGCTGATCGGAGGGACCGCGGCGCGCGGTGCGGTGCAACGCAGCACTGCCGGCGGCCGCCCCGGCCTGGTTGCCCTCGTCGCTTCGCGAGCGAATCCGGTCGTATTCCAGGCGCAAATCCGGATCAAGCAAGATGTCGCGTGCTTGCGTAAGCAACAGGAAGCGTTGCGCGGCCTGTTGGTCGTCGGGGTGCCGGTCGGGATGCGACGCCAGCGCACCACGCCGGTATGCGCGCCGGATCGCATCGGGCGAGGCATCCCGGCTGACCTCGAGCAACCCGTACAGGTCGAGGTAACGCAGGCTTGACGAGAGAAGTGCAGTCCTCACGTTGCTACCGTACGAAACCGCCGCGTGAAAAGCAAGCCGGTGCCGTGCTCCAACAGTCCTAACCCGAAAACCGGCTAGCCTGCCACGCTCTGCTCAATGCCCATGATGTTGAAACCAGCGTCGACGTAGAGCGTCTGGCCGGTGATGCCGGAAGCGCCGTCACTCAGCAGGAACACGGCCGCCTGAGCAACCTCACTCGCCTCAATATTGCGTTTCAGCGCGGCACGCTCGTTCATGGCATCGAGCATGCCGCTGAAGCCAGCGATGCCACGAGCGGACAGGGTCTGCACAGGCCCAGCAGACACGGCATTTACGCGAATGCGGCTTGGGCCGAGATCCGCGGCCAGGTAACGCACTGATGCCTCAAGCGCCGCCTTGGCCACGCCCATCACGTTGTAGTGCGGCATCGCCCGCTCGGACCCGAGGTACGTCAACGTGACAACGCTGCCGCCAGCCGTCATCAAGGGCAGCGCCGCGCGTGTGACCGCGGTCAGCGAGTACGCGGAGACCTCAAGCGATTGCCTGAACCCCTCGCGCGGCGTGTCGATGAAACGCCCGGCCAGGTCCTCGCGGTTGGCGAACGCTATGGCATGCACCACGAAGTCGAGTCGCTCGTGATGCTTCCGCACGTCTTCGTACACCGCGGCGATTTGCGCATCATCCTGCACGTCGCACAGCACCACCAGCGGCGGACGGCTGAGCTGAGCAGCCAGCCTGCGGACATCGCGCTCCATTCGCTCGATGCACGTAAGCACGAGCTGAGCGCCGGCAGCATCCGCCGCCTGCGCGATTGCCCAGGCGATGCTGCGGTGATTAGCGATCCCGTAGATGATACCGACCTTGCCCTCGAGTGCCCCCATTGACATCACCTTTCAATTCGTCATGCCCGCGATAGGCCCTGACAGTATAGCTGGTGCCGAACAGATCCTGTCCATTTTCCAGGTCAGGCCCGGCTCTAAGGTGGTACCGTTGTAACTGCGCGCGTGCTACTATCGTAGGAGCGAAGTGATCGGGCTCTTTACGCTTCCGGCACTCTGCCGGCGACCGGCACACGCAGAAGGATGTTCCGTTGGCTCAAGGTACAATCGCTCGGCTTACCGACCGCGGGTTCGGCTTTATCTCGCAGCAGGGCGGAGAAGACGTGTTCTTCCACAGCTCAGCCCTGGTGAACACGAACTTCGATTCCCTGCGACGTGGGGACTTGGTGGAGTTCGACAAAGAGCAGGATACTCGCGGCCGGGGCGAGCGCGCGGTGAACGTGCGAAAAGTCCAGTCCTAACCCCCGAATAGTTTTCGCAGCACCATAGGCAAAATGCCGCCGTGCCGGTAGTAGTCAATCTCAATCGGACTATCTGCTCGCACGGCGGCTGCGAACACCTGAACCGAGCCGTCTCGTTTCGTGGCGCTCACGGTCACCTGGCCGTGCGGCTTGAGGTCGTTCGCGATGCCGCTGATGGCGTAGCTCTCACTGCCGTCGAGCCCGAGCGACTTGCGGTTCTCACCAGGCAGGAACTGCAATGGCAGCACGCCCATCCCCACTAAATTGCTGCGGTGGATCCGCTCGTAGCTTTCCGCCAGCACGGCCTTCACGCCGAGTAGCTGCGTGCCCTTTGCCGCCCAGTCACGGGAGCTGCCGGAGCCATACTCTTTCCCCGCGATCACCAGCAACGGCACGCCCTCCTGCAGGTACCGCATGGATGCCTCGTAGGTGGACATGATCTCGCCGTCCGGCTGGTGTGCGGTCCAGCCGCCTTCCCGCCCTCCCGCGAGTTCGTTCCGCAGCCGGATGCTGGCAAACGTGCCGCGCAGCATCACCTCGTCATTGCCACGCCGCGTGCCGTACTGATTGAAGTCGGCCGGCTGCACGCCGAGCGACATCAGGTAGCGGCCGGCAGGGCTATCCTTGGCAATAGTGCCCGCAGGCGAAATGTGGTCGGTAGTCACCGAATCGCCAAGCATGGCGAGCACGCGCGCGCCCGCGATGTCCTGCGCCGGCTCCGGCTGCACTGCCAGGCCCTTGAAGAAGGGGGGTTCGTGCACGTACGTCGAGGTATCGTCCCAGACGTACAGGCCGCCCGCCGGCACCGGCAGCTCCTGCCAGTGGGAGTCGCCCTCGAAGACGTGCGCGTAGTTGCGCGCGAAAATCTCCGCGGTGACGGAGCGCTCGACACTGTCGCGCACCTCGTCCTGCGTCGGCCAGATGTCGCGCAGGTAGACCGGCTCACCATGGGAGCCGGTGCCCAAGGGTTCGGTGGTCAGGTCGATATCTACCGTCCCGGCGAGGGCGTACGCCACCACCAGCGGCGGCGAGGCGAGATACATCGCCTTGGTCAAAGGGCTGATGCGCCCTTCGAAGTTGCGGTTACCCGAGAGCACGGCGGCCACGACCAGGTCGTGCGCGCGAATGCCCTCCTCCACCGGAGCTGCCAAGGGCCCGCTGTTGCCAATGCAGGTGGTGCAGCCGAAGGCGACCAGGTAGAAGCCGAGCTGTTCCAAGTACGGCGTGAGCCCTGCTACGTCGAGATAGTCGGCCACCGCGCGCGAGCCCGGGGCCAGGCTCGTCTTCACGTACGGCCGGACCGTGAGCCCGCGCTCCACGGCCTTTTTCGCCACCAGGCCCGCTCCCAGCATCACCGAGGGATTGGAGGTGTTGGTGCAGCTGGTAATCGCGGCAATGACTACCGACCCCTGCTGCAGCACCGCCGTCCTGCCGCCGATCTCTACTTCCGTGGCACTCACGGCAGACGGCGTCGCCGGCTCGTCGGTGCCCTGCGCGGGGCCACCCTCGTTCACGAGACGCGCGAGCGCGTCGCCATTGGCTGGAGCACCGTTGCCGGTGAACTTGCCGGCGAACGTTTCGTGGAGATTCTCGCGCACCGCCTCGAGTGGATGCCTGTCTTGCGGGCGGCGTGGCCCAGCCACGCTCGGCACCACGGTGCTGAGATCCAACTCCAGCAGCTCATCGAAGATAGGTTCCGGAGTTGTATCCGTGCGGAATAGTCCCTGCTCTTTGGTGTAGCGCTCTACGAGCGCGACGCTCTCGGCGGAGCGCCCGGTCATGCGCAAATAGCGCAGCGTCTCGTCATCCACCGGGAATAGGCCCGTGGTGGCGCCGTAGTCGGGAGCCATGTTGGCAATGGTGGCACGGTCGGCCAGGCTCAGCGACGAGAGGCCGGGACCGGTGTACTCCACGAACTTTCCCACCACGCCGTGCTTGCGCAGCATCTCGGTGACCGTGAGCACCAGGTCCGTCGCGGTGGCACCTTCGGGCAAGGCTCCGGAGAACTTGAAGCCGATGACCTCGGGAGTCAAGAGGTAGTTCGGCTGCCCTAGCATCACGGCTTCGGCCTCGATGCCCCCCACGCCCCAGCCGACGACGCCAAGCCCATTCACCATGGTCGTGTGAGAGTCGGTGCCGACCAGCGTGTCGGGGAAGGCGACGATCCGGCCGTCGACCTCCCGCGTGGCGACCACGCTTGCAAGGTACTCGAGGTTCACCTGATGCACGATGCCGGTGCCGGGCGGCACCACGCGCAGGTTCTTGAACGCCTTCTGTGCCCAGCGCAGCAGCAGGTAACGCTCCCGGTTGCGCTCGTACTCGCGCTCCACATTGGCCGCGAAGGCGGCGCGAGAGCCCGCGACATCCACTTGCACGGAATGGTCGATGACCAGGTCCACGGGTACGAGCGGATTGATGCGCTCCGGGTCGCCGCCCATGCGCTGCGCGGCCGAGCGCATGGCTACCAGGTCTACCACACAGGCGACGCCGGTGAAATCCTGCATGATTACGCGGCCGGGGTAGAACGGAAATTCGCGACCCGCGGCGCTGCGCGGGGACCAGCCGGCCAGCGTCCGCACGTCCTCCTCGGTGGTAACGGCGCCAAGATTCCGGAGCGCGTTCTCGAGGAACACTTTTACCGTGATCGGCAGCCGATCGATCGCCGTGAAGCCGGCCTGGGAAAGCGCGTTGAGCCGATAGTACGTTACGTTGCCATGCGGACCGTCCAGCGGGGCACGCGCTCCGAACGGATCACCGTTATTGCCCATCCACAGTTCCCTTTCAACACGGGGGGGTCACCATACGTGTTAATTGTAGCGGCACAGGCCGATACCGGGACCGGCGGCGCGTGAGGTGCGCTTGCCTGAATTGTGCGTCCGCACCCGCCGGGCTGAGGCGGAGCCAAACCTCAGCCGGGCGGGTGCGGACGGCTTGCAGACGCCGAGCGGCCACGGCTACAGCGTCGAAGTGGAAAGGGTGGTCGTGGATACGGTCGGTATCGCGCAACAGCTCACATCATGAAGCTGCTGCAATTTGGGATTCGCGCGCGAATAGGAACCTGCGGGCGCAGGAGGATCTCGTGCGTACGAGGATCGACTCGTTTGCTGGCGATCCAGGCCGTGACCTCGGCCAGGATGCGCGCCACATCGGCCGTTAGCGACAGCGCGCTGCCTGCAGGTTTCGCTAGCCGGTCGGAGCTCACGGCAAGTGCCAGCCGCCCCACGTAGTCGACTTCCCAGATTCCTTGCGCATATGGCAGGTCGGCGATGAGTGGGTAGGACGCGTCGTCGTTCTCCGACCCGGCAAGGGTCTCATCGGTGCCACTACCTCGAAGGTTGGTCGCGAATGTGCCGTCGACAGTCGCGGAACACTCGCGAGTCACGGCATACGCAAGGGGACGAGCAGCGTACGACATTCCAAGAATCCTTCCCGATCGCCGGTCGATCCACCCACGTGGCTCAAGTTCGTGAGGCTTATTCCGGCTTACGGGACCGATTATGGGACAAGAATCACTGTCACCGACAGATCATTCACTGTGTCGCTGATCACTGTTATTTTCCACTTTGAGGCAGAGTCTGATCACGCCAATTTGCCAGTTTGATCACCGGAATTTGCCACCTCCAAGCACCAGTGGCTGAGCCACGCGCCATCCTGTGAA
>Ga0187876_1000539_pt1 | contig 38572 bp, 31 predicted proteins | sample June2016WEW_17_4_FD_133000 | JGI IMG/M metagenome (GOLD analysis project Ga0187876, IMG submission 133000) | Peatland microbial communities from SPRUCE experiment site at the Marcell Experimental Forest, Minnesota, USA - June2016WEW_17_40 | ecosystem: Environmental > Terrestrial > Soil >...
CCATCCTGCTGACGTGGTTCCTGCTCCCCGTCCTCGGCATCGTCGCAGCCGGCTGGGCCTGGCTCGTCGCGCAGACCGCAGGGAGCATCTATGTCGGCGTTGAAGCCGCAAGACGAAGGCGCCCAGGGACGCCGCAAGCCCCTTCATGAAGAGGCACTGACGACCTCACGCCGATGCGACTCACGACGGAGGACGGCTGCAGCGCGGCGCTGCCAATAGAGGGAAAACGCCAGCCGGGATCGGCGCCGGCCGTTCACCACCACGAACTCCTGGTACAGCTTCATAGGAGATGTCGTCGAACCAGGCGGTCCCGCGATTGTCGGGCGACGATAGGTAGATAACGTCGTAGGCCGCTCCGGCAGGCGCCTGGCCTCGAGCCGTGAGATGCGTCCACTTGGACGTGCCTCGCAGCAGCGGCGGACTCTCCACTTGGCCCAGGTACTGGTTGTTCGCCCCCCATGATCGTTTCGGGCGGCACAAGCCGGCACGCCTCACTACAGCGCTCGAGAAGTTCCTCACGGCAATGGACGCGCCAAGCTCTGCCGGAAGTAAAGGCGTTGTCGCATTCCTTGAAGGCAGGCTTGAGGACCACCGGAAAGATGCAGGGCAAGGCCATGACATCAGTACGTGTAGAAGGATGGAACGTGACGGGATGGTCGATCCTAACAGCCGACGCTAGTTGATACGTTAGCCGTTTGTCATAGGCGAGCCGGTAGACATCCCATGGCGCTACTGTGAGCAGGAAACGCGCCCCAAGCTCGGCGTGATGGCGAGCGAGCATCTTGCCGCTCTCATCCGATGTAGGAAGCAACGCCCACCGCTTGAGCTGCTCCCGCGCACCGACAGCAAGGAGGTGATCGAGCTGGCGTGTCTCGTCGCCTGGAGGCCGTTGCTGCACCTGGCGTTTAGACCTGTGCCTGCTGACTGTCGATCTCACGCATCCTCCGCCGCCAATTCGGTAGGTTACGCGCCTTCGTGAGGCACCCATGCGCTGAGCGCGCCCATGCAGCAGCACGGAAGTTCGAGCGATTGGCAACCAAATAGGGCACTTCCAGAGCGCCGAAACTCTTCTTGAAGTCGCTGATGCCCTGGTTGGGCGCGCCTACCAGGTCGATAGCTGAACATCCTTGGCGTAGCGCCCAGCGGATGCGCGACCAGTATAGGGCGGCATGAGCGTTGAACGATCGGAACTCAGCCCAACTGCCACCGTACCAGGCCAGTGCCAAGCTCCGGTCGCTGAGCCCAATAGAGACTGCTGCCACCTTTCCGGCGATGTGAGCCGCAATCATCTGCGCACATGGCGAGCCACTATACCGTTCCCACGCCAGCTCTGCTGCCCTTTGCGGATTGGCTGGCGGGAGGCCCTGCCTGGCGAAGACCTCACGTTCCATCCCCGGCAGCACTCGCGCCACTTCGTCCCTGGATGCTTCGACGACCTCAACACCGCGCCGCTGGGCCTGCTTGATGTTCTTACGGCCGCGAGGGGTCATGCGGGCCAGAACCCCGTCTTCGCTCAGGCCGGCAAGCGGAATGATCAGGGTCTTGTCCCGGTATACCTTATAGCCGCGCTCTTCCAGCACTGCCACATCGACGTCGGCTCCCGGAGAGAAACAGAGCTGCACGAGCCCAATGCCATTGCGCGCCTGGTATTGGTCGATGGCCAGTAGTGCCTCGCGCAGGCACTTCCCGGGAATTACTGGCCCCATGTACGGAAACGGGACCCAGTTTGCGCTCTTGTACGGGCCGTACTGCTTGACCAGCATCGGGATCAGTCCCACGAGCTTGGGGCCAACGTAGTACCCGAGGGGCAGGAAGTGGCTCCCCAGCGCTTCGGCCATGAGCTGCAGCCAGTCCCAACGGTGGAAGAAGACCTCGTCGCCCTGAAGGACACGACATGACTCCCACTCCGCTCCCGACGGCACTCGGCCTATTCGTCCACTTCGCTGTAAGTCCTGCATTGCGCAACGCTCACAATCTTGCTGGCGACGCGTCAGCCAACCTAGAGGCTGGCCCGGCTTGCCTGCAGCCCCTTGCGGAACTCCGTGGCCGCCTCGGCTGTCTTGCCCTGGCGTGCCAGGAGGAGGCCAAGCTTCCGGTGCAGATCCGCACGCATCGGCTCGATCTCCAGCGCACGCTGGATGACCAGGACCTCCGCCGCCAGCTCCACGCTACCGGCACCGGCATCGGCCGCCTGAGCTGCGGGCCGGTCTGGGAGAGTGCTGCCCTGTGCCGCCGAATCTGGCGTAACCTGGGGTGTGCCCATGGCACCCGCGGCGGACCAGGCCTGTGGGTGCATCATCGGTTGAGGCTGGACCGGCAGCACGACTGACACTGCCGGAGCCGTCGCTTGAACGGGGGCCGGCTGTTCAATCGCCGTACGAGGCTCACCCAGCTGCGCGTCCTGCGCGTTCACGTTGAGGAGCCGCTCCTCCAGGGTCGTGGGCTTGGGTGCCTGCAGCGACCGCAGTAGGTCCGACGCCGCGCCTGCACTGGCGGCGGCCTGCGTACCTACCGGAGCGGACGCGATTGGCGAGGAGCGCTCGAGCGGCTGAAGCGTGTCGTTCCGCGTGCCTGATGCCGGCACCGGTGTCAGTGCATAGCCCGGCGGCTCAAAGGAGGTGGTCAGGGTGGGTGCGCTCAGGGCAACGGTGGGCACCTCCTCCGCGATTCGCGGCAGCAGTGCCGGATGTGCACGCGCGGCTTCGGCAAGTCGCAGCGGCCCCGACACCTGCACCTCGATGGAAATCTCCTCCTGCACCATGTCCCAGGAAGGTGCCGCGGTCTGGCTCGTGCTGGCCGCCATCTCCACTGCGGCCTCGTCCAGCCGGCCGGCGGCTTCATACGCCTTTGCTAAATGGTAGTGGTGGATAGTATTTGTCCGGTCGCACGCCACGGCGTGCTCAAACGCGACAGTTGCCTCGGCCAGCTTGCCATCCTGCCGAAGCATGCGACCGTAAAGGTCCTGAGCTGCAGCATCGTCGGCCCTGTTCCGCAGTGCCTTCTTGACGGAGGCAAGCGCACTGCCGCGGTCGCCCCGCATGAGCGCCAGTCGCGCTACCTGGTAGTGTGCTTCGGGGTGCTTGGGCACCGTGGATGCAACGCGGCGCAGCAAAGCCTCGGCCTGGCGGTACTCGCCGTCGTCTTCCAGCATGAACGCGGCTTCCATCATGCTGAGGTGGTCGTTGGCATTGATATCCAGTCCCTGCTTATGTCGGCCCATTTGCTCCGACAGGTACCTGGCAGTGGACGCCAACAGCGCTTTCACCCCGGCCGCGTCGTAGGTCTCCATCTGCCCAGGAGACACGGACTGCCGCCTCCCCTCGTGCACGACGAACGAAGCCCGGTCCTTCCAATAGCCCACGTAGAAGCGCTCCGGCGTCTCACAGATCGTGATCCCGATAGCTTCTTTCCGGTCGAAGCGAAGTCCAAGCGCTCTGAAGAACGCGTCGTAACCCATGGGGCATAGCGGGTGCTTCCGATCGTGCTGATCGCCGCCCTTGAGCAGAAGACCGGGTTTCCCGGCCGTGCTGCCCTTTAGCGTGCCAGACAACTCCAACAGCTCCGTGTGGTGTATGGCCGTGGCCTTGGGCTTGGTCCAGCGGCCGTTCTCGAAGAATAGCACGAGAAAGCCGGAATCAATCTCGGCAATCGTGATCCGCGATCCATGCTGTTGATGGATGTACTGGCCTAGCGTTGCCAAGCCATGCAGGTACGAGGGAGTCGAACCACCGACCCGCGCCGCGTTCGCCACGAAAACTGCCTCCCAATACAGCGCGATGTGCGACTGCACCCCTCACGGTATGGCGCAGGCTCGGCTGTGTCAATAGGATAGCCACAACGGCGCCAAGCCACACACTACGATGTGCGTGTTAGCCCAAATGACCCATTCTCTGACCCGGCTGTCGCGCCTACAATCAGGCTAGCCCGATTTTGGCTGTGGCCAGCCTGCGCCCGTGGGAGAACCCGTGATGTTCGACAGTGGCACCGTGCAGGTACGCTCGGCCATTGTGTTCAAAGTGGGCACACGCCTCTATGGGCTGGAGCAGCGCGGCACCGCGACCTTGCTGCCATGGCTGCAACGGTTCAGCGGCGCCAGCGCCGCGCCAGGCCTGCCCCCTTGGTGCCTCGGCTTGCTCAACGTCCGTGGCACCGTGCAGATGGCCGTGGACCTCGCCGGCCTGCTCGGCACGGGCCAGCCAGAGGTCACAGCCGAGAGCCGGCTGATCTTCATCGAACATGGCCCGGCACAGCTAGGCCTGTTAGTCGATGCCGAGATCGGCGTGCGCAATGTACGCTGCCAGGATGCTCCTGGGCGTGTCGTAGCCGGGCAGTTCGCCGCGAGAGTGGGAGAACTCGACGCCCAGCAGGTCACCGTGCTCGACGGCGCTGCGCTAATTCGCTGGGTGGCGGAGCGGCTCGGAGCACCCGATCAAGCCTGGGAACATGCCCCCGACGGGTCGGCAACTCCGGCGAGCAGATCATGACGACCGTGCCTGCTTCCGGCCAGACCCCCGACACGACGGACAGCGCGGGCCCGAAGCGTCAAGACGCCGGCTCGGGCAACGACATGGCTACGCCAACGCGCCAAGCGTTTTGGCGCCGGCGCCACCCGCGAGACTGGCCGTTTCGTCTGCAGCTCGGAATGGCGACCGTCCTCATCGGACTCGTGCCCTGCCTGTGCACGCTCGCACTGGCAGAATGGCATGCCGAGCCATTGATTTGGGTGGTGGTAGGGGCGGTCATCTGCGTTGCCCTGTACTGTACGTTGGCGCTCACCCGGCCCGTCATCAGGTTGGCGCGTGCGCTAGCGCTGGTGCGGACCGGTAGCCTGAGTGCTCGAACCGGCATGCACCGGCAGGACGAGTTCGGCCACATTGCCGAGACGGTCGACATGGTCATAGCTCGCACGCAAGCCCTCGTTGAGCGTACTGAGGATCAGCGCGTGGAACTGGAAAATGGCGTCATCCAGCTATTCACGGAATTGGCTGAGGCAGCCAGCGGCGATCTTACAGTGCGTCCCACGCTCGGCGAAGGATCGCTAGGCGCCGTGGCCAACTCAGTGGGCATCCTGCTCGATCGCTTCAGAGGCATCGTGACGCACATCCAGTCAACCGCGGCTGCGGTCAGTGCAGGTACGTCGACCATGGCTGGTACGGTCATGCGCGTCTCGCAAGCCGCGGAGCAACAAGCAGCGCAGCTCACGAGAAGCGCCGAAGCGATCGTGGAGGTGGCGGCGTCTGCCGAGTCCGTCAACCAGAGTGCCCACGCAGCCAGTGATACGTCAGTGCAGGCCGTGGAAGCGGTCAACAGCGGCCACAAGGCCGTGAGCTTCGCGCGCGAGGCGGTGCGGCGCACGAGCGAGACGTCCAGGAAAGCTGCGCGTCAGGTCAAGAGCCTTGGCGAAAGCGCCCAACTCATGGGCAACGCATTGCTGCTGGTGCAGCACAACACCGAGGAGCTGCACCTGATTGCTGGAAATGCGTCGATCGAGGCCGCCCGGCATGCCGAAAGTGGGGGCATTTTCCGCACAGTGGCCGACTCCATCGAGCAGCTCGCCCACCAGTCTCAAGTCGCCCTGCGCCAAATCCAGACGGTTGTCGAGAACACGCAACGGGAGACCTCACAGGTCGTCGCCGCGATTGAGGACGTCGCAAATGAGGTGCACGCGGTGGCCAAGGCCGTTAACCTAGCCGGCGAGAACTTCGCGACCATCGATCAGGTCGTGCAACAGTTGGCGGACCTAAACGTCTTCATTGCCGGCGCCAGCGAGCAGCAGGCCCTCATGGCGGCAAACGTGTCGACGATGATCGGCACGCTCAATCAGGTATCGTTGCAAATGTCGAAGTACACGGCGGAGTCCGCGGCTGACGCAGGGCGGCTGCGCCAGCTGACGGAGCAACTGAATGACTCCGTGGCAACGCTGAAAGTGAGTTAGCGGTTCGACCCGACTAACTCTAGCACAGCAAATCGGGATCCATCGGAAGGTTGATCGAGAAGGGGTGTTTGTATAGTGGCCGATCGCTCGAATCCTACCAGTCCCGACGGGGAGTCCGCTGTGCGACGCGACCGGGTGTTGCATCGGCTCATTGAGGGTGCCGATTACGTGAGCCAGCGCGCTCTGCAGCTGGAGAGCCACATGGCGGAGGCCGACCAGATCGTGACACAAGCGCAGGCCTTGGCTCGGCAGCTGCGCACGCTTGCCAGCAATACCGCGCTGGAAGCGAACCGGATGAACATGGGCGCTCCATTGGCTGAGATCGCGCGCCAGATGCGGCGCATCTCTCAGCGAATGAGCGAATCGAACGAGCAGCTGGCGCTGACGGTGCGCTCGTACTCGGTGGCCAACGGTGAGCTTCGCCGGGCTGCTTCGAGCCTGGTCGTCGAAGCAAGAGCCATGCGCCAGGACAACCCGATGGCTATAGAGCGATCTGCGACTCCCGAGCCTGCGACCGCCCTAGCAAAGGGCTACCTGCCTCCAACGCACACGGGCGAGGACGGATGAACGGCCACAGCGAGCCAGGGGCACCGGCAATCGGCGGCGCCACCCGCGCGCCGGCTGCCGCTCCTGCTGAGGCGCGTATCTCGCTGGCGAGCCAGCTGCTCGACACCTTCATGGAGGAAGCAGCCGAGATGCTCGACACGCTGCACACAGCACTCGAAACCGTCGAGCACGGCCCGGCCGCGCCTGCGATCATCGAAGCTCGTCGTGCTGTGCACACGATCAAGGGTGGGGCGCGCATGTGCGGCCGGCGAGCCATTACCGACCTGGCACACGCCTGCGAGGATCTTATTGGTCAGCCACGGCCCGGCCAGGTCCGTTTGCCGTCGAGCGTGATTGCCTCGCTGTTCGAAGCTGAGCAGGAGCTGCGGGCCGCACTAGCGCAACCGCAGGCCGGGCCAGGCTCGGCTGACAGCATTCGCGCTATGGTAGAGCGCCTGCAGGCCGCTTCCGCGGATGCGGTCGCCTCGCCCGTCCCCCAGACCGGAGCTGGGTCGGGCGCGGCGCCACGTGAGGGCGCGCAGGATGCTCGCCCCCCCGGGATCGATGAGGGCATGAACCACTCTGGGGGCGCGGCCGTCTCGGCCGCCCCTCGTGCTGAGGCTGGGCCGGACGGGGCGCCACACGAGGGCCCGCGGGATGCTCGCAATGCTCGCGGCCCCGCACCAGCCCCTACCGGCCCGTTGCAGAGCAACCGTCTCGCCATCGATCTGCAGAAGGTCGAAGGTTTGGTGGCCAAGGTGACCGAGATCGTCGCCAACCGCACGGCATCGCACGGTTTGGTGGAAACGCTCGCCAACATCATGAACGAGATGACGCGCACTGCGCACAGGCTTCAGACTATCGCCGCTGGGTTGCAGCACCAAGTGACCTCACACGCCTACGAGATACCGGAACTCGACCCAGAGGACCCGGCGCTGGAGACCTATGGCCCGGTTAGACAGCTGCTCCTGCAACTGCAGGAGGCGGTGGCGGATCAGCATGCGCTCGTCCAGTCGACCATCGATCTCGTGGCCAGAAAGCAGGCGCTCGCGGCAGTCGAAGTGCGGCTAGACACGGAGCTGCAAGGTGCGCTGCTGAACATGCGGTTGATGCCCCTCAGCCAGCTGCGGGTTCGCCTCGATCAGGTCGTGCGCTCCACCGCGCGCATGCTTGACCGCGAGGTGGCTTGGGGCATGGAGAGCCACGACGTGGCGCTCGACAAGCACGTGTGCGATCGCCTCTTCGAGCCACTGATGCATCTACTGCGCAATGCGATCGACCACGGCGTCGAGCCGCCCGCCGAGCGTGAAGCCAAGGGAAAGCCTCGTTCGGGTACTATCATTGTTCACGCCACGATCGAAGGCAACCAGGCCGCCGTCATGGTGAGCGACGATGGGAGAGGCGTGAACTCAGAGCAGATCGCCGCGGCAGCTGTAGCCCGCGGGCTCATCACTGTGACGCAAGCGCGCATGCTCTCGACACGGGAGAAGCTGGACCTCGTATTCCGCCCCGGTTTCAGTACCGCGCAGGAGGTGACGCAGGTCAGTGGGCGAGGTATGGGGATGGAGATCGTGCGCGAGGCATGCACGCGCATGGGCGGCACGGTGACGATCGGGCCGCGCGAGGGTGGCGGCACCGTGGTCACACTCCGGGTGCCGCTGAGCATGTCGGTCGTCCACTGCATGGTGGTGCAGGAGGGGGGAAGGCTTCTGGCGATTCCGACCACGCAAGTGTCGTCGGTGCACTTGGTGCCACCTTCGGCTATCTCTCGGCACGGCCACGGCGCCGAGGACGTACGCATCGGTCCCGAGCGCATGCCGCTGTACGCCCTGCCGGGAGGCAAGGCCGGGCCGGAATCCGCCGCGAAAGAGTTTGAAGAGCGGGTAGTCCTGGTCGTTCCCTACCGTGGTGAGCGCGTGGCGCTGGCTATCGATGAGATCGTGGGGGAAGAGGATCAGATCGTCAAGCCGCTGCCGTACCTGCTGCAAGGGATCGACCGGCTGCTGGGTGCCGTGGTGCTGGGAAACGGCACGCCGGTCCCGGTACTCAATCTTGGACCTGTTCTCGATGTGGTCACCCGGCACGGCTACGCACCGATCCTGCCGGCGCCGACTGCCGCGGACGGCCAAGTGGTGCTGGTGGTGGACGACAGCGTCACGATGCGCCTGGCTCTGACACGAACGCTGGAGCATGCCGGTTACGTCGTGGAAACTGCGCGCGATGGCCAGGAGGCCCTGGAGTACATTCGCACCAACGGCCTGCCCAATCTGATTACCCTGGATATCGAGATGCCGCGCGTGGATGGTCTTGAAGCACTCCATGCCATCAGGCACATGCCTGGGGGTGAGCAGCTGCCAATCTTCATGCTATCCTCTCGCTGCAGCATCCGGAAGCCGACCTCTACCGGCACGATGGATGCGACCCAGTACTTCACCAAGCCTTACCACGACCGGGAGTTTATCGCCGCGGTGCGCGCGGCCACTGGGATGGCGACGAAGAGTGGCATGCTGGTGGCCGAGGCGTAGGAATAACGTGATCTATGCACAGGCGTCCGTCATTGATACGCTACTTGCTATGTTGGGGTTTGCATGACAACCCCAACCCCGGACCTACGGGCGTAAACACGTGGATACACAGATGACTGCTGGATACGGTGCATGCCTGCGGTGGCAGGCACGAGGCAAAATCACAATTCTATTTGTTGACGAGGAGCCCCATGTTACCTAGTAGTGAGATGTCATCAGAACATCGGGATGTCGTGGCTTCACCACCGTTGAATGAACAACTGTCGCTAGCGGCAAGCGAAGCTTCCTCGGAGCCTCGGAGCTACTCTCCTGCCCCTCTCGACGATCTGCGCCTTGGAGGCGCGGCATCCGCGCCGCCACGGCGATCCAGGCCGGCGCACCATGTGCTGAACAGTTTCCCCGTGACGTATCTCATACTTGCCGCGATTCTGGCAGTCGCGCTGTGGCTCCGTGTCTTCGGGCCGACTTGGAGCGCCTTCGACTGGGGCCAGGGTAACTTCCAGCATCCTGATGAGAACTTCGTCGGCGGCACGCTCGTCGCCAACCTCGACTACCCTAACGGCTTGGCCGACCTCTTCAATCCCAATAGCAAATGGAACCCGGCGGTGGCGGCTGGCGGCGCTGCCGGCTTCAACTACGGATCGCTGCCGCTCTACCTCATCAAGATCTTCGGCTCTATCCTGGGCTGGCTGGGTGCACACATTCCCGCGCTCAGCATGTGGCAAACCGCGAATCCCATCCTGGTCGGCCGGGTCCTCTCCGGCATCTTCGACACCATCACGGTGTTCTTGGTCTTCCTGCTGGGCAAGCGCCTCGCCGGTGAGCGCACCGGGCTCTTCGCCGCCGCCCTGGCCTGCTTCGCCGTACTCTCCATGCAGCTGGCGCACTTCACCACGGTGGACAGCTTCCTCGGCACGTTCGCTACCGGCACGATCCTGGCCAGCGTCACGCTGTTTGAAGAGGGCCGCACGCGCGACTACGCGATCCTGGGCATCTGGCTGGCCGCGGCCCTGGCGACGAAAGCTTCCGCCGTGGCGCTGCTCGCCACGGTCGCGCTGGCACTCCTCTGGCGGCAGCTGCAGACGCGGCGGCTCCTGACCTGGGAAACCGTGCAGCGGTGTGTCTTGCTCGGGGTCGTGACGCTCGTGGCCTTCTTCATCTTCCAGCCCTACACCTTCGTCGACTGGGCGAACTTCAAGGCCGGCGTGAACGGGCAAAACGATCTGGCCACGGGCCGCGAGGTGGTGTTCTACACCATCAAGTGGGCCAACACCACGCCGATCCTCTATCCGTTCTCACAGCTGACCAACTACTCGCTGGGCATCCCGCTGGCGCTGTTGGCCTATGCCGGTCTCATCTGGCAGGGCATGCTGCTGGTGGCGGGCAAGTGGCATCGGGCCGCGGTGGCGATAGTGCCGGTGCTCCTCGTGCTCATCCTGTGCTGTATTGTCGCCGCCGCCAAGTACCCGCTGACGGCCGTGCAGTACCAGTTTGGCTCGATCAACGTCGACACCATTGTTCTGACGGCCATGGAGGCCGTACTGCCGGTGCTGTGCCTGGTCGTGGCGCTGTTCCTGCCGAAGCGCAGCGGGAGTGCCCTGGTGGCCTTCTTCGTGGCCACCTACTTCATCTCGGCCGGACTGCTCTACATGAAGTACCTGCGCTACATGGAACCGATTGTGCCCTCGCTCTGTGTGCTTGCCGCGCTGCTCGTAGCGGCACTCGTCGGCGCCCGCGCTAAAGCAGCGCGACCGGCGCCTGCTCCCGGGATCGCGGGCGCGTTCGGGAGCGCAGGCGTCTCGCCGGACCTTCGTAATGGGGAAGCGCTAGCCGGCGAGTCGTACGAGGGCGAACAGGATGCTCGCGCCCCCAGGAGCGACTGGGGCTCGCAAGGCGTAGGGAGCTCAGGAAGCGACGAGGGCACGCGAGACGCGAGCGCCCCCAGTGCGCTACGACCCGGACGCTGGCGGCGTGGCTTTGGCTACGCGCTCGGTGCCGCGGTGCTGCTGCTGACTGCCTGCTACGGCCTGGCCTACCAGCACATCTACGCGCAGCCGCTCACGCGCAACCAGGCAGCCTGCTGGATGTACCAGAACATCCCGGCCGGCGCCACCATCATGCAGGACAATCCGGATGAGGGCCAGCCCAATGGCGGCTTCGACGGCTGCAACAACGGACGCGCCTTTACCACGCTGTCACCCACTGTCGGGGACTACGACGATGACTCCATGACCAAGGTCATGGGTCTCGCGCCGTTCCTGGCCCAGACGCAGTACTACATCATCAACAGCGAGCGCGCGATTTCTAGCTTCCAGAACTACGGTAGCAAGTACCCCTACATGCAGCGCTTCTACCAGCTGCTGCTGGGCAGCCCGCAGGGAGTACAGGATGCGCTGGGCTTCACGCTGGTCTACCACGCGGTGGAGCATCCGCAGCTCGGGCCCTGGACCGATACCGAGCAGGGGTCAGACCAGAATTTCAACGAGTACGACCATCCTCCAGTCTGGATCTTCGAGAACACCGGTAAGTTGAGCGGTGCCCAGATCATCGCGGTGATGACCGACCATTGGAAGATTGCCGACCCCACCGTGCCGCCCTCGCCCGGAACCGTGATGTACGACAATCTGCCTAAGTCGCTCATGCTCTCTGCCAAGGACATCGCCACCAACCAGAATTCGCCCACCTACGCGGTCATGTTCCCCGCGGACGGCCTGCCGATGCGCTTCCCGATCCCGGTGTGGTGGCTGATGATCGAGTTCCTCGGCCTGCTCGCGCTGCCCATCAGCATGCGGCTTTTCAGCCGCCTGGGCGACTGCGGCTTTGCCATCTCCAAGACCGTGGGCATCCTGCTGCTCGCCTGGTTCGCCTGGATCCTGCCGAGCATGGGCTGGGCCGAGTATAGCCGGCAGGAGATCGCCCTCTGCCTGCTGCCGGTGGCGGCGATCTCCCTCGCCTGGGGCGTGCGCCTGCGCGACATCCCGCGTATCCTGCGGCGGCGGCTCAGTGCCGTGGCGCTGGCCGAGGGCGCCTTCATCCTGGGCTACCTCTTCTTCGTCTGGCTGCGGGCGATCTACCCCGACTTTGGCCACAGCTTCGACATCGGCGAGAAGACCATGGACTTCTCGTACCTCAACGCGATCGTGCGCAGCCGGGTGCTGCCGCCCCTCGACCCCTGGTTCAGCGGCGGCTACCTCAACTACTACTACTACGGGCACTTCACGGTGGCGACGCTGCTCAAGCTGGTGGGCATTGCCCCCACCATCGCCATCAACCTGGCCATGCCCACCTTCTTCGGCCTGGCGCTGGCCTCGTGCGTGTCCATTGCCTACAGCCTGGTCAAGCGCATCCCCTTCGCCCTGCTGGCCGGCGCCCTGGGCATGCTGGCGGGGAACATGTACGGCGGCCAGATTATGGTCGGCGACCTGCAGGCAGCCAGCCCCATCCAGAACCAGCTGCACCCGGTCACCTCGGCGAACAGCGCCCTGCCCTTGCTCGGGGGCGTGATCAACCTCGTCACCTTCCTGCTCTCGCTCATTGGCGGCGTCATCCGGGGCACGGCCGCAGCCGTGCTGGGGCTGGGCCAGGTGATCCTGCAGCACCAGACCCTGCCCTGGTACTCCTGGCGGAGCTGGCCCTGGGATGGCACGCGCATCTACCAGGGCGTGATCACCGAGTTCCCCTTCTGGACCTTCCTCTACGCCGACCCGCACGCCCACCTGTGGGACATCCCCTTCGCCCTGTGCATCGTGGCCGTGGCCTACAATTTCGCGCACGGCGCCACCGGCGCCCTGGCGCGGACCTTCCCGACGGCCCGCCGCGACATCGCCGAGGTCGACCAGTCGAAGCCGCTGCTGCCCGGCCTGGGGGTCGCGGTCTGGCCCGTCATCGGCATCCTGCTGGGCGCGATCGGCCCCACGAACACCTGGGACCTGGCCGGGGCCTTCGGGATTCTGGGCCTGGCAATTGCCGGGCGGTCCTTCTGGAGCGGCGCGGGCTGGCTGCGCACCCTGTGGGCCACCGGCTGGCGGCTGGTGGTCCTGGGCATTCTGGCGCTCGGCGGCCTCAAGCCGTTCATTCCGTTCGGCCTGTACCGGCCCTTCTACGACCACTTCTACTCCTTCTACGACCACTACGGCTGGACGATCCTCCGGGTCCAGACCACGATCCACGACTTCGCCACCTACTGGGCGCTGCCCCTCTACGTGCTGAGCGCCTACCTCCTCTACGCCGTCTGGCACGACACCAACGTCGCGCTGTGGCTGCGCACGCGCTCGCGCGCCGCGCTCTTCACCCTGTACTACTGGGATCGGCGGCAGGCCCTGCCGCGCTACTTCGCCCTGGTGCGCCGGCCCGCGCAGCCGCGCCTCGCCTGGCAGCCCTACTGGCGCCGGCCGCTGGACACCGCCGTGATTGCGCTCTGCGCGCTGGCGCTGGCCGCGCTGCTGGCCAAGGCCGGCCTGCTGCCGCTGTCCGGGCTCGTGCTGCTGGCGGCAGCGCTGCTGATCGTCAGCGGGCCGCTGCTGGCCATCTGCGTCCTCGGCCTGGGCACCGTGGTGCTGTTCCTGCTCATCAACTACCTGGCCCTGGCCTGGCTGACGGCGCTGGCGGGCCTGGCGGTGCTGCTGCTCATCGACCGGCGCCAGCGCCAGGAGCCCGAGCACATGTTCTTGCACCTCATGCTGATCATGGGCCTGGTGGTGGCTGCCGCGGCGGAGATCGTCTACGTGGTGGACTTCTACGACGGCGACCCGGTGCTCTTCCGCAGCAACACCGTGTTCAAGCTGTACGAGGATGCCTGGCTGCTGCTCAACATCAGCGCCGCCGTGGCGCTGGCGCGCCTGCTCGTGCCCTTCCTGCCCAAGCGTGCTCCCGCCTCCGAGGCACAGCCCGCGCAGAGTGACCGCAGGCTTGGCGTGCAGCCGGCCATGGCAGGGGCAGCGTCTGTTGCCGTCGCTAGCGTGGAAGTCGCGCCGCATGGTGATCAACCGATCGCTCTCGCGTCGACCGAGGGAGACGCGCTGGCGGGAAACCCGGGCGCAGATGAGCGCCCTGCGCAGCAGGGAGACCCCAAGGCAGATGAGCGCAGATCGCAGCTAGGAGACCCCGAACTTCAGTCCGGGGAGCCTCACGGCTCGCCTAGCGTGGACTTTAGTCCACCCTACCCCGCACCCGCCACATCAACCACGGGCGAGCCAGGCGAAGCACAGCCGCTGGGCAGCCCCTCCACGCCGACCATGCCTGTGCCCGAGGCAGCCGATGCTCCGCCTGCATCAGCCAGGCGGTCGCGCATGGCTAGCGGCCGGCCCGGGTTCATGGGCTGGATCTGGCTTGGCGGCCTTGCACTGCTACTCGTCTCCGCGGCCCTCTACTCCATTCGCATGACCCCTGAGCGCCTGGACCAGCGCGCCACGGCGTGGCCGGCACTGGCCTCCGCCCACATCGGCCTCACGCTGGACAGCCTGGCGTTCATGCAGTATGTCTACCCGGACGACTATGCGGCAATCCAGTGGATCAACAACAACATCGCCGGCTCGCCGGTGATGCTCACCAGCCGCTACGGCCAGTACGGCAACTTCTCGGGGCGCGTGGGCATGTTCACCGGACTGCCCACGGTCGTCGACTGGGGCTTCGAGGTGGCGCAGCAGCGCTACAACCTGCAGACCACCGACAGCGGCCAGATCTACCCCGAGGAGGTCGGGCTGCGCGAGCGCAACGTGGTGGACGTGATCTACAGCACGACCGATCCCCTGCAGGCGCTCGACCTGCTGCACCAGTACAACGTGTCCTACGTCTACGTGGGCGTGCAGGAGCGCGGCGATCCGTCGCAGTTGAGCGACCCCAATGCCTTCCACGGCTACCCGGCGGCAGGCCTCGCCAAGTTCCCGACCATGGTCCAGCTGCACGAGCTGCAGCTGGTATACCAGCATGGGAGCGGCCAGGCGGGCGTGCAGATTTACAAAGTGCTGCCGTGACGTGTACGGCGGAGGAGACCGCCACGGGACTCGCCCAGTCGTTGATGGATGATGCGGAGATGGCACGAGAGCCCGAGCGACTCGAGGCTCGCGTAAGCCGGGTACAGAATGCATTGGAGCAACGGGCAGCGGACTTCGAGGTCGCGACATGCCGGATTTGTCGGCGGCTAGCATCCAGTAGGTACGGAGAGCCCAATACGTGAGTACGAGGTGATGGCGCTCAGCGCCGACACAAGCCAAGCGTTTGTCGACGCGCTGCTCGCCGCTGCTGACCGATATCGGCAGGTTACCGTCCCGTCAAGGGGCTAGAGAGGCTAGTATGCTGCAGCCGGGCAATCTAGAGTTGGATGCCTGTACGCCCGATCCGCTGACTCCAGATGGCTTCAACGATCATGCCCGACTGCCCTACGACTGCACACTTGATCATATCCGCTCAGCGATGCAGGAGTTCCTGAACTTCCTCGGCTTCATCAACATGCAACTGCACACCAAAGACATCGCCCGGCTCGAGTCGATGCTGATTCCTGCGGGATTCAGCAGCTTGGTCGGTGAGTTCTTCGTCAGCACGCTACCCAGGTTCAGCGCGGGCCTGGCAAAGAACAACTACCACAACGGCCATCCTGACCTGGTTTCAGCCGGCATGTACCCCGACAATGCCAGCCAGTATGGGCACCTAGGAATTGAGGTCAAGGCTTCGCGCTACGAACGGGGCTGGCAAGGCCACAATGCCGAGGAAAGCTGGCTACTGATTCTCGTCTATACCGCCAGCCGACCCAGTGACAAGCACAAAAATGTACGGCCCGTGCCGTTTCGCTATGATGCCGTGTACGGTGCCCAGTTGGAGAGGCGTGACTGGACGTTCTCTGGGCGGTCGAGCGAGTCCAGGCGCACCATTACGGCCTCAGTCAATCCGACCGGTTACGAGAAGATGGTGGCAAACTGGATTTACCGGCGCACTACGGTCTTACAAGACGCTGAACAGGTGCCGCTGACCGACACTGCTGCCGCCGACGCAGAGAACGGCTAAACGCGGAATCACCTCCCGGGCAAGCTCGTAGTAGTCCTGCTGGCGCTCGATACCGATGCCGGAAAGGCCCATCGCTTCACAGGCGGCTACAGTCGACCCGCTACCCATAAAGGGATCGAGGATGATACCCTCACCGAGCGGTAACGCGGCATACACAAGCTGGCGCATAAGTGACTGCGGCTTCAGGCTAGGATGATCCGCGATGTCCCGCTCTGCCCTGGGCGTACGTTCGCTGGGAATCACATCTGAGAACTGATCGCCATTGACCTGTCGTCGCAATCCGCCGGTCCCATATGTACGCAGACACTCCGCCACGCGCATGCCGGTTGGCAATGGCTTGCGCAGCATGCCCCAGGGTTCATATCCACCCCTGGGGAGAGAACAAACTTCGGGAAACTCCTCTTCCGCTCCCTTCGGTTTGTCGCCGCCGCGCAGGGTCGTTACGAGCCGGATGATCTCGCCTCGATACTCGAGGCCACCCTCCACCAAGGCGCCCAGGGTAACCTGGGAGATAAAGGCGTTGGTAGCAATAAGCACATGGCCACCCGGCCGCAGCACTCGTAGCACAAGCGCTGCCCATTGTCTGAAGAATGAGCGCAGATCATCGCGCTCGCGTGGATTGAGTGCAGTAAAGCGGGGCAGCGGCGCCCGCTCATGGCCGTCAAACGAAGGGGGAATCCGCCAGATGCCGCCCTTGCCAGCCCGACGCTTTGCAAGCTGATCATTCTCATATTCCTTGACCCCATATGGAGGATCCGTCACGATTGCGTGGACGCTGTCTTCACGCATCGCCGCGAGCCACGCGAAGCAGTCCGCCTGCACAATCATTGAGTTGCCGATCGTGTGGGCACGATACAGACCGGCGAAGTCTGCTAACGCGTGGACCTGAGTCTGGACGGACACGGACGGCTCTGGTAGCATCGCTCCTCCTGTAGAGCATCATACCATGCTGGCAAGCCTTCATGAGCCCGTTTATCCAGACCAGAACGTCTACCTGCCGCGATACCAAGTCCCGTGACAACTGTATTTTCCCTTGTCCTCAATCCATGGTATAAAGGGACGCCCTCAAACTGCCGGGCCCGGCTTCCCGCCCCCCACATGCTAAGGCAGGGCGGCAGGCGGAAGCCACGCCCTGTCGGTATCGACTTAACCAGCAGTACGCCTGCGGCGCGTGCAGCGATCGAGTATATTCCGGCTGTTCCTATCGCATGGGATTACCGTGATTCCACGGTAGTGCGCCTGTCTAGCTGCATGTAATCTTGGAAGCGGCTGCTCCAGGCCACTGGAGCAGCCGCGGGACTGCGGCGATTGACCGGTACCGAGCTGTAGCCGTTGCGAACAGCTCCGCCTGCACCGAGGAGACGCACCAGCTCCCCACGCGCCATAGGAACGTCCCTATCCGCGGGTCAGACTCACACTATCGCGCCGCCCGGTTGGCCCGCCAGCACGTAGCGGAAGAACGCGGCGATTTCCAGGGCGTGGTCGAGGGTGCCGTCCTGAATGAGGCCGGCCACATCCGCGAGCGGCACGAGCTCGACGGTGATGTCCTCGCCCGCGTCGAGGCGCTGATCGCCTGCGCGTACACAGCCGAGTGCCAGGAAATGATGGCACACGTTGCCCTGGTAGGCGGGATTGGGATGCACTGAGCCAAGGCGTGACCACCGATCCGCGACGAAGCCGGTTTCCTCGGCCAGCTCGCGCTGCATCGCCGCCAGCGGGTCTTCCCCGGCTTCCACCATGCCCGCGGGGATTTCCAGCGTGTAGCGATCCACGCCATGACGGTACTGCCGCACCATGATCAATGCCCCGTCCCCGTTGATGGCCACTACGTTCACCCAATCCGGCGCCTCAATGGTCACGTAGCGGCCGGGCTTGCCGGTGCGCGGCGAGACGGCTGTATGGCGGCGAACCTTGAAGATGTGGTAGTCCTCGGCTACCCCGTCGACAACGCGCTCCCAAGCCTTCATGCTACGCTCCCTCCGCTTTTCGCTACTGTGACTCTTTATACTGCAATCCCGGCAAGAATAGCGTAACCTTGGGACGCGCCAGAACGTTATCCCCTGTGTGGGCGATCTGTGAGTGGGCACGATGAGGCCCGGCGTATCAGTGGCGCCGCGCGTGTGGCCACTGTTGGCTGGCATTCGCCGTGCGAGGGGTGGTGAGATCGATGCGGCTGCTGCGGCGGGCTCTGGTGATCAATCTGTTGGCTGCTTTGCTGCTTGGGTCAATGGTGGCACTCGGGCAGCGTGGTGGTGGGCAGTATCTGGCGCCGCCTGGTTCCACGGCCTCCACCGGTCTGAGCCTGTCCCCTTGATGTAAACTCGGGCGCGCCTGTAGCCTGAACACAGCGCGGGAGCGCTCAGACGCCATAGCTCCCAGCGCCGTCACTGGCAGCAGGGAGAGCGAGTATGGCAGCGGGACCGTCCGCCGTGGCCTGTCCGCAATGCGGGCACATGAATGCCACTATGGCCGCGAGCTGTGCGGCCTGCGGTGCACCTCTGCCCGTGCCGGGCATGCTCGGCGATCCGCAAGCCAATACCGTGGCTGGCGCCCCCGTGCCGGCCGGCGAGCGCGGGCCGGCAGCACATCGGGACAACCCCAGTGAGCAGCTGCGCGACATCGGGTCCGAAATCGCGTCGGTCGTGTCGGAGACAATCACGCAGCGCGCCACGCGTTTCTCAGACCGTATCACCCGCCGGTCGCTGGACTTCAGTCGCGACATTACGCACTGGTCGGAGCAGCTGGGGCGCGAGTTCGAACGCTGGTCGCCGGGTGCGCACCACCCGCGGCAAGACGAGGGGGGGCCGCTCGACGTGGTGGAGCGCGTCAGGGACCTTCTGCCGAAGCCTCCAGCGCCGGTGGCCCGGCCACGGCCAGCCTACTCCCCAGCAGTGTACGCGCCGAGGCGAGGAACGCCGGCACTCGCTGTTCGCGCGGTCTGGTTTCTCGTAGCCGGATCGTGGCTTACGCTGCTCTGGGTCCTGGCGATCTGGATGGTGCTGTGCTGGTCGGTCTTCGGCGAGCAGGTAAACCGCATGATCACCCTGATTCCCAACGTGCTCACGCTCAGGGCGGCCGATCAGCCGCCGCGTTCGATCGTGCCATCCCCGCAGTCAGTAGTGCCGCGCATCCGCGGCGGGGTGCAAATCGCCTACAGGCTGCTGATCGGCTGGTGGGCATGCCTGGTGTGGATGCTGGTGGCCTACGCGCTCTCGATGAGCGTGATCCTCAAGCCGGTTGGTTACCGGATGTTTTCGGTGACACCGGTCATCGCCCACCTGTAGAGAGGTCGTTCATGCCGATTACCTTACCGATGCACACGGTCGCGCGCATTCTGGACCGGCATGATCTCGGCCACAGCAGTGTGCAGGCACTTCCCGGCGGCCAGATCAACGCCAGCTACCTGGTTGACGACCTGTACGTACTGCGGATCAACCTGCGCCCGGATGAACATGGAAAGCTGGCACGGGAGCAGCGAATTCTGGAAATGCTGCGCGACTACATCCCGGTGCCGCGCACTATTGCCTATGAGGGCAGCAGCCGCCTCATCCCGCACGAGTACGTAATCCAGACGTTCGTGCCCGGCGAGAACCTGCTCGTCTGCTGGAGCAGGGCTGCCGAGGATGAGCGGGCAGGCTACCTTTCGCAGCTTGCGGCGATGCTGCGCAGACTGCACAGCGTGCGCTTGAGCGGTTTTGGCGACCCAACCCATCCGCGACTAGGCGACAGCTGGGCAGTCGTCCATGCGCGCCGCGCCGCACATGCCTTGCAGGCTGCCCGCGACGCGGCAAACAGCGACCCGGCCCTGCTCGACGAGGTAGAACGCGCGCTCGGTCATGCCAGCGCGGGTCTGACCGGCGGCTTCCCCACCCTCACGCACGGCGACCTACACTTTGGCAACATCCACGTGCAGCACGGCAGAATCACCGGCCTGCTGGACTTTGAGCGCGCTTGGGCGGCGCCGCCGGATTGGGATCTGGATCAGCTGGTGCGTTTCGTCCACTATCCCGGCATCTTCGCGACGACCCCCATCGAGCAGAGCGTGAAGCCCGCGGACTTAGCCGGCGTCATACCCGCGCTGCAGCGCGATTACCCGGATCTGTTCACCGTGAGCAGCCTCGGAGCACGCCTGCGTGTCTACGCCCTGGAATACGAGCTACGCGCACTGGCGTCCGTCAAGCGGAGACACGGGAACAATCCCGAAGCGCTGCAGGCAGTCGAGGCGCGCATCCAGTCCACGCTCTCGCCGGCGTTCCCGGGGCTTTAGATTCGTCAACACGCCGTTGTGGCTCGGTCCCGCTCCAGACTGCCATTACCCACCAGTTCCTTGAGCGCCGCGGCCAGTGTTGCCAGCTCCTGAGCCCTTGAGCTCATCTCCTGGGCGCTCGCGGGCTGCTCCTGGGTTGAATTGAGTCTGTATGGTGCCGGGGCCGCTGCTGTGCTACAGTTGCGTTGGCTCGGCACGTGCAAGTGTACCGCCGATTGATGCGTGTCGCTCTCGCGGAGGAGACGTCAACCATGGTGAAAATGGTGCTGGTTCGGGGAATACTGGCCCTACTGGTTGTGGTAGGCGCGGGCGCCGCGTACTACGCGGTGACTGCAGTCGATGTGAACGTTACCGTGCACGGCTGCGGTGCGGTGCAGCCGCCATTCACGCTTCCTCTGACCTGGAGCACGAAGCCCGACGGCGGGGTGGCCAGGGTGCCTGGCTGGACTGTCCAGGTCAAAGGCTCAATCAGCGGCAGTCAGGAGACGCTGGCGATCTCCGGCCCGCTTGGCCTCTCCCATGCGTTTGTACTCGGCAGCAACGTCACCCGGGTGACCTTCGATGGCAAGACATTGTACCAATCACCCGGGGTCACCGCTGTGTCGACGAGCTTCGACCTGTCGCACAATCCCCCGCACAATCTGGTGGTCGACTGCATGTGAGCAGGACACGTGGTTTCACAGCGCTTGAGCCAGGATCTCCTGCAACTGCTCAAGCGTGAACTTGACCGGGTTTGCCTGCATGCTGCTGGCCACGGCAGCCTTCTCGACGAGCGCCGGGATATCCTGGGGCCTGAGGCCATAGGTCGCTAGCGGCGGCATCTGCAATGCCGCGACCAGCGTGTGCACCCAGTCCACGCCGGCCTGCGCCGTGGCGTGCGGATTCGCGGTGACGATCTGCCCAACCTCATCGTAGCGCTGCAACGCACTACCGCCGGACTGCTGGAGAGCTTGCACGTTGGCCGCCATCACGTACGGCAAGAGGCGCCCGCAGGTGGGGCCGTGCGGAGCCGGGAACATGCCGCCAACAGGTCCGGCGAAGCCATGCACCGCGCCCAGTCCGGCATTGGCCAGCGCCAGCCCACCCAGAAGACTGGCCAGCGCCATGTCCTCGCGTGCCGCCGCATCGTCGCCGTGCTCGAATGCGCGGCGTAGGGAGCGGGCGACCCGGCCGATGCCTTCGCGGCAGAACGCGTCGGTCATCGGATTGCCCTTGCTGGAGACGAACGGCTCGATCAGCTGGGTGAGGGCGTCCAGGCCGCTGCCGGCGGTGGCGTGGGGCGGTAGGCTAATGGTCAGCTCCGGATCCACGAGCGCCAGGCGGGGCAGCATGAGCGGGCTGCGTAGGCTCACCTTGACCCGGTGCTCGGGCGAGGCCAGCACCGCGTTGCGCGTGACTTCGGCACCGGTGCCGGCAGTGGTGGGAATCGCGATGTAGGGCAAGGACGGCTGGGTAAGCGGCTTGCCCCGGCCGATGATCTCGAGGTAGTCTTCGAGGTCGCCGGGGTTGGCTAGCAGCGCGGCAATCGCCTTGCCGGTATCCACGACGCTGCCGCCGCCGAAGCCGACGATCAGATCGCACTGCTCCTCCCTGGCCCGGCAAACGCCCTCGAGCAAGAGGTGTGTGGTCGGCTCACTGTTTACGCCGAAAGTGACGGCGCCAACGCCCTGTCGATGCAGCAGCGCGAGCACTGGAGCGGCGCGATCGGCAGTATGTCCTACGACCACCAGCGCGCGGCGGCCCATGGCAGCGGCAGCCGGCCCGACCTGCGGCAGCGTGCCGGGACCAAAGACGATGCGCGAAGCGGTGGCGAACTCGAAGTGCACGCTAACCCCAGCCAGCGTCTTCCGGGAAGACGTTGGCGTACTTAACGCTCGTGCGTGCCTCGGGCATCATTCCGGCAACCGTGCCCCGCCAGACCTCGTAGTGCCGCGTCTCCTTGTGCCTTGCTGGATCTTCCGGTGTGCGGTACACCTCGACGAGCACGAAGCGCGTGGGGTCATCTTGCTGCTGCAGTACGTCGAAGCGGGCGATGCCGGGCTCCTGCACGCTCTGGCGCGCGTTCTCCAGGGTTGCCTGGCGAAACGCCTCGACAAACTCCGCTTTCACCTGCACGTGGACGTGAACGATGAACATACCGCGATTCCTTTCGCTGAAGCGCGCATCAGAGGTGCCCGCCGGCCACACTACAACCCTATTCTAGTCCTCTGTCAGCCGTCAAGTTGTATGCTGCTCCCCAATGCGTGTCGTAGGGATGAACTGCATTCATCCGCCCCGGCGCCCGGTTAGCAGACGACTACTGACGAGCCACTAGCTTGCCGCGCTCCACTTCACCCGTGAAGGTCTCCACGATGTCGCTCGGCAAAGGCCGGGGCCTGCCACTGGTCGCATCGACCCACACCCAGAGGGTGCGCGCGGCCACGAGCCGCTTGCCCGTCGCCGTATTGTCGATGAGGTAGGCACGCCACGCGCGAGGACCGGCCATGTCCTCCGCCCAGGTGGTCACCGCCAGCGTGTCGCCGCAGGCGGCAGATCCCAGGTAGAGCACTTCGTGCTGGCGGATCACGAACATGCGGCCGATCTCGCGATAGCGTGCGATGGACCAGCCCAGCTGCTCCGAATGTTCGGTAGCAGCCTGCTCCATGTAGTTGAGATACACCGCGTTGTTGACATGCCCCTGCGCATCCGTCTCATACGTACGGACCCGCAGCGTCATCGTGTAGATAGTGCGCCCGTCCTGTGGCAGTTCGACTGCGTCCACCCGATCCTCCTCGCACGCCACGCTACTCGGCTGTCGCCTCCGGTGCCGACATGGTGCGCGCCTCCTCGTAGGCAGCGGAGAGCTGCGCAAGACGCTCGCGTAGCGCACGCTCCTGATCCAGCAGCAAGTACTGAGGCACCCTTATCCGTTCATCGGTCGCCACTCTCAATACTGGGCGGTGGCCCCGCGTCATTGCTCATCGTTTCTCCTGGGGTCATTAGAGGGACTGCCCGTTGTCGATCGCGACTAGCCTTATCCCCCTGGGCTTTGGCTCAACGTCCCTATGGCCCCTCACCCAGCGGATTGCGAGACGCCAGGACATGATCTCATGCGCGGAGCAGCTTCGCAAGCCTACTGGACTGACAGCAGGGCAAGCGGAGTGCCGCGCAAACTCTCGCCATCCCGGATGGTCTTGCTCAGCCGAATGCCGCTGGTCAGCGAAATAGTGGGGTTGGGCATTTTCCGCTGCCAACCGCGTTCTAGTCCTTGGCTGAGCTGTGTACGCCTAGATAGCACGTCAGGTCCGCGTGCACCGCGTCTGCGGTACCATGAGGCAATAGGGAGGGACGCATGACTGCATCCGAGCCGCTCAGTGCCACCGGGCAGCACTACCTGGAGACAATCTACAACGTCACGGTCGAGGGCGACCCCGTTGTTGGCGCGCGTCTTGCGGAGCAGTTCGGCGTCTCGCCTGCAAGCGTGAGCATGATGCTGCAGCGGCTTGAGCGGGATGGCTACCTTACGCTGGATCGCCGGCAAGGAGCAGCGCTTACCGAGCTCGGCATGACTACAGCCGCCACCAGTGTCCGGCGCCACCGGCTCGTCGAGCGCTTCCTCTTCGACGTGCTGCACATGGATTGGGTCACCGCGCACGAGCAGGCCCACGCGCTGGAGCACGCCATTACCCCGACTATCGAGGCGCACATGGTCGCGGTGCTGGGGAATCCCACCACGTGCCCGCACGGCAACCCGATTCCGGGAAGCGCGCCCCAGATAGAAGCGTTCCTGAGCGACCAGCATGCCATGCGGCTGGGCAGCGCGCCCGTGGGGCAGCAATTGCGGGTCGTCTGCGTCTCGGAGGTCGTGGAGGACGAGGCGACCCTGCTGCGCTACGTCGAGGCGGTAGGTCTGCGCCCGGATCGCCTGGTCCAGGTGACCGGCCAGGACCAGGCGCACTGCGCGCTGCAAGTGCAAGGTCAGGCGCAACCTACTTTGCTCCCCCACTCGCTGGCAGCAAAGATATGGGTGGTCGCGGCTCAGGACTAATGTCCCCCGATTTCTGGCCCACCTAGCACTACTGCATCGGCCCAACTCTAGGCTATCTTTCCTATTGATCAGGGAATTAACTGGTGTTAATTTCTAGATTAACTAAAGGTGATGGTGCAGGGTCGCTGGAAGGATCTGGCCGTGGTGGCGGATGAGTATGTAGCGGTGCGCACGCGAGCGCGAAGGCCCGGCCGATCCTTGTGGTGGCTGGCGGTCCTCGGCCCCGGCGTGATGGTGATGCTGGCCGATACCGATGCCGGCAGCGTGATCACGGCGGCGCAATCTGGTGCGCACTGGGGCTACAGCCTTCTGCTGCCGCAGCTGCTACTCATTCCCATTCTCTTTGCAATTCAGGAGATTACCGTGCGCCTGGGCATTGTCACACGTCGGGGCCACGGCGCGTTGATTCGCGAGCGCTTCGGCTTGGGCTGGGCGCTTCTCTCGGGGACCGCGTTATTTGTCGCCTGTGTGGGCGCCATCGTGACCGAATTCTCCGGCATTGGCGGCGTCGGGGAGCTCTACGGCTTGCCCCGTGTGCTGACCGTGGGCTGCGCGGTCGTGCTCTTGTTGGGCATCACGCTTACCGGGACCTACCGCAGTGCCGAGCGTGTCGGCATCGCGCTGGGCGCACTCGAGCTCCTGTTCATTCCTGCGGCGCTGCTCGTGCATCCCCAGGGCGGTTCTGTCATGAGCGGCATGACGACAATGCCGCTGGGCAACCATGACTACATGTTCCTGCTGGCGGCAAATGTCGGCGCCGTGATCATGCCCTGGATGGTCTTCTTCCAGCAGGGTGCGGTGGTCGACAAAGGCTTGCGGCGTACCGACCTCGTGGTGAGCCGCTGGGATACGCTGCTGGGCTCGGTAGTAACCCAGATCATCATGGGCGCGGTGGTAATAGCCTCCGCCGCGGCCTTTGCCACGCGCGGCGCGCACGCCTCACTGGACACCGTCGGCTCGATCGCGCACGCGCTCGCCCCCTTCTTGGGCTGGGATGGCGCGCGCCTGCTCTTCGGCCTTGGTCTGGTCGGCGCTTCATTCGTCGCCGCGCTAGTGGTTTCCCTGGCCGGTGCCTGGGGCGTGAGCGAGGTTTTCGGTTGGCGACACAGCCTGAATGACCCGGTACCCCATGCCCGGAAGTTCTACTGGCTCTATACGGTCGCCGTGGCCGGAGGCGCCGCCCTGGTGCTGGCCACGCCAAACCTGGTTAACCTGGCAGTGGACGTAGAGGTCCTGAACGCCATGTTGCTCCCGATTGTGCTCGGCTTCCTCCTGGTGCTGGAAGCGACGGCGCTGCCGTGGGCGGACCGCATGCACGGCTGGCACCGCCTCCTGGTGTGGTGCAGCGCCGGTCTGGTCTGCGGCTTGAGCGTGTACACCTTCGCAGCCACCTTCCTAGGACTCTGACCGAGCGGGCCCTGCGGTCGCGAGGGGAGCAGGAACACGCGTTGTCCGCTTGCACGGCGGTCATGGACAAGCTACGAGGATTCCGATCAGCCGGGGCCGCAGGTGCAAACGCTCGATCGGGTGCGTGCCGCGTCGAGCGCTTCGCGCGCTTCACGCTGCAGCCAGCACAGCAGGCCGAGCGCGGCCACGCTGTCGGCCCACCACCAGTGGAACGCCACGTTCAAGCCGAGGCCGATCAGCAGGGTGCCGGCCATGTAGGCGCAGGTAATCGAGCATGCGGCGTCGGCGCGCAGGGCGGCACTGCCGATGCGGTCCGCAATCTCGCGCTTGCGGCGAGCCAGAAGTGGCATGCCGATAGCCGCGACGATAGCGACGACTATGCCGGCATACGAACGCTGCGGCTCGGCGCGGGCGAGGAGCCCAGCAACCGCCATGGCCACGATGTAAGCGCACAGCAGCGCCAGGGCCACGCCGGTCACCCACGCGGCCACCCGCTCTGCCCGCTCCACGCCCTCCAGGCGGTGGTCGCCCGCTTCCGCCAGGAGGCGCCAGAGCAGAATGCCGCCGGTCGCGAGCTCGATCACGCTGTCGATCCCGAATGCAGTCAGCAGCACGCTGCCGGCTGCGAGACCGGCGCCAACGGCTACCGCCGCTTCGATTGCCATCCAGCCGATGGTCAGCTGCTCGATACGTACGCCGGCGTTGAGCGCACGGGCGCGATCCGTACCGGCGCCCTGCACGTTCAGCGATCCCCGAAACCAGAGAGAGCACCTTCTGCGTGCTCGGCAAGTGAGGGATCGCCGCTGGCAAAGAGCCCGCCTCTCGGTCGGGTATGATCGGAGGTACGCGTCGATGCACGCGCGCAGCCGCACGGTACCGCCTCGCTCTCGCCTTGCGTGCAGAAGACTTCCCCACCATCGTGGTGGCCGCAGCAGGCGTACTCGAACTGGATGGTGGTGTGGGCAATCTGGTAGCGGTCCGCCAGCAGACGATTCACCTGCAGCAACATGCCGTCACAGTCGGAGAGCGGGCGGTCATCGCGTACTAGCAGGTGGGCCGAGAGAGCGCTCATGCCGCCGGCAATTGACCACACGTGCAGATCGTGCACGTCGTAGATGCCGGGCACGTGCGCCACGTCGCGGGCAAGCTGCCGGAGATCGACCCCCACCGGCGCGGCCTCCATGAGAATCCGAACCGTCTCGCGCAGGATGTCCCAGGCGCCACGCAGAATCAGGAGGGCGATGAAGAGTGAAACTACTGGATCGACGACAGTCCAGCCCGTGCAGGCGATCACGATCCCGCCCACGACGACGCCAGCCGAAGCGCCAATGTCGCTGATCACGTGCAGCAGCGCCGCCCGCACGTTGAGATTGTCGCCACGCTCCTGACGCAGACCAAGGGCAATGACCAGATTCACAGCGATGCCTACTGACGCGGCGAGGACCATCAATCCCGGCGTCACCGCCTGCGGCTGGTGGAAGCGCTGGGCCGCTTCGAATGCAATCACGGTGACGATGGCGATCAGCGTCACCGCATTCGCCAGCGCTGCCAGGATGCCTGTGCGATGGTAGCCGTACGTCTTCCGCGCGTCTGCCGGCCGCCCTGCCTGCTCGGAGGCATACCAGGCGAGTGCCAGGGCAATGACGTCGGTCAGCACGTGCCCAGCGTCGGAAAGCAGCGCCAGGGAGTGTGCCAGCAGACCACCCATAAGCTCTACCAGCAAGATGAGTGCCGTCAGCAAAAGCGCGGTGCGAAACCGCTTGCCGGTCAGGTGGTGAGCGTGGTTCGCGGCCATCAGCCCCTATCCCGAGCCGTCACCATCAGGATTCGCTCGCGCATCTCCGCTTCGCTCCCGTGGCCCAGGTGCGTCAGACCAACCCGGACCAGCAACGAGATGTGCTCGTCGTCGAGGCTGTAGTAGACGAACTTGCCTGCCCGTCGCGACTTCACCAGCCGCAACGTGCGCAGAATGCGCAGGTGCTGTGACACGCCGGACTCGGCTGCACCGACCACCACGGCCAGATCGCGCGTGCATAGCTCCGTCGCGAGCAGAGCGTGCAGGATTTTCGCCCGCGTCGCGTCGGCCAACGCGCCAAAAAGCTCCGCGAGGTCGACGTACACCAGGTCGGCTGCCAGGCTTGCCCGCGCCGCCACGACCGCGTCCGGATGAAATACGTGCGGCTCTCCTGCCTCCGCGATTACGCTCACCGGCCGATCCACCTCTGCCACCCGATACTTCAACGATTGCATCACTACTACATTGTACCTGCCTGCCAGCGCTCACGTCATGGCCAGGATCTGCTATGGAACAATTCGCACGCCTATCCGGTATTACACTTAGGAAGGGCTGAGGCTGGTGTGTGCGATCGCCAACGTATGAAGGGCCGCAGTTGGAATCCGATGAAGAGCTGATGCGCTGCTGGCAGCGTGGACGCGTCGAAGCGCTTGAGGCGCTCGTCGTGCGCTACCACACGCCCATCTACCACTACCTGTTCCGCTTGACCTGCCAGCACGCCCTGGCCGAGGACCTCACGCAGGACAGTTTCGAGCGCCTGGTAACCGCCCGCGCGCTATACGACTATCCGCGCCCCTTCCGGCCATGGCTCTATACCATCGCCACCAACGCTATGCGACGGCATTTCGAAACCGCCTACTACCGCCATACGTTGCTGGTCGATCGCGTCGAGTCCTGCGGCGTGGCCGAGGCGTGTGACACGCCACACCACGCGCTCGACCTCAGCCTGAAGCGGCAGGAGCTGCTGGACTTGCTCAGCGCACTCACTCCTGCCCATCGCCAGGTCATCGTGCTGCGCTACGTCGAGGGGTTCGCGCTGGCAGAAATCGCCGCTATCGTGCAGGCCCCGCTGGGTACGGTGAAGACGCGCATCGTGCGCGCGCTCGATCGCCTACGTGCACTGCCCTCTGAGCGTGATGAACGAGAGGAGGCCGCGCATGCGACCGCGTGAGCACAATAGCCGAGATCTTCACGGGCAGACCGTGCTGGACGATGGGCTCGGGCTGCCACAAGAATCCCGGCTCGCGCGTACGATGCAGCGTTTGGCAGGCGTGGAAGGTCCGGGCTCGGAGCCCGATCGCCTGGCACGGATGCTCGCAGCCGTGCGGCAGGCTCAGGATGTCGAGGCAGCCAGAAGCCCCGCGCCGGACTCCAGTGTCACCGGGCACAGCCTCTGGCTCGCCGTGCAGGCCCAGGTCAAGGTAGTGCGACTGCCGCTCATCGGCGCGGCGGTGCTCATCCTGCTGCTGGGCATCGTCGTGGGTCCGCTGTGGCTGGAGCCGATCTGTACGCCCCTGCTGGCGCTGGCTCCTCCCATCGCCGTGCTGGGCGTGGGCTATGCCTTCCGCTCGCTGGATGGCGGCATGAACGAGCTGGAGCGTGCCTGTCCCGTGCGCCCGTTCGAGCTGGCGCTGAGCCGGCTCATCGTGGTGGTAGGCTGCGATATCTTGCTCTCGCTCGTTCTGCTGCCCTTCAACACCGGCTACGCACTGCTGGTCGGAGCCGGGCCGGGGCTCCTCCTGGATTGGTTGGCGCCGCTCCTGCTGGCCAGCGGCGTCAGCCTGCTGGCTATACAGCGCTTCGGCTCGGTGCTGGCAGTGGAGGTTGGCATGATGATCTGGCTCGGCTTCATCGCCCTGCACGTACTGGTGCAGCGCCAGGTCGTCACAATAGACGAGACCACGGGCATTGCTGTGTGGCTCTGCTCGATCCTGGCCGGGCTCGCCTGCTTCGCGGCCGGCGTGGCCTGGTTCAACCGATCCGGACTCCAAGGAGCGCGCGCGTGAGCGCCGAGCTGAGCGCCATGGCGTTGGCCCGTACCTACGCGCGCGGTCGCGGCCTGCAGCCGCTCTCCACGACCTTCGGCATGGGGTTGACGGTCATCGCCGGTCCAAATGGCGCGGGCAAGACCACGCTCCTGCGCATGCTGGCAACTACCCTGCATCCGGGCTCGGGCGAAGTACACTGGTGCGGGCAGTCTGTAACCCGCGATCCAATCCCCTACCGGCGGGTCCTTGGCTACCTCCCACAGGCATTCGCGGTTTACCGCTCGTGGCGCGCGGCCGACTTCCTCACCTACATGGCGCGGCTCAAAGGGCTGTCGCCGGAGGTGATCCCCAGCCGCGTCGCGGCGGTGCTGCGCTCTACCGGGCTGGAGGGCCGTCAGAGCCTGGCGATCGGCACTGCCGCGCATGGCGAGCTGCGCCGGCTGGGGGTCGCGCAGGCACTCCTGGCGCAGCCGCGGGTCCTGATTCTCGACGAGCCCTTCGCCGGCCTGGCGCCCGAAGATCGCACCAGCCTGATTGCCATGCTGGCAACGTACGCCCGGTCGAACCTCGTGCTGCTCTCCAGCCATCTCCTCGATGGACTAGGCTCCCACGCCGCGCGGCTGCTGATTCTGCACGAGGGGCGCTGCCTGGTCGACGCCAGCCCGCCCGATCTCCTGGATGACCTGGGCGGCCATGGCGCCGAACCTGCGCCCCCTAACGATGACCGCATGCTCGAAATTGCCTATCGGCGCGTGCTGGACCAAGCGTGAGCTTCACTCCGTATCAATGTCTTCCGCGATCAGAGGCCTTCGCGAGGCGTGCCATATCCGCAACACACGAACGCGCGGCCCCTCCTCAGAATCTGTCTGGATGTCGAAGATGATGCGATACTGGCCTGTCCGCTTGCCAAAGAGCAAATGGCGCACGGGATGGCCCAGCTCGTCGGCTTCGGGAATCATGGGGCAGCGCTCAGGCATTTCGGCCAGAGTGGCAATAGGCTCAAACAGTCGGCGTAGCCACTTCTCAGCGCTGGCAGGTGCAACCTCGCGGATGCGATCAAACGTGGCGTACGCGTCAGCCTCTGCCGGCGCAGTCAGCCTAACCTTATACGCCATGCCTGGCACGCATCTCGGCAAACACTTGCTCTGCGGGCTTCATTTCGCCGCGCTCAGCGCTGGCGAGACCCTCGCGTATGGCTTCGAGCGTCTCCATATGGTGAATCCGATCGAGCAATGCTTGGTAGCTATCGGCGTCTTGCACAACCAGTTCCGCTCTGCCGTTAACCGTCAGCACTTCAGGCGCCCGAGTGTCCTTGAGTCTGGCCATATGCTGTTTGTGGTGTCTGAGAAAGTCTGTGAGCGGGTGAATCTGCCGAGCGTCGAGCATGGCCGCCTCCTAGCAAATAATTATCAGACAATTCTATGATACCTGGAACTGCATGACAGTCAACCTGCTTCTCACCATTCATGGAGCCTTATTCGCGGCTGCGCGGTAGTACGGATGGGGCCGCTACTATGTGGCCAGGTTATTGACCGGCACCATATCGGTAGGGCAATGTGTACCAGATGATTAGCATGAGCGATCTCACCGTCGGACCACGTGGGTGGCGCGGCTCGCGCGTGCCCGCCTTGTCTCACGTCTCGCTAGACATTGAGCCGGGCTTCTTCGCCTTGCTTGGACCGAGCGGTTCTGGGAAGAGCATGCTCTTGCGCGTGCTAGCCACCTTGCAGGCGCCGCGCCACGGCGACGCGCTGGTGGCCGGGCACTCGGTGCGGCGCGACCGCCTCGGCGTGCGCCGCGCGATCGGCTACGTCCCCCAGGTCACCCGCTTCTATCCCGACGTGCGCGTCCGCCACCTGCTCAACTACCTTGCTGGGCTATCGGGCTTGCACGGCCGCGCGCTCGATGCCCGCTGCACGCAGACGCTGGCCGCTGTGCACCTCACCGAGCACGCCGGCCTGCGTATCAAGCAGCTGAGCGGAGGCCTGCGCCAGCGCCTGGCGATTGCCCAGGCCCTGGTGCACGAGCCGAGCGTGCTGCTGGCCGACGAGCCGGGCTCCGGCTTGGATCCGGAGGAGCGGGAACACCTGCGCACGCTGCTCGCCGAGCTGGCCCTGGACCGCACGGTAGTGGTTGCCACACACCTGACGCAAGACATCGCACCGGTCTGCACGCAACTCGCGGTGCTGCAAGGTGGGACCGTCCGATTCGCGGGCAGCCCGTCCGATCTGGCAGAGCAAGCTCGCGGCAAGGTCTGGCAGCAGCTGCTGCCGGATGCGGAGGTGATGGCGGTGCTGTCCGGACCGCGGCCGGTCGCGCGCGTGACCCGGACGGCCGGGGGCATGCTGGTGCGCCTCATCGGCAGCGGCGGCGCAGGCCTGCAGCCCGTGGTCGAGCCACCCACGGTGGAGGAGGGCTACCTGGCGCTGATCGGCAAAGAGGCGCAATCGTGCGCTTGAATGGCCCTTCGTCGCGCCGCACGGTCGCCCGCTGCCTCCCCAGCTGGCACTGGCTGCTGGCCGTAAGCAGCATCGCCCGCATGGAGTTCTACCACCAGCGACGTAGCGCGCCGTTCTGGGTGATGGTCACGCTGCTCGCCGCCTGGGGCGCCTACCTGATCCACTGGCCGCAAACGGGACTGAACGACATGCAGCCGAACCTCAGCTTCGTACCCAACAGCCTGAATAGCCTTCCACTGCTGCTGCCATTGGGCGTGATCATGCTGCTGTGGCGCACCGCACATCGCGATCGCCGGATGGGCATCGCCGATCTGCTGTGGGCCCGGCCGATCGACGCGAGCTCCCAGGTGTTCGGAAAGCTGCTCGGCGCCTTGTTCGCCGCCGGTGCCCTGTACGCCACGCTTTGTCTGCTGACTTATGCCATCATGTCCGCGCAATTCGGCACCTGGCTATCGCTGCTCCCGGATGTGGTCGAACTGGCGCTTATGTGGCTCAGCACGGTCGTATTTTGGGTCGCTGCCTACGTGCTCCTCGATCTGCTATCGCCTGCCAGGCTCGTCACGGTTATCGCCTGCGCGGCCACGTTCTTTACGCTGAACTTCTGGCTCGACCGTTACATCCTGGTGCTGGCTGTCTGGGATCCCAGTCTTGTTCGCGACTTCTGGTATGGTCCCGGCTGGCATTTCGGCCCAAAGACCGGCTTCGTTCTGGGCAGTTTCAACTTCTGGCTGGGGGTGTTTCTGGGCATCTGCGCCCTGCTTCCGCCTTGCTACCGCTTGCGCTACAGGCGTGCCGTATTGACGCACGCGTGCACCTTCTGCTCGCTGGCCCTGGCGTTGGCAAGTGCTGGTCTGATCGCACGAGCGATGGTGCTGGGCAGCCCGTTCTTCAGCCAAATGGCAAATTCGGCGCAGCCGGCATTCGCGATCACGCAGTTGACGTCGGTCGGTATGCGCGACTACCAGGTGGGCGTAACGCTGGAGCCCGATAGTAGTAGTCTGAGCGGCACAGCGACGTTCACGCTGGTGCCGGTGGGCGTGCCCACGCTGCCACAAACCACCCTGCAGTTCGCGCACAACTCTGGCCTCACCGTGGACGTCGTGACCCTCGGCGCGCGGCGATTGCCCGTAGCCCATCAGCTGGGCCTTAGCAGTGTGACGATCTCGGGACAGCTGCCGCAGGTAGTGCGCGTGGAGTACCACGGCGCGCTGGATCAGCGGTATTACTTCGGCGCGCCGGTGGGTCTTGGCGCGCAGGATCGCTATGGGTACGACTGGTACGTTGGCCCGGACTTCACTTACCTCACGTCGCTTGGCGACTGGTATCCCACACCGCAGATAGCTAGTGTGACGCACCTTACCGTCGATTCGTCCAACGGCTACCCTTCAAACGACCTCATGCCACCTGCCGTGGGCTGGACCCGTCTATCCATCAGCGCTCCGGTGGGTGGTTTCGTTGCCACCACGGCTTCCTCCACCACCGATCGCGGTGCGCTTCGTACCTTTGTCTGGGATCACCTGCCTCATGGATTGCTGCCCGGCGCTCTGCTCACGCTGTGCGCGTCTTGCGCCGTGCAGCCAGTGCCGGGCGGCCGGATCGTGGCTTCCGCGAACATCGGCGCGGACGATGCCCGCCGCGACTACGGGCCGCTCGTGACAGCCTATGCCGCCGTCCGCAAGGTAATGGAGGGGCCGGCTGCGGTCGAGCCCGTGACGGTGGTGGCTATCCCCGTGCTCGGCACCGTGGTCGGTGGTGGATCGCTGGCGTTCGTACCGGAGGCGGCGTGGAGTGACGTCTATCCCGCCTATCCGATGTCGCCGATGGTGGGGCAACCCAGACCGCCTGGCCTGACCTCCGTCCAACGCACCCGTATTGCCCTATCGGTGATGTCTGCGGCCTGGTGGTCCGGACACATATTCTGGGAAAGTGGTTTCTCGGTACAGGGCGGTTCTCCGGTGCTGCAATTCGACTACAGCAATTCGTTTGCCGCCGTCACCGCCGAGTTGGCCGCGCGGGACGTGCTTGGCGACGGGTATTTTCACCGCGAGCAGGATCTTCGCTCCCACGATCTGGCGAAGATCATCGACAGGCTGAGCGCCGGCGACCCGAGTTTCGATCTGCCACAGCAGCCCTCTTATGTGCGCGAAGCTGCGGACATGGGCCTCATCGCGGTCCAGTCCTTCTCCCTCGGATACGATTCCCTGGGCATCACCAACCTGATCCCGCTGGTGGGAGCGCGTGCCATGACCGCCATGCTCCAGACTATGGCGGCAGACCCCACGGTCACCGCGAACGATGCTTCCCTACAGTCGCGGGTCGATGCCTTGCTGAACGTGCCCTCGCCAACGTACCTGAGCGGCGTCAGCTGCCCGATCAGCAGCCACTGCCTCGCCGTCGGCTCCGGCGGCGACATTGAGGCCACCACGGACGGCGGTGCTTCCTGGCACACTCAGGTCTCCGGCACCGGCGCGGACCTTACGGGCATTAGCTGCGCGAGCGCTACCCACTGCGTGGTCGTGGGATACAATCCCTGGCCCGAAACCTACGATATCGTTTTGACCACCGCCGATGCCGGCCGATCTTGGCATAGCTATCGCCCGAATATCTATCCCTTCAACTGGCTCTCGGCCGTGAGCTGTGCCAGTGTCACGCAATGCGTCGCGGTCGGGTACTACGGCACCATCGCTGCTACCGCCGACGGTGGAGCTACCTGGGAGCTGCAGAATCCAGGCACCAGAGATATGCTCCTGGGCGTTGCATGCTCGAGCGCGAGCACGTGCGTGGCAATTGGCAGTCCCCACAACCCGACGTTCGGCGTCAACCCCACCGCCGTGCTCCCGCTGACCACGCACGATGGGGGCAAGACCTGGCAGCTACAGCGCGCCGGGACACACCTGGAGCTGAGCGGCATCGCCTGCGCGAGCAGCAGCCGGTGCGTCGCCGTCGGCGGAGGTGGCGCCATCCTGACCTCCGGCGACGGCGGGCATTCGTGGCACGAGGTGCCGTCGCCCGTCACCACCAGCCTCTTGGCTGTGAGTTGCCACGGCGACAACCGCTGTGTGGCCGTCGGCTACGGCAGCGCCGTGCTGAGCCGCGACGGTGGCGTTACTTGGAACAGCGTGCCCGTGGGGACCGGCGGGGTGCTGGATGGCATCGACTGCCCGAGCCGCAACAGCTGTGTAGCCGTGGGCTGGGGCGTGAAGTTGACTGTGCATGGCCTCAGTTAGGCTGAGGATGACTACATGGCGCTAAGCGGCAAGGAGGCATCGTCGTGCGACTAAGCCCGTCCACCTTGCGCGGATTGACCCGACGGCGCATCCCCGGCGCCGCCTGGCTCATGGCGACGCTCACCGTCGCCCGCATGGAGTTCTACCACCAGCGACGCAGTGCCGCCTTTTGGGTGGTAGTGACGCTGCTCGCCGGCTGGGGTGTTTACCTGGGCGGCTGGCCACAGTCGGGTCCGAACGACGCGACGCCACTCGTCAGACTCACTCCCCAGTGCATGGAATGCGTTATGTATCTGATGCCGCTCGCCGTGCTTTTCCTGATGTGGCGGACCGCGCATCGCGATCGAAGGTTGGGAGCCACCGACCTGCTGTGGACCCGGCCAATCGGCGCTGGCGCCTACGCAGTCGGCAAGCTGCTCGGCGCGTTGTTCACGGCGACCCTCCTCTATGCCACGTTCTGTCTGCTAACCTACGTCATCGAGTCGCCTCAGGGCAGCATGTGGCTGCCGCTACTCCCGAACCTTGTCAACCTGCTGCTGCTGTGGCTGAACTCGATCGTGCTCGGCATTGCTGCCTACCTGCTGCTCGATCTGCTTTCGCCGGTGTGGCTGCTCACAGCCGTCGCGTATGTTTCGTTGTTCGTCTGGCTCGCGCAGTGGCCTCAGCCGTTCATCTGTGGGCTCGAGCATTGGCAACCAGGGTTCGAGCCCTACTACTGGTATAGCCCCGGATGGCACTTTGGCCCGGATGCTGGCCTGGTAAAGGGCAGCCTCTTGCTGTGGCTCGGCATGATTCTCTGCCTCTGTGCTCCCACTCCCCTGCTCTACCATTGGCGAGATCGGCGCACCGCCTGGGCGCGCGGCTGTACCTGCGTGTCCCTGGCGCTTGCCCTGGCAGGTATCGCTCTGGCGGCCGGAGGCGTGACCATGAGTAGCGCTGCCTGGAGCCGGTTGCCGGACCAATGGGCCCAGAATCCCCAGGTCTTGGCGAGTACGCAGCTCACCTCGGTCGGCGTGCGAGACTATCAGGCGAGCGTCACGTTATCGCCCGGCAACGCAAACCTTCACGGCACTGCTACGTTCACGCTCGTGCCCACGAGCGCAGCGCTCCTGCAGCCTACTACCCTGCAGTTTGCGCACAATATCGGGCTAACCGTGGACGCGGTCTCCGCCGGCGCGCGGTGGCTGCCGGTGACTCGCCATCCGGGACTCTCCAGTGTGACCATATCTTGCAGGCTGCCGCAAGTAGTACGAGTCGAGTACCATGGCTCGCTGGCTCTGGGGCTGCCCTACAGGCCTACCGGTTTCGGTACGGATAATCGCGGCGGACGCCATAACTTCGGTGTCGATGACTACCTCAGCTCCGATTTCACCTATCTGACCTCCTCCGGCGACTGGTATCCCGTGCCGCAGGTTCGTTCGGTTACCCACGCCGTCGTCGTGCCATACACTGATTCGGCATACCCGGGCCAGGTCCTGCTGTACCCTTCGAGCCGGCTCGTGGCCCCCGCTGTCGACTGGACACGTTTGACAGTGACTACCCCAACTGGCGCGCTCATCGCCTCTTCGGCCTCGTCGAGCAGCGATGACCGAGGAGAGCGAACCATGGTTTGGTCCAACCCACCGCATGGGCTGCTGCCTGGCGCGCTGATCGCGCTGTGCGCCTCCTGCTCTGTGCAGCAGGTTCCGGGCGGCCGCATTGTTGCATCGTCCAACATCAGCGCGGACGATGCTCGCCGCGAATATGCGCCGCTCGTGCAGGCCTATGTCGCGGTTCGCAACGTTATGGAGCCAGCGGCAGCGGCGCAGCCCGTCACCGTGGTGACCATTCCTATTCTTGACGAAGCAGTTGGCGGTACCTCGCTGGCGTTCGTACCAGAGGAAGCCTGGAGTGATGTCTATCCGGCTTGGCCGCTAGCGTCGTCGGTGCAAGGGTTTGCCAAGCAGCCGAGTTTGACGCCCGTGCAGCGCATGCGCATTGCTCTGTCAGCCATGTCTGCAGCCTGGTGGTGCGGGAACATTGACTGGGAGGCGATGCCGTTGGTGATGGGAGGCAGTCCGCCGCTCCAAGTCTTCGCCGGCATCGACGCGCCGTTTCCCTTCGCCGCGGTGACTGCTGAGATCGCGGCGCGCCAGGTGCTGGGGGACGCCTACTATCGTCGTGAGCAGGATCTTCGCAGCCATGATGGCGCGATCGTCGCGGATCGGCTCTCTCAAAGCGGCATGCGCTTCGACCTAGCCCAGCAACCCTCGCCCGTGCGCGAGGCGGCAGACATGGGTCTCATCGCTGTGCGCAACCTCTCAATCGGCTACGACTTCCTGGGCATTACAAACCTTATCCCGGTGGTAGGTGAATCCAGAATGCTCTCGATGCTCCAAGCGATTCGGAACGATCCCATGGTTACCGCTGTGGGGCAGGAGGATCCCACGTTGCTGCAGCATCGCGTTGAGGCGCTGCTGCAGCTACTGTCGCTCAGCAATTTGAGAGGCGTCAGCTGCCCGAGCAGCAGCCACTGCATCGCAGTTGGCGATGATGGCACGATCGAGAGTACTGCCGACGGCGGTTTCTCCTGGCAGGTCCAGGTGTCCGGTACTACCGCGGAAATCTCCGATGTGAGCTGCACGAGCGTCGCTCATTGCATTGCCCTCGGGCAGGCACCTGACTACGCCACGGCTGGCGCCGTGCTGACCACCGGCGATTCTGGGCAATCGTGGCATAGCCGGCTCACCGGCGCCACGCCCTGGCCTGAGGCCATAAGCTGCCCGACCTCCTCGCGCTGCGTTACCGTCGATGATTCTGGCAACATCGCCGTGACGGCTGACGGCGGCACTTCCTGGCAGGGCCAACCATCAACTGCCGTGATGCCGCTTGCAAGTGTCGCTTGCCCGAGTGCGCGGATGTGTGTCGCGGTGGGGAGCAGCAACAACGGTTACGTCGGCGTGCCTCCCGTAGCAGTCCTCCTGACCACGCGGGATGGCGGAGGCACGTGGCAGAGCTGGCCGGCCGGCACCGCACCGCCCTTGCATGGCGTCAGCTGCGCAAGCAGTAGCCACTGCGTCGCTGTAGGTGATCGTGGCGCCATCATGGTTACCGCTAATGGTGGTACCTCGTGGCATCGCGCTGCCTCGACCACCACCGACCAACTTTTGGCCGTCACCTGCCGGAAAGACAACGAATGTGTAGCCGTGGCCGACAGCAGCATTCTGGTGAGCCGCAACGGTGGTGACTCCTGGACCAGCCAACCCCTGGCGACCGGCAGCCCAATCAACGACGTCTGTCGCTGATCACTGTTATTTTCCACTTTGAGGCAGAGTCTGATCACGCCAATTTGCCAGTTTGATCACCGGAATTTGCCACCTCCAAGCACCAGTGGCTGAGCCACGCGCCATCCTGTGAA
>Ga0187876_1000541_pt1 | contig 38465 bp, 24 predicted proteins | sample June2016WEW_17_4_FD_133000 | JGI IMG/M metagenome (GOLD analysis project Ga0187876, IMG submission 133000) | Peatland microbial communities from SPRUCE experiment site at the Marcell Experimental Forest, Minnesota, USA - June2016WEW_17_40 | ecosystem: Environmental > Terrestrial > Soil >...
GCCACCATCCACACCGCCGGCAAGTCCGTGATCGTCAAGGACTCGTTCAAGCTGCGCGAAGTCGGACTGCAGCTGATGATCGTGCCCGGCGAGACCAGCCGTGGCGACCACAGCCAGGTCCTGGTGCTGCACACCGCCAAGACGGGCAACCCCACCGGCACCACGCCCTTCCGCACGGTGGTCAGCGGTAACCCGCACGCCACCATTGCCGCCGCCAACATCGTCTTCGGCACCGACGGCAGCGCCGTAACCGTCCATCCGGCGACCGGCGACCCAACCACGCTGGGAGCCGGTGGCCGCGCCACCCTGCTCTACAACGTGCCGAACAGCGTGCCCGCGCCGTTCACCAACAACAACAAGGCCAAGGCCACGGTCACCTTGACCTACCGCAACGCCACGATCACGCGCACGGCCAACATCCTCTACGGGACGAAAAGTAGCTGAATTGTTACGGAAATGTTACGGAGGCATGGGATAGAATGGTCGAGGTGCCGCCGGCAAACGTCACAGCAGGCGGTCGCCACGGCGAGGGCGGTGCAGCCCCAGGCGCCAGGATTAGCGGACGGATCAGGATTCAGGCGTGTACAGCCCGCGGCAGTGAGGCTCGAGGCGCATTGAGGAGCTAGGCGATGAAGTTGAGTCCACTGAGCGGCATTGCCGCGCGACCGCTGAGAACCCTTTTCGTGGTCTTGATTCTCGGCGCGAGCGTGCCGCTAGCGCGGTTCCAGGTACTTGCGGGCGGGGTGGCGCGTAGCCCTATGCTAGCCTCCATGGCGAGGGGGCCGCACGTCGTGCACCCAAAGGATCTGCTGGCCAGCGCCCCCATGCCCGACTGGCGCGTGGACGAGGCGAATACGGGCAGGACTTCGAATCTGGGCCCGGTGTCGGCGCCGGGCCAAACTTTCTCCGTACAGCCTCATAAGTCCAGTATCACGCAAGGGATCGCCCTGGACGACCAGGGTAACGTCATCTTCAGCATTTCCAGCAGGAGCGCGGTCTACTCGTACAGCGCAGCGGACGGCACTGCGAACTGGGCGGCGACGGTTGGGCCGATCAGCCAGGATGCACAGTGCCCCCCGCCGATGCCCGTGCTGGGCAACGACGGTGCGGCCTACATTGGCGATACCACGGGCGGTCTCTGGCAAATCACGCTCGCGGGGTCCGGCGCCGGCACGGCCGTGCAGGTCTTCAGTGACCCCTCCCTCAAACCGATTGAGGCGACGGCAAAGCTCGGCCCCAACAACACCATCTATGTGGGCGATGTTAATGGATCGTTCTACGCGCTCACGCCTCCGGCCATAGGCAGCGCCGGTACCGCGACCCTGACGTGGACGTTCACGGCCACCGGCTCGACCCAGACGTCGGGCGGTTACGCCGGGGTGGCGTCGACGAGCCCGTTTGAGTTCTGCGGCGAGCCGGCCATCGACCCTACCACCGGCATCATCTACGCCACGTCAATCGATACGAACCCGCAGTTTGCGGGCTCAGCCACACTCGGCACCATATACGCAATCAATCCCAATGGAACGCTGCGCTGGAAGCAGCCCCTGATTGGACCCGTGGTGGGCGCCGTGGTGGTCAACAACGGCCGGGTGTTCGTGGCCACGCTGAATACTGCCCTGTATGCCTTCGATGCCGGAACTGGAACACCGGAGTGGGTGGACCAGACGTTTCGCGGAGCAGGGGACACTCAAGTTGCTAACTTTCAGGCCAGCCCCTCGCTGAGCCCAGACGGCTCTGTGCTCTATGTGCCCGACACAACCGGATCGCTGCTGGCCATCAACACGGCAGATGGCTCGCAGGACACGAGCTTTGGCGGCATTGGGGCAGTAGCGTTCGGTGGGGGCTCGCAATCGTCGCCACTCGTGGATGGGACTGGCACGGTTTTTGCCGAGGACAACGGTGGCGTGCTACACGCCTTCGCCCCGAGCGGCACCGCGCTGTGGACGCTTCCCGGGGGCACGGCAACCGGTGACTCCGGGGGCTCGACCGGCAAGTGGATGTCGCCAGCGCTTGCCGCTGATGGCACGATCTACGTGGGAAGCAACCAAGGCTACGTGCGCGGCTTCAACGTGAGTTCCGCGCCACCCACTGCGAGCGCAACACTGTCACCAACGGTGGGATCGCCATCGGCAACGCCTACCTCATCTGGCACCCCCACGCAGACAGGCACCCCCACCGTCACCAGTACACCGTCGCAGACGCCTACCCGCACCAACACACCAACCATCACCCTCACGCCCGCAGCCACGGTGAGCGGCCAACCAACCAGCACGGCGACGCTATCGCCAACAGTGACCCCCACGCAGACGCCTACACAAACCTCCACGCAGACCACGACACAAACTCCGAGTCGCACGCCTTCCACAACGGTGACACCAACCAGGACGCCAAGCGCGACAGCCTCGGCCAGCCCTACGGCAACGGCCACGGCAGTCGTACTGGCGCCGGGAGTGGGCTGGTCGAGGCTGGGGGGCGATAACCACGACGACGGCGTGGCCATGGTGCCACTGCAGGCCAACCAGCTGCCAGGGCCAACCTATATCGATCTCTTGAACTCGGCCAAGACCATTACGAATCCTGAATATGCCGCCCCGGCTGTTGGGGCCGATGGAGTGGTCTACGCGCTCGACGGTAAGGGCAGCTTGGTAGCCGTGAATTCCGACGGCTCCGTGAAGTGGACCTCGCCGCAGGTGCTTGGCACGCCGGTACCGCACCAGGGTAGCGCGAGTGGCGGGCCGCCGCTGGGTCCGGTGGACAATATCGACACCGGCTCGGGGCCGGCCGTGGCTTCGGATGGGACCATTTTCGTCGGCAGCGAGAGCGGGGGCATGTATCGCTTCTCGCCTGTAGACGGCTCGACCATTCCGGCAGGAGGCATACCCTTCTACGGCAAGGGTCTGTACGCCGGCAGCAACCTGGCGATCGGCGCCAATGGCACGATTTATGGGGCTAGCGAGACCTCGCCCAACGATGGCACCAACAATCCCACGATCTACGCGGCAACGGCCGCCGGATCGCAGGTGTACGCCTATTCCATGAACGACTGCAACGGCGATCCGGAGTACGTGCAGAGTTCGATTGCCCTCGCTACGCAAGGGACGCTGTACGTGGGCTTCCAGTGCTTCCACCCCGGCGGCTTTCCCACTGGCGGCGTCGTCGCGCTCAATCCCGACGGGACGTTGCGCTGGCGGTTCGCCTCTTACAAGTCTATTGGCACCGTCAACGACCAACCAGTGAGCGTGACTGTGAATGTTGCCGAGGCTACGTCGGTTATGTTATCGCCGGACGAAGCGACGCTCTATGCGCTCGACCCGCTCGACAGCTGCGTACTGGCCATTAATACGGGCGACGGCTCGCAGAAGTGGGTTTTTTCCCCGCCCGGCGGTCAATTGCAGGCTGCTCCCGCGCTTTCCCCGTTGGGCGATGTGCTGTATGAATCTCTGGAGCTCGACAACAACGGGGACGCGAATGCCGCTCTCGTCGCGGTGGACGCAGGCAGCGGCACCGTCATAAGGGTTGTAAACACCACCGACAACCCATCCGCCGATGGAGCCTCGGCTTTTGCGGCGGCGCCCGCCGTCGACGAAGATGGGGATGTACTGGTGCCTCACGCCGATGGCGTGCTCGAAGGGTGGAGCGCGCGGCTCGCGAGCCGGCTGTTTAGCGGTGGCGCCACGACGCAGGGCACGAGCGGCTCGTACAGGGGGCGCTACTACGATATTATGGCCGGCCCTGTCATTTCCAGCGACGGCACGCTCTACATCACGGACAAGGCGGCGCATCTCATCGCGCTGAAGTTTGGCGTGGTGGTGCCCACGCCGATCCCAACCAACACCCTTCCGGCGACGCCGACACCGATTCCCTCGCCCACGGACACTGTGAATCCCATCAATCCCGATACCCAGACGCCAACTCCAACACCCAGCACTAAGAGTCCGACGCCCACGGGTACCAGGCACAGCACCATCGGATTTGGCGGCCCCACGCCGTTCGTGCCGAGTGGATCGGCGGCGGCTATCTCGCCGACACCCAAACCGACAGCCACGCCTACACCCAGAGTCTCACGCACCCTGGCTATACGCGCTCAGGTGCGCGAGAGCGCTGTATTCCCGCGCGGAGCGCAGGATCTCTCGGTGAAGACGACCGCCGGGGCCAGCTTGGTCTATCGCATCACCTATGCGCATGGGGCGGTGGTGGTAGTCAAGCACAAAGCAGGAAAGACCGGCGCCGACACGCTGCACTTCAATGCGGACTACACGCCTTCGCGCGCGCAGGGGCTCGTCGTAGCCACTGTCGCGATCGACGGCTCGCTGGGCGCGGCACACGGCTCCGCAACTGTGACGTTCACCGTGCGGCGAGCCGACACTCTCCTACAACTCAAGAACGTAGTCGTGAAGGTGAGCGCGCCTGTGGTAAAGCCGGGCGCTGTGCAGTCCGTGGACATCGCCTCCGCACGCGGCGCGCGAGTGACGTGCACGGTGGCGTACGGGTCGATTCGGGCCAGCTATGCGGTCGTGGCCGACGGCAGCGGCTATGCAACGCTGCACTTCAAGGTGCCGGCGAAGATCGCGGGCCGCGCCAGAGTGGTGGCAACTTTGGCGGTGACGGCCGTGCTTGGGCGGGTAAAGAAGCAGGCGTCGGCCAGTTTTGCGGTGCAGGGTTGAATCATCGTCTGATTGGGCCACTGGGAAGGACCACGCGCTAGATGGACGTGATGGAAGCACCGCGGCCGGTTGCCGCCGCGACCGCGCCGATGCTGGGGTTGCGATCCGCGCATCGGCCGCCCGTGCGACGGCGCTTCGCCGACACCGTGTATCGCGGCGTATCTACCACGGTGGCGCTGACCATGGTGGCCGTGCTCGCAGGAATCGTGGCCGTGCTGGTGCACACGGCGTGGCCTGCCTTCGGCACTATTGGCTTCTCCTTTTTCACCGGCACCGTGTGGAATCAGTATGACGGCCTCTACGGCAGCTATGGAGCCCTGCCGTTCCTGGTCGGCACGCTGATCACGACCGCCTTGGCGCTGCTGATCGCGGTGCCGGTGTCCCTAGCCATCGCCGTGCTGCTCACTGAATACTTGCCGGTCTGGCTCGCCAGCGTGCTTGGCGTGGTGATCGATGTGGCTGCCGGCGTGCCAACTATCGTATTTGGCGCTTGGGCGCTGCTGGTGCTCGTGCCCTGGTTGCACTATACCGGGGAGCCTGCCTTGCAGGCGGTGCTGGGCTGGCTGCCGATCTTTGCGACCCCGCCCATCGGCTACATCAGCGGGGAAGGCATGCTGGCCACAGGGTTGGTGCTGGCGGCGATGGTGTTCCCGACCATCGTGTCGGTCACGCGGAACGCTTTTCGCGCAACGCCGCAGGACCTGCGCGAGTCTTCCTTGGCGCTTGGCGCCACCACGTGGGAGACCGCCACGCGGGTGGTGATGCGCCAGGCCCGGCCTGCCGTGGTCGGCGGCGTGATTCTGGCCTGCGGCCGCGCTATTGGCGAGACCATGGCAGTGATCTACATCATCGGCGGCGTCGCCGCCGAAATGCCTCATTCCCTGCTTGACGTAGGGAACACGCTTTCGTCCTGGCTGCTGTTGCAAGCCAACGGTGCCATCCCTGGGACTCTGAGCACGGCTGCGCTCTACGAGCTCGGCCTGGTGCTGCTGGCCCTCGCTCTGGCGAGTAGCCTCGCCGGCAGACTGCTGACAAAACGGCTCGCGGGGCTGGCGGCGATCGCAGGTGGTGGGCGATGAACGATCGAAGGCTCCGCCGCCGGAAGCTGCGGGAGCGCGCCGCAGTGGCACTCTGTGTGCTCGCCTTGTTACTTGCACTGCTGCCGCTGGCGCACATCATGTATACCGCGATCGCCATCGGCGGCCAGAAGCTCAGCTGGACCTTCCTGAGCCAACCCGCCGGCGGGCTGATCACAGGCACCGAAGGCGGCGTGCTGAATGCTATCACCGGCACGCTGATCCTGCTGTTCTTGGGCGGATTGGTCGCGGTGCCGCTGGGCGTGGTGTCTGGCATGTACCTGGCAGACTTTGGTAACGGACGGCTCGGGGCCGCGATCCGCGCGCTGGGCGACACGCTCCTGGGCGTACCCTCCGTCATTTGGGGATTGTTTGGCTGGCTGCTGATTGCCAATACCGTCAGCTCGTTCGGTCTACGGTGGAACCTCTGCGCCTTGTCGGGCGGTCTCATCCTCGGCCTGATCATGACGCCGATCGTGGCCCGGGTTACGGAACTATCGTTGAGGGATGTTCCCCTTGCGATACGAGAAGCCTCGCTGGCTCTAGGCGCCACGCGCTGGGACACGATGCGCAGGGTCGTTCTACGCGTAGGCTTGCCAGGGATTGTCACCGGCGTGCTGCTTGCGCTGACAAACGCTCTGGGCCAGACCGTGGCGCTGATCTTCGTGAACGGCTACACGCCCAGTCTGCCCCACTGGCCGATCGTGGGCCAGAACAATAGCGTCACCGACATGGGCTCCATGATTTATGTCTACCTGAATCAGGCCAACCCGAAACTGCAGCCGCCGGCGGAAGCGGCCGTGATCGTGTTGCTTGCCTTTGTGCTGTGCCTCAGCTTGCTCTCCCGAGCGCTGCTGGCAGTGGGAAGGAGAACGTATGGCAGTTGAGATCTCAAGCCGTGAATTGCCTGCATGGGTGGATTCCGGCGCCGCAGTCGAGATTCGTGGCGTAAACGCATGGTACGGCACTGCCCCCGCACTGCGGAGCGTGACGCTCACGGCACGTGCTCGCAGCGTGACTGCCTTAATTGGCCCCTCGGGCTGCGGGAAGACGACCTTGCTACGGTCGATCAATCGCTTGAACGATACTATTCCAAGTTATCGGCTTACCGGCAGCTTGACTGTGCATGGGGCGGAAGTGTATGACGGCGCGCTACCGGTAGAAAGCCTGCGCCAGCGCGTGGGTATGTTGTTCCAGCGCGCCGCTCCTTTGCCTATGTCGATTTACGACGACGTGGCCTACGGACCGCGGCTGCACCACAGTGCGCATGGGGCGGCGCTGCAAGCGCTGGTCGAGGACAGCCTGCGCCGGGCGGCGCTGTGGGATGAAGTCAAGGATCGGCTGCACCAACACGGGCGGTCGCTATCTGGAGGGCAGCAGCAGCGGCTGTGCCTGGCGCGAGCATTGGCCGTAAAACCCGAGGTCCTGCTCATGGACGAGCCGTGTGCAGCGCTGGATCCGCTGGCCACGGCCAAGATCGAGGAGCTGTTGCTGCACCTTGCCCGTGAGATAACCATAGTTATCGTTACGCACAACATGGGCCAAGCTCGGCGCGTGGCGGATATCACGGCTCTCATGTTACCGGCAGAGCAAGGGGGAGGCGAGCTAATAGAGGTCGGAGACACGAAAACCTTGTTCGAGCATCCTACGGATCCACGCACCCTTGGCTATGTGGAAGGCCGTTTCGGTTAAACCAATTGGTCGTTTACGAGGCTCGGTAGCCCAGCCCATACCGAAAGGATTTGGCACTTGATTTCACGAAGACATGCGCGACTTTGCGCGGCAGCGGCTCTCATCTCGGTACTCGTTGGCGTGGCGCCGGCTCACGCGGACCAGGTGCAGTTCACTATAAGCGGCTCAACCCAAATGTACACGCTGGGCCAGCTGATGGCGCAGCAGTATACGACGGTCAACAACCAGGTCAACATTAGCGTTGAGCCCACGTCGGGCCAGATTGGCTTTGACAGCACCTGCAGCCACTCGGTCGCTCTCGGCATGAGCGACAACTATATTCAGGACTCACAATCCAACGAGCCAGGCTGCAACGACATGGAGAATATCCCGATCGCCGTGAGCGCCACGGTCGCGGTCTACAACCTGCCGGGCGCCTACTTCAGCGCATTCGACCCAAAGGCAGCGTACAACCCGCAGACGAAGAAATACTCTGTGGATCACTTCACCCGGCTACACCCGGTGCATCTCACCGCCGCCGTGATCGCGGGTATCTATAGCTGCCAGATAAAGATGTGGAATGACAAGGCGATTCAGAGCCTAAATCCCGGCATGCCCCTGCCAGCGCAGCAAATCCATGCATTCAGCAGCACCGAGCCCGGCGGGTCCGGCTTTATCTTCAATCAGTGGCTAGCGCTCTCAGTGCCAAGCTGGCAGAAGGCCGTTGGCATCACGCTGCTGCCGGCCTGGCCGGTTGGCTGCAGTGTCGGTGTATCGTCGAGCGGCGCTATGGTGACCAGCCTGGAGAACACTCAATACAGTCTCGGGTTCGTAGGGTTTGACTTCGCGATTCAAAACGCCAATGGCATGGCCGTTATTGAGGCTGCTGCGCTCAAGAATGCTTCCGGCTACTTCGTCACGCCCTCGTTGAACGGCCTATCCCAGGCTATTGGGGACCAGCTACAAGCCAGAAAGATGGGCCAGAATTTCCGTACACCCTTCGTCACCGTGTTAGGGAAAGACGCCTTCAACCCTGCCTGTTTCGAGTTTCTCCTGGTACACCAAAATCTGAGGGCAACAGGACTGCCAATGGACCGCGAGTTGGCGGTGAAGAACTTCCTAAGCTGGACAATTAGCGATACAGGTGGCCAGCAGTACATCGAAGCTGCCGACCTTCGCCAGGTAGGCGGGGATCTCCACATCGGTGATATTCCCGTACCGCCGGAGATTCGCGCTGCCGCCGCTACGCTCGTCAAGAATATCGTACTGTAAGTGGGCCGCAAGCCATGAGATCCTCCATGAAGTGGATGCTGCTGCTGCTAGTGCTTGCGCCGGCACTCGCTCCCCGGTGCGTGGGAGCGAGTACGGCGTCCAGTGCGGTAGCCGCCGGGCATCTGTATCAGGTGAACATCGGGGTGGACTTCTTCTACAAGAGTATCGTGATAAACGAATTCTTCCCCGACAAGCTGACAATTCACGTTGGCGATCGAGTCCGCTTCACCAACATCGTCCCGTCACGGCCCCAGACCGTGACGTTCGGGCCGATCCTGAACACACCGAACCTCTTCCCGTTTGGTCCCAAGGAGATCAATCCCTTGATCGTGCGACCATACGGTGGCCTGTCGGTCGCTAACCCATCGTACAACGTGTACTCATCAGGGGCCCTGATGACCGGCGTAGCCGGGCTCAAGTCGAGCTACACGTTTACCTTCCCAAGTCCCGGCGATTACCTGTACCGTTCCCTCTTCCATCCCAGCTCGTACGGCGAGATCGATGTCGTGGCAAAGGGACAGCCGGTTTCGCCGGACAATCCCGATCTGGGGGAAAGCTACTACCGTGCCTTGCGCTCTGCCGCCGCAGTCGCGGAGAACGCATTTGCAGGCGACAAGGCGGGCGCCAACGCAGCCGGAGTTGTAAGCATAACCATCGGCGGCGGCGATGAGAACGTCTCCCTCGCGAAATTCTCACCTGCCGGTATCACGATCACGGCGGGGACCACCGTGACGTGGACGATCGCCGAACAGTCCGGCGATCCGCACGTCTTGTTCTTTGGCAATCTCGATCAGTCGGTCGTGAGCCAGCCCTTCTACTCCGGCCTAGCGCCCGACGGGGGCTTGCTCATCAACGAGTTTTTCGCCATATCCACGCTGACATCAGGCAGCACTCTAGATGGCACGACCCTCTCCAACATCACCGACGCCGGGCTGCTCCCTACATCGGGCGTCCTTTACGGCTCACCGATCAACAGCCCGAGCGTGGTTCCCAGCAAGTTCTCTCTCGTCTTCGACCAGCCCGGAGACTACTACTACTACGACCTGGCCCCGCCCACGACGATTGGAGAAATTTCGGTTATACCCGCGCAATCGCCGTAGGCGCCCGGCTGACACCCGAAGGATCGCTGGACGCTTGCGATGCCACAGCATCCAAACTATTAACACCTCTGACGGAGAATGACATGAAGCGATCGATAGCGCACCTGATGCTAATTGCCGCCCTATTCGCGGGCTTCGCCGGGGCGCTGAGCCCGCCCATCACAGCGAGTGCGGCCGGGGCTTCTAGGTGGCCGGTAGTATTGGTAGTAGGGCAGAGCACGACCTGGCAGCTCTCGCTGCTGCATCTCCGCAAGGTAGATCGTATCCCCGGCACTGCCTGGAAGGGGTACGCCTCGCATCAGTGGGCTTTCTGGGTGCTCACTCTCAAGATGACCAATACGGGAGACGATGCCGCTTCGATCAGTGATGATCTGGTTTTGACATTAAAGATGAGTGCCTCATCCCAGAAGAGCGCGGGCTACGTCTCGCCGGGATGGACGGCAGTCGACCGCAACAGCAAGGCACTGGGAGCATTCATTCCGGCCGCTGCTAAGGCGTATGGCGGTGCCTTGCCCTGGGTGGTAACACAACCCGGCGGAACGACAATCTATTGCTATTTGATAGGTGCACTAGCCCAGGAATCGCACATGGGCCTCTACAACTCACCTCCGTACAAGCCGCAGATGTTCCTCTTCGATACAGGGATGTAATCCTTTCGGGCCATAAGGAGCATAAATATGCGGTCTGTCGCAGGCCGGTCAAGGTCGGCACGGCCCGTCGCTGGTCAGGTCCGGGGCTCAGATTGCCTGAAAGCAGGCGGGGTCTCGACATCGGCATGTGGATCCCGTGGCAAGAGTGCAGAGCACATCAAGGAGTCGGCACGTGCTAATAGCGGGCGGCGTGCCCGGGTATCGAGGCGGCTGCTCGCCGGTGCTATCCTGCTCGCAACCGCAGTGGCGCTCGTGGGCAATACACTGTGGATCCAGCATCTCGACTGCCTTGACATGCGGGTCTTCCGCTGCTACGCCGAGGCGTTCTGGCACGGAGCGGCGATTCTGCATCAGGCAAGCACCAGCGCCTGCTCGGCGTACTTGTCAGGCCCACCGCAGCAGTTTCGCAGCTTCCCGCCAGAGTACCCGCCAGCTTCGCTCCTCGTGATGACCATTCCGCTGCTCCTGCCGTGGATACCATACACGGCAGCGTTCACAGCTTTGATGGCGGCGTTTGTCGCTACGGCTGTGAGCATTCTCGTCGTAAAGGGGCACCTGGGACGGGCGGCATGTTTCGCAGTGTACACATTACTCGCGGGGTGGAGCTTCACGCTGGAGCGATTCGACCTTCTTGTCGGTTTGCTGGTGCTCCTTGCGCTTGTCGCGGCGAACCGAGGCCACCTGCGGATAGCGGCGGCAGTGCTCGCTGCGGGCGCGCTGTTGAAGCTATTCCCAATCGCGCTGCTCCCGATTCTGCTGCTGGCCAGTCGCCGGGGAGACAATCCACGATGGCGATGGGATGTCATTGCGGTCTTCGGCGCCGTTTGCGTCGCGGGCCTGCTCCCGCAGCTCGTGCTGAGTCCGTCGTCTGTCACTTCGCCTGTTCACTACGAGATGGCGCGGCCGCTGCAAATCGAGTCTCTCCCGGGCATGCTGCTCTGGAGCACCAGCGGCGTAACGCAGGGCACCAATGCCCTCTCTTACGCCAACGGCGGACCGTATGCCATGTTCTCCTACAACTCGTTCAACGTGGGAGGCGGCGCCCAATTACTGTGGGGCAGCTTGGCCACGCTAGCCGGGCTGTTCTTCCTGACTGTCGCATATCTGCGCGCATGGCTTGGGCAGGACTCCCTGGGCCGTAGCTTTGTGCTGGTGCTGCTGGTGGTGCTCATGTCTGGCAAGGTGTTCAGTCCCCAGTACGTGTTGTGGCTGCTGCCGACTGTGGCTTTGGTCGAAGGCATGCGCCTACGCTGGCTTGTCTTGAGCGGGTTGATATACCTGATCTACTACTACTACAACACCATCACCGTAGGGGTACCGTTCGATCAGGTCTTCGTGAGTACGGTAACGATCCGAAATGCGTTTCTCGTGGGCATAGTGCTGGTATATGCTTTCTTGCCGGGAGACCTTGCGACAACGGCATGGCCGACGAGACCGCTGCTGCACTACTTGAAGGACTAACGGGTCATGCTGAAGATGCCTGCGTTCGCGGGAAGCCTGCGACTGCGTCGGATCGCGAGGGGTGGCGCATGCAGCTGCCGGTTGAATCGAGCTGGTCGAACGCCAGTGCGATGTCGGCTGAGCCAGCATGCGGGTCGCCAGTGACGCGCGCGCCGTCATTGGCGACCCGGCGGCGTCCAGAGCCTGCCGAGAGCGGCCCAGCTGGAGTATCTTATAAGCCAGAATGCGGGCCAAGCACACCCTGGGAGGTGGCCGCTGCGATCGGGCTTTCCCTCGCGGTCGCCGGTTTCGGCCTTGTGCGGTTGCCTGCCGCGGATGACACTGACCCCTATTACGCCGTGGCTGTGCAGAGCATGCTGCACAGCTGGCACAACTTCTTCTTTCTGACGTACGATCCCGCCGGCTTTATCTCAGTCGACAAACCACCGCTTGGCCTTTGGCTACAAGCCGCGAGCGCGCGGCTGCTAGGTTTTGGAGACCTCGCACTCATCCTGCCGCAAGCGCTGGCCGGCGGCCTATCCATCCTGGTGCTGTATCACCTTGTCTCGCGCGCCTTTGGTGCCCGAACAGCCTTGCTCGCTAGCCTAATGCTGGCAGTGACGCCGGTGTGCATGGCCACCAATCGCAGCAATGCCATGGACAGCCTACTGGTGCTGGCGGTGCTCCTCGCTGCCTGGGCAGTGACCTTCGCGTTGGAGACTCGTTCGCCGGCGCCACTGCTGCTCTGTGCCGTCTGCATGGGGTTGGCTTTCAATCTGAAGTGGATGCAAGGGTTCTTGCTGCTCCCAGGCTTTGTAGTGCTCTACGTCCTGCACGCTCCGCGGCCGTGGCAGCAACGTGCACTGCGACTCGCTGCTGCGCTTGTCGTGCTGGCCGTAGTCTCATTGTCCTGGGCGGTGATAGTCGATCGCGTGCCTGTTGCACAGCGGCCCCAGGTCGCAGCCAGCAGCAGGGACTCGGAGGTGGAGCTGGCGCTAGGCTACTACGGGTTCAGCCGCCTGCTGTCCGGTTCAGCCGTGGCTTCATCGTTTGCTGGCGATCTCGGCAACTCGAGCGGGGATGCCCAGCCACTCCGCCTGCTGAACGAGCAAGCCGGGGGGGAAGTCGGCTGGCTCCTGCCATCAGCCCTCGCAGGTGTCTGGCTGGCCTTCGCCGACCTCCAGCGGCGCCGTCGCGGAGCACAGCGCCGCAGGAACCGTGGCGCCACCATGGCCGCTGTGTTTACCGAGCGCCAGCAGCGTTCGCTCACCCTATGGTGCGGCTGGCTACTTGTCGTCGCGACCGTGTACAGTAGTGCCCCGTATGTACATCCATACTACCTTGGCCTGCTTGCCCCCCCTGTCAGTGCGCTGGCTGCAATAGCAGTCCTCATGCTCTGGGGAGCGTACGTCCATTCGCGCGAGCAGCGTGCCGGGCTACCGATCACCTTGCTTGGCACAGGACTTGTGCAAGCCGCAATCCTGCTTGAGTCGGCCAACTGGAATCGCTGGCTATTGCCACTGGAGCTCGTCATCGCCGGAGGCTCGGCAATTTACCTGGCAGCGACGCGAATCCGGTCGCTGCGGCAGCAGGCTGTGGCCGGCTGGGTGGCCGCAGCCGGGGTGGCGGGACTGTTGCTCGCGCCGGCTGTATGGGCGTCTGTTCCGGTTTGGCACTTTGGCAATCCGGAGCTCCCGGTGGCCGGACCGGACCTGCTGAACCCGGCTGTTCAGCAAATGTCGGCTACTGAGGCCTTCCTGGCTCCTCCTTCGCTCACGCGCTTTCTGCTTGAGCACGACAAGCGTGAGCGCTACATTCTGGCGACTCGCTACGGCGGCGTCGCCTCCCCAGTGATGCTGGCAACCGGAAGAGCAGTGTTGACCTACGGCGGCTATCTCGGCTCCGACAACATGCTCACGGTGCCCCAGATGGCGAGCGTCGTGACCGGTGGGCAGGTGCGCTTCTTCTGGCTGCTGGCCGCTTCGTCCGGTGCACCAGCGGGAGGCGCAATCGAAGGCTGGGTGCGGGAACAGTGCAGCCTGGTGCCAGCACGCGCGTGGCAGCCTGCAGTAGGGTACGGTACTTCTGGACCCCAACTGTACGACTGCGACAAGGGCGCGGAGGGCTGATCGGGCACCAAGCCATCTGTCGGTCGACCACGTAAAGCCCCTTCAGGCCGAGACGATTTGCCCGGCCCGTTCCCTGTCGATCTCAGATGCCAGTATCAGCCTACCCAGTAGCCCAAGGCGTGCCGAGATACCAAGATCAGCGAGCCGGCAAAACCGACAAGCAACCAGATAGCAACAGCGAACCGTCTTTGAGTCGTGGAGGCGAGCTTGGCGAACGCGACATAGAGGGGAAAGGCAGGCATGAGGTACCTCGAGTACGACATGAACGACCCAAGGATCGGCACCGAGCCAAGTAACACATAGAACGATAGTAAAACGATGTCTGTTTCGAGCGCAACCAGGGGTAATCCGACCAGGAACAGCAGGAAGAACACGCGATCTAGTGGAGATGCAGTAGGAGCCGTGAAGCCGAAGTCAGGCAACTGCACGGTGAAGGGAAGAAAGAAGTTACTTACGAGCAAATCTGGCCGTAGGATGTCCGACACGTGCCAGGCACCAATGCTTGACTGCTCTTGCGTGAATGCACTCAAGGCGTTGCCTGTTGTGAACAACATGTTGAGCAGATAGACAGCATAACCAACCAGCGGCGCGAGCATATAGGCGGGCCGCTGCCGCGATCTTGCTCCAAAGGTGTGGGGCACTAGCTGAGGCGGTGATTTTCTACGGCGGGGGATAGAGCTGCGAACGTATCGACGCGAGCCTCGCCAGCTAGCGCGGGTGGGCAGCGTCGTGCGTCTCGTATTCATTCCCGCAGCCACGTGGAATATGAGCCAAGGCACTATGATCAACACGCCAAGAGGGCGCGCGAGGGCCAGTAGGAAGGCACAGATGCTGCAGACTGGATAGTTGTTCGCATAGAGGTAATAGAAGAAGCAAATCGCAAGCATCAAGAAGAGCGATTCACTGTAAACCAGAGACAAGAAGAAGCTCGTCGGGAACGCCACCATAAGCAACACGCTCAAGACCGCCGTGCGCCGGTCCTGGAACATCCGCAGTACGAAAAGGTACAGGTAGTACACCCCTACGAGTGAACAGCTGTTTGAGATAAGCAGCCCGGCTGCCAGCGGGCTCCGCAACGGCAGGGCCACAAGGTGTATGAGTGCCGGCAGCAGGGGATAGTAGTCGTTTGATGGGCCAGCCGGATGGTAGCCAACCTGGCTAAGGAAGATGAAGTGTTGGGCGTCCCAGGTCTTGTACGCCGTTTGAAGGGAGATGCCTTCGGACGATGGATAGTGTAAGGCAGTGTAATACGTCCACGAGAGAAAGGGGAAGACGTGGTAGGCGATCGCGATTGTCGCAAGGACAATGATCTTTGCACAGACAACGATCCAAACGACCAGCCAGTCGACGCGTCGCAGGCGAGTCACTATAGCGCTTGCGAGCGTACAGAGAGCTCGCTCTGCCTGTCGTTTCCCAGCCCTTCCGTGGGTGCGGACCTCGCTCCATCGGGATTCCCGGGCAGTGCCGACCGGGATCATGCGAGCGCCGCATCGGCCGGCACCGCGGGCTCAGAGTCAAGTTCCGACTCATGCGCGGCATGCACGATGTAGCCTACGCTCGGCACGGTGACAATGTACGTTGGGTTACCTGTGTCCGCATGGATCTTCTTGCGCATACGGAAGACGGTCACCCGGAGCAGGTCGTGGCTTACTTCGCAGCCCCAGATCCGGAGCATGAGCGTCTTGTAGCGCACAACCTCGCCCGCGCGCTCGATCAGAGTCTGCAGGAGGATGAACTCGTTGCTGGTAACGCTGATGCGCTTACCTCTCACCAAGAAATCGTGCGTATCCAGGTTGAGGACCAGGTCACCAGCCGCCACGGTCTTCATCGGCACGCTGCTGCGCCGCCACACCGCGCGGATGCGGGCCAACAGCTCGCGGTCACTGCATGGCTTGACCACGTAGTCGTCCGCGCCATTGTCAAGGCCCTTCACTTTGTCGTGCAGCTGGTTGCGTCCGGTAAGCAGGATTATCGGGATGCGCGGCTCGCCTGCCTCGCCGATGCGCCGCGTGAGCGATAGCCCGTCGAGACCCGGCATATTGATGTCGAGCACCGCGAAATCGGGTCGCTCCGCCCTGAAGAGCTCCCACGCACGCTTGCCGTCTGAGGCGACCAGGACATCGTAGCCTTCGCGTCGGAGCGCAATCTCCAGCGGTTCGAGCACGTTCATGTCGTCGTCTGCCAGCAGGATTCTCACGCGTTACACCCTAGCAAAATCCTCATGGCCTACTTCTTGGCTCGCACGGTGAACCAGAAGGACGTGCCACCCTTCGGTTCGTTCTTGACGCCGATTGTGCCACCATGCGCCTGGATGATGGCACGGGCGATGGACAGCCCAAGACCATTCCCATGAGACATAGATCCAGCAGACCGGCCCCTGTAGTAGCGCTCGAAGATGCGAGACTGCTCGTCCTCAGGGATGCCGGGACCCTGATCAGTGACCTTGACGGTGATGTCCATGTGCTTGCGCCGCGCCCGAATCTTGATCTCCCCACCCTTCGGGCCATACTTGATGGCATTGTGCAAGAGGTTCACCAACACCTGGCGCAGCCGCTGCGCATCGCCCGGCACGACCAGCGGCTCGTCCGGTAAGGTGACGGTGAGGCGTTGACCGTTGGGGCCAAGCAGGGGGTCGACTATCAACATCGATTCTCGCACCACGGTCGCAAGATCGATGGCATCCAGCATCAGGCTAAATTGGCTCGCGCCAAGGCTCGCGGCATCGAGAAGATTCTCGACCAGTGTCTGCAAGTGCACGCTGCTGCGCTGCAACGCTCCGACCAAGCGTCCATGGTCGGATTCGGAGAGATCGTCCCGTGCCCCCATCAATCCGCTCAGCGCCATGTTGAATGCGTGCAGCGGCGAACGCAGGTCATGCGCCACGTCCAGAATCAGCGGGTTCTCTTCGGGCGCGGGCACTGGAGCATCGGCCCCACTGTCGGATGGCGAGACATTGTCTCCACGGCCTTTCGGCGCGGCGCGCTCAGCCTCGAGCAAGAGCAGCGTGCAGGGCGGTTCATTATCTGGAGACAGCGCCACGGCGCGAACCAGTACCGGCCAGCTGTCGCCGCGCGTGGACTGGAGAGTATACGGCTGGGTACCGGGGCGTTGCGCGGTAGCTTCTCGGGGAACGAGCAGCTTCTGGCGCTGAGAGCCCACCAGAGACCGGGCGCTCTGACCAATGAGGTTCGACGCCGCCAGGTTACAAGCCAGGATCCGCCCGGGCCCGTCAACAAGCAGTGCCGGTGTGGCAAGTGTATCGAAGGCGGCGATGCGCGGGTCGGCCGGCTCGTGCAGCGAACGCGCTAGCCACTTGGAGTGGCCGTCTCCGGGGCTGGGTTTGTACGAGCACGCCGTGTCGTCAGCATATTGTTCACTTGCCGTCTTGTCGGTCGCTATCGGGCTCATGTGGTTCGCTCCTTGTTGTCTCGATCGTGGATTGATGTATCGAGGAGGCCTTGCGCTCTCGGGGTTGGCGCGGGCTAAGCTGTTCCTTTCATCCAACCAATCTGGAATCGACAATTACGGTCTTGCGATGGTGCGCGTACACGCCCCAGACTCTGCACGTCAGCGTCACATAATGCTTGGGCTTGGGCCGCGGCTCGTAGAACCAGTACAGTGCCATGCCATGCCCGTCAGTTTGCAAGAGGATGACTTTGCGGGGCTGACCTTTGAATATCAGTGTGATGTGCATCTGGGTGTCCGGAGCGTACGTGATGCTCAGCAAAAGGTTGACCCGTGTGGCCAGCTGCGTCTGCGCTACCGCAGCAGTTAGGACCGCCTCAGCGGGCGGGGCGTGCGTAGGCGTTGATGTCGCTTTCGACTTGTCCGGCGTTGGTCGCGACGCTGGGTCCGTGGCCGTAGGCGTAGGCGTACTGGACACCACGTGGAAGCCGGCGGTGGCTCGAGCAGATGACAAGCGCCGTGGCGTTTGCGTGGCCGCGGCATTCATAGCTGGTCGCGACGCCACCGGCGGGTCAAAGGTAGCTGCCGAGCTCGCGGTGGCCGGAGGATCCGCGGTAGGCGTGTGGGTCGCCGTTGCCGGTGGATCCACGGTGGCCGTACGGCTGGGGGTAGGTGTGCGGCTCGGTGTGAACGTGTGCGTGGCCGTAGGTGTGCGGCTCGGTGTGGGCGTGTGCGTGGCCGTGGGCTTCTTTGGGGTGGCCGTGGGCCTCGGCGTGGAGGTGAGAAGAATTACAGGCGCCTGCGGCATTGGGATGACCGCGCCGTTGCCGGGCCTGTTTAGGGGAAAGATGGTGGTCAATGTACTGGTAGCGGTAGCCGTTGGTGATGCGGTATAGGTGGGTGTGGGTGTGGTCGTGAGCGATGCCGTTGCTGAGGCAGTGGCCGTCGGGCTGGCCGTACTTGTTGCCGTGGAGCTAGGTGTGCTCGTGGGATTGGGACTGGGCGTGCTAGATTGGGTGTTGGTAACTGAGGGATTAGTCGCCGGGCAAGAAGGGATGGCGAGGGCTGGGCGTGCCACCAGAGCCGCCACCAAGGACGCCGCGTCGGGCACGCCGAGACCGGTCACCGGGTCCCAGCCCGGTCCTGGCGCGCCGGCGCCGTTGCTGTCGCCGGTGGTGATGTCCACAATCGGCGGGTTGGCGGCGGGAGTCGCGGCAATTTGGTAGAGAACTGGGTTCAGGTTGCCCATGCCCACCTGTCCGCTGCAGCCGGAGGGCGGATCGGGGTTCGCGGCCGACCAGACCTCATGGCGCTCCTGGTTGGCCAATGCAAGCAGGCCGGCCCACAGGGGGGGGCCGGCACTGGTGCCGGTAAACTCCTCCCAGTTACCGGCGACATAGGCTGCCAATGGTGAGGCATCGTCGGAGGCGACATCTGGTACGTACCTCAGCGTAGCGTTTACGGGGATGCCGGGGCCGGACTGCCAGACTGGGTGACGCTCAAGGATACTAGGGCCGCCACCACTCCCCGCGGCGCCGCTCTCGCCCACGATCTGACCGTTGGCGTCCATGGTAAGCACGGTGCCGCCAATACCAGTGACGTTGGGGTCCGAGGCGGGATAGTCGACGCTTGGAAGGTTTGTATCGACACCTGGAATTGGATTCGGATTATCTCCGGCGCAATCCGTGGCGCCGTAGTCGCCGCTGGCGGCCAGAACGGATATGCCCTGCGCGGCGGCCTGCTGGAACAGTTCGGCCAGTTGGATGACGTCGGGGGGGCTGTCGGCAAGCATATCGGGTTCGCACTGGCCCCAACTCGTGCTGAGCACCTGTGCCAGATTGTCGTTGATCGCCTCGGCATAGAGGTCGTCGGTGCCCATGTTGTCGGTAGCCGGAGCAGGCAGGCCAGGGCCGAGGTACACTACGATCGCGGCGCGGGGCGCCAAGGCATGAATCCACTCGACGTCTGCAGTGGCCTCCAGCGTTCCACTTCCGCTAAACGTACTGATCGGCCCGCCGTCTACAAACACCTCGGTGAGGCGCGGCGCCGGCAGGTTGAATGCCGAATCAAACGCATTCACATCCATCATGTCGAAAGTGCTTTGCTCAAATACGGCGATAGTCTGGCCGGCGCCGGTCAGTGCACCCGCCGGCATCCCGGGAGCCGGCGTGTGGGTCGAGGTGTACAGAGGCGTGAAATCGTAATGGCTCTGGATCTGGGCTGGCAGCAGGAGATTCGTTGGTGGGGTGGGAACGGATGGAGTGGGAATAGGTGAGTCAGCTGCTGGAGCTACGGCTGGCAGGATGGCCGGTGCGACGCCGGCAGGATGAAAGCCACGTGGCGCCAGCGGATCGAGGTTGCCGCTGCTGGTGAGCGGAGGGCGTACCGATTGAGCGCTATCGCGAAAGCCGACTATGCTGCTCACTAGGGGCGCGAGATCGGCGGGCAGCCGCGGTGCCGCGCTGTTCGCGAAGTGTTCCGCGCCCTGCGGGTCGCGGTAGCGCACGATCGGCGTGCCGAAAGCAGCCTCGACTTGGGCGGCACTGCCAGTTACGTCTAGTAGGAGGCGATCGGGATACGTGCGAACGAGGTGCAGCCCATAGCCTTGCAGATAGGTCACCAGGGCCCGCTGCTGATCTGCCGAGGGGCTGAACCGCGCGGCGAAGTCGGTAGGGGTGAGGGTTTGGCCGTAGCTCGCGGTTCCCTGCACTGTGCGATCCCGCAGGAAGGCAGTGAGCTGATCCTGGTGCTGAATCCGGAGGCCGACCAGCAGCGACAGCTTGTGGTTGGCCGGAAGCTCGCCCTCCAGCAGAGCACCGTTGGGCAGCGTGGCGCCTGCGCCCGCGATAGGCAGCGTGCTCGGTTGCACCCATGGTGCCCGTGTCACCGGGCAAATCGCCGCGACGCCGAGCAGCAACGACAACGCCGGCACGAGCAAGGCAGCGTGCCCCAAGGGTGTCCGAGCCAGCCTGAGCGTTATCACGAGCCGATCCTAGCACGAATGCCCGTTACATTTCCGTAACAGGTCCGTGGCTTTAGCCCAGGCTCTGCTACTGCCTGCGGTATCCAAGCCAGAGCCCGGCCACGAGATGTTGTTTGTCGTACGTAACACATAGACGTTCCTGCGCGACGTTCCAGGATCAAGGTAGGTACTGCACGATCTTGCCAGCCGTGCCGATAAACCAGGTGGATTGCGCGTCTGGGTTGCTAGGAAGAGAAGGAAGCCACAGCAACTGCATGTGCGTGTCACGGGCGGGCACTTCGAAGCCAACTATTGTGGTTACCGAATTCTTGCCGACGGGGCGCGATACCAGCTCATTGGGCACGCCGAATTCCTCGCTATCAATCGCGTCGCCGCTTGAAGTCTCTACTTCGAAGTCCAATGGCGTGGCGGTGTAGGAATCGTGCGAACCCTGGCGCATGATTCGCACCGTGGCGAACAGAAAGATGTGTCCCGTGCCCGCCACGTAGTCGGCAGCACCCGCTTCGTGCGCCCGTGCAACCGCCATGAGCGTCACGGCGAAACCTGCTGTCAATACCGTGCTGCCAACACGGGGGATCGATGCGGCAGGTTGCGCCGCGCGCACAGGCGCGACCGGACCGGCCGGGAAAACTGCCAGCATGAGAGCGATGGCGATAAGCGCAAAACGACCGGCAATGCGGTGCATATTGCTAAGACTCTCCAATCATGTGAAACCAGGCGCGGCCAACCGGGGCACCCAACCCGCTGGGTGTGCCCTGCGGGCCGCGTACGATACCTAGTAGCGTCGTGCGGCTATAGTTGCATGTTCACTATATGCCACCAACCAGGCCCGGCCTTTAACGGCTGATTAACTGAGCCTTAAATTCATGTAAAGTTAACCGGGCATCCGAATATCATTCTTTGGCGCTTAATGCACCCTTAATGGTCCCTTAACATACGTGTGCTACGCTATGGCCGGTGCGTAGCGCAGGACCACGTTCGAGCAGCGCGGGGCGTCCAGACGAGTCGGAGAAGGTGTCTGCACCCCCGGATTGTTCGACGGAGGTGGGTCAGTGATGTACCGGTGCTACTGTCCGCGCCACTCAGGGTGCTGCGCTATGGGCGATGAATGGCGACTTTCAAGGGCGTTGCATGCGGCGATTTATTCTGCTCACCGCGATCACCTTCGTGGTGCTTTCGTTCCTCGGGTTCTCTGTGCTGCGGACGCTCCATGCGCAAGGCGAGGGCCAGATCACGGTAGGTGCGGGTGATCTGCTCGACAGCAGCCCGATGGCTCAGCTTGGTCTCCAACTGGTGTCCGTCGGCGGCAAAGTAACCCAGGTCTCGCCGAACAGCGCTACCGTGCGCGATAAGTATGGCCATGACCACCGGATCCTCTTTGCACAGAACGTCACGTACCTCGAGGGTACGACGCACGTTCCGGCGAGCGCCATTGAGATTGGCGCCCACATCTCCACGCAGGCGGTCGACCTCCATTCAGGCGCTTATGGCGCGTTCAAGGCCGTGCACATCATGCCGCACGTGATGGATATTGGCGGTGAGATAACCGGCATCCACGACGGCTTGACTATCACCGATCGACACGGCGCGGCTTCGTTCGTGCAGATTCTGCCGCATGCGTCCATTACCATGCAGGGGCAGCCGTTACGCGCACCGTTGGCGCTGCACATGCGCGTGCTCGCCAGGGCCTACAGCAACCCGATGGTGCTGGGAGTGTTTCTATCGGCAAACATCCGCGTGCTCGGCGTCCCGTCTACCACGCGAGTGGGCGGCATCGTCGCGAGTATCGATGGGCAGCGCAATCTCGTTTCGCTCTACAGCAAGGCAACCAATGTGACGTACAGGGTCGAGATGTTGCCCAGTACGAAGATCCTGCTCGCCGCCTACCCTGCAGGCGTGCCGGACCTGGTACTCGGCGATCACGTCACCGTCACCGGCAAGCCCGATGTGGTCAACGCCGCAACTGGGCCGAAGCCGTTACAGGCGAAAATCTTGCGGATTAGCTCACCGACATTCGGTGGCACGATTACCGGGATTACCAAGGCCGCGTCAGGCAGCATGATGCTGGCGGTGCATACGCGCCTGGGTCAAGTGCTGCAGATCCTTGCGCCTGGTCGCGTGCTTGTCTACAGTGTGATCGGCGGCATACAGCAGAATGGCCGCATCTTTGACCTCTTTGTCGGCGAGCACATTGCCACAAAGGGATTGCGTACCGGGAAGTACGCTCAAACCGCCGCGGCAATACATGTGTACCCCCGCCTGCACACCGTTGGCGGGACGGCGGCCAGTGTGCTGCCTGGTGTGTATCGCATGCTTGGTGCGGATGGCAGGCAGTACATCATTCACACCACCGCGAGCACCACGTACACGCTGAATGGCAAGTTAGCCGCCGCGACCGCCATCAAGCCCGGGCAACACCTCCGCGTGCGCGGCTTCGACGCGCTGCTAAGCCAGGAGCGCGGCTTCCCGACCATGATTGCATCGCACATCAGCATCATCGTGAGCACGTCGCGCGCGAAGACCAAGCCGGTGGTAAAGCCAAAGCATACAGCGCACCCGCAGGCTCCGGCAGCGCGGGTAGGCGGCATCATCACGGACATCAATCGGGCGCGGGGCCTGGTTACGCTCTACAGCAAGGCAGGCACGTTGACCTACACGGTCGAGGTGCTGCCCAGCACGAAGATCCAGCTGTCAACCTACACCGCAGGCTTGCCGGACATGGACCTGGGGGATCACCTCACCGTCACCGGCACACCTGATGTGGTGAACGCAGCCCTTGGACCCAGGCCGGTGCGGGCCGCCGTCATCACGATGGACTCATTAGCCTTCGGCGGCGTCATCAGCGCGATCAAGCCCATGGCCGGCGGGAGTATCGTGATCTCGCTACCCACCCACACAGGCCACCTGCTCCAGATTGCCGCACCTGCTGGCACCCTGGTCTACAGCGTAATCGGCAGTGCGCAGCAGACTGCCAACGTCCGCGATCTTCTTATCGGTGAGCGCATCTTCGCAAGAGGCACGCGCACCGGCAAGTTCAGCGAAACTGCCTCGGCGATTCACGTGTACCCGCGCCAGCACACCGTTGACGGAACAGTTGCCAGCGTGCAGCTCGGCATCTATCGTCTGCTAAGCACCGCTGGCAAGCAGCTTTGCGTGCAAGTCACGGCGAAGACAATCTACACGCTCAATGGAAAAGCTGCCACCAACAGCGCCATCCGGGCCGGCGAGCACATCCGGGTTCGCGGCTACGATGCACTCCAAGACGCGCAGCCCGGTCTACCCACGATAATTGCGGCACACGTGAGCATCACCGTGCGTGCGCCACACGCCGCTATGACGGGGTCAGCAACGCCAGCGCCCACCCCGCCCGCGCACCCCGCTGCACCCCAGCTCGGTAGTCACGCGGGTCCAGACGCCGTAACGCCACCCCAGCATCATGGCCAAGAATGACAACTATGACGATTAGAAGTGCGATTGCCAGGTAGTGGCGACCATTGGCGTGCTGCCAGCCCCGTCTGCAACCTCGAGCGCATCCTCGCGCAAGCGTGCAGGCTGGCCACGTGCGCTAGGCACGCTGGCGTGCGATATCCGCGCGCTGCTGGCGATGTCCACGATGCTCATCCTGGGCACGCTCGTTTGGTGCGTGACGCAGACGCCCAACCGGATCCTGGCCTATGCCGATGTGCCGACACATCTCAATCTGGCCAGGCGCCTGCATGACGATTTGCACCCCGGCTTGGGGCAGCTTGGCGACTACTGGCTGCCGCTCGCCCACGTAATCGAGCTGCCATTCGTGTGGAACGACACACTCTGGCACGACGGGCTGGCCGGTGCCATTCCCGCCATGGGCTGCTACCTCCTCTCGGTGTGGTGCATCTACCAGCTGCTGATTCTTGCTACCGGGCAGCGCGTCCCCGCCATGATCGCGGGGATTGCCTTTGCCGCGAATCCGAACGTACTGTACTTGGACGTGCTACCAATGTTCGAACCCGCCATCATGGCCAGCATGCTGCTGGCCACCTACTTGCTGGCGCGCTGGCTACAAGGCGGAGGCTACGCCGCGTTGGTCGCGGCGGCGGCGGCAGTGTGCGTGGCCACCACCAGCCGGTACGAGATGTGGGGCTTTGCCCTGGCATCGGCCATGGTGGTGGCCGTCGCCTTTTGGCAGCGCGGGGATCGGGGGCCCCGACTGCGCGGGCACGTCTTGTTCTACGTGCTTCTAGCCTGGTACGGCATGGCCCTCTGGTTGCTGTGGAATCTCTCGCTCAGCGGTGACGCGCTTTACTTCTTGCACCCGTCCTTCAACAAGGGCCTGTCCCAGGATCGGCTGGCCCCGCTCACCAAGAAGCAACTTCTGCACGCCACTGCGTATGTGTTCTATGCCGTGGCCGACAACGCGGGACCGCTGCTGATAGGTGTCGGTGCGCTGGGTCTGTGGCGCGCGATCGCCTCGTTGGGGGGCGCGGCGCGCGGGTTGTGGCTGTACCTGCTGGCCGCCCCGGTGGCCTTTGATGTCTTCTACCTCTATTGGAAGGGCACGCCGCCGATCCTTGTGCCGCAGCTGTTCCCTTACACGAGCGGGAACGTGCGGTACGGGGTGGTTGCCGTGCCTCTGGTGTGCGTGCTCGTTGGCCTGCTGGCGCGTCGACCCGATAAGGCCGTGCCGAAGCTTGGCTGGCAGCGGGCGGAGCGCCAGCTTGCTGCCGCTTGGCCGTACGTACGATTCCTCTGGCCGGCGGTGCAGGCAGCTGTACTGATCGCGGTCGTAGCACAGCCGCTGCTGCTGGTCCAGCGCAACTTCGTGGTGTCGTACGACGAAGCCGAGACCAAGGCATACGTCGCAGACCAGCAACTGCGCGTCGATCTCGGTCACTGGCTGGGCGTCAACTACGATGGCGGATATATCCTGATGAGCACGTTCAAGGGAGCAGACAGGATTATCCTGGAATCGGGACTGCCGGATAGCGATTTCATCCACGATGGATCGCAGAACACCTGGAAGTGTGCACTCCGGGTGCCACAGCGTTGGGTACGCTGGATCGTGCTTTACAAGGGAGGCGACGGCGCGGCGGCGCTGCTGACGAGCAGAGCCGTGTACGGTGGTGAATTCTTCAGCCGCATCACCAATGCACCAGCCAGCTCGTCATACTTCGTATTCCGGCGTAACGCCACGCCCTGGCATCCCCCCTCGGCAGGGCAGTGCGAATGAGCAGTCTGCTACCAATCGTGCCGATTCCCGGTGAGCTGTCGGCGCGGGCTACGTTCTCGCGACGGCAGCTGGCCGCAATGCTAGCGGTGCTGGCGCTGTTCTGCCTTGGCCTGCTGGTCATGCACCTGCTGGCGCTGCAAGTGGTCATAGCTGCCGCCATCGCTGCGTACGTCGCCATTGCCGTGTACAAGATCTACGTGCTCTTCGTTGCCGTGCGCCGGGGCACGCCCGATTTTCCCACCATTCAGAGCGCCAGTCTCCCGCTGTACACGATTCTCGTACCGCTCTACCACGAGGCTGCGGTACTGCCCGGGCTACTCGATGCGCTCGGCAAGCTCGACTATCCGCGCGATCGGCTTGAAGTGTTGCTCCTGCTCGAGGAAGACGACGTGGAGACGAGTCGCGCGTGTGCCGCGCTCTCGCTCCCAGGGTACACGCGGGCGCTGGTCGTGCCGCAAGGGTATCCCAAGACGAAGCCCAGAGCCTGCAACGAAGGTCTAGCCGCGGCGCACGGCGAGTACCTGGTCATCTACGACGCCGAGGATCGGCCCGATCCCGACCAACTGCGAAAGGCGCTGGCCGCATTTGCCAACGCACGGTCCAACGTCGTCTGCCAGCAGGCCAAGCTGGCCTACTACAACCAACGGCAGAATATTCTCACGAGGATGTTCACCATAGACTATGCAAATTGGTTCGAAGGGATCCTACCCGGCCTCACCTGGCTTGAGGCGCCTATTCCGCTCGGTGGCACCTCCAATCATTTTCGTACCGACAAGCTGAGAGAGCTCGGCGGCTGGGATCCCTATAACGTGGCGGAGGATGCGGACCTTGGCATCCGGCTGGCGCGCCGGGGCTACCAGACGGCCATGTTTGAATCCGTCACCTGGGAGGAAGCCAATAGCAAGCTCAAGAGCTGGATCAAGCAGCGGTCACGCTGGACCAAAGGGTACATGCAGACGTTTCTCGTCCACACCCGTCACCCACGCAGGCTGTGGCGAGACTTGGGCGCGATGAACTGCTGGCGGTTCGTGATTCTCGTAGCAGGCACGTGGTTTGCCGGCCTGGTCAACCCTGTCTTCTGGGCACTCGGCTTTGCCTACTACGCGACGCGCTCCACTGCAATTGAAGCGTTGTTCCTCACTCCGGTGTATTACCTTGGCCTGTTCTGCCTGATTATCGGCAACTTCATCTTTATCTACATGAACGTCTACACCGCGGTAAAGTGGGGCTACGACGGGCTAGCAAAGTGGGCCATGCTGACGCCCATCTACTGGATCTTGCACAGCGTGGCGGCGTACATGGCCTTGTATGAGCTGATCGTGCGTCCCCACCATTGGCAAAAGACGACCCACGGCTTGGCCAGCCAAGCACAGAAGCAGCAGGTTGACCTGGCCGCGGCCGTGGCCACCATTGCCACCACGAAGCCCGGCACGTGAGCGGCAGATTCCAGCTTCGGCGGTATGGCCCGGAATCGAGTAGCTTTGAGAAGGCGCTTTCCCTTTAGAAAGATCCGCAAGGCCCGGGGAGCATCGGGGAATACAAGCGGAAGCGGCGGTGAGGTCATAACCATGCAACGCACTGCACAGATGTGGCTCCTCTTGCTGTGCGCGGCAGTAGCCGGCGCCCTGACGTTGTCGCTGCTCCGGGAACCGCTCGCTGCCAGCGTAGGCGGACGCGCCGTGGCCGCCGGCGCCGTACCGATGCCAGGCGAAATCAGCCCGACACCAGCGGCGGCAGCGACGGCGAACGCAACGGCATTGAAAACAGCTGAGGCGTCGCCTTTAGTGACCTTGGCACCGTCCGAATCCGCGCTCGTCACTGCCACGGTGGTCACGGCTGCAGTGCCCCGGACGATGGCACCCACGCCGACGGCAACTGGGGTGCCGGCGCAAACCGCGCGCCCCAGCTCGAATCCAACGCCTGGCGCCGGGATCACGACCGCTGCCTGGTTACAGGCATCGCGCTCGACGCGTGGGCCGGCGTGGCCCGCCCGTTCGATCGACACCATGAAACTGAGCCGCGATACACTTACGTCCCAGCTTTCCGACGCCCAGATCGACGCAGTGATCCGCCTAGACGCCATGCTCCACCTATCGTACGTCACGGTGGACGTCTACTACGACGATCCTGCTTATATGGCCCGCTGGGTGCAAGCCATACGCGCCGAGCATCTGCAGGTCTGGTTCCGCGCTCACTGGTATGCCTGGGAAACCCATCACGAGGCACACGGCGACATGACGCCTACGGACTACATCAATGCTACCCGCGACTTCTTGCAGCATCATATCGACCTCGTGCACAACGGCGATATCTTCGATTTCTGCCCTGAGCCAGAGAATGGCGCCTATTGGAACGACACCTACGGCAGCGGCTGGTCGTGGCGGAACAAGGCCGCGAAGACCGAGTTCAATACCTTCATCAGGTCAGGCGTCTACATGGCCAGCACTACCTTGGCGAACCGAGGGCGCAGCGACGTGCTCGTAACGGCAATAAGCGTGGACGAATCAATAGCGACCCGGCTCGTGAGCAAACCCACTGCCGAGCGACTCGGCATGATCACGCTTGATCTGTACCCAGAAGGAACAACCACCGACCCGGCCACAGCCACGAGCCGACTACTGAGCGAGATCGACGGCGTCCACAAGCACTGGAATCTGCCGATCTTGATCGGCGAGCACGGTTACTCACGCGATCGCCTGGTGTCGGACACGACGCAAGCGAAGGTCCTGGCGGCAGAGTTCGCGGCACTGGAACGCCTGCCCTACATCGTGGGGCTCAACTACTGGGTCGATGCGGGCGGGCCGCAGTACGGCGGGTACACCAATCTGTATACCCTGAGCAAGGGAACGTGGAAGCCGCGCGCTGCTGCTGCCGTGCTTGCAGGCGCCTACCGCGTGATGTCCCAGCCAGTTGCGCGCTAGTCCTCGATCAGGGCTCGTGGGTTGCTCGCTGAAATGCTTGGGGACCTATCGAACAGCCGAGCCGAAGAATACAGCATCCGCCAACGCTTGGCGTGATGGCCCAGCATTCTGCTTGCTGTTATGGAAATGTAACAGGCTCTTGCTCTAGACTAAGCGCTGGGCCGCTGGGCAGCCAGCCCTACGGTCTTACGGACCACAGCGGAAGCGCGATCAGCAATAAGTTCGGCCGGTAATCTATTATGGGATTTTCATCCTGCTGTGACCAACCGATAGCATGCCGATAAGAAAGTTAGACTGGTTTGTGCAGCTTGCGGGATGGCTGGTTGGAATGCTCGGGCATGCATTGAGGAGAGGAGTGACCATGCGCCTTGATCTCTTCGGGTTTCACCTGCGTCGCGCCTGGGCTCATCCCGGGTCGCGGCGAATCACGATACTCGTAGCCCTCCTGGCGATGATGCTCGCCCCAGCCATGAATTCGTCCCCAGCGCGAGCAAGAACCGCAGCCGCCATTACGTTGACGCCCGGCAGCGGGCAGGCGCCATTCAGTTCCCCGATTACTGTGCAAGGCTCGCAATTCACCAATGGCGCCACAGTGGCGATCGCAGTGACCGGACCTCTCAGCGCGACGATGATGCTGACCACCACGGCAGGCCCAGTGCTATCCGATCTGACGTTCACCTACGCATTTACGCCAACCAACTGGAGCGCTGGCCAGTACAGCATCGCGGTCACAGACACTGGCTCCCTGACCGCCAGTGCGGTATTCTCAACGGCCACCTTGACAGCTACGCTGACCACACCCCAGCCCCAGGCGACACTGACTCTCACCGGATACGGCTATCCTGCCGGCGCCACCGGCCTGACCGTAGTCGTAGGCGGCGATGCGCTCTCGCCAGCCTCGTGCGGTATGAACGTCGACGGTTCGGGTAGCCTAGCCGGTTCCTGCACGCTTCCGACGCCGCTGAGCAAGGGCAGCCATGCAGTCACCGTGGCCGATGCCAGCGGCCGCACATTGGCCACCACCTCGGTGATAGTGTCGCCTGCGCTGCAAGCGGGCGCCAGCGCGGTAACCTCTGGCGGATCGCTCTCGTTCACCGGCTATGGCTTTGCCGCTGCCACGCCCGTGACTATCTCGGCCGCCGGCTACACGTTGTGCTCTGGCTCGACGGACTCAACCGGCACCATTTCGATCGCGTCCTGCATATTCGGTGCGAGCGTTCCCGGTGGCAGCCAGGTGGTTAGCGCGAGCGATGGTACGACCAGCGCCACCACGAGGGTGACAGTGAATGCCGGTCTTAACGTGTCGCCCACGGCGGGTGCGTGCGGTACGCAGGTGGCAATCACCGCGTCCGGCTTCAACTCCAGCGAGGAGGTGTACCTTTCCGTCCCCGGCTACGGCACTATGCAATTCAACGCGAGCAGCCAGGGCGAGCTGACAAATGCCGTCTTCACGTATCCATGCGTATCCACGGCCGGCTACCAGACTTTGACGCTCACAGGCGAGAGCAGCGGGCGTCAGGCAACCGCAGTGTTTGACCTTACGGGCAATGGCGGCACTATCGTGCTCACTCCTTCCTTCGGAGCGGCAGGCAGCCAGGTCACTGCGTCTGCCACAGGCTTCACGTCCGGCGAGACAGTCGAGGTCCTTGCCAATGGGTTGTACCTTACGTCTGGCATAGCCCTCAACGGCAGTGCCAGCGTTACCTTTACCTACCCGAGCGTGACCAGCCTGGGTAACCAGACAGTCAGCCTGGAGGGCCTGTCGAGTGGACACCTGGCAACCGGCACCTTTGACGTGACGGGCGTCGCCACGAGCTTTACTGTGAGCCCCACCAGCGGTCCCGTAGGCACATTGGTAACGGCAAGTGGTTACGTATCCGCCTCGAATGGCGCCTACGGGCCAATCCCGATCGTGTTCGGCGGTTGGCAACTTGCGACCGCCTACACGAATTCGAGCAGCTACTTCAGTGTGAGCTTCGTCGTGCCGAGTGCTGCCAGCGGCTCTACAACGGTGACGGCCAGCTCATCCGCGTACGGGTACTCAGCTTCACAGTCCTTCACCGTTACGCCGCCGCAGCTAACGCTTGGCAGTGCCCACGTGGTGCCAGGAACGCCGCTGGTAATCACTGGGTCCGGTTTCGCCCCTGGCGAGACGGTGACGGTTAGTCAGCCGAACGGCTCCAGCGGGACGGCGACCGCGGCAAGTAGTGGTAATTTCAGCACTACAGTTACCGTTCCGGCCGGTTTACCCGGAGGCGTTGACACGATCGGTGCAGTTGGGTCGTTGACCCAGGTCAGGGTATTGGCTTCGCTGACCGTGATTGCCGCGACGCTCACGGCAAACCCCTTGTCGGTGAGTGCTGGAAGTAGTGTAGCGCTGTCCGGCAACGGCTTCGCTCCCGGCGAAATTGTCTCCCTCGCGGACTCGACTGGCGGCGTGCAGACGGTCACCGCGGATACCCTGGGGCACGTTGCCGCGACCGCCGCCATCGCCCCGACGCAAGCGGGAGGTGTGGTCACCTATGTAGCCACCGGCGCGACGAGCAAGTCGCTAGCGTCGTCGGCCGTCAAGGTGATCGGCGCTCCCTCGACGGTGGGCCTGGGCCACATATCCGGCATACAGGCGATTCGCTTTGACTCGATCCCCGACCACGCCTATGGGGATGCGCCGTTTGCGATCAGCGCGACTGGCGGCGGCTCTGGCAATCCGGTGACGTTCCATGCGGACGGCAACTGTACAGCCGGCGGCCAGAATGGCAGCATTATCTCCCTCACAGGCGCTGGACGCTGCGTGGTGACGGCCAACCAGGCGGGCACCGGCGCGTACGACGCGGCCGGGCCGGTTACTCAGTCCTTCAAGATTGCGCGCGGCACTCCCGAGGTAGTATGGCCTAACCCTGCGACTATCAGCTATCGAACCGCCCTTGGCGCGAAACAGCTTGATGCCGGCACTAAGGTGGCGGGTTCATTTAGTTACATGCCCGGCGCAGGGACGCTGCTTCCCGTCGGCATGCATGAGAGCTTGGCCGTGGCCTTCACACCAACCGATAGCGTGAACTATGCTCCGGTCGTGGTGATGACGCAGATCACCGTAGTGCAGGCAAGCCAACGTATTGGGCTGGCCCCCATACGAAATAGCACGTTTGGCGATGCACCCTTTGCCGTGCGGGTAGTTGGGGCCATGGCCGCTTCGACCACAACGTTCTTGGCCCAGGGCGTCTGCCGGTCCGGCGGCGCGAACGGCCAGACGATTACTTTGACAGGTGCCGGGAACTGCAGAGTGACCGCTTTCCAGCCCGGAGACCAGCACTACCGGTCGGCTTCCGCCACGGCGACCTTCCGCATTGCCAAGGCAGAGCCGACGATCAGCTGGCCGAGTCCGGCGCCAACCAGTATTGGCACACGCCTGGGCGCCGGCCAGCTGGATGCACGGGCAACATTCAAGGGCAAGGCGCTGCAAGGGACGTTCACCTACGTGCCGAGTGCCGGCGCGACATTGCCGGTTGGCCGTGTCATCCTGAGGGTGACCTACACCCCTGCGGACAGTTCGAACTACTTGGTGGTGCGTGCGAGCACCACGCTCACGGTGGTGAGTACGTAGAAATGAGGCTAGAGTTCGCCCGTCTACATGCCTGCCGTAGCGCCAGCCAGAGGAAGAGCCAGTCGTCCAGAGTGGCAGGCTGGCAGCCGTCTATGTTGATCCGCGCCAGCATGCGCGCGGTCTCCTCGGGCACGCAATAGGCGACGGCCATCGCCTCCAGGGCGGCTGGGATAGGCGGGACCACTACGTCCACCGCCTCGGCCCCCAAGAGCGCCGCTAGGTCTATGGCCAGTACGTCGGCGAAGCGCCGGAGCAAGGGCAGCGACGGGTCCCGCTGTCTTCCCCGCTCCAGCTGAGAGATGTACGACACGCTGACGCCAGACAACCTGGCCATCGCTTTAGCAGTGATGCCCAGGGCAACACGGCGCCGGCGCATCCGCTCGCCAAGTGAGCCGGGTGTGCTCTTACCATCTCTTGCCACTTCGTCATGCTGCCACATGGGCGCTTGGTTGTCCAGCGCAGAGATTCGGCGGGACGCGAGGGGCATTGCGGCGGCAGAGCTGCCTGCGCCGTGCGGGCAGTGTGGGGGTAGTATGCGCCGGGTGGGGCAGCGCGCGGCACCTGGTAGGGCATATGGGGACGGGCGGCGCGCGCGGTCCTACTGCCATTGCGCCGCCCCTGACTCGGGCAGGCCAATCAGGCGGCAGAATAGCCTGAAAGTACTGGCCTGTCTTTGTAGAAGTGGCGGGGCGAGAGCGGTACGATGCTGCGGTAGAGGCGGGTTCGGTGCATACACCATCCCGTGCAATGTGGCTGAAGTGAAACGTGTGGCGACCATGCGCAGGATTCGTGACCTGACGATGACTCCGAAACTTGTGGCAGCTTTCGTGGCAGTGGCCCTGCTCGCCGGAGTCGTCGGTGCGGCCGGACTGGTGAGCCTGGGCAGTCTTCAAGGCAATGTCAACAGCGTTACCGAACGTGCCATGCCAAGCGTGCAGCAGGTGCTCACTATAGAAGTCGACGTCGAGAGTGCGATAGCGCATACACGCGGACTTACGGCGGCACCAAACTACATTACCGACGATATTGTGACGAAGCTGCAGGCCCAGGCGAAGACAGCTCGTGATCAGGCAGTCATCGAATTCACGGAGTTCGTGAACGGCATCGGCAGCACCACATCGGACGAATACCAGATTGCAGTCACCACCAGAGCTCTGCTCGACGCCTGGGTCAAGGTAGACGGCAAAGTGGCTGCAACGGCCGTGGATCCGAACGCCGATCCGCTGACGGAAGGTGGGGCGCTCTCCCTGAGCACCGAGACTCCAGATGCCGCGGCACTCGAACAGGGCTTGGACCGGCTCGTCGCCATCGTCAAGGCGGATGCCGCCGCTGAGGCAGCGAGTTCGCGCACCACCTATAACACCGCGCGCGTAGTGCTAGTCGGAGTCATGGCGCTGGCCATCCTGCTGGCGGTGAGCTTGGGTACGCTTATGGCGCGGGCCATCGTGAAGCCGCTGAGGGAAGCCCAGCGCGCCTGCGAACACCTCGCCAGCCGCAGCCTGCCTAGCCTGAAAGCGGCGGTCCGTGCTCTGGCGAGGGGCGACCTGAGCGTCAAGGCGGCGTGCGAAGTCGTGACCATCGCCTACAGGAGCCGCGATGAAATCGGCCAGACTGCCGAGGCCACGCGCACGATCGCGAGCACTATTCAAGAGACCGTCAGTGCTTTCGAGGTAGCCAGACTCGACCTGCAGAGAATGGTAGCTGAGCTAACCCACGCATCCGCCGATGTCGATACTGACGCGCGCGCCCTGGCGGCCACGAGCGGGCAGCTACGTGAGGTCAGCGCTCAGGTAGCCCGCGCAATCGAGGAGGTTGCCCGTGGTGCCACCCAGCAGAGTCGAGATTCTGCCAATGCTTTGCAGCGCATGTGCGACCTCACTGAGGCCGCGAACAGGGTGGTGGCCGACGTCGACCGCGAGCGGGAGCTAGCCCGGCCGATAGCCGAAGCTTTCGCGGCAATGCAGAGCGCCCGGGCCGCTACTCAGCGCAGCCTTGACGCCGTCACTGCGGCTGCCGCGCTGGCCGACACGGCCGCGCGTGCCGGCGGCACTATTGTGGAGCAGACCACGGTGAGTATCGGTACCGTGCAAGCCGCCGTAATGGCCAGCTTGGCGCAGGTCGAAGTACTGGGGAAGCAGAGCGCCGAAATTGGTACGATCGTTGCCGCCATCGGCGAAATTGCTGCGCAGACCAACCTGCTGGCGCTCAACGCCGCGATTGAAGCAGCCCGGGCGGGTGAGCACGGCAAGGGTTTCAGCGTAGTCGCCAGCGAGGTGCGTAAGCTTGCGGAACAGGCGGCCCGCGAGGCTACCCAGATTGGGGCGCGGGTGGCGGCCATACGGCAAGGCGTCGATGGCGTCGTGCGCGCCATGCAAGGAGCCGGCAACGCAGTCTCCCAGAGCACGGAGCTCGGAGAGCAGACTCGCGGCACGCTGTGCCGCATCATCGATCTCGTAGCAGGCACAGAGAATCAGATCCGAGAGATCTCCGCAGCCACTGTCGCAGTAGAGCACTCGGCGCAAGTGCTAGAAGCGCGCACGCTCGAGCGCGACGAGTTCGCCGCAAATACCGATCGAGTCGTGCACTCAATGCTGGCCGACGTCCACGCGGTGAACGGCGCTATCGACAGCATCGCATCCGTGAGCGAGCAGTCTGCGGCGAGCGCGGAGGAGGTGAGTGCTTCCACTGAGGAGCAGGCCGCCAGTGCCGAAGGAATCGCCGCGCGGGCAGCCAATCTGGCGGCGCTAGCCGATGCCGTCAGTGCGTTGGTGCGGCGATTTACGTTGGATCCTATCCACGAAACGATCGGGCGTGCTTGAACCCCGCAGTTCATCTCATGCCGGGCGCGGCCCGCTCCGCGCCGGTACCTCTCCTATCCCCAGCCGGCTGCGAGATCCTACGCGCTACGATTCCTGTCGGACTGCACCACGGCAGGCCGACGGCTGCACCCTCACGGTTCCGGCTTGTATGCGCTCTGGATCCAGCCATCACGATTGTGACCGGCCAAGAAACAAACCCGGCAATGCTCCAAGCCAGGTAGCACGAATTGCGGAGCGCTAGCAGACGGCACTGGCACGGCGACTGCGTGAAAGTGTAGAGCAAGCTAGAGTGAGCGCTAGCGCTCACACGTGCGCCAGGCGCACCGAGTGTTGGAGCAGTCTACGCATCCTTAGCGGCAGCAGTCAGGGGATCAGAAGGAGCGTTGAGCAAGTGAACAGCGGTCGCCGCGAGCGTCAACATGATCAGCAGCTACCTGCCGCCCGACAGCGGCGAAGTGACCGTCGCGGGCCACGTGCTACGCGAGGGCATGCGGATGAGGCATCTAAGCGGCGTCGCGCCTCAGGCGCGTGGTGCACATTCTTTATGAGACAAAGAGGCAGACTCGCTACAGGGACGTCGTGCTAACCCCGTCCCCGAGGAGGCTGCCATGGATCTACCATACGACACGTTGTTCACGGTAGTGTATGCGCTGGTGGATGATTGGTATCAGCGGGAAGGCTGGCGCTTGGTGGCCACGCGACCTGGTGTCAAGCCTGACTTCAGCGACAGTGAGGTGTTGACGCTGGAGATCGTGCGGGACCTGGAAGGGGAGACCAGGGAACGGCGCTGGTATCGGCGGGTGTGGGCCAACTGGCACACCCTCTTTCCGGGGCTTCCCGAGCGCAGCGTGCTGCATAAACGGACCAAGAGCCTGTTCCGTCTGCTGGATGCCTGCCGCTGCTGGTGGCGGGACCACCTGCTGTCGGATGACCCACGCCGGCTGATCGACGGCACGCCGGTCCCAGTCTGCGACATCAGCCGGATCGACCGGCCCGCTGGCAGCACCGCAGCCCGGCAGTGGCAGCCGTACGGTGCGGAGATCGGTCGCTGTGCCGCCCGCGACTGGTGGTACTACGGCTATAAGCTGGTGCTGACCGCTACCGTGGACATGCTGCCCGACCAGGTGGTGCTGGTGCCCGCCTCCTGCGACGAGCGGGAGGCCGCTGCCGCCCTGCTCCGGCCCGACCTGGTGCTGATCGGCGACCGCAACTTCGGGCGCCACACCTCGGCCACCTGGCGCGATGTCCTGGACCACTTTGGGGTGACCGTCATCGCGCCGCCCCGCCGCCGCGACGCTGCCACGCAAGACCCGGCGGAGCACGCACTCCTGCACCACCTGCGCAATCGCGTGGAGACGCTGATTGGCCTGTTGAAGAGCGAACACGGCCTGGAAGACCATGGTGCCCGTTCCTGGTGGGGGCTGGCCTCGCGCGTGGCCGGCATCCTGGCAGCCTTCACCATGGCCCGCTATTGCCTCCACTTCGGCCTTCCCTGACTCGCACAATCAATACGCACCACGCGCCTAAGGTCTCGACGTTACGCTGATACCCTGTCATCCGTCTGTCTTCCTCCACTTTCCACGACTACTGATTCACCAAGCTTGGCTGATTGAGCAAGCAACAGGCGGCAGTGCGACTGCCATAGTCGCACGGAGCGATGCAAAGGTTGCACACGGCTCGTTTCAGCACCCGTTGGCATGCAGTCCTGGAGGGGACAGCTTACCGCCCTGGTCCAGCCGAACACGTGCCGGCGTCCAGTTACGGCAGAAGACGGGTGAAGAGCCAAGGCGTCGACACGCGACGCCACTGCTGGAGTGCCATCTTTTGGGATGCCCTCACATCCCCTAGATTAAGCGTACTGGGCAGCAGGCTACGGCAGTAGGCACAGACGGCCCTATTAGCCTAGGCAAACGGCCCTATTATTGGCGACCGACGACCGTGGGCAGCAGACGCTGGGGTCGCTTCGCGGGGGGTATCGGGCCATGGTGAAGCTTCGGGGAAGTCGCGTGCAGCGTCGTGGCGATAGGCGTGTCGCCTGCGCGATCCGGGGACGCGCAAGATGCGCGCGCTCCCGGTAGCGTGCGGCGCGATGGTAGCTCGCCGTGGTTGCGGCTTAGCTGCTCGCGCTGGTGTAGCGTCTGATCGCGACCGACCACAGCGACCTGCAGACCAGCAGGGCAAGGAGCGGCACTGCCAGGCCCCAGGCGACGTAGTACCACTGCAGCCTGCCCAGCACGAACAGCGGGGCGAAGTTCGTGATGACGAAGACTGGAATCAGAAACGTGCCGAGGCGTTGCGCCCAGTTGCCGTAGAGGTACATCGGCAGGTTGTTGAAATCCCACAGCGAGGCAGCGCAATGCGTGGCAGCGCCGGCCTTTACGGTCCAGAATGTGATCAGACTGGGCAGGAGAAACAGGGCGTAGGTCAGGGCTACGCCACAGACGATGAAGATCAGGTAGCCCACGCTGTGCAGCGGCGTGCAAGGAACTCCAGCGCGGCACCACCCGACGATGACCAGGGTGATGCCGGCCGTGAGGTTGGGAATGGGCATGCCGAAGTCGACGCGGCACAGCGTGGCGATGAACTGCAGCGATACGGGTTTGACGATGAGTGCGTCCAGCGATCCGTCCCGAACGGACGCCTGCAGCCGGCCGAAGCCGACGGCAAAGAGGCCCATGTAGAGACCGGTCATAATCACGTAGGTGCCGATGCACAGGAGCGTGGCGTCGGGTGACAGTCCGCCGATTCGCACGCCGGACCGGTAGATGACCACGACGAAGAGCATCTTCGCCAGCAGGTAGCCGCACTCCACCGCGATGCCGGCGACGAAGTTCACGCGGTACTCCAATTCCGCGATGAGGCTATTCCTCAGGCACAGCGCGTACACCAGCAGGTGCTTTCGCACCGCGCGGTACCAGACAGGCATGCTCAGCCTCCTACTGCCGCGTATCTACGCATGCCACGATGCCACGTGAGCGCGGCCATGCCGATGAGCAGGCCAATCCAGCACACTTCAATGGCTACCCCCGCATACCCTTCCGCCCGGCCCAGCCTGCCGCAGAGTGCATCGATGGGGAATTGAATGGTGTAGACGAACGGCAGCAGATGCACGATCTTCGCCACGGTATCGCCAAAGATATCCAGGGGAAAGATGCCGCCGCTCGCGACTATCAGGACGATGTTGATGGTGCCGAACAGCCGCGATGCGTCGCCGATCCAGATGGCCGACATGCCGACGAGGAAGTAGATGAAGTAGTTGAGCACCACGGAGAGGCACAGTATGCCCGAGAAGCCAAGCACCTGATCGTAGCGCACGATCAGGCCCAGCAGCGCACTCATGACCAGCAGCGTGATGAGCGAGGCGCACAGCACCACCAGCACGTAGAGGCAGCGCTCGCCGAGGAATCTGCACAGGCGGTACAGCGCGTAGCCGACCGGCCGAACCAGGTACGCGTTGAGCCCGCCGTTCTTGATATCGTCGTTGATCTCGTACTCGAAGCCGGTAGCCACGATCTTGGCCAC